>Ga0304730_1000091_pt1 | contig 88337 bp, 69 predicted proteins | sample M_130628_MF_Meta_FD_190474 | JGI IMG/M metagenome (GOLD analysis project Ga0304730, IMG submission 190474) | Freshwater microbial communities from Lake Montjoie, Canada to study carbon cycling - M_130628_MF_MetaG (v2) (version 2) | ecosystem: Environmental > Aquatic > Freshwater > Lake | place... | reverse complement strand
ATGGATGGTCGACTGGAGGGCGCGATGTGCCCTCCAGTGTGAGTCGAACACTGCCGACACCCCACCACTGTGCTGCAGAACGGTCGATGGTCCGACGGCTGCAGACCGTCGGACGCCACCATGGAAGATTCTGCGGTTGGTATCGGTTGGGGAGGCCGGGGTGATTTCGACGTTTTTGACGATGGATCACGACGGCGGCGGAAAGATCGGCTGGATGGCAGCGTCGGGGCGATGCACACAAGACAGGCAGCCTCTGGCTCTGTGACGCTGGAAAGCAGCCATAGCCGGGGCGGGCTGGGTGGTAAGGTGCCGCCGAGGGAATTGGGGATCCGCAGCACATCTGGGCCACGTCATGAATCGCGCGTTCGCAATCAACCGTGGCCTGACCGCCGTGGCGTTCTCGGCCGTGGTATGCCTGATCGTCGTCGCCTGCACCGTCACGTCCGCCTGGGCCCACGACCTGACGCCCTCGATGGGACGGCCGGCCACCGAACGCAGACACTTTCAAGGCAACCAGTTTGATCGCGCGGGCAACCCTCAGTGCATCTCGCCACTGGCGAAGCCGACCGAATCGCCGCACGAGCAGGGCTATTACGTGGGCGGAGGTGCCCGGGTGAGGAGCCGTTGCGGTGAAGAACGGCGGGAACACGAGGGAACCTGGGGAGTGGACTACACAGGCATCATCGTCCACAAGAAGACGAACCTCGGATGGTGGCACGGCAGCCGTTACCAGGGAGGCGTCGGGGCGTACCGGACCGACGGGCCACGACTGCTCCATGCACCGCGATAGCGCAGGCCTCGTCCAGATGAACCATCGGCTGCGGTACGAAAGGCCGTCCTACTTGCCGGGCAGCCGCCACACCTTGGAGAACGTGGCCGGCTCGTTCACCATCGCATCCACGGCCCGAGACAGGAGCACGAGCGCCGGCCCGTCGCCTTGGAAACCGTCGAGCAGCCCGCCCAGCATGCGGGCGGCGTTGGAGAAATTGCCCGCCTCGAAGGCGGCCAGCGCATCCTCGTACCGTGCAAACAGCTCGTCGCGCCGAGGGGCTGTGGCGCAGTCAAGTTCGAAGAGATCCACCGGTTCGATGATGTTCACCACCGCCACAGTGCACAGTCTCCGCACGTGAAACGAATCGTCGAGCAGCCGGCGGGTCGCACCGGTGATGAGCGTGTTCACCCGCAGATACTTGGTCGCTCCCTGCACACGGCTGGCGAGGTTGACCCCGTTGCCCAGCGGCCCGTACTTGAATTTTCGAGCCGAGCCCGTGTTGCCCACACGGGCGGCAGCGGAATTGATCCCGATGCCGAAACAGGTCGGCCCACCGATCACTCCCTGCCAGCGTTCGTCGATTCCCGGCAGCGCCGCCACCATCCGCTGCGCCGTGCGGCAGGCCAGCGCCGCGTGGTCGGGCTGCACCGAGGGGGCACCCCACATCGCCATCAACTCATCCCCGACGTAGTCGACGAGCACGCCGCCCGTGCCGGCCACCTCATCGGAGAGCGGGTTGAGCACGCCGCCGATCCATTCCATCGTCTGGGCAGGGCCGAGCCGCTCGCTCACGGTGCTGAAGCCCCTGATGTCGCAGAACAGCACCGTCACCTCGGCATCGCGGCCGCGGAGCAGGTCGGGCTCCGCCTCCAGCCGGGCGGCCAGTTGCGGTGAAAAGAACTGCTCGAACTGCACCTTTTGCTGCACCGCCAGCTTTTCCTGCTCGAGCCGGGCCAGCCCCGCCGCGACACCGCAGGCGAGGGTCTCGACGAGCAGGGCCTCCAGTTGCGTGATCTCAGTACCACCGGCCGTTGCGCCCCCGCCCTCTCGATGACCGTACAAGGCCCCCAACACCGCGCCGTTGCGGTCGAGGATCGGCGCCGCGACGTAGGCATCGAGGACCGCCATACTCGAGAGCACGTCCACCTGCCGATCAACCCGGTTCCAGAACGTGCGTTTTTCGGCGAGCACCTGCGAGAGGACGTTCATGCTGGGCCGCGCGTTCGACTGCTCACTCGAGGCGATGGCCGTGGGCTGCCATGCGCCGTCCGTGCGGAGAAACACCGCGCCCAAGCTGAGGCCCACCAGATCGACGATCCCCTGGGCTGCCTTGTGAAAGAAATCGTTCGAGTTGGAGGCACTCTGGAGGACCGCGATCACCTGCCTCAACCAGCGGACGACCGCCTCGACGTCCCTCCCCTGTGTGTTCGAAATCAGCGCGGTGATCAGCTGCGAGGAAGGGTTTTCACAGACCGTCACACCCCCGACCAGCGGAAGGGGCGGAGGCTGGTCGAGCGTCTGGAAGTGCGCAGCGGGCTCCGGCACCTGCGCATCGCCGCCAGCGACCTCCGCAGCTGCCGAGACCACGATGCGGCCGATCTGAAAGCTGACCGGCAGCGGATACTCCGCGATTCCCCCCGGGGCCACGTCGGCATGGCCGAAACAGCGGACGGCGATGGCCGAGCTGAGATTGGTGATGCGGACACGGCCATGGGCCAGCGGTTCCAACCGGACCTGACGCCGCGACACGTCGCTCTCGGTCGGCTCGGCGATGGCGACCCGCACGCCCCCATCGATCACGACGGGCTGAAACAGGAGGTCCTCGTGCGGCCGTGAAGGATCACGCCGGCCGAGCTCGATCGGTTCTGAAAATGCGGCGGAAAACGGCTGCCGCTCGTTGTGCCGGATCGAGAGTCGCAGACAGTCGTTCACGGCGGCTCCGGGGACATTGCATGACGGGCCAGGACGCTTGATGCGCCACCCGTTGCCGTGCGGTATGCTGAGTCATTGTTCCGGTGCCGTCAAGCTGTCTGCCAAGGCGGGAGTAGCCGTACCGGTCGCCGGCCGTTCGAGGACTCATCAATCATGGGTACGACCATGGGCACGACGTTGATCAGCCTTTCCCATCAGGCGGTGCCACGGCGCCATCGAAGGTGCCCTGGAATCATGGCCGCGGCAGGTGCCGTCATGCTCGCGGCGACGACCGTCTGGCCGGTCGATGCCGACGAGCCGCCTGTGGCGGAGGTGCGCGAGCGGAACGTGATCCGCAAGCAACTGCCGAAGAACGTCAAGTCGCTCGCGCTCGAGTACACGGTGATCTCCATCGATGACACCGGCAGGGAGCGTCACGTCGACCCCCACTCGCACACGTTCGCGGTCGGTGACTCGTTTCTCGTGCGCATTCGTCCCCAGGACGACGTGTATGTGTACGTGTTCAACGAAGGGCCGACCGGCGAACGGGCCTGCCTGCTGCCGTCCGAGGGCGAGCAGCCGCCACTGGTGAAGAGGGGAGACGAGATCGCACTGCCCGACGACGGCGGCTATTTCACGTTCTCCGAACCGGCGGGAGAGGAAAAACTCGTGGTCGTGGCATTGACCGAGCCCAACGACGATCTGCGATTGCTCACGAACGCCGTGTTCAAGAGTGGTCGGTCAGCGGCAGCGACTCTTTCGTCGCAGCAGCGTGAAGCGAAGAAGCAGGCCGACTCCGGCATGGAGTCGTTGCGACAACGCGCCGGCAAGGGCGTGCAATCGCGGGGCCCGGTCCGCAAACTGGTGGAACGCGTTGAGAGCCTCGGCGACGGCGAGCGAGTCACACACGTCGAGCCTCCGCAGGCGGGTGAAACCTCCAGCTACGGTATCGCGGTGTCGGCCGGCGAACCGGAACTCTTCCTCGACATCCCGCTCCGCTCCCAGGCACCTGCGAAGTAGGCGGCCATTCCTTCGGGTCCTTCGGGCACGACGCCATGCACGTTCTCACCGGTGCATTTTTCCGCGACAGACCACGCGCTGTGGGAACCGCGTGCGGACTCGCGACGTGGCTGTTCCTGGCAGTGGCCACGCTGGCGGACGTCGCACGCGAGACGCCGGAGCCGATCCTGCGGCTCGATCTGCCCGGCCATACATCGGAGGTGCGCAGTCTCGCCTTTCTCCAGGACGGACGCCTTGTCTCGGGGGGCCGCGACAAGGCGGCGATGATTTGGGACACTCGCGCAAACGTCGGGGGCACCCGCGACATTGCCCGCAAACGCCTTCGCGACCGCGTGATCCGCTGGCAGGTGGCCCGAGGCACCCGCGGTGTCATCCAGGCGTTGGCCGCATCTCCCGACAAGGAGTCGCTCATCGCGGTCGGCGGCAGCGGCGCACTTGGAAGCACGGGCGAGATTCTCGTCGTCGATCAGGGTGACGGCGAACTGGTGACCGTGCTCGGCGGCGGCGACCGCGCCGGCCACCGCGGCAGCGTGGTGGCGCTCGACTTCTCTCCCGACGCGGCCTGGCTCTTTTCGGCCGACGTCGATGGCCAGGTTTTCGCGTGGGAGCGAGACCGACAGGATCGTACGGCCGCCTGGAAGGCCGTGGAACTGGCCGCCCGTGAGGAGACACGGCTGCCAGCCGCCCGCTCCGACCTCCTCAGGCTGCTGCCGGCAACGCGGCCGCTGGCGGCCGTGCAGGGTGGCCGGGTCGCAATTCCCATACCGTCCCAGCCCGAACCGCAAGGGGCGGCGACCAAGCCGTCATGGCAGCTCGAACTCGTCGACCCACGCCAGCCCGCCGCGCGGCAGCGGCTGCCGTTCGAGTATCAGGGTGTGATTCTCGCCATGGACGCCACGCCAGACGGCAGGTTCCTCGCAGCCGCCGACCTTGGTGGTCGAGTCACCATCTGGGATCTTGCCGCCGCCGCTCCGCAGCCCGCGGTGCTGACGATCACCCCGGCCGCGGAATCGCTGGCGCTGTCGGCCGATGGCAGTCGGCTGATCGTGGGCGTGGCCACGAAGGCCGGCAGCGCCGCGCGTCTCGAGGTCTGGGATGCCAAGACGGCAGAGCGGCTGTCGGCGCGGGAGATGCCCGCGCCGGTCCGCGCGGTGGCGGTCGATGGCACGGGGACGCGGATGGCCGCGAGCGGTGGCTGGAATCACGAAATTCTCGTCGAACGGATCGACGCTGGTGAGCCGCCAGCCGCAGCCCCCCGCGTCGGCCAGCGACTCGGGGGCGTGGGCCGGCGGATTGGCCGCGTGGCCTTCGCAAAACAGGATGGGCAGCGGCCGCCCGAGCGGCTGGCGTTTGGACTACTTGCGGCCGATCCCGCCCTCGAGCCCACTCTGTCCGAGGCCTTCGATCTCGGCAACCTCGCCGTAGTGCCGGTCGGCGACCGCGCCGCCTGGGCGGCGTCAGCAGGACGGTCTGGCGCCTGGTCGCTGAATCGCGGCTCGCAGCAGCGGGATGGCGTCGAACTGTGGCAGTTGTCCCGCGGCGACCGCGCGGCGGCGGCGATCGAGCTCGATCTTTCCTGGCAGGGCCGTCTCGGGCCCGTCAAGGAATGTGTCGCCTGGCTGTCCCGCGAGGGAGCAGCCGAGCCGTGGGGCGTGGTGCTCGGCACCGACCGCGGATTGTTCGTCTATCAACTCGCCGAGCAGGGAACCTGCACGATCGTGCGCCGCTATCGCGGCCACGAAGATGGCGTCCTGTCGTTGGCGGTGTCGGAGGATGGCCGCTGGCTCGCCAGTGGCGGCAGGGATGGAATCGTCATGCTCTGGCCGTTGGCTGGGATTGGCCAGGCCAAGCCGCTCGTCGAGAGGTTTGGCGTCGGACTGCGGCTCGAGAACGGACGTGCGGTGGTCGATGAAGTCGACGAAGCCGGTCCGCTCGCAGGCCGGGATGTCCGCGTAGGCGACGTGATCGCGAAGCTCTCCTGGGCAGACGGAACGGGCCCGGACGCAAATCAGACCGAGGCAGCCGCCGGCCCCGCCGTGGTGGCAGCGCTCACCGACTGCCCTTGGCAACGGCAATTGTCGGTCGTCGTGGAACGCGACGGCAACGCTGCCGATCCCTTCCATCGACTCCCTGCTTGGGAAAACATCGCGAGTCTCTACCTGGCGGCGGACCGTGAGTGGGCCTGGTGGTCTCCCCGCGGCTATTACGCAGCGAGTGCCAACGGAGACACGCTCTTCGGCTGGCTCGTCAACCGTGGCGTCGAACGCCTACCGCGTTTTTATCGGGCCAACCAGTTTCGTCGGCGATTGGAGCGGCCCGATGTGATGTCGCGGCTTCTGGCAGCGGGCAGCCTCGGCGAGTCGTTGCGGAACGCCGGTCGCGATGTGCCGAAGTCTTCAGCCATCGTTCTGCCCGAGATGATCGTCGCCACCCCCGAGGTGAGCATCGTGTCGCCGCGTTCCGACACGCCGGCCGATGCGGCGACGATCCGCGTGACTGCGGCCATCGACGTGCCGGAGGGAGTGAAGCTCTCGCGTGTCCGGGCGTATGCAAGTGGGGTGGTCGGCCGCGGGCAGGGACAACTCCTCGAGGAGCGGCCCGCGCGGGACGACCAGCCCGCCCGCCGCACGTATGCGTGGGACCTCGCCCTGCCCGACGAATCCGAGCACCTCATCCAGGTGTTCGTCGGCACGGAGGGTGGCCCGACGGACGTCGCGGAGCTTACGGTCGCAGTTCCGGGGGCTCCTACTCCCCTGGCCAAGCCACGGCGACCGCGGATGTTTCTGCTTGCGGCTGGGGTCGATCGCTATGCCCATGCCGATCGCTTTGCCCACGTCGGCCTGACGCATCTCGAATTCGCCACCGCCGACGCTCGGGCGATCCAGGCGGCGATCGGGCAGCAGGCCGCCGCACGCTACGACATCGTGGGCAGCGTGCTTCTGGCAGATGAAGATGTCACCCGAACTCACTGGCGCGAATCGCTGGCGAAGGTGGCCGGGCAACTCGCCGACGACGTCGCCCCCGACGACGTCGTGGTGCTCTTCCTCGCCGGCCACGGCATGATCGACGAGAGCAAGGAACGCGAGTACTCCTATCTCTGCCACGATGCCGAACTTCGCGAACTCGCCAGCGGTGTGGTGCCCGACCCAACCGGCGTCATCACGTGGAAGGACTTCGACGGACTCGATGCGCTACCGTGCCGGAAGCTGGCGATCGTCGACACCTGCCACTCCGGTGGCATGGGGCCGTCCGCGCGATCCAACGCCGTTCGCGAGTTCCAGGAGAACATGATTCTCGTTCTCGCGGCAGCCTCCGATGCCGAGGCCAGCCAAGAGTCGGCATCTTGGGGACACGGCGCATTCACGACAGGACTGCTGGAGGCCCTCGCGGGCCGGGCCGACACCCGCGCCGGCCCTGCGGCCAACGCCACGGGGCCCGTCGCATACTCGCCCGATGGAGTAGTCACGCTCGCCGAAATTGCGGACTATGTAGCGAAGCGAGTGCCTGAATTGACCCTCGCAGCAAGTGAACTTCCGCAACACCCGACCGTATCGCCAGCGACACTTCTGCCATTCATGACGCTGCCGCTGGCCGGGCATCTGGACAGCCGACCCGCTCCCTGACCACCAACCGTCTTCCTGACGGCACACCGCATTTCGCAGGCTTCGCATGGACACCGACGACGCCGCCAAAGAGCCACGGACAACCGTGGCCGATTTGGCCGCCACGGCGGCATTGCCAACGCTTCCGCCGCTGCGAACGGCGACGTTTCCCTACCATCCCGGTGACATCATCCTGCCCGGGTATCGGCTGACCAAGCGTCTTGGCAGCGGCGGATTCGGCGAGGTGTGGCGGGCCGAGGCGCCCGGTGGCATGGGCGTGGCGATCAAGATCCTGGCGAACCTCGGCAGACGCGAGGGGGGGCGCGAATACCGGGCCCTGCAGACGATCAAAAACATCCGTCACGCGCACATCGTGCCGTTGTTCGGCGTGTGGCTGAAGGCCAACGACGGTCGCGTGCTCAGTGAAACCGAGCTCCACGAGGCGGAAAAACGCATCCTGTCAGTGATGCCCGCCTCGGCCGAAACCCGCGACGCCGTCGATAAACCGGGCCAGTCGTCCCTCGAATCACTCGAACTGATCGTGGCCATGGGCCTTGGCGACCAGACGCTCTTCGACCGATTGCGGGAGTCGCAGCGGGCAGGCAACCGGGGACTGCCGCCCGAGGAACTTGTGCTCTGGATGCAGCAGGCGGCGCTGGCCCTCGATCACTTCAACAGCAGCAGCCGACGTTCAACGGAAAACGCCACCGCCGTCCAGCACTGCGACATCAAACCGCAGAACATGCTGCTCGTTGGCGATGTCGTGCAGGTCTGCGACTTCGGCCTGGCCCGTGCGCAGGGCGAGGTGCGGGCCACGTCCAATACGATGGCCAGTCTCGCGTACGCCGCGCCGGAAATGGTGTCGCCGCCCTACGACCCCTCCCCCGCGACCGACCAGTATTCGCTCGCTGTCAGCTACGTCGAATTGCGAACCGGACAACTGCCGTATGCGGAACTCACCCCGATCACGATCCTGCGGGCGAAACTCGACGGCCATCTCGACCTGACAGCGCTGACACCAACTGAGACCAGCGTGCTGAAACGGGCGTTGCAAGTCGATCCGAAAAAACGATGGCAATCGTGTGCGGAATTCGTCCGCGCGCTCCGCGGTAGCGTGCCTCGGTCCCACGATTCAAGGAGCCTGGATTCGCAACTCCACTCTTCACAAAACACCCGCACTCCAGCAGACGATCAGGCCACCCATCTGTCGCCAGATCCTGGGTTGGCGGAGACAAAGGCTGCCGAAAACGCCGTTTTCACTACGGCTGTGGCCCCCAGGGCAGTTGGCACAGCGGAGGCACGCACCCGAACACAAGCAGGGATCGTGGCCGCGATTGCGGCGGGCGGTCTTATCTTGATCGCCGGCGCCTACACCGCCTTCGGTCCTCGGACTCAGCCGCCGAGTCCCAGTCCCCCGACACCACCCCGCAGTGCATCGGCCGATGGCACGTCCAACGCTCCGTCCCGCACAACGACGCCCGCCGCACTCCTTGCCCGCGCGGCGGATCTAGAACAGCGAGGGGATTTCATCGCCTCGGCCCAAGACTATGGCGCGGCGCTCGCTGACGAGCCCGATAAACTGGCGGCGGTACTCTGGAGCCTGCAGACCAAGGCTGCCGATGCCAGGAGGCCAGCCGATTGCGTGCCTTTGCTCGAACGACTTGAAAAGCTCTATGCGGCGTCGCCTCAGCCGCGGGTCGCCGGCATCTCGCGATGGGACGTCGTCAACTCGCTGGCCTGGTACACCGCCACGCAGCCCACGGCGGATGCCGCAGCCGGACGGACAGCACGGATTCTGGCCGAGGAGGCACTCAACCTCGCAGGCGCCGATCCGCTGTTGCGGGCCCAGTCGCTCGACACGCTGGCCGCGTCGGTCGCCCGGGCCGGCGATACGGCCGAGGCACTGCGTCGCATCGATGATGCGCTCGGGCTCGTGCAAGACCCGGTTCAGCGGGCAGAGTTCGAAAAACGCCGTGACCGTTATCAGCGCGGGGTTCCGTGGAACGAACCCTGACCGCGGCTATCCCAACCGCGCGCCACCGCCATAGCGAAACCTGGGATTGCCCGGCGTCGAGGGCAGGAGGTCAATCGACGCATCCGCGGTCCAAGCGTTTGGACCGTTGAACAGGAACCGACGCACGGTGTTGGCGGTCTGGTTCGAGCCGCCAAGAGCGGCGAAGATCTGAGCCTTGCCGTTGGCCGCGGGCAGGCCGTTGACCACGACGACCGACAGAGGTGCGTTGAAACCCATCCCCGTCGGGCCGACGACCTCGCCCGGGGTGAAGAAATCAGGACCGCCTGTGGGCCTCCATCCCCTGCCCTGCCGGGGCGCCTGGGGGAACCGGCCGCGGGGGCCGAGTTGCTCGGCGATGGTCGCCGCAAACGACGCAGAATTTGAGATGGCCGACGCGGCGGTCACGAACTCGTTGCCCAGCACCCGGAAATTCGCGAGGCCGTTTGCCCCGGCCCCGAGCACCAGGTCAACCCGCTTGTCGCCATCGATATCGCCAACGCCCACCGAGGCGCCGAAGCCGAAGATGTCGACGAGGCGGCGTGACGGCCCCGATTCCACGAGGCTGCTGACGACGAACGACCGGGTGGTGTCGAGAGTGGAACCTGCAAGGATCGTGACCCTGGTCGTGCCGGCGGCCCGCTGCGAGGCGGTGGTCGCGGCGATCACGATATCGTCGTGGCCGCCCGTAGCGAACAGCCGCCCGACAGTCAGTGACGTGATCGCCTGTCCCGACGGCAGATCGGTCACCTGCACCGGCACGGGGTTGATCTCCGGCCGGGCACCCTGCCCCGACACGAGCAGATCGAACACCGCCACCCGGCTCCCCGCGGCGACGACGAGTTCCATCACTCCGCTGCCGGGCGAGTCGTCCACGCAATCCCCCAACGCCACGAAGTAGCCGTCGCGGGCACCGCCTGTGAACACGCCGCCGACGTCGATCGAGACTGGACTCCACGCCGGAGTGACCGCGCCATCGAAGATCGCGATGGTCGAGAGAGACGTTCCGAAGACACGAGCAAGTTTCTGATTCGGTGCCGCTGGATCAGGCCGGTCTGGCACACCCCCCGGCGCCACGACGAGGTCGGCCCTGCCGTTGCCGTTGAGATCGGCCGCCACCGCACGGAGCCCGCCCTGGAAACGTGTCACGAACGCATTCGAGTAGCCGGCCTGCGCGAGGTCAGCCGCACCGAATTCCCGCTGCTGTCTCCCCGTTCCGGCCTCGACGAGCCTGGCGCCGGGCACGGCGGCCGAGCCGAGCACGAGCGTGCCCCCGCCGGCCGGTGTCGGGATCGCCCGGCTGAGCGTGACGGTCACCGTCCGCTGGCGGGTGTTGTAGCTGCTTCGCACGACCGTGGCCGTCTGCGACTCGGCAGCCCCCGAAGGCGTGATCGTGAGCGGCATGCGAGCCGGAAAGAAGCCGGCCTGTGCTGCCGGCAGACCGGAAACGCGAATCGTGGTGGCATTCACGACGCCGTAGACGAACTCGCGATCCCAGGCCACCGAGGAGCCGGCCGTGGCCGCGGCGAACACCACCCCGGCAGTCCCGTCGACGACGATGCCCTGGGTGTTCGTAGAGGGCACTTTGTTCGAGATGTCGACGCCGAGATCGTCGCGAATGCCGCCGCCAGCAAACGCGAACAAGCTGCCGATCAACACGCCGCCCTCCTCTCCGGGCTGGACGGTGTGCCGGAACAGCAGCGAGGTCGTGCCGCTGCCGCCGGCGTATGCGGCCTGCAGGGACGCTTGCCCGATCGTGAGCGGCAGGGCCGGCACTCCCGTGACGAACACCGGCACGGCGAAGTCGACGGCGAACGTCAGCACGTCGCCCACCCGGTAGCGACCGACGGCCGGCGGAGTCACGGCGACGGCGAGCGTGATGGACTGCGCGACCTGCGCCGCCGCGGAGAAGGGCGACGTCGAACCATCGACTGCGGTGGCCGTGGCCGTGAGCCAGTCTCCTACGGCAGCCGCGGCGAGCGGGATCTCGAGGATCACCGGGCCGCTGCCGACCACGGTACCGGTGCCGACGAGCGTGCGGCCCTGAAAGACCGTCGGGTCGACCGGCGAGGTGCCGGCCGCGTCGGCCTGCGTGTTGGAGAAGAGTTCCACCTGAAACGTGCGGCCGTTGGCAGCCGGGATCGAGAGTCGCACGCGGGCCAGACCCGCGACCATGTCGATGCCCACGGCCTCGATCGTCGGCCTGGCCTGACTGGCATTGCCGCCGTTCTGGAGTCGGATGCCGGCGCCTGCGGTCGGCGGAGGTCCCACACCGTTGAGGAAGATCGAGTTGCTGAGAATCTGGTTGCCGACCGCCGTCGGACCGGTGACGGTGACGCCGCTCCGCAGGTTGCCGCTGATCACGTTGCCGGCCTTTCCAATGCCACCGACGAGGAGATGCGACCCCTGCACAAGAATGCCGTCGCCGCCGTTGCCGCGGATGTCGAAACCGCTGATCGTGGAACCGGGCGCCGTGCCGCCGAAGACGATGCCGGAATTTCGGAAGCCGCTGATCGAGCCGCCTGATGCGAGCGTCACCGTGTTGACCGCGGGCCCGATCGTGAGGCCGTCGGATGTCGCGTTGGCGGCCGTGCCGTCGAGCATGATGGCAGCGGCGGCGTGAACGCTGCCCGCGTTGGTGATGGCGAGGCCGGCCAATGCCCTCACGCCTCCCACGATGCCGACAAAGTCGACGTCCCCCGTGCCGCCGGCGATGGCGAGCGGATGGCCACCATCGACCGTGCCGCCAAACCGCACCTTGTCCACGACGAGCGTGGTCGAGGCCGTTAGGTTCACAGGATTCCTGAACTCCGCGCTGCCGGCCGTCAGTTTGCCGCCGCCAAGCTTCGTCGAGCCGACCGCGTCGATGGTGAGCCCGAGCAGCGGCGTGATGCTGCCGACGAGTGCCCTGAATGCCGTATCGCCCGTCGTCGTCGCCGTGATCGTGACGGCGCCGTCCAGCGTGGCCGCGAACACGATCGGCCCGCCACCGGCGTTGAGCGTGACGTTCGTCGCCGCCGTCGTGCTGCCGACGAACGTCACGGGATCGCCAAACACGAGGCCCTGGAGGCCGTTGGTGACCACAACGCCGCCGGCCACGCGGGTGCTGCCCAAGGCGTCGGTCGTCAGGCCCGCCAGCCCCAACTGGCCGCCCACCGGCCCGCCGAAGAATGTTTCGGCGGCCGAGCGAACCTCGAGATTGCCCGACGCGCCGTGCTGGAACCGGCCGTCACCGATGCCATCGACCGACGCCATGAACCGCACCGGCGCCGTTCGGCCATCGACCACGACATCGCCATCAAGCAGCACCTGGCCGAGGTAGACCTGCTCGCTGGCAGACCGCACGCTGTTGCCGAGCACGGTCTCCGCCGACTTGACGAGCACGATCCCCGAGGAGTCGATCCGTCCGTAGACCGCCGTCTTCTCGACCGCCCCGTCCACCTTCAGCGGGTTTCCCACGGCCAGGTTGCCCGCAGACGCCACGGTGAAACTCTGGTTGCCGACGTCACCCGACACCGCGATGGTGGCCACATTCGCGAAGCCGAAGGCCGCCGGCGATACCAGCCCGGTGCCGGTGATCTGGTAGACGAGCTGGGGCGGGGATGTCGATGGTGCCAGGTCGGCCACCGTGAGCGTCGCCTGATCGCCATCAGCCCCGAGGCGAATGTGCAGGTCGCCCGACAACGTGTCGACGAACGCGGTCACGGCGAGCAGCTGCCGCCGCTCCAACGGCTCGGCGGCCAGCGCAGGCGACGATCTCCTTCGCATGATGCGCTGCCGCATGTCGAAAATTATCCGGGCCGTGAATGACTAAGACCTTCTAGTGAATACCTTCTGCCTGCGGGACCGTCAATGAATGGGACCGCCGGCGAGCCGACAGCCAGAGAAACCGCCCTTGGCCGGCGCCTAGAACTGGGCCCTGGTCAGACGGTTCTGGCGACCGAACCGCCAGTTCACGAATGCCCGCAATTCGCCGTCGAAGAACCGATCGAGGCCGCCGCCCAACGGCGTGACGTAGGCGAATGTCACCGTCGACCGCCGGTTCCATTCCAAGTTGCAGCCGATCAGGCCGTTGGTGACCGAGAGGATGCCCTGGTCGTTGCCCAGCGAGTAGCCGTAGGCGTTGATCGGCTGGAACTGGTTCATCGCCTGATTGACGTGCACCTCCATGATGGGGGAAAAGCCGGTGAGCCCGGGCCCTCGGCTCGTGTAGACCCAGTAGCCGGTGCTGAAGCTCAGGTACATGAACGTCGGATAGAGTACGCGACCGGCGCTCGCCATCTGGCTGCCGCTGACGTTGGCATCGAGCGTGCTGTTGACGTAGGCCGGGCTGCCATTGGAATCGATGTCCATCTCCAGCATGGCCTGATTGAACCAGCGGTCGTTGGGCGCCCAGACGGAGCCCACGAAGGGCATGGTGTGCACCGACTGGTTCTCCACGTAGACCAGATTCAGCGGCTGGCCGGTCTGGGTCGTGCCGTTGACATGCACCGACTCCGCGGTGGGCAGCAGCACCTGCATGCCGGCGGAGATACCCCAGGTGTCTCGCTGCATGAGGAACGACTTGAAGATCACCGACATGTTGCCGAACTCGATGTCGCGATACTCCGACAGGCCTCCGCAGGCGCCGGAGTCGACCGTTTGCACGTTGCTGAGGGTGCCGGCGAAGGGGGTGCGGATCTCGATCGAGGTCCACTGATCGAAGAAGGTCTTCTCGAAGCCGGGAGTGAACCGGTTGACGTCGGCACGACCGGGCGTGATGTTCGCCCCCTTGAAGTAGCTGTAGTTGAAGTAGACGCGATCCCGGGGGATCGGGCTGGAATTCTCGACGAGTTTCGTGAAGCCGACGTTGATGCCCGGAAGCAGCGCCGCCGAATCGACCTGGATCACATAGTTGTAGAAGAGGAAGGCGTCCTGAGTGGCGGTGGTGTTGGGCAACGCGCCGGAACTGGCTGCGTCGTAGACCGTCGTGGGGTTATTGTTGGCGTACTGCGACGTGTCGAGATTGGGATTGGTGGCGAACGTGTTGTCCACCGCGGCCGTGAACGACGCGGGGGACTGCACCGGCGTGATCCCGGCGCCAGGAGACGGCCCGCCGACGGTCAGGTTCACCGGCGGCGTCCCGGGCACGTTGCCCAGTGACTGGGCGGGCAGGATGAATGCCGGATACCCGGCGGCCTTGATCGCCTGCACGCTGTTGTAGCTGCCGTCGGTGACGGTGTTGATCTGCGCGGGCTGATTGCCCTGGAGCGTCCCGCTGGCGTTGTAGAGGCCGGGGGCAATGACCAGCAGGCGGCCGACGGCGAGGCTCGACGACGTCGATGTCGGTGCACAGCCGTCACCGACAAAGCTGGGGGTGTTGGACCAGGCCTCTCGCAGCCCGCCGACATCGAGGTCGGCGAAATCCTGCGCGAGATTCGGCACGCCTGCCGCAGGTTCGGGAATGGCGGGCACGGGCGGTGTGGCTGCCGGCGGCGTGGCGGCAGGGGCAGCAGGCTTGGGAACAGGAACAGGAGCAGGCGCAGGTGCGGGCCTGGCCGGCGTCGTCGGCGCAGCGGGCACCGCCTGTGGCTGGGGTGGCTGGGCCACAGCCGGCCTACCGAGCATGCCCAGCGCGATCACGACGACGGCCAACTGCGGGCCAGACGCACTGATCCACCGAACGCGATCCGCGTTCGTCCCGGCAGTATGAACCTCGGCCATGATCTGCCGCCCCCTCCCCCAGTCTCAAAGCCAGCCCTCGTGGCCTTGCTTTGCGCCTCTGCGTCGGCAACGAAGCACCCCTCTAACCTTGGTTTGTCGACAGATGAGCGCCATCCTTTCCAAAGGGAATCCCCGAGTCGGCCCAGCTTTCAGCGTCCTCGGCCCCGACCCTGCGGGCTGCGAGGTTTGGGGGGCGGCAGGTTGTTGTCAGGCGGTGCACCGGAGTCGTCATGGCGCCGCACCGAGACCGGCATCGGCTTGAGGGACAGCCTCTCCCCGGTCACTGTGAGAATGCCGATCAGGATGGGCACGGGAGCGCGGGGGCGGTCATGCGACTGGTTCCTGCCGCAGAAGAACGCGGTGGAGCTGCAGCGGCTCGCCCTTCCCCTTGACGGCCACCGGTGGCAGAGTTGTGAGCGCGACCCCGGGCGGTGTGAGCAGTGCCCGCGTGGAGTCGGCGATCAGAATTTCGCCGGCTTCGGCGACCGAGCAGATGCGGCTGGCCACATTGGTCGTGTCGCCGATCACCGCGTATTGGATGTACTTCTCGGTGCCGATGTATCCGGCGGCGACCGGCCCGGAACAGAGCCCGATGTGGATCTCGATCGGGACGTATCCTGCCGCCACGAGCCGCGTGTTGAGTTGAGCGATGCCCCGCTGCATGTCCATGGCGGCGGCCAAGGCGCGGTCGGCGTCGTCGGGGGCGCCGAAGGGCGCGCCCCAGACGGCCAGCAGGGCATCACCGATGAACTTTTCAAGCGTGCCGCCGTGCCGAAACACGATGTCGACCATCGGCGGAAAGTAGGTGTTGAGCAGGTCCACCACCCGCCGCGGCTGCATGCCGGAGGACATCGCCGTGAAGCCGCTGATATCGCAGAAGAGCACCGTCACGCCGCGCTCGTCCACCCGCACCGCGACGTCCGGCTCTGCGGCGATCCGCGCCGCCAACTCCGGCGCGAAGAACCTGCTGAGACGTTCGTTCGAAACGGCTTCCTTGTGCATTCGCAGCATGCCATCGACGATGTAGTACGTGATGGCGGTCGCGAATCCAAAGCCCTGCACCGAGAGCACGCTGGCCCGCACGCTCAAGGGCCAGACCGGGCCGAGGAGCGTCATCGTGCAGTAGGCGATGGCCGACAGGCAGCCGGCGATCAGCACCGCCCCACGGCTGAACGTGGACCCCCCCAGCACGATCACCATCATGAACATTTCGCTCGGCACCAGCAGGCCGAAGCTGGGGCGGCGGTTGAACCACTGCGCCCAACACATAAAGCCCATCAGCGCCACCCGCATCACGACGAGCATGTACTTGCGACGCGGATCGTAGGTCGGGCGCACCGCGAGCAGCACGAGCACCGCGACATGCGCCAGAAGCAACGCCACCGTTGCGACCTCCACCGGCTTCGACACGATGAGTTGCTGGTCGACAGGCGTCGTGTCGCCGGCGAGGGTGGCGTTCCAGGCCATTTGCGTGAGCAAAAGCGACGCCGCGGAACCGGCCACGACTAGGCAGACGACCCTTTCGTTGGCAGTCTCGCGGACCCGCCGCCGCCGTTCGAAGTCGTCGACGGACGTCGTCACGTGTCACCTCAGCACGCGGCTTCAGATCCCGCCGCGGGATTCTAAGAATTTCACGACCGCCCACCGAGAATCACCCTCAACCCAAGCGGCGGCTGGTAGTTATCCCAAACCGCCTTAAGCAAGTGAGGCTGCTGGGACTCGAACCCAGGACCAACGGATGAAAAGGACGAAGGCCTAATCGGGCCGCAACATTGAAAAAACAGTGCTTTTTCGGTTTCACCCGTGCAAGCGTGGGTATTCGGACGAAGCCGGACAACGTCAAAGCCGTCTCGGAATCGTCTGAGGATCGTCTCGTTTTGCCCGTTATGGGGTTAACCCCATAACCGCTTCCGAAGCCCTGCCCCTACTTCTTTTGCTAACGCCTGAAGTCGAACTGGCAACCCAGACGGGCTTGGCGAAGCACGTTGTCGGTGAGGCACAACAACTGGTCGAAGACCATCTGCAGGAGATCATCGATGCCTGGGACAAGCACTTTCCCGGTTCAAGTCACCAACGTGTCCCGGCACGGCTTGTGGCTATTGGTCGGTGACGAGGAATTGTTCCTGCCGTTCGAGCAGTTTCCGTGGTTTCGTGACGCCAGTATCGAGGAGATTTCGGTCGTTGAGCGTCAGACCGCCGACCATCTGTACTGGTCCCTCCTCGATATCGACTTGTCTGTTGAGTCGATTCGCAATCCTGCCGCGTTTCCCCTCGTTGCCAGGAGGCAGCGATGAGTACGTCGATCTGCCGTAGCCGCAAGCCAATGGCTATGTCCACGGATACATGGTGTTCCGGATCGAAGGGCTGACAGCCTTTCGCCTCCGTGCTATTCTCTCGCGACATGTACGGACCCTTCGCGCAACAAATTGCCATCACGACGTATGGCAACGCCTTCCTCGCCGGGATGCCTGGCGTGGCGTGGGAGACGTTCTATCCGTCCAACGACACGTTCACATATTGTGAATCCGTCCGGTTCGTCGACCGAACACCGGACAAAAGCTGGGAGCAGGCGACGGCGTACACGGACGATCCGCTCCGGTGGTTCGAACGGTTCGCCGATGCGGGCGTAAGCCGCCTCCGGCTCGTCTGCGGGCAGGTCAACGGCGAGCGGCTATCACGCTGGTTCATCGAGACGACCAAGGCGGACGCGTCGGATCTCTGGGACTGCCGCTGGGACGTGGGTGACCAGGCTCGGCCGGACCAGCGGATTTGGCGGGTGGCCTACGGAAGGGTCACGGCCGACCAGCCGCCATTCCCGGCTCTCCAGATAGACGCGACCAAATTGAAGGACCGCTTCGCCGCCATTCTGGTGGCCATCGGAGAATTTGCTCGCCGGCACCGGCTGGACATGTTCGCCAAGCCTTTTGATTCGGCCCTGGCTGCGCTCAACGGTAAGCGCAGCGACTGGAAAGGATACGACCTCGCCCCGTCGTCGTTCCTGCCGCCGTACGCCGAGGATCTCTTGGCGGCGGCGCAGTGGGCGTGGGTGTTCGGCGGCATGGGCTCATGGAACGACATGAGCTTCGAGGGGGACGACTCCACGGAGTATGCGCAACTGACGCAGGAGCTCTACGCCGCGGTCAACGAGGCGGTGATCGTGGCTACCAACGCGACCGCCTAGCGGATCGTCACTCGTGCATTTCGTCGGGAAGTATCCATGACTCTGCAGTTTTTCCCCTTCGACAGCATGGTCACGCTGCCCGTCGACATTCCCGCCGTCGCGATATCGCCTCACCGTGGCCGACTGCCGGCGGATGGGCGAGGCGGGGATTCTCTCGCCCGACAACAGGGTCGAACTGATTGACGGCGAGACGAGCCAGGGATTCTCATTGCTTGGCGTCAGCGGGGAGTGGTAGGCTACAAACATGACGACAGTTCCCGAAATAAAGGCCGCCATCGAATCCCTGAGTCCGCAAGAATACTGCGAACTTATGGCTATGCTGCATCCTACCGTTGACGACGACTGGGATCGGCGGATGAAGGCTGATGCGGTGAGCGGCCGCCTCGACCAACTTATGGAACAGTCGAGGGCTGATGCTGCCGCGGGCATGTGCGTGCCGCTCGAGACGGTGCTGGAGGATGACCGCAGTGAGAGGGCGCCGTGAGGATTCCCAGCGTCGCCTCTCGCGACTTCTGGCGACTCTATCGACGTCTGCCTCGCGATGTGCGTCGCCTGTCGGCAAAGTCTTATAAGGTGTGGCAGCAGGACCCGTTTCATCCGTCCCTGCACTTCAAGAAGGTCGGCGACGATCTCTGGTAGGTACGAGTTGGAGCCCATCACCGCGCACTCGGGCGATTCCACGACCACCGCCTTGTGTGGTCATGGATTGGTACGCACGCCGACTACGATCGAATGCTCTGAAGTCTCCCAGCGATGGCCGTGATCTCGTGCGGACCCACGCGGAGACCGCCGGCTGCTCGGAGCCGAGGCAGGAGCGATCAGCGCAGGGAAACACGGATCACAAGCGAACTAGGCCCGGTGTGATTCGAACACACGACCAAGGGATTATGAGGACGAAAGCGATCTCGGACTAAGTCGTCGTAAAACCGAGCGGTTTCCGCTTTCGCCCGTGCAAGGGTGCGGTTTCGAGCAAAGTCGGACAAAGTTAAAACCGTCTCAGCACCGTTTGCGAATCGGCTCGTTGTGCCCGTTATGGGGTTAACCCCATAAACGCTCTGACCTCACTTTCCAGAGCCTTGCTAGCCACCCGCCCACTCCTTCTTTGGGATGGAGGTGTTGCCCCCCCAGGATCACAGCGGTAGAAACTCCACCCGATTCCGCATGTCATCGAGCGAGATCAGCGTGGCAATGAGTGCCAGATCGTGGACCGCACCCCCGATGGTGACCCGCAACTGGTGACCATAGACCATTCCGGCAAAGTCTCGATGCTGACGCTGCCAGTCGGCAGCCAATACGAGAAAATCCCGATCTTGTGTGAACACGACGCGGCCAAGCTCAAAGGCCCTTTCCAAAAGCCGGTCATCGTCCCAGTCAGCTCGTCCGTCCTCTTGCGCCGTAAGTACGTCGATCTGCCGTTGCCGTAAGCCAACAGCTATGGCCACCGGCACATGGTGGTCCAGATAGAAGGAGACGCTCACAGCCGCCGAGTGCCTTGGAGTTTCACTCGAATCGTAGAGGAACCCTGCTGGGCCGCAAGCATATCCACATCGCTCAGTTGCTCACGAATGTCGGCGTCGAAAGCGTCTTGGTGGTCGTGGTAATACGTGAGGGCCGCATAAATCTGACTCAGTGTCAGATGGGGGTGTTGTCGCTGGATTTCCTCCGCGTCCCAGTGATGGGCAAGACGGTCAAGAGCGATCTCGATGACTTTCGTGCGGGTGCCTTCGACAAACGGCACACCGGCGGGAGAAATGTCGATGTGCGGGTATGAGACTGTTGCCATAGGGGCGGGACTCCAGATCATGGCATCATTCAGAACGATGCTTGATATTCTACCCAGCAGTGGCACCACTCACCCACAAATCATCAAAAACCACTAGGCCCGGTGTGATTCGAACACACGACCAAGGGATTATGAGTCCCCTGCTCTAACCGCTGAGCTACGGGCCCGAAGGACAGCGAGTCTAACCGATGTCAACGGTCCCCGAATGACCTCTTCCCACTGTTGAAAAGCCGGATGCCGATGCGTCCAATGGCGACCTTCGGCTCCAGCTCCCCGAGTCCCGGCCTCCCGCCGTGAAAGGCCGCCGCATGCCTCAAACAGCAGGCCTGCGAACTGGGTTTCGATGTCAGCCGCCGCGTTTGCGCGGGCGACCGGCCCTGAGCCGGTGACGGCCGCGGCAACCGACGGACCATGCCAAGTGTCCGAAGGCGATTGCTTGGAATCTCTGCACTCTTACACGCTCCTTTTGCCTGGGGGGCAGCGGTCGGCCTATCGTTCCACAGGATTTTTCTGGGGCAGCCATCAGTCGTCTCAGTCGTCACGGAGGGCGACATGAAAAACCTGAACTGGAATTCAGCGATCCAGGCATTGGTGCTTGTCCGTCTCGGTCAGGAACTCGGCACCGACTCTCGCCTTGCTCGTGCCCTGCACGAACTCTTCGACGCGGTGCTGATGGTCTGGCGCTGAGACCACCGATATGGTTGCGGCCTAGGCGACGCTCGCTCGATTTCGCCTACGTCACGATCCCACTCGGCCGCTCATGAGACCCACTTCATTCGCAGCAGCCACATCTTGACTCCCTGAGTCAAGACGACGTAGCACGCCAGCGAGACTGCCAAGAGAGGCCAGTAGAGCGGCGGAAGCCGCGTGAAGCCGAGATAATCCCCGACCGGCGTGAATGGAATGGCGACGCCGACCGCCATCACGATCCCTGACATCACCATCAGCGGCCACGAGGGGCGGCTCTGGAGAAACGGAATCCGATTGGTGCGAATGATGTGCATGATGAGCGTCTGCGTCAGCACGCTCTCCACAAACCAGCCCGTCTGAAACAGGCTCGCACTGTGGGCTGCGGCCTCAGGCGTGCTCATGTTCCAGCAGTTGAACACGTAGAGCATCATGGCATACGTGGTGAAGTCGAAGAGCGACGAACATGGGCCAATGAAGAGGATGAAGCGAGTGAGTTGGCCCACGTCCCAGGGCCGAGGCTTCTCGACCTGCTCCGGATCCACGTCGTCGGTGGGAATAGCGGTCTGGCTGATGTCGTAGAGCAGATTGTTGGCCAGGATCTGAATCGGGGTCATCGGCAGGAACGGCACGAAGATGCTCGCTCCCAAGACGCTGAACATGTTCCCGAAATTACTGCTCGCCCCCATGCGGACGTATTTGAGGATGTTGGCAAACACGTTGCGTCCTTCCACGACTCCCGCCTCCAAGACAAGCAGAGATTTTTCCAGCAGGATCAGGTCGGCTGACGCCTTCGCGATGTCGACGGCCGTGTCGACACTGATCCCTACATCGGCGGCCCGAAGCGCCGCTGCATCGTTGATGCCGTCCCCCATAAACCCCACGGTGTGCTTGCGTGCCTGCAACGCTCTGATGATGCGTTGCTTATGCGCAGGCGAGACACGGGCAAACAGCGTCGTCGTCTTCACGGCGTCGGCCAGTTGGTCATCGCTCATGGCCTCGAGGTCCTGTCCGAGGAGCACATGGTCTGTCGAGAGCCCCACCTCTTTGCAGATTTTCCGGGCCACCAAGTCATTGTCGCCAGTGAGCACCTTGACCTCCACGCCACGGCTCTGGAGCGACGTGATCGCCGCGGTGGCCGTCTCCTTGGGCGGATCGAGAAAGGCCACGTAGCCGGTGAGAATCAGGTCGGATTCATCCGTCTGGGAATAAGGGGTGTTGTCTCCGGCAACGACGCCGCGAGGCACGATCTCCTTGCACGCAATGGCCAGCACCCGAAAGCCTTCGGCCGAAAGCCGCTCGTACTCCGTCTTCAGGTTGTCGATGTGGGCGTGATCCATCGGGTGGCGAATGCCGTCGAGCGTGAAGGCCAAGCACCGCGGAAAGATCGCCTCCGGAGCCCCTTTGCTGATGACGAGATCCTTGCCCTCCGGCGTTCGCACCACGACCGACATGATCCGACGCTGAAAGTCGAAGGGGATTTCGTCGACCTTCGTGTACTCCGGAATCTGCGCATGCGCATGGGTTTCGGTATGCGAGAGCACGGCTCGATCCAGGACATTTTTCAAGCCGGTCTGGAAGTGGCTGTTGATGTATGCCAGCGCCAACACCCGCTCGTTCTCCTGCAGCGCCACATCGCAGTGTCTTTCAAGAATCACCCGATCCATCGTCAACGTGCCGGTTTTATCGGTGCAGAGCACATCCATGGCCCCGAGGTTCTGGATCGCGTTCAGCCGCTTCACGATCACCTTCTTACGGCTCATGCTGATCGCTCCTTTCGACAGACAGACTGCCACCACCATGGGCAGCATCTCTGGCGTCAGACCGACCGCCACCGCAATGGCAAAGAAGAAGGCCTCACGCCAGTTGCCTTTGGTGACACCATTGATGACGAACACCAGGGGAACCATCACCAGCACGAACCGGAGAATCAGCCACGTGAACTCCGCGATACCCTTATCAAAGGATGTCGGCGGCTCCTGTTCCGTGAGGGATCCCGCCATGCCACCCAGATAGGTCTCTTTCCCGGTGGCAATCACCACCGCTGTGCCGGAACCGCTCTCCACGCTGGTGCCCAGGAAGGCCACACTGGCGAACTCGACCGGTGTTGCGGCCGAGGGATTTGTCTCCACCGCAAACTTCTCGACGGGAAAACTCTCCCCCGTCAGCGAACTCTGATTCACGAACAAATCCTTGGCTGCGACCAAGCGGCAATCGGCCGGGATCATGTCTCCTGCTGCCAAGGCCACCACGTCACCGGGCACCAGTTGTGCCATCAGTATTTCCCGAGGCTTACCGCCACGGATGACGGTGGCCATGACGGAAATCATCGCCTTGAGCTTGGACGCCGCGTTGTCGGCCCTCGCCTCCTGGACGCATTTCAGCCCGGCGCCCAGAGCGACCATCAGCGACATCATGGTGCCGGCACGCACATCACCGGTGGCGAATGACACGCTGGCGAGCACGATGAGCAGGAGCACGAGCGGGTTGAGAACCGCGTGCGCAAACAGCGTGAAGATCCCCACTCGCTGGTCCTTCCCCAGCACGTTCGGGCCATGCTCGACAAGCCTCGCCTCCGCATCCTCATCGACGAGCCCGTCCGGACCGGTTTTCCATCGTTGATAGAGGCTGGCAACATCTGCCGCGACGGATTCAACCACGACCAACGAGATCTGGACCCGCTCTCGCTCGTGTCGGATTCCTGCTGTGAGATGCTTGGGGATCAAGGCTGCCACCCACGATGACGCGGCACGCCCCAGAAGCGCCCATGCACATTATCCCCGGCTCACGCCCCGTCATGTGTCAGGCGTTTCCGCAACGGCGGACCATACAAACTCTACCAGATGAGCATGCCGTCTGAGGCTGCCCCAACTGTCTGTGCCACGCAACGACTCAAGGACCGTAGACACTTGCGCACACTGCTGGCGTGGCGTCCGTGACACTGTTAGATTTCCGGCGTCAACCACGTGCGGGAGCGGCTGTGCCCCACGGCTGCCACCCCTTCCCGGTCCGGCACACCCGTGAGTCTCTGCCGTGCATGAAGTCGATCTCATCCTCACGCTCACCGGCGGCCTGACTGCGGCGCTCATTCTTGGCTACATCACGCAGCAGTTGCGACTGTCGCCCATCGTCGGCTACCTCCTCGCCGGCATCGCCGTGGGACCGCACACACCCGGCTTCGAGGCCGATGGCACGATCGCCCAGCAGTTGGCGGAAGTGGGAGTCATCCTGCTGTTGTTTGGGGTGGGGCTCAACTTCCACATCCGCGAACTGCTGGCGGTGAAACAGGTGGCAATCCCCGGCGCACTCGCCGCCAGCAGCGTCGCCACCGGCCTCGGTCTGGCCGTGGCCCGGCTGCACGGCTACGGCTGGGCTACCGGGCTCGTGTTTGGCAGTGCCATCTCCGTGGCCAGCACCGTCGTGCTGATTCGCGTCCTGTCCGACAACCGCGATCTGCACACCCGCTCCGGGCACATTGCCGTGGGGTGGGTGGTCGTGGAAGACATGCTCACGGTTGCTGCACTGGTGGTGCTCCCGGCGCTGCTCGGCGGCGAATCTTTGGGGCTGCAGGCCGCAGCTCTGGCGTTGGGCACCGCTGGGCTCAAGATCGCCGCGCTCGTCGCCGTCATCCTGCTGGGAGGCAGACGCTTGATCCCCTGGGTGTTGGAGGGCATCGCCGCGACCCGCTCGCGGGAGCTCTTCACGCTCGCAGTGCTCGTGATCGCGCTCGGGATCGCCGTCGGAAGCGCCAAGCTCTTTGGCGTCTCCATGGCAATGGGGGCCTTTCTGGCAGGCATGATCGTCGGACGCAGCGAGTTCGGGCTACGGGCCGCCTCCGAGGCCCTGCCGATGCGGGATGCGTTCGCCGTGCTGTTCTTCGTGTCGGTTGGAATGCTCTTTAACCCCAGCACTATCATCACCTCACCAGGGCTGCTGGTGGCCACCGTGGCCATCGTGCTGCTTGCCAAGCCCCTCACGATCTGGGCCGCGGTGCTGCTGCTGGGCTACTCACTGCAGGTCGCGGTGAGCGTCGCCGTTTCGCTGGCCCAGATCGGCGAGTTCTCCTTCATCCTGGCGGCGCTTGGCAGGCAGTTGGGCGTGCTGCCGGACGAGGTGATCAACACACTCGTCGCCGCCGCCATCGTGTCGATCACGCTCAACCCGCTTCTCTATCGGCTGATCGGGCCCTTGGAACACTGGCTCACCCGTCACGGACATACAACCGTCGCCGATGACGATACGGTTGAACACGAGGCAGCGACGCCCAGCCATCGGGCCATCGTCGTGGGCTATGGGCCGGTGGGCCAGACAGTGACCCAACTCCTCCTCGACAACGAGATCACGCCAACCGTGATCGAGCTGAATCTCGACACCGTCCGGCGGCTGAAGGCCTTCGATGTTCAAGCAATCTACGGCGATGCGATACGACGCGAGATCCTCGTCGAGGCCGGCATCAAGGGGGCTGACAACCTGATCCTCACGAGCGGCTCGAGCCACGTGGACGAGGAGATCGTGCGGCAGGCCAAGGAGCTCAATCCCGACGTCGCAATCCTGGCGCGCTCGCAATACGTCCGCGACCTGCCGAAGCTGCATCGGGCGGGCGCGGAGGATGTCTTTTCCGCCGAAGGCGAGGTGGCGCTCGCCTTCACCATGCGGATTCTGGAGCGGCTCGGCGCGACGGGCGAGCAGATCGACCGCGAACGCGCCCGCGTCGAGGCCACCTTCCGCAACGGGTGACCACTCACTGCGTGGCGCGAAGCGTCTCAAGCCATGCCACCAGATCGACCAGTTCTTCGGGCGAGAGCGTCGTGGCCAGATCGGCCGGCATCAATGAAACCGGCTGCTTGACAAGTTCCTCGATTTCACCGGCGGGCAGGGTCACGTCGATCGAGTCTGCCCCGCGGATCACGATCTTCTCCGGCGACTGCGAGATGAGCAGGCCAGTCACGCTCCGGCCGTCTTCCAGGAGTGCCGTGAAGGTCTCGTAGCTGTGACTGATCGCTGCCGACGGCGCCAGGATCGACTCGTAGAGTGCCTCACGCGAGAGCTTCGCGCCGATGCCGGAGAGATTGGGACCGACCGCCTTCCCCTCGCCATTGACGATATGGCACTTCCCACACGTGCCGGCACCGGCAAAAAGAACTTTGCCGGTCGCCGGATTTCCCGTGCGAGCGAGAAGCTCCGACAGCGGCGGCAGCTTCTTGCCACCCTTGGCCTGCGGCGGCGGCACTGTGGCCCCGCCGGCCGCAGTCACGATCCGTGTGGCGATCGTCGTGGTGGCAGCAGTCGCCTCCGGACGTCGCACGAGTTCGGGACGGATTACTTGCAGCTTCTCGTCGGGCCCATTCAGCTCTGCGACCAATCGCGGCAGGACAACGCTCACGCTCGCTGGATTCTGAAAATCGAGTGCCCGAACGAGTGCGAGTGACTCCACCGTGCTGATGGCGGGGTCGGCGATGAGTTCGCAGATCATGGCCGCCGATCCAGTCGCCCGGCTCCGCCAGACAATCTCCCGCGCCGCCGGCGTCTTCCACTGGTTGTCGATCCTGGCCAGCCACGCCGCCATCCGGCCATCCCAGTGGCTCGGTCCGGCGAGTCCTTGACCACCATCAGCGCCGATGCCGAGGGCCTCCACTTCCCAGCGGTCGCCCGCCGTGTGTGCCGCCGCCAGTTCCGCCCACGCCCGATCAGCCCGTTCGCCTCCAATGCCCCGAAGCGCGATGGCACACTCGCGACGAACTGCCGCAGACTGGTCGGTGGCGAGTTTTTCGACCAAGCCAAGTTCGTCACCCTGCGTCAGCCGGCAGATCCGCACCGCGATGATTCTTTGTTGTTCGTCCTGCGCATTGGACAGTCGCGCGATCCACCGCTCGGACTGCCCCGGCAGCATGCCCGCGGCCCAGGCCAGCCGTGCCTTGAGCCTGGGATCGACGGCCGAATCAAACGCCTTGGCCAGTGCCGGGGCAGCCTCCTGCGGCTGCGTGCCCAGATGCTCAAGCGCCGTCGCCCGCGTGCAGAGGTTCGGGCTCGCCAGCGCCGTCACACAGCCTGCCACGGTCTTGAAATCGACGGCCGCCATAGACACTTTGTGACCGGATGCCACGATTGGCCCCTGCTGGTCCCGCGGCGCGATCCTATAGATACGGCCCTTCTCCGTGTCGCCCATGCCGTGGCCGCCCACGCCGGGATCGTACCAGTCGGCCACGATCAGCGCGCCGTCAGGAGCCACGCACACATCGCTCGGCCGGAACCAGCGGTCGGCCGAACCGTCGATGATCGTCTCGGTACGTCCAGCGTAGCCGGCTCCTGCAGTCTCGATGTGATACGACCGCACCACGTTCGGCCCGGCATCGCAATGAAAGAGTGACCCGCGAAACCGTTCTGGAAGCAGGCTCCCTTCATAGACGCAGATGCCGGTCGGTGAACCGCCCCCCGTCACGAGCAGGTTGGGCACCACGCCCGGATCATTCTGGTGCCAGTGCCGTGGCGGAATCTCGGTTTCAAGGTTCGTCCGCGGCAACATCCAGCCGTCGCCGGTCCGCTCATCGACGTAGCCATAGTTGCCATACTCCATCACCCAGTTGATCCGCACCGCCTGATTGCCATCATCATCGTTGTCGCTCTGCCAGAGCGTGCCGAAGGAGTCGACCGCCACTTCGTAGTTGTTGCGGAAGTTGTGGCCAAGCACCTCGAAGTCGCTGCCGTCGGGCCGGCAGCGGAAGACCATCCCCTGCCGATAGGGCTTCCCCGAGTCGTTCACGACGTTGCCGAAGCGATCGACGACCGGGCTTCCATCGGCATCGTGCACGGCCTTGCCGGTGTTGCCACAATTGAAATACCAGCGGCCATCGGGGCCGACGGAGAAGGCGTGCACCGAGTGGTCGTGCTGCGGCTCGCCCGTTTTCGTGAACAGCGACTCCTTGCGGTCAGCCTTCAGGTCGCCATCGTCGTCGTGAAACACAAACACGTCAGGGGCGCAGGAGACGATCACCTTGCGGCCCGGACCCTCACCGATCACACAGATACCGAGCGCCGAATCAACATCACGGCCCTGATGAAACACCGTCTGCGTATCGGCACTGCCGTCGCCGTCGGTATCTTCGAGGACGAGGATTCGATCGCCCTCTGTCCGGGTTTCTTTCTTGCCACGGTAGTTCATCACCTCGCACACCCAGACACGGCCCTGGGCGTCGACGTCGATGTCGGATGGGCTCGAGAGCAAGGGCTCGGCGGCGAAAAGAGTGGCCGTGAGATCCTCGGGGAGGCGGAGTGTGTCGGGTGTCATTTCGGCGGCCAGCGCCGCCTGGTCGGCAGCCGGCCGGAACAGCCCGCAGAAACCCACGACCATCACCACCGACAGCCACCAGCCGATCCATGCACGGTTCATGCGCATCGCCTTCTCACGTGAAACAGGTCGTTGTGAAACCAGCATTGTGAAACCGGATCAGTATCGCCACGGAAGCCTCGAGGCACAAACACCGTGGCATGGATGGCGGGCGAACAGCCCTCCTCGTGTGCGGAGTTGCAGGTGCTGCGCCACCGGCATTATTCTCCCTGAATGGCTGGTACGACAGACTCACGCTCACATCCGCATCCCGGGGACCGATCATGGCTGGCACACTCTGCAGACTTCCACTGACCGTTCTGACTGGTGCCCTCTTGGCACTCCTCTGCATGATCGGTGTGGCTACCACACCCGTCACCCTTGCCGAGGCGCCAGCCGCCGCTGCCACAACCGCGCCGCCGGAGCCGGCTGATATGCAGCCGCTCTTCGACGGCAAGGATCTCGACGGCTGGGATGGCAATCCCCAGCTTTGGAGCGTGAAGGACGGCGTGATCCATGGCGAGACCACACTCGAGACGCCGACCCAGGGGAACACGTTTCTGATCTGGACGGGTGGCGAGGTCGCAGACTTTGACCTGCGGCTCTCCTTCCGCTGTTCTGCGACCAACAACTCCGGCATTCAATACCGCTCACGGCATATCACAGACAGGCCGACGAAGAATAAATGGCAGGTCCGCGGCTACCAACACGAGCTCCGCAACGAGGAGACATTTCCGAACGTGTCGGGCTTCATCTACGACGAAGGGGGCGGACCGGACGGGCGGGCTCGGATCTGCCAGGCGGGCGAGCAGGCCACCTGGGAGACCGAGGGAGGCAAAAAACTGGTGGCGACGCTGATCGACCAGGAAGCCTTCAAGGATCTGATGAAGGTCGATGACTGGAACGACGTCGTGATCCGCGCCGAGGGCAACCAGATCCGCCACTATTTGAACGGCCGGCTGATCCTCGACTTCACCGACAACGATCCCGCTCGAGCGCTTTCCAAGGGCATCGTGGCCCTGCAGCTCCATCAAGGCAAGCCGATGTGGGTGGAGTTCCGCAACATCCGCCTCAAGAGCTTGTGATCACCCCGGCTCAGTCACCCTCCCGATTCCGCGGTTTCATTCGAGCCTTGCAGCTCCGCTGCCCGCGGTGCGGCAGCGGTCCATTGTTCCGCGGTTTATTCAGGATGCACGAGGCCTGTCCGCACTGCGGCTTCTCCTACACGCGGGAGCCGGGCTTCTATCTCGGGTCGATCTATCTGAACTACGGGGCCACGGTGATCCTCACTGGCTCGCTCTATGCGCTGCTCGTGATGGGCCTGGGCTTCTCAAACGACACAACGCTGACCATCTGCCTTGCTGCCGCAGTCCTGTGTCCGATTCTCTTCTTCCGCCATGCGCGGAGCTTTCTGCTCGCGCTCGACAGCTCCGTCAATCAGGATCAGGCCCGAAGCGAGGAGGAGGCCAACGCCGATGCCACGCCGACTGCGACCCTCTCCACCGGCAAGCTGGCCTCGCTCGCCTCCGACGATGGCCGAGCAGGCTGCGTGATGGGAATGGCTCTTGCCGCGATCCTGCTCTTCGGCCTTGGCATGGCGGCGGTCACCCTCTATTTCGCAGCCACCGGCAGCACGACCATGGAGGATGGCGACGGGCTCGAGTGAGTCGTGGCGACGCGGCCGAGACTTTCCAGACCGGCCGGCCCCGGCGCCGCGATAGAATCCTAGCCACGCCTTTTCCAGGCTGTCATCCGCACTCATTCCCCTGGGGGACTCCATGCGTCTTTCCTGTCGTGCCGCGTTCGTGCTGCTCATCACGCTCGTGGCCACCAGCCTTGGCCACTCGATCACGGCCGCGGAGCCTGGCCCCGATCTCCTCCCCACCGTCGGCTCGATCGAACGGCTCGACCCGCGGCTCGATGCACTCGTGCCCAAAAACGCGACGATCGAGGTGCTCGCCATGGGCTTTGAGTGGGCCGAGGGCCCTGTCTGGGTGCCGGATGCCAAGGGCGGTCTGCCCGCCGGCTCGCTCCTCTTCAGCGACATTCCCCGGAACCGCGTCCACTGCTGGAAGGCGAGCGAAGGCCTGAGCGTGTTCCTCGAGCCCGCTGGCTTCACTGGCGTCTCCGCATACGGCAAGGAACGCGGCTCCAACGGCCTCACGCTCGACCGCGAGGGCCGGCTCATCTCCTGTGAACATGGCGACCGCCGCGTGAGTCGGCTCGAACCGGAAGGTGGCAAGCGGACACTCGCCGATTCCTGGCAGGGCAAGCGGTTCAACAGCCCCAACGACGCGGCCGTGCACTCCTCTGGCGCGATCTATTTCACCGACCCGCCCTACGGCCTGCCCAAGGGCGCCGACGACCCGCGCCGCGAACTCGACTTCTGCGGCGTCTATCGCGTTGCCCCCGATGGCACCGTCACGCTCCTCACGAAGACGATGACGCGGCCCAATGGGATCGGATTCTCACCCGATGAGCGAAAGCTCTACGTCGCCCAGTCTGATCCACGGGCACCGCTCTGGAAGGTTTTTGATGTGCAGACGGATGGCATGCTCGACGAGGGCCGGACGTTTTTTGACGCGTCCACGATGCTCACGACGCGGAAGGGACTGCCCGACGGCCTGTCGGTCGATGCGGCCGGCAATCTTTTCGCCACCGGTCCAGGCGGCGTGCTCGTGTTTGCCGCCGACGGCACGCACCTCGGCACATTTCTCACCGGTCAGGCCACGGCCAACTGCTGCTTCGGCGACGATGGGCAGACGCTCTTCATCACGGCCGACTCCCTCCTCTGCCGCGTCCGCCTCACCACCAGTGACAAAAAGCCCTGAGCGGAAGCGACGGGACTCCGGGAATGAACACCAAACCGGCTGTCCTTTGTGAATAGGCTGACGAATGAAGGCCTCTTCGGTGCCTTGAATTGGCAACCTAGAACCAACGCCCACCCGGTGTCCCCCGGCTTCCGCCGGGGGCTTTTATTGAACGAATACATATCGTTCAACGATTGCGTCACCCACACATAAAAGCCCGGAGCGGAAGCGACGGGACTCCAGAAATGAAGAAATGAACACCAAACCGTTTGCCACTCTCACCAGCTTTCACTGACTGCCGAGCACGATGTCGTGTTTCGCATGAAGACAGACTTCAGTGCCCAACCGGCCATGAGAAGAGCCGGATGCGGTTACCGTCGGGGTCGGCCGTAACGAGTTCACGAAAACCCTCGGCGTGCAGCTTCGGCGCCGTCACAGTGGAGTCGGTCTCGGCCAGCCTGGCGTGCACCGTGTCCAGATCGACCACCTCGAAGCCCAGACTCCACCGCTGGCTCGGCTCACCCGGCGACGGACGACTGAGAATGGCCAGCCGGGTGTCGCCTGCCTCGAAGAGCGCGTAGCCGTCGTCCACGACGCGGACGAGCACCCGCAGTCCCAGCACGTTGCGATACCAGTCGATCAGTTCGGCCCACCGGGCGGTCCGCAGCTCGACGCTAAACAGGCTGGGACGCTGATGGAGGGTCATAGTACCGGGCTTTATACACCGTGCTTTTCCCCCTGCGCCACCCGGGGAAATTCCACCTTCTCCAAATGGCGGTAAAAGCTGACAATCCGGGCTTCCGAGTTCTGGTTGCCAGATTCCTGTTTCTGCCGCCGTTCCCCTCTCCCCCGTCCCCGAGACGCACGTGTCACAGCCTACGGAACATTCTCCTACCGCCCCGCCAGCCGCCCGCCATGACGGCGCGGCTCCAGCCGCTCCCGCCCCCGGAGCCCCCGCAGGTGGCAGCACCACCAAGTCGACCCTGGAAAAAGCCCGTCGCGACAAACTCGAAAAGCTCCGCGGCCTCGGGCTCGACCCCTGGGGCAAGCGGTACGACGGCGCCACGCCGATCGGGCAGGTCCGCGAGGTGGGCGAGACGCTCGACAAGTCTCCCGAATTCAGCGGCGGCCCCACCGTCCGCGTGGCCGGTCGGATCATGCTCCTGCGGAGCGCCGGCAGCCTCGTCTTCATCGATCTCGTCGACCGCACCGGCCGGATCCAGATCATGCTCGGCAAGAAGCAGGTTGGACCCGATGCCTGGAAGATCATCGACTGCCTCGATCTGGGCGATCTGGTCGGCTTCGACGGGCGGCTCGGTCACTCCAAGACGGGCGAGATGACCGTCTTCGCCTCGGGTGTCGAGTTTCTGACGAAGTCGCTGGAAACGCCCCCCGACAAATTCCATGGCCTGGTCGATGCCGACCTCCGGCAGCGGATGCGGTACCTCGATCTCATCCATGGCGAGGGTGTCCGCGACCGCTTCGTGGCCCGCTGCCGGATCGTGGAGGCGGTGCGGCGGGTGCTCACGTCCCGTGGCTACCTGGAGGTGGAGGGCCCCACGCTGCAGGAAAGCGCCGGCGGCGCGGCGGCGCGGCCATTCAAGACCCACCACAACGCGCTCGACATGCCGCTGGTGCTTCGCATAGCGCTGGAGCTGCATCTCAAGCGTCTGCTCGTGGGCGGCATGGAACGGGTCTTTGAACTCGGCCGTGTCTATCGCAACGAAGGTGTGAGCCCACGGCACAATCCAGAGTTCACGATGATGGAGGCCTACGAGGCCTATGGCGACTACTACACGATGATGGACCTCACCGAGGCGATCTTCCTGGAGGCGGCACAGGCCGCGGGCACACCGACGCGGTTTGAATGGATGGGGCACACGGTCAACCTCACGCCCCCCTTCCGCCGGGCGAAATACGATGATCTGCTCGCCGAGGTCACCGGCTGCAATCCCGCCGATCCGACGAGCGTCGCCGCGGCGGCGGCGGCCCAGGGCATCGAGACCGCCGGCCGTCATGCCGACGTGATCAAGAGCGATCTCTTCGAGGCCACGGTCGAAAAGACGCTCTCCGGGCCGGTGTTTGTCATCGATTATCCCGCGGCCATCTGCCCGCTCACCAAGCGCAAGGCAGACGCGCCGCACGTGGCCGAGCGGTTCGAACTCTACGTCGCCGGGATCGAACTAGCCAACGCCTACACCGAACTCAACGACCCCGACCTGCAGGAGGAACTCTTCCGCACGCAGTTGGCCGGGCTCGCCCAAGAGGAATCGATGGCTCGGATGGACACCGACTTCATTCGTGCCCTGCGGCATGGCATGCCGCCGGCCGGCGGCCTGGGGATCGGCATCGACCGGCTGGTGATGTTTCTCACCGCTGCCCCGTCGATCCGCGATGTGATCCTGTTTCCCATCCACCGTCCGCACGCGGAGAGTTGAGAAGGCCCGCGTCCTGACCTGGCACGCGCCTTGCGAAGCACCATGTACAAACTCCTCCTCTGCTGGCGGTATCTCCGCACCCGATGGATCGCGCTGGTATGTGTCGCCAGCGTGATGCTCGGCGTGGCGACGATGATCGTCGTCAATGCGGTGATGGCGGGATTCGCACACGAGATGCAGACGCGGATTCACGGGATTCTCTCCGATCTCGTGTTCGAGAGTCACTCGCTCTCGGGCTTCCAGGATCCGAAGTGGCATATGGAGGAGATCACCCGTGCGGCCGGCGGCGACATCGAAGGCATGACGCCGACCGTGGCCGTGCCCGCGATGCTCAGCTTCCAGGTCCGCGGCCAGTGGCTCACCCGCCAGGTGATGTTCATCGGAATCGATGAGGCGACGCACAGCCTCGTCAGCGACTTCGGCACCTACCTGCAGCATCCCGAGAACCGCCGGCAACTCTCCTTCGCGCTTCGCGACGGTGGCTATGACACCTTCGACAGCCAGACCGAAGGCCAGGTCGGCGAGAACGGACCAACCCGGCCCGCCATGGAAGGGGCCGGCTGGACGCACCGACGAATGAGGGTGGCCCGGGAAAAGCTCTGGCGCGAGAAGACGAAAGCCCGCGGTGACTCTGCCGCGGAGCCGACTCGCCCGATCGATCAGCAGGTCGACGCCGTGCTGGCTGCCACCAGTGCCGATGGCGAGCAGCCCGCGGCCACGGTTGATCCGGCTGCCGCACCGCAGTCCAACGACGCTGCGGCCGGCACGCCGGCCGCAGACGCGGCACGCCGCGATCCCTTCCGCGCCGTCCGGCCGGAAGAAGGGGACACGATGGACCCCGCCAATGAACAGTTCACCGGCATCGTGCCGGGCATCGGGCTGGCGAGCTTCCGCGATTCCGATGGCGTGGACCGGTTCCTCGTGCTGCCCGGCGACGACGTGAAGATCACCTTTCCCACTGCCGGCACACCGCCGAAGGCCGTCAGTGACACGTTTACGATCGTCGACTTCTACGAAAGCAAGATGAGCGAATACGACTCGAACTTCGTCTTCGTGCCGATCGCCGCCCTGCAACGGATGCGGGGCATGATCGATCCGCAAACGGGCATCCCGAGCGTCAATTCGATCCAGATCCGGCTCAAGCCCGGCGCCGATCTGAACGTCGTCCGCGATCGGCTTCGGAAGGCCTTCCCGGCCGAGATGTACGCGGTCTCCACCTGGCGGGACAAGCAGGGGCCGCTCCTCTCCGCCGTCGACATGGAGATGGCCGTGCTCAACATCCTCTTGTTTCTGATCATCGCGGTCGCCGGTTTCGGCATCCTCGCCATCTTCTTCATGATCGTGGTGGAGAAGACCCGCGACATCGGGATTCTCAAGTCGCTCGGTGCCGGCTCCACCGGCATCGCCGGCATCTTCCTCGGCTACGGCCTGTTCCTCGGGCTCGTCGGAGCTGGAGTCGGACTGGCGTTGGGGCTGGCGATCACCTGGAACATCAACGCGATCCGCGTTGGTGTGGAATGGTGCACCGGGCAGCGGGTGTTCGATCCCTCGATCTACTACTTCTTCAAGATTCCCACGATCGTGAATCCCTTCACGGTGGCCTGGATCATCGCCGGCGCCGTGGGGATCGCCGTGGCGGCCAGCGTGCTGCCAGCCCTGCGGGCGGCACGCCTCCGCCCCGTGGAGGCGCTTCGCCATGACTGATGACGCAATGCTGCGGGTCTGCGATGTACGGAAGAGCTACCGTTCGGGGAGCGGCATGCTGGAGGTGCTCCGCGGCGTTGACTTCGCTCTCGAACCGGGCGGGTTCGCGGCAGTCATCGGACAGAGCGGTTCGGGCAAGAGCACGCTGCTCCACCTGATGGGGCTGCTCGACGCCCCTGATTCCGGCGAGGTGCGTCTCGACGGTACGCGGATCGACAACCTGTCTGCCACCCGCCGCGACCGGCTGCGGAACACGGCCATCGGGATGGTGTTCCAGTCGTATCATCTGCTTCCCGAACTCAATGCCTTGGAAAATGTGCTCGCCCCGCTCATGGTGCGGCACGGCGTCCTGGAATGGATGCGGGTGCGGGCCTCCGCCCGAGAGCGGGCCCGGGGGCTGCTCGACCGCTTTGGACTGGGTGGCCGCCTGCACCACAAGCCCCGCCAACTGTCGGGTGGGGAAATGCAGCGGGTGGCGATCGCACGGGCTCTGGTGACGCAGCCCAGCGTGCTTCTGGCCGACGAGCCGACCGGGAATCTTGACGAGGCCAGCGGTGCCGGCATCCTCGACGCCCTCTGCGAGTTGAACCGCCGGGATGGCCTTTCTATAGTGCTCGTCACGCACGACGCGGCGATCGCCCGCCGCGCGGCCAGGATCGTGCGGCTGGCGGCGGGTCGTGTCGCTGATGCGTGAATCGCTTCCGCCGGCCGATCATGGTTCGACACTGACCACCTTTCGACATCTCTGATAGCACCCGCTTCTTGCAGCCCACGGAATCGACCATGCCGCGGATCATCTTCATGAACGATCGCCTCGTGCCGGAGGAAGAGGCCCGCGTCAGCGTGTTCGACCACGGGCTGCTCTACGGCGACGGCGTTTTCGAGGGACTGCGGAGCTACTCCGGCAGGGTCTTCCGGCTCGACGCCCATCTCGACCGGCTCTGGGACAGCGCCCGCGCAATCAGCCTGGAGATCCCGCTGGCGAAGGACATCGTCGCCAAGGCTATCAACGAGACGCTCGCCGCCAACAAGCTGGTCGACGGCTACGTCCGGCTCCTCGTCACCCGCGGCGCCGGCAGCCTCGGCCTCGACCCCAACCGGACAAAGAACCCGCAGGTGATCGTGATCGCCGATACGATCAGCCTCTACCCACAGGAGTTTTACGACAAGGGACTGCGGATCGTCACGGCAGCCACGCAGCGGGTCCATTCAGCCGCGCTCTCCCCGCGCATCAAGTCGCTCAACTATCTCAACAACATCATGGCCAAGCTCGAGGGACTGCAGGCCGGCTGCGTCGAGGCCCTGATGCTCAACCACAAGGGCGAGGTGGCGGAGTGCACGGGAGACAACGTCTTCGTCGTGCGGTCGGGCCGGCTGCTCACGCCGCCCCCTGATGCCGGGATCCTCGAGGGCATCACCCGCGGCGCGGTGATGGAACTGGCGCACGCGGCCGGGATCGACTGTCACGAGGCGACGCTCACCCGCTACGACCTCTATACATCCGACGAGTGCTTCCTGACGGGCACCGCGGCGGAAGTGATCCCGGTCGTCGAGATCGACGGCCGCAAGGTCGGCTCCGGCACGCCCGGCCCGGTCACATCCCGACTGACGGCCGATTTCCACCGGCTCGTCCGGCAGTAGCCGGCCCGCAGCACTAACGACGTGGCGGCCGATGGTCCTCATCGCCAATCGCCTCGTAGCGCGAGACATACCCCGGCTCCCGGGCGCGGATGAGCTCTGCCTCGTATTCCCGCACCACGTGCTTTTGAATCAATTCTCGACAGGCGGCGTTGATCGGGTGGGCGATGTCGGCGTAGAGCCGGATCCGACCCTCGCCATCCCGCGGCGGCTGTCCCTCCACAAGTTTCGTGCCGCATTGGTTGCAGTAGCTGGCTTTGAAGGGATTTTTGTATCCACAGGCGTGGCAATGCGCACACAGTTTCCGACTGGGCATCGCCACGAACGGCCCGCTGGGTCCGCCGATGATCTTCAGATCACGGACCACGAAAGCGGCATTGATCGTGATGGCGCAGAAGGCGAGCAGCCGCTCCGCAGCGTTCTCGACGAGCTTGATGCGAACCTCTGTGATATCCATGGCTGTCTGCCCCCCTGACTCCTGCAAACCGCGTCTCCCCCTCGCCACCGACGGTGGCCACCCGCATCAACCACCCACATCTCTCAGCCGCTGGCCACAAGTCGCCTGGGCTCACGGGCTCCGGGCACCAGCCGTACGGTAAAGACCCCCGGCCAGCCCGCCATTTCCAGCCGCGCCACCACCCGCCGTGCCTCCATACTCGAACGCATCAGGGCAAAGCAGGCGCTGCCGCTGCCCGTGAGCATCGGGTGCGCTGCGCCCGCGCGGGCGAAATCCTCCAGGAGCCGATCCACCTCGGGGCACATGCTGCGGGCCGGTGTTTCCAGGCTGTTATGCATGAGTGGCTGCGCGCCGCGAAATTTCCCCGCTGCCAGAGCGATGGCCAACCGCCGCGCCATGCCACGGCAGGTGGCATCCGGCGTGCACTGCGCGTAGACCGCCGCAGTCGACAGCCCGGTCGTCGGTCGTGCGATCACGGCATGGAGTGGAGGAATACCCGCCACCGACTCGATCCGCTCGCCGCGACCGCCAGCAATCGCAGCGCCGCCGGCGAAGAACACGGGCACATCGCTGCCGATCGTGGCACCGATCGCAGCCAGTCGATCAAGAGGGACATCAAGTCCCCAGGCCTCTGCCGCCGCCACCAGGACCGCCGCCGCATCGCTCGATCCTCCCCCCAGACCCGAGCCGGAGGGAATGCGTTTGACCAGATCGATATCGAGCCCGGGAACAGCGATCGCTGCGGACGAATCAGCGAGCCCAGCCTCGACGGCCAGCAACTGCGCGGCCCGGACAACAAGATTGGTGGCATCGCTCGGCACGTCATGGGCCAAGGGGGAACCGGCCGCTGTAGCCAACCGGCCGCCGAACCGCACGCAAAGCCTGATGCCGGGCACCTCCGACACCTGCACCCGCAGCGTGTCATGGAGCGTGACGGGCACCATCAGCGATTCGATCTCGTGGAAGCCGTCGACACGTCGGGCCAGCACGGCCAGCGAGAGGTTCAGCTTGGCGGGGGCATGGACGGAAACAGGCGCCCCATCCCTTCCTGCCGCAGTCGTGAGACGTGATCGCATCGACATGCAAAAAGCCGCTGGCTTGGTGGCCGCACTGTCCGGCCCACTGGTAAACCCATCCCCTCAGAACCTTCAGCGGTGATCGTAACGCCCTCACAGGGGAGGGGTCAACGCTGGCGGACAGCCATCGATCCTGCCGCCACGGGCGGTGCCTGACGGCATGCGGCACGCCGAAATCCGGCCGTCAGCGCCAGTTGGCGACGAAGGCGACGGTCGCGAGCGACAGAATCAGGCCCGTAGCGACCAAGACGGCCAGGAGGATCGCGATGCTGCGGCCCGCCCAGAGATCTTCCCGGATCATGTCGGTGCGGTCGGTCTTATCGAAGGAGGCATTCCAGACCGGAAAAGCCTGTTCGTCGTAGACCCATCGCGTCCGCTCTTCAAAGGTTTTTTCGCTCATAGGTGCTGCGGGTATTCCTGCGTCGGCCGGCAAAGTCTGCGTATGATGGTCCGAATGACCTCAGAAATCTACCCCGCCGATTCCGGCGACGCCAGCCGTCTGGAAAACCCCGCGCCAGCCCCCATTCCGGGCCTGCCGCACATTCTGGAGGCCGACAGCACGCTCGCAGACTGGCTCCAGCAGCGGCAGCAGCCGGCGTGGCGGGCCAAGGCAATCCGCCGCTGGCTGTTTGGCCGGCGGGCTGCCTCATGTGCCGACATGACCGATCTCTCGAAGGAGCTGCGGACGCAACTGGATGGAGATTTTCGGATCTGGACGACATCGATCGCAAAACACTCCCAGGCAGACGACGGCACCGAGAAGCTCCTCTTGGAACTCCATGACGGGCAGCGGATCGAGTGCGTGCTCCTCCGGGATGGCGACCGCCGCACCGTCTGCATCAGCTCGCAGGTGGGCTGCGCGATGGGCTGTGTGTTCTGTGCCAGCGGCCTCGACGGCGTGATCCGCAACCTCACCACCGGCGAGATCCTAGAACAGCTGCTGCGGCTTCAATTGCTTCTACCCGCCGACGAACGGCTCAGTCACATCGTGGTGATGGGCATGGGGGAGCCGCTGGCCAATCTCGACCGGCTCCTGCCAGCCCTGGCCACCGCCCAGGATCCCGAGGGCTTCGGCATCTCGCAGCGCCGGATCACCATTTCGACGGTGGGGCTACCCAAGGCCATCGACCGCTTGACCGCTGAAAACCCCGGCTACCATCTGGCGGTGTCGCTGCATGCCGCCGAGGATGGGCTGCGGACAAAGCTCGTCCCCGTGAACAAGTCGATCGGTCTGGCCGATGTGATGGCGGCCGCCGACCGCTACTGGGAGGCATCGGGCCGCCGGCTGACGTTTGAATACGTGCTCTTGGGCAGCGTGAACGACTCGCCCGAAGACGCCAAGCGACTGGTTCGCCTGCTCGGGCGACGGGCGGCGCTCGTCAACGTGATCCCGTACAACGCCGTCGCAGGTCTGCCGTGGCGGGAGCCGACGCAGGGCTCGCAGGAGCGCTTTCTCGACGTGCTCCGCATGGCGGGAGTCAATGTGCAGGTCCGCCGTCGCAAGGGGGCCCGAATCGACGCCGCCTGCGGCCAACTCCGCCGCCTGGCCGCGCAGGGATAACGCGGCTACTGCAGCCAGCCGAACAGCAGCACCACCGCCAACACCATGCCGAGCATGCCGCCCAGCCACACCGTCCAGTGCACGGTGGCCAGACGGATCGCTGCCGGATCCTCATGATGCGTGGCGGCGAAGATCAGGCTCGCCAGCGCGACAAGCGGCAGCCCGAAGAAAATCCCCGGGACCCTGCCGGCAAGTGATCCCAACAGCGGCGTCTCAAAGAGCCACGGTGAAATCGCCATGACTGTCGTGAGAGTCAGTGTCGTAGTCGCGACCATGCGAGGGTGTCTTTCGTGTGTGAAGTTCGGCATGTCTGCCGAGAGAGATGTGTCAGTTGTGCGAGCGGAAATGTCTGGGTGTGTTTGAGTGCGTGAGGCATGGCGTGTCAGCAAGCCGCATCAGGGAGCATGATCAGGGGATGCCATGGGAGGAGCTGCCGCCTCGGCGGCGCGTCGCTTTCTCTCCTCCTCGGAGGGGCCGAGCGGTCCCGCCCAGGCGTCGTAGATAACGAGCAGGTTGAGCATGCCGGCCAGCATCGTATAGAGCGTGCCGATCTCGAAGAACCTGCCCAGCTGCCTGTGCCACAAGGCGAGTTGGTCGCGGCGAAACTGTTTCAAGGGTGGCTTGTCAAAAAAGTCGTCGACGTTGATGTCGGGATCGTATTCCGCGAGCCGGTCGGCATAGGCACGCGAGACATACTGCCCAGGCTCGAGCGGCGGAGCCATGAAGCCAACGGGAATGATTCCTCCGCCGAGCACCAGCGGCTGCCGAGCTGGGCCGTCCAGTCTGACCGACTGTAACACCGCAGGCAGCGATACCAGCCCCGCAGCCGCCTGACAGACGAAGGGCTGTATCAGCAGCCTGGCGATCCCACGACGGTTGCGGCCCGCCCCTTCCGACCATGACGCATGCACGACCTTGCCGCCCCCAAGCCACAGCCCAAAGACAAACGTGCTCAGGATGGCGGTCATGAACAGGCCGCCCTTGAACGTGCGGCCCTGATAGAGCTGTCCGAGCCCGGGCACGGCCCACGAGAGCACCGCGGCCAGCGCCGGATTGCGGAGGTCGATGGCTGAGCCGTCGTCGGGCGAAATCGCCACGATTCTCGAGACCTGTGGCTCGGCTTTGCTGCCCACGCTGGAATTCACACTGCCATTTCCCGTGCAGCGGACGGAGGCGGCGGTCGACCACCACTCCCAGCCCGACGTGCCGTTCAATGTACGCGATCGCGAAGGGAAAAAAACCGACCCCACTCCCGCTCGCTTCTGAACCGCAAATCAGGCCCCGCTTCCGCGGTCAGCCCCACAGGCGGCGGACAACCCGTACCCGCGGCTGGAGTGGCAGGGCATCGCCTGAACGAGCAGCGGAATCCGTAGCATCGTCGTCTCGCACCGACGTTTGCCAGCTCTCTCCGGCGGCCGCCATGGAGAGCTCCCGCCAGGCGCGTTCGACCGTGGCCGCATCGACCCGATCAAGACCGTCCCCGGCAGCAGCGGCAAGCGCGAGCTGGGCGAGGTGGCTGACAGTGCGGGGCACGCCCGACGCAAACCGGGCCAGCGTGGCGGCGGCTTCGGCGGGAAAGATCTCTGGATCCCCTCCCACGCGAGAGATCGCTTGCGCGAGGAATGCCGCGACGTCGTCCTCGCTCCAGGGGGACAGTTCAATCCGGAGTGCCGCCCGCTGACGGATGGCAGCCGGCACTCGCGATAGTCCGGTGGGTGTTGCCGTGGCCAACACCACCGTGCGGGCAAACCGGGGCTCGGCAGCACCCACCAGTCGCGCGATGCCATCGAGCGCGTCGGCAGCCGCCTCATCGATGTCATCGAAGACGAGCAGGGTCGGGCGTTCCATAAGTGTGTTTTCGCGGAGCCTGTTCTCCAGCTTCTGCCACGGCCGCAGGGCTTCGGCACGGCTCTGCGGATCGAGCGGCAGCCGTTCGAGAAGCATCTCGATCCAGTCGCCCGGCGCGAGGCCGCGGAGCGACAAGAGCGCCGTTTCGGCGCCAAGACCGCCCAAGCGACGGACGGCCATCGCAGCCAGATGACTCTTGCCACAGCCTTCCGCGGCCGTCACCAGCCCAAACCGCTGCCGCTCTTCAAGGAGCCACTCCATCCGCGCGAGGGCCTCCTCTTGGGGCCCACCGCAATGGAAGGTCGCCGGTTCCAGACCGCCGTCGAAGGGTGCCCCAGTGAATTTCCAGTGATCGCGTGACATGATGCGGGAGTGTAGGGCAACGATGCCCCCACGTCAGGACGAAGTTTTCCCGGAGAAATCGCCGTTCGGTCGGCCACATACCCCATGAGTGAACGATTCTTCACGCCCGTGCCGCCGGTGGCTGGGGCAGCCACGCTCACCGGCGATGAGGCCCGCCATCTCACGCGAGTGCTTCGCGCCAAGGTGGGGGATGCGGTCGTGCTCTTCGATGGCACGGGCCATGAGTGGCCGGCCCGCATCGTGTCGATCGATCGCGATCGCGTGGAACTCGACACCGCCGAGCCGTCGAGCGATCCACCGGCCAACGGAATCCCGCTGACGCTCGCCGTCGCGCTCCCGAAGGGAGAGCGGCAGAAGTGGATGGTCGAGAAGCTGACGGAACTGGGAGCGGCACGGCTCATGCCCCTCGAGACAACCCGCGGCGTCGCAGAGGCGACCGCATCCGCGCAGGCCAGACTCGAGCGCGTGGTGATCGAGGCCTGCAAGCAGTGCGGCCGCAACACGCTCATGGAAATTTCATCTGGCCGTTCGCTCGACAGGCTGCTCGCCACGGTGCCTGCCGGCGCCTGCGTCGTGATCGCCCATCCGGACGGGAGACCGCTCACTGCCGACATCGTGCCGGCAGAGGCACTGGAAGTGATCGCTCTGGTCGGCCCGGAGGGCGGATTTACGGATCAGGAACTCACAGCCGCCGAACACGCGGGCGTGATCCGCATCTCGCTCGGGCCCCACATCCTCCGCGTGGAGACCGCCGCGATCGCGTTGGCCGCACGGCTCGTTTCTTCACCGCTCAGCAGACCCTCGGTAGGATAACGGCATGGATGCCAGCCCCCTGCTTTCGATACTACTGCAGGCCTTCGCACAGCAGCGACTCGAGGCCGTGCTCATCGGGAATGCCGCTGCCGCAATGCAAGGCGCCCCGGTCACGACGCTCGATTTCGACTTCATGTTTCGCGACACACCCACGAACCTCCGCAAGCTGCGGGCGGTTGCCAGATCGCTCGATGCCGTGATTCTGCGGCCGTATTACCCGGTGGCGAAACTGTATCGACTCGTGGACGATGCGACCGGTCTGCAGGCCGACTTCATGCCGGTGATTCATGGCGTGCGATCGTTTGAGGGGCTACGATCCCGGTCGACCGAACGCCAACTCGACGGACTCACCGTGATCATCGCTTCTCTCGAGGATATCATTTCAAGTAAGAGAGCCGCTGGCCGCGATCGCGATCTGGCTGTGCTGCCCGTACTGGAACAAACCCGACGCGCACTCGCCAAGGCGGCACCCAAACCCAGACGGTCGACCTAACATGTCCGCACAACGACCCGGATCACAATCCTCGAAACGAAGGACCGCAACGGCCGCGCCTCAGCGGGATCGCACCCTCGCGTCACTCGGGCCGGAGAGCGACCGCCAACTGGAGGCGCTGATCCGTCGGCGACTGGCGTTGCCGCTCAAAGCTCGGATGCATTTCCTCCGCAAGCGTCTCCCCGGCGGCGGCAGCTGCCTGTAGTTCAAGCACATAGCCCGCGCACGGATGATGGCGATGCGAATGAATGTCGACCATCAACAGATGCGAAATCTCGCCGCTTTGCTGGTTCATTCTCCGTCGCAGCATGGGCACCGCTGCGGCACGTCGAGGACGAGCGTGGCGGCGTAACTCGCATTGTCATAGTCCTCACCCTTCTCCTCGGGCCTGACGAGGTGGGTGACGATGAGCACTAGGTTGCCCTCTTTCGGCGTGTAGCTGCACCGGCCGTCTGCGTCGGTCTTTCGTTCATAATTCGGGTCGAAGCCTTCGGCGAGCGTCGCCCCGCGCGGAATGAACGACACGATCTGGTCGGCCAGAGGCTCCCCCTTCAATAGCAGACGCACGACGATCGGCTTGCCCGGACCGCAGCCGAGCACCGGGTGGCTCTCCAGCACCAGTTCGAGCGGATGGCCGAGCGGCGCCAAGAGCGACGACTCTGGCTTGGCGAGGTTGTCTCTCGACTCGGAGGCGAGGAAGTAGGTCTTGCCTCCCTTGAAACCCATCGCACCATGTCGGACGCCTTCGCGGTAGTGGGCCACGCAGTGGAGCCCCGCCGTGGCCGGCACGAACCGGCCCGACCAGTAGCCCTCCTTCGGCGCGTAGCCGAGATCGACCATGTCGGGCACGAGGTCGGTCGTGCGGCCATCGGGGCCGATCACGTCGATCTTCACGCCCTCGAGCGAACCGAGCTTGCCGGCAATCTTGAAGTCACGGTGCTCGTTGCCGTGGTTGCCCAGGAAGAGATCGACGTGCACGACGTCGTCGGGCTGAACCAGCCGCGGTGAGGCCTGCAGCCAGGTGTCGTGGGCATGGGTGGATGCAGTGGACGCGACGATGAACAGCGTGGCCAGCATGGAGGCCCACCAGGGTTGCCCCCGCCATGTCGCCGGACGTTCGCGACGGATATGAAACCGATTCGGTCGAAGCATGCGATGAACTCCTCGGAATGGATTGAATGGTTGGTGTGCCGCGGAACGTGTCATGGACCTACTCAGAAATCACCGGTGACCACCTCGCCACCGTTGATGCTGTGGAGGGCACGATGGAGTGTCGTGTCGGTGCCCTCAGGCAGCAGCAGCACCCGGCCGTCTCCAAAGAGCACGTTGGCGCCGCTCGGATGAAAACTCTTCGGCCCGAAGAAACCTGACCAGTGCGCGACATAGTCGGGGATTCGGCTGTTGGGTGGCGTGAACCCGTTGGTGAGGCTATTGCCCGACGTCGTGGCCGCCCACGCCAGCCCGCGGCCCCGCATCGCGGTACTGCTCGCACCCCGCCATCCGGTCACAGCCGAGTCGGTTGCCCAGTTCGACACTTTCGAGTCGATGTTGGCCGTGGTCGGTGCCGAGGTATTGGTCTTGAGCGTCAGCGGCGGTCCCGAATTGAAGTAGGTCGAGCCGTTGAGCGTGTACTGATAGGGAAACGGCGGCGGTGATCCGACCGGGAACGTCTTGTCATCGCCGATGCTTCTCACCGCCTCACTCGCGATGACCGTCTTCGACGTGCCGTCGCTGATCTGACTGATCCTCACCCTCGAGTTTTCATAGACGATCCCATCGGTGGGCTTACTAAAATCCCAGTATGCATTTCCCTGTCCGTCGGCCGTCCCGCTGCCGAAGCTCACCATGTAGCTATTGGCACCATAGGAATAGCCATTGGCTATGTTGACCTTTGGCGCCGGGTCACTCGCACACAAGAGCATCGAGATGGGGGTGGCAAACGCCGCTGCAAAGGCGGGATTGGGCACCTGGTTGTTATAGGGACCAGTGAATGCCGCCTGGCTGAAATCAAGACCCGCTGCGAGCGACCCCTCCTCCACGTACGGCAGCAGCCGCGCATGAAGCGACCAGCCGCCACCGGCGGACCAGTTTCCCGAGGTCGCATTCGGACGGACATCGGTCGGTGGAAAACATCGTCGAGCACTCTCGAAATTGGCCATCGCCAAGCCGAACTGTCGGAGGTTGTTCTGGCAACTCATCCGCCGGGCTGCCTCCCGTGCCGATTGCACCGCGGGAAGCAAGAGCCCGACGAGCGTGCCGATGATGGCGATCACCACCAGAAGCTCGACAAGCGTGAATGCACGTCTCTTCCTCGGCACAGGCCGGCGGCGTAGACCCTTGTTCTTTGTCATGACAAAAATCTCTCTGCGTGCATGTCAGGCAGAGACACCGCGCATGGAATGATGCAGTGACTACCCGATAAAGCTTTTCCCGCCGACGCGCAGGATGCGACGCTGAAACGGAACACAGCGCGGACAGGCAGCTGAAGATGCGACCAGAAACCGGCCGCGCAGGGCTGCGACAGAGATCAGGCCGCGCGGGGCGGCGGCGCCGCCGGAGAGGCACGCAGACATTCGCCCGCTTCGTCGGCGGGCGTGCACACATCAAGAACGCTCATCGCCAGAGTCAGCTCGAACCGCGGCGGCGGAAGCGCCGCCCCGGAAGTACACCATTCCGCCACGATGCCGCCGCAGGCCAGCATGGCACGCAGCGTCACCGAACGGCCGCGTGGCTGTTGCGACGACTTGTCTTCGGAAGGAACGTCTTCGGTCGCAACTGGCAGAGCCGCCAGCAACGGGTCGTCACTGCCGATCGCCAGTGCCGATCCATTCTCTGCCGCGGCTGCTGCGATCGCGCAGCACGATGGTTCCGATTCGGTCGCGGAGACCGAGCAGCAGGCGGGCTCTGGTGTTGCCTTCGCCACGTTCAGCCGATCGCGTTCCACGCGGCTTACACGGCTTTCAAGTGCGAGAAGCACCGCGGGTTCTATCTGGTGGGCCTTTGCCCATGCCAGCGTCTCAGCCGGCGTGTTGCAGCAGCAACTCTTGAAGCACTGATCGGCTGTGGCGCAGCCGCAGGCTTTATCCATGCAGGGAAACGGCCGGGAGCGATCCTTGCTGGCGATCCGCTTGGCGGCGGCCGAGTCAGAAGCCGCCGGTGCGACGACCCCAAGAGGCAACGGCAGCCCCGAGGCCACGAGCAAGTAGCCGAGGATCGCCAGCCAGGTCGTGATCCGCCGCAGCGGTGCGTCCAGGTGCATACGAAGAAGAATACACCCTCTAGAATGACGAGGGAAGAAAATTCCATCCGTGGCGACACGATTGCAACGTCTCGGTGCGGGGAACGCAGACGCTGCACTCTCGAAAACACTCCGCCACCGCTGAAAACATGGAGCGACGGTCGGGCGTCACAGCTGCTGGAGAGATGCAACCGCGTCAGCCAGTTCGCCGACTCCGCCGCGGGCTTCGGCCGGCTCCAGACCGATCCAGCCACGGTAGCCCCGTTCCTCGAGAGTGCCGAAGACGGTCGCGAGATCGACATGACCGCTGCCCAGCACCGCCGCCCGGCCGCGGCCCGCGAAGCTGCCAGTCACCGCGTCGGTCGCATGCACGTAGCCGATGTGGCCCGACAGCTTCTCGATGGACTCCGCTGGATCGTGACGGTGCACCAGGAGCGCACCCGTCACGAGGTCGCAACTGATCGCTCCCTCCGGCAGACTGGCGATCACCCGCAGGAGTTCGTCAGGCCCGGCACGACCCGCTTCCGCGCAGAGCGTCGCACCGACACGGTGGCTCCAGCCGCCGAGATCGGTCAACACATCGATGAGCAGCCGCCACTGCGGGTCGGGCTCTGACTCCTGATCTGCTGGTGGTGGCGGCACATCGCCGAGGTGATTGAGCACGACCGAGGCACCGAGGTTGTGGGCGAGTTCCATAGCCCGCTTCGTGGCGGCGATCCGATTCTCCAGCCGGTCTGCATCGGCATAGCCACCGCGGGTGCGAAACGCCACGGCCGACACCACGAGCCCCTCGTCGTCGAGCCACTTGCGGATCTGCCGCAGGCCCGTCTGCGACACCTGCTCGGGATCGAGTCCGCCCCGCGCGTCGACCTCCACGCCGCGAACGCCAAGCCCCCTGGCCCGCTTGAGCGCGGTCCGCAGATCGCTGGCGAGGGCAACAGTGGCGACGGCGAGCCGGGATGTATCCATCGGTGCGAATGATCCTCGAAGCATGCGGTTCACATGAACGACGCATTGTAGTGTGGGCCCAGCCGCATTTCCCTTGCGCTCGCTGCGGGCTTGCATGCACACTTGCATACACAGCTGGAGCATCCATATTCAAAGGGGCGGCGCATTCCCAAGGGACGTCGCCAGCGACACCATTCCCAGGAGATTGCCCCGGTATGCCCACGCTCGCAGAGGTCACGGCCGCCCTGGAACAGATCGCGCCCTTGCGACTGGCGGCTGACTGGGATTCCGTCGGCCTCTTGGTCGGCAGCCGCCGACCGCAGATCAACCGCATGATGACCTGCCTATCGCTCACGCCTGAGGTGGCAGCCGAGGCCGTTCGCGAGCAGGCCGAACTGGTAGTCACGCATCATCCCCTGCCCTTCCGGCCAGTCCCGCGGATCACAGCCGACACCGCCACGGGCCGCATGCTCCTCGAACTGATCCACGCTGGGATCGCCATCTGGAGTTCACACACCGCCTGGGATTCGGCGGCCGGTGGCATCAACGACCAGCTCGCCGCCCTGCTGGGGCTGGACCATGTGACGCCCATCGAGCCCGACACGGTGCATGCCGTGACCGGCTTTGGCCGAGCGGGCACGGCGCCGGCAGGCTGGTCGGTAGGCCAACTGGCCCGACACATCGCCGATCGGCTGGGGGCGAAGGGTGTGCAGATCGTGGGCGCCAGCAGTCGTGAGGCCGGCCGCGTGGGCATCGTCTGCGGCAGCGGCGGCGACTCGCTCGCCGCCATCAGGCTGGCCGGCTGCACGACCTTCCTCACCGGCGAGATCAAGCTTCATCAGGCCATCGAGGCCAGGGCCGAAGGTCTGGCGGTGATCGCGGTGGGGCACCATGCCAGCGAACGGTTTTCCATGGAGGTGCTTGCGGAGCGACTGGCCAACGCGCTGCCCGGGCTTGCCTGCTGGGCAAGCCGCGACGAAACCGACCCGCTCGCATGGCTGGCATGAGCCAACGCCGGCGGATTGCCCCGCAGTTTTCCGGCGCTACACTGAAGGGATTGCCCGACGGTCGATCCCCTGCCGGAAATGGCGGTTTTCATGCCTCGATTCCTGACGGCCCTGCCTGTCTATAACGAGGCAGCGCATGTGTCTGCAGTGCTGGACGAGGTGCTGCGGTTCACGCCCGACGTCCTCGTCGTGGACGACGGCTCGACCGACGGCACGTCGCCACTGCTGGCGGCGCGTGTCGAGCAGCGGGGCGACATCCGCGTCGTGCAGCATCCGCGGAATCAGGGCTATGGAGCGGCGCTGGCCACCGCGTTTCGCGAGACACTCGCCGGGCCATGGGACGGACTGGTGACGATCGACTGCGATGGCCAGCACGAGCCGCAACTGATCCCGGCCTTTGTCGCCGCCGCCACGGCGAGAGCGCCCGGCGGATCCATCACCGACATCGTCAGCGGCAGTCGGTACCTCCAGCGATTTGAAGGCGACAGCGAGCCACCGGCCGCGCGGCGGCGGATCAATGCCGAGATCACCGCCGAGATCAATCGCCGTCTGGGACTCGACCTCACCGACGCCTTCTGCGGCTTCAAGGCCTACACACGCCACGCGCTCGAGCATTTGCGGATCCACGAGACCGGATATGCGATGCCGCTGGAGGTGTGGGTTCAGGCCGCAGCGGCATCCTTGAGGATCGTCGAGATCCCCGTGCCACTGGTATATCTCGATCTGGCAAGGAGTTTTGGCGGCGCACTGGACGACGCGGCAACCCGTCTGGCCTACTACCGCAGCGTGCTCGATCGTGCGGAAGCAGCCGTCGCGGCAGCCGCACCCGGCACTGCCACGTAGTCCATGCATTCATCCTCCGGTCCTCCACCCTCCCGCCGCCGCGTCCACGCACCGCCGCAGGAATCGGGGGCGCGGCTCCTTGACCCGCCGCTGGAGCCGACGGCCGACGCGCCGGCCCAGTCGATCGAGACGCTGGTCGACAACAACCGCCTGCTCCGCGCGGCCTTCGACACGCGGATCGGCGACCTGAAGCTCTGGGAGCTGGTGGCAGCGACGCGACGCGAGGTGCTCACCGTCGCCACGGAATATACCGCCAGCTACCGCGACGTCGATCGGCCCGTCGATGTGGCCGACTGGATCGCTCGGCCGATGGTGATGGGTGGGCATCAGCCGGAACTCTTCCACCCCGGCGTGTGGCTGAAGAACTTTGCCATCGACGCCTACGCCCGCAGGCTCGGCGGCACGGCGATCAACCTCGTTGTCGACACCGATCGCTGCACGTCGACGAGCGTCGGCGTTCCGGTGGGCACGCCCCACGAAGCGCATCTCGAACAGATCCCTTTTGATGTTCCTGCGGCCGAGATGGCCTGGGAGGAGCGAGGTGTCGTCGATGCTGACTGCTTCGCTTCGTTCGGCAGCCGTGTCGATCGTCTGCTCAAGCCACTGGAGCCCGATGCAATCCTCAGGCGTTGGTGGCCGCTGGTGGTCGAGCGGGCCGGTGAATCTCATCGGCTCGGCCTCGCGATCGCGCAGGCGCGTCACATGCTCGAGGCGAGGATGGGACTCCAGACACTCGAACTGCCCGTCAGCGAACTGGTCCGCCTGCCGACCGTGATGGTGTTCATGGGGTGGCTGCTCGCCCATGCCGCACCGTTGCACGAGGCCTACAACGCGGCGCTGGCATCCCACCGTCGTCGATACCGCATTCGTGGTCGAGCCCGTCCGATGCCCGATCTGGCTGTGCGGTTCGACGACACTTCGTCAACGCCGTGGCTGGAGCTGCCGTGGTGGATCTGGTCGCGTGACGATCCGCGGCGGCGTCGGGTGTTCGCCAACACAGGCACCCCCGGCATGCTTGTGCTCTCCGACATGGAGACGCTGCGGGTGGAACTGCCAATCTCCCCGGATACGACCCCGTCGCGGTGGGTCGACGCCCTCTCCCGCATGGAGGAACACGCCCTGCGGCTGCGGCCGCGCGCGATCCTCACCACGCTCGTGGCCCGCATGATCGTGGCCGACGTGTTCGTCCATGGGGTCGGCGGTGCCGCCTATGATCTGCTCACCGACGACATCGTCCGTCGGCTCACCGGCTGCGACCCGCCTCGCCATGCGGTGGCTACCGGGACGCTGCGACTTCCCGTCGACCGATTCTTTCCTGGATTCGCGAGCGACGATCCTGGTGCGGAGCTGGCGAATCTGCATCACCGCATTCGCGATCTGGAGTTTCATCCGGAGTGCCACCTCGCGCCGCATGACGCTCAGCCCGAGGCGGTCCGCGAACTGATTCGACAGAAGCAACGCTGGATCGACACCCATCCCACACCGACACTGGCAAAGCGGCGCTGCCGAGAAATTCGCGCGGCGAATGATCATCTGGCATTCCACACGCAAGCCTTACGCACCAGGATGCTCGACCGTGTGGGACCGCTGGCAGCCGCCGTGCGCGCCCGCAAAGTGCTGCAGTCAAGGGAATATCCATGGTGTTTTTTTTCGGAAAACGCGCTGAAATCATTCCTGCTACTGGAAATCGAGTGAACCGCCGCATATCCTGACGGCAACGGATTGGTGTTCTGACGCCCCAGGGAGAGGAGGCACGATGTCTTTTCGCAGCGCGTCCTGTCGTAGTGACTGTGTTCGCCGGATCGGTTTTGCCGTTCGCAAACGTCCTTCCCGCGCAGCACCCAGGCAATCCTCCCGCGCCAACTCGCGGTCGACGGCCGTTGCCACGCGTCGCCCCAAGGCGAAATCGCTGAAGACGCCTCGCACGTCATCTCGCCAAACTTCTCGCCAAACATCTGCGAAGGATGCTGGCCGCAAGACCTCCAGCCGCGGGCATGAGGTCGTGGCCCTCGATGCCATGAGCGTGCATGCCGTCGAGATCCGGCCAGCGGGCACGGTGGTGAGCCGCCGGCCGTTGACCAAGCGACCAGCCGTTTTACACCTGCCGCACCAGCCCGTCTCACGGCTCAAGCCACCGGCCTGGATGCTGGAAGAGTGCCACGTCGCTCCCGCCCGGGCGGGGGATCAGGCAGAAATCCTGCAACTCCTCTCGGGACTCCCTTCGCCCCCGTCCAAGGCCGAGTTTCACGCAGCTGTCGATCACCCCGAGCATGATTCGGCCAATCGACTGGTCGCCCGGCTGGCCGGCCGCATCGTCGGCCATGTCGAGATCGTGCCACGAAGCGTGCGGATTGGTGATGGCACGGTGCAGGCGGCGGTGCTCGACCGCGTCGCCGTGCTGCCGGAATGCCGTGGGGCCGGTCACGGTCAGCGGCTGGTGCGTGCCGCCGAGGAACGCATGCGGCAGCTCGGCGCTGCAGTCGCTTTTTCACGCACACGGATCGCGCCTTCGTTCCATGAACTCGGCTGGAGCGTGCTCGGTCGCGACTGCGCGACACCGGGCCGTCCGACCACGATCCTGTCACGGCTGCTCGAAGGCCCCAAGCGCGAGGGTGAGCCTGTGACGATGCGGCAGTGGCGGCATGTGGAGCTACCCGCGATCCTGCGGATCTACACGCAGAATGCCGCTCGCTTCGTGGGGCCACTCGACCGCAGCGAGGCCTATTCTCGCTGGCTGGTGAGCCGTGGAGCGTTTGATTCGATCCTGGTCGCGCTGATGGGACAGGACCGCTACGACTTGCACGAAACGACGGCACGCATCGTGGGCTACTGCGTGCAGTCGGGCAATCGCGTCATGGAACTTTTCGCCGACCCAGAGTTTCCGGGGCTCGATCGCGAGATTCTCGCCCGGGTCTGTGCCGAGGCGATTGAGAACGACCGCCAGGAAATCGTCTACGAGTCGAGCACCGCTGATCCGCTCCATCAGGCGGTGGCTGGCGGCGAGAGCCTCGTGTCGGCCAACGACAGGATGATCGTCGCGAAGGTCTTCAAGCCGCTCGACGTGCTCACCGCGGCAGCGCCGGCGGTGGCCGCTCGGGTGACAGCCGCAGGGATTCGGGAAACGGTCGAGCTCGGCCTTGATGCCCCGAGCTTCCGGGGATCGATCATCGTCGCCGACGGCAAGGCTGCCGTACATCCAGGGCGATCGGGCCGTAGTTACCTCACGCTCTCCGACGAAGAACTCGCCCGGCTGCTGCTCGGTCAGTCCGATCCGATCGAGGCGGCAGCGGCAGGTCGGCTGCAGGCATCGACGCAGGTGGCCGAGAAGCTGGCGATGCAGCTCTTCCCGCGGACGCCTCTCTGGTGTCCGATGTGGGACGACCTCCCAGCATAGAACGATTGCCTAGCTGGAGGCTTGGCTCTCGCATCCAGAAGAGCTCACGCGCCGCGGGCGCCGGCCAGCCACTCATCGGCCCATGTCCGCACGCCGTCCACACCCTTGCGGTGGCAGAAGTCGCCGAGCGTCTCGCTCGCATGCCGCTCTGCCTTGTAGCATGCGAGCACCGCTGTGATCTCCCGCGAGAGATGCTCGAAAGGCACGACGTCCTTGTACTGCGTATTGAGCCGGTCGCCGAGCAGCCGGCCACCGAGAAAGATCGTGTACTTGCCGAGCGTGCGGCCCACGATCCCGATGTCGGAGTTGTAGGGACGGGCACAGGCATTCGGGCAGCCGGTCATGCGGACCGTGAAGGCGTCGTGCGAGAGGCCGAGCTTGGCCACCTCAGGCTCGAGCGAATCGATGAGCCCGGGCAGCACCCGCTCGCTCTCGGCCACCGCGAGACCACAGGTAGGCAGCGCCACGCAGGCCATGCTCCAGCGTCGCAATGTCGAGATCTCCTCGGAGGTCTTCACGCCGTGGTCGTGAAGGATATGGGCGATTCGCTCCCGGTCGGTGATTGTAAGATCGGTGAACAGCAGGCTCTGGTGGGCCGTGATCCGCACACCGGGCTTGATGTCACGGAGAATCCGCCGCACCGCGGTCTTGAGCCGAAGGTCGCCGGTGTCGTGAATCCGCCCATTCTCGACGTTGAATCCGTAGAAAAACTTTCCGTCGCCCTGCTCAAACCAGCCGATGTGGTCGTCAAACCCATGCACGTCGGCCGGATGGCAGGGGGCCAGCGGCTTGCCGAAGTATTCCTCGACCTTCGCGCGGAAGGCCTCGAGACCCATGGTGTGGATCGTGTACTTGAGCCGGGCCACCTTCCGGTCGGAACGGTTGCCGAAGTCGCGCTGCACCTTCACGATCGCCTCGGCGATCGCCAGCACGTCCTCCGGGGGCACGAAGCCGAGCCGCTTGGCGAGCGCCGGAAAGGTCTTGGCGGCGCTTGGCGTCACGCCCATGCCACCGCCGGCGAGCACGTTGTAGCCCAGAATCTTTCCGTGCTCGTGGACGACGAGGAAGCCGAGATCGTTGGCATAGATGTCGGTGCAGTTGTCCTCGGGCAGCGCGAAGGCTGTCTTGAACTTGCGGGGCAGGTAGGTGGGGCCATAAATCGGTTCCACGTCCTTGTCGGCCGACGTGCCCCCCGCGAGCGTCTTCTCGCCCGTCTCGGGATCGGTCAGCCAGATCTCGTAGTAGGCCCGGGTTCGCGGGGCGAGATGCTTGGCGAGCTTGTCGAGGGTCGCCTGCATCTCTTCGCGGACGGGATGATTGTGGATCGGTGCCGGGCAGCACATGATGTTTCGCTCGACATCGCCGCAGGCGGCGAGCGTCGACATCTGGATGTCATGAACCCGCTGCATGAAGGGCTTGAGGTCGCCCTTCACGACGCCGTGGTGCTGGATCGACTGACGCGTGGTGAGCCGGATCGTGCCGTTGCCCACCTCGTCGCCGAGGTCCATCGCCGCGAGCAATTGGTCGGCTGTCAGTTTGCCGCCAGGCACGCAGGTGCGGATCATGAACGAGATCTCGCGAGTGCTCTTGGCACCCTCCTTGGCCTTCCGTTGCTCGCGGTCGTCCTGCTGGTAGGTGCCATGGTTCTTGAGCAATTGGATGCTCGCCTTGCCGAAGCCGGGGGCGGCGTCGGCCAGTTCCTTGGCGATGTCACCGGCCAGATAGTTGCTGGCGATCTTCGCCAGTTCCACGGCAGTGGGCTTGGCGGCGGGGGCGGCGGCTGGCTGTGTCGCGTCGTCTGACATGGTTTCCTGCAGCTGTTTTCGTGGGGCAGAATCAGGGCTCCCTACCAATGAAGAATAGGCGATTCCAGTCCCGGGAGCGATATCTTCACTTCCCCGCCAAAAAGGGTCCGTCCGACGGTTCCGTGCCCCGAGACGGCCGGCCTCATGACACGACCGGCCCGGGGCAGCGTGATAGGCTTCAGTCACGCTTTTTTCTTCCGGGAGAACACCGATGGGATACGCATGCTTCTATCTGGCGGTCGTCGCGGCCTGCCTGCTCTGGTCGGCCGCATTGACGGCCACTGCGGCGCGGGCAGAGCGGGGCTGGCGATGGCTGCTGGAAGCAGTGGCGATCCTCGTTCCCGTCGTCGTCCTCCTGCCGGCACTGGTGATGACCGGGCAGCTCGCCTTCGGCCCCGTGCCGATGATCACCAACTGGTTTGGCCCGACGCTCACGGCGTTCCTCGCGGTGCTCATCGGCTGCAGCTGGATCGCCTGGGCTGGGCTCTCCCGGTCGCACGATCGTCCGCTGCAGTATTCGTCGGAACCGGTGTCGCTTGCCATCCGCTGGCCGCTGTTCGGCCTGGCGGCGATGTCGGCGTTGGCCGCGGCAGTCGCTTTCGGCACGCTCCTCATCCTCGACAATGCCGTGGCGGCGCAGGCTCCCTATCTGCGGCTGGAGGCGGCGTCGCTGATTCAGGCCAGCCTGCCGCCGGCCGTGCCCGATTCTCAGAATGCCGCCCCGCTCTACGAGCAGGCCTGCGGAGCGCTCCGCGCCGACCCCGCCGCAGCCAAAGGGCCAGACTCACTCCTCCGGGCGACTGAGACCATCGACCCCTTCAGTCCTGCCGCAACCGAGCTTCTCACCCATCATGCCGCCACACTGGATCTGCTTCGCCGTGCAGCTGATCGCGACACCTGCCGATTTCAGAAGGACTGGACGCGGCCTTCGCTCGACATGGCATTCCCGGAAGAGCAGGCACTTCTATTTGCAGCCCGGTTGCTCTCCCTGGAGGCCCGGCGGGAGGCGGCCGACGGCGACACCGCCGACGCCCTCCGCGACGTGGTCCGCCTCCACCGCATCGGCAGGCATGCCGGCAGCGGGCCATTCCTCGTCTGTGCCCTGATCGGTTTCATGATCGATCGCACGGCGCTCGAAACGCTCACGCAGGTGTTGCCGACGCTTCGGAAGAGCGACCTTGCCGCCCTCGACACGCCTGAGATGCGAGATCTCGTCATGGCTCCACCAGCCCTGACCATGCATCTGCGGGGCGAAGAGGCAATGCTGCTCACCCTGTTTGCCGACCTGTTGGGCGAGGATTTCGATATGACCAAATACGTCCGTGTCATGGTGGATGAAAAACCACTGCCCGTCCTCTATCGTGAGCCGATACTCGGGTTCACCAGGCTCTTTCGTAGCTTCTTCCTGCCTGGCGACCTTGCGGGCAGTCGAGCGATCCTGCAGAAGTATCAGGTGATAGCCGGCAAGGCAGAACCCCATCAGTCGAAGCTCGAGACGGAGGCCGTCAAAGCCGAATTGCAGAACCGCAGCCCGGGCATGCACACGTCGCTCCTGGTGCCGGCCGTGGGCGACGCCCTCCGTTGGCAGGCCCAGCCGTTGTCGCTCAGGCGGGCCGCCGCCGTCCTCCTCGCCGCCACGAGGCAGCGGCTCGAGACCGGCACGATCCCCACCACGATATCGGACCTGACTGCAAAGCCGGCTCCGCCCACCAGCGATGATCCCTTCGCGGCCGGCGAGCCGCTGCGGATGAAGCAGGCGGAGAACGAGTTGCTCGTCTACTCCGTCGGCCCGGATGGCGAGGATGACGGCGGACCGGTGACCCCAAGCGCAGACGCCGATACGAACACGGTCGAGGAAAACGACGACGTCGGCCTGCGAATGGCCCTCTAGCGGCTCCGGCCCAACCGCCAGTGGCGGTGCGAGACCAGACTCGTCTGCGTTCTAGGCATCGAAGTAGAGACAGAACTCATAGGGGTGTGGCCGCAGCCGCATCGGTTGGATCTCCTGCTCTCGCTTGAACTTGAGCCAGGTCGCGATCACGTCCTCCGTGAAGACGTCGCCACGCAAGAGGAAATCGTTGTCACGTTCGAGGGCGTCGAGCGCCTCGTCGAGCGAGCCGGGCGCCTTCGGGACATTCGCCAGTTCCTCCGGCGGCAGATCGTAGATGTCGCGGTCGAGCGGCTCGCCGGGGTTGATCTTGTTCTGGATGCCATCGATCGCCGCCAGCAGGATCGCCGAGAACGACAGATACGGATTGCAGGTCGGGTCGGGACAGCGGAACTCGATCCGCTTCGTCTTGGGGCTCGTCGAATACATCGGGATCCGGCAGCTGGCCGAGCGGTTCCGCTGCGAATAGGCGAGGTTCACCGGCGCCTCGTAGCCCGGCACGAGCCGCTTGTAGCTGTTGGTGGTGGGATTGGTGAGGGCCAGGAGCGCCGGGGCATGGCGAAGAATCCCGCCCATCGCGTGGATGGCCATCTCAGAGAGTCCCGCATAGCCCGTGCCGGCAAAGAGCGGATGGCCGGCCTTCCAGAGCGAGATGTGGGTGTGCATGCCGGAGCCGTTGTCACCGAAGATCGGCTTGGGCATGAAGGTCGCCGTCTTGCCGGCACGTCTGGCGACGTTCCGCACGATGTATTTGTAGAGGCACAGCTGGTCGGCCATCCGCACCAGTTCCCCAAACCGCATGTCGATCTCGCACTGACCGGCGGTCGCCACCTCGTGGTGCTGTGCCTCGACGTCGATCCCGCACTGGATCATCGTCTGCATCATCTCGTTGCGGAGATCCATCAGCTGGTCCGACGGCGGGCAGGGGAAGTAGCCCTCCTTGTGCCGCAGCTTGTAGCCAAGGTTCGGGCCCTCGGCCCGGCCCCGAGTCCACTCGGCCTCGACCGAATCGAGATGGAAGTAGCCCTCGTGTGCGTTCTGGTCGAACCGCACGTCATCGAACACGAAGAACTCGGCCTCCGGTCCGATGAAGCAGGTGTCGGCGATGCCGGTACTCTTCAGATAGTTGACCGCCTTGCGGGCGACGTTCCGCGGATCTCGGGAATAATCCTCTCGCGTGATCGGGTCCTGCACGTTGCAGACCATCACGAGCGTGGGGATCTGGGCAAACGGATCGACGAAGGCCGAATCGGGAACCGGCACGAGCAGCATGTCGCTCTCGTTGATCGCCTGCCAGCCGCGGATACTCGAGCCGTCGAAGCCAAGGCCGTCCTCGAATGTGTCTTCTTCGAGCTTGCCAACGGGAATCGTGAAGTGCTGCCAGGCACCGAGAAAATCGGCGAACCGCAGATCGACCGCTTTGACTTCCTTCTCGCGGCACATCGCGAGCACTTCACGGGGCTTCATCAGGACAACTTCCTCTCAGGATCGTGGAACCGGCGGCAGACCCTGCCGCCATCCGTGCCCTCATCATAGTCGGCGGCCCGATCAGTCGGCGGCAAAGCCCCGTTCCGCCAGCCAGCGGCGGCATTCGACCGTCCAAGGGTGCAGCCGTTCGGTGTTGAAGCCGTCGTAGGGACGGAAGCCGAGGCCGATGCCGTGACGCCCCTTTTCGTAGACATGCAGTTCAAAGGGACGGCCATGCCGATCGAGCGCCGCGGCCAGTTCGAGCACGCCGGCCAGCTTCACGCCGGTGTCCTCGACGGTGTGCCAGACAAACACCGGCGGGGTCGTGTCGTTGACGGCGAGTTCGCCCGAGAGATCGCGCTCGAGTTCCTCCGACGGATCGTCACCGAGCAGGTTCTTTTTCGATCCAACGTGAGTGTTGGGCGGAAGCATGCTGACGACCGGATAACAGAGCACGCCGAGCGTCGCCCGCGACGGCTGCCGATCGATGGCATCAGCGGCAGCTGGATCGCCCTCGTCGCCGTGGGTCAGGAGCGTGACCGCGAGATGGCCGCCGGCCGAGCTGCCCATCACTCCCACGCGCTCGGGATCGATGCCCAGCCGGACATGCTCCGCCCGCACCAGCCGCATGGCCCGCGAAACGTCGCCGAGCATGATCGGATGCCGGTATCCCTTGCTACCCAACCGGTAGCGGAGCACGAAGGCGGCAATGCCCTGCGAGTTGAGCCACTTGGCGTAATCGCTCCCCTCATGGTCGGCGAGGCCGCCATAGCCGCCGCCAGGACAGACCACGATCGCCGCCGTCGGCTGCGTGGCGCCGGGGGCCGGCCACCAGGCCACCACGGGGATGTCGTGATCGGCGGAGCCGAGGGCGCCTGGCGCATCCCCGGGCCAGAGGCGGATCGTCTCGGCAGCGGCTGCGGCGGCAGGTGGTGCCGTCGCGTCGGCGGCGTGAACGCTTGTCGGCATCAACACTTCGACCAGCAGCAGACCGAACACCGCGGCACGCAGCACACCAGTGCATCGGATGAACCCGCGACTCTTCATGCTTTTGAAATCGATACGGCAACCCATGGCAGTCTCCTCCATCTGGAACGTGTGGCGCATGCCGATCAATCAACGGCGATCCGTCGCATGAACTCGATGCTCTCGCGGGCGAGTCGTTCGGCCCCCGGAGCGTAGTCGAACACCTCGACACTCACCCAGCCCGGATAGCCAATCTCTTTGAGCGCCCGGAAAATCGGCACGAAATCGACATCGCCAAAGCCCGGTCCCTGCAGGTTCACGTCGTTGGCGTGGAAATGCTCGAGATGGCGGGCACTCCTGCGGATGATGTCCGGGATCGCAAGCTGTTCGCTGGCCATCGCCTTCACGTCGAGGTGCAGCCGCACGTGGGGCGACCCGATCCGCTCGATCAGGCGGCAGGTCTCCGCCGCCGTGGTGAGCACATCGGTCTCCACCGGCGAGAGTGGCTCGAGCGCCACGACCGTGCCGGTGGCTTCGAGCGTGGGCACGAGCCTGGAAAACACCTCTTCGAGATGGTCCGTGGCCTGCGTGAGCGAGACGCCCGGCAACAGGCTCCGCTGTTTCGGCGACCCGAAGACGAGCACACGGCCGCCGAGGTCGGCGCAGAGCCGAGCGAGGTCACCGAGATAGGCGGCGGTCCGCCGCCGCACGGCCGGATCAGGATGGGCGACATGAAATCCCTCGGTCTTTGCAAGGAGCCAATGCAGGCCCACACAGTCGAGCCCCGCGGAAGCAATCGTGCGGCGGAGTTCGGCACGGGCCCCGGGGGAGATGGCCGAGGCTGAGGCCACCAGTGTGAAGGGGGCGATTTCCAGCCCGGTATAGCCACACGACGCCGCGTGCTCGCAGATGGTGGCGAACGGCCAGTCGCCGTAGGTTTCGTTGCAGATGGCGTAGCGCATGGCTCCGAGCCTAGAGCGCTTCCGGAATCTGTCTAGCGGCCCAAGCCGCCGGGGGCGGCGAAAGCCTCCGACTCGGGGGCAGGATAGCCCTACTCGCTCCGGCTTCCCCCGACCCCCGGCTCGATTCACGAGCTGAATAAGCCGTTTCAGCGAACCTAGAATCGCTCTCACTCATGCGAGTCGCACAGCCCAGCCATCACCGACCGTCTCCAGCCGTAGCCGTCCGGTCAGGATCGCGCCCGAGAGGCTAAGCACGACCGCTGTGGCCACGCTCAGTTCATCAGCGTCGCTGGAAAGCAGCGCGTAGCTGCCGGCATCGACGCGGCGGGCACGGCCGCGGCCTCCAGACACCTCCCCCTCAAGTCGCTCGAGCCACTCAAGCCTATGCGGCGGCAGTTCGAGCGCCGGCACAGGATCGCCGCCAGAGGTCGGCACCACCATCAGCCGCCAGGTGCGGCACGCGGCGTCCGCCTCGAGCAACAGATCGAAATGCCGGCCAGCCGGATCGTCGGGGGCACCGGTGTGTTCGAGGAGTGCGAAGCGGGGCATGAGCGATTGAAAAGGTTCGTCAGGGTCGGCTGAAGCTCGACGAGCGTGGCCGTATCCTCGCCTCGCGAAGGAGACTTCTGCCGCCCTGACGGCGGCTTGCCATTGGTGACTCAATAATCCTCAGCCGCACTGGCGCCACTCGCGCCGGCCACCGTAAGCGGCTTCGGCTTGTGCCGGACCGCGCGGCGGGCATGTTCGTCGCGGAGTCGCTCCACCGCAGCCTCGAGGCTCATCGCGCCCAGATCGCCGTCGATCCGGTCGCGGAGGCTCACCGTTCCAGCCGCCTCGTCCCGCGGGCCGCAGACGATCATCACCGGAATCATGTCGAGCTGCGCCGTCCGCACCTTCGCGCCGAGTTTTTCCGCTGCCAGATCGACACCGACGCGAAGCCCCGCGGCCTCGAGTCTGGCCTGCACCTGCTTTGCGTAGGCTTCGCTCTTTTCACTCACGGGGAGAACGCGGACCTGTTCGGGCGCCAGCCACAAGGGGAACGCCCCGGCGAAGTGCTCGATGAGCACGCCCACGAACCGCTCCATGCTGCCCAGCGGAGCGCGGTGGATCATCACCGGTTGATGCCTGGCATTGTCGGCGCCGATGTATTCGAGGTCGAACCGCTCGGCGCTCGGCAGGTTGTAGTCGAGTTGCACGGTGCCCAGCTGCCACTCACGACCGAGCGAGTCGTGCACCACGAAGTCGATCTTCGGCCCATAGAAGGCGGCCTCGCCCGGCTCGGGCTCGCAGCCCGGCAGATTCATGCGGCGGGCCACCCGTTGAATGGCCGCCTCGGCCTCGTCCCACCGCGCCGGTGGGCCGACGTATTTGTCGCTCTTCGGATCGCGGAAGCCGAGCCGCACGCGGAAGTTATCGAAGGCAAGGCTCTCCAGCACCTTCAGTGTGAAGTCGATGCAGCCCTCGACTTCCTTCTCCACCTGCTCGTGGGTGCAGAAGATGTGGGCGTCGTCCTGCGTGAAGCCACGGACACGCGTCATGCCCCCCAACTCGCCCGACTGCTCGTAGCGATAGACGGTGCCAAACTCGGCCAGGCGGAGCGGCAGCTCCTTGTAGCTCCGCGGCCTCGCCTTGTAGATCATCGTGTGGTGCGGGCAGTTCATCGGTTTGAGCAGGTACTGCTCGTCGTCGCTCATCACGATCGGCTTGAACTGGCTGTCGGCATAGTAGGGATAGTGGCCCGAGATCTTGTAGAGATCGACCTTGCCGATGTGCGGCGTATAGACCGGCTGGTATCCCCGCGCCGCCAATTCGTCGCGCACAAAGCTCTCGAGCACACCCCGCAGCACCGCCCCCTTCGGCATCCAGAGCACGAGTCCCGAACCGACCAATGGGCTGGTGGTGAACAGGTCGAGCTGCTTGCCGAGAACGCGATGGTCGCGCCGGCGTGCTTCTTCCAGATTGGCCAGATGGGTGTCGAGATCTTCCTGCGTGAACCAGGCGGTGCCGTAGAGCCGCTGGAGCTGCGCGTTGTTGGCATCGCCCTTCCAGTAGGCGCCGGCGATGTTCGTGAGCTTGAAGGCGCCGATGCAGCCGGGGCTCGTGATGTGTGGCCCGCGGCAGAGGTCGACGAATTCTCCCTGTCGATAGAACGACAGCGTCGGGTGGGCGGCCAATCCCGTCTCGATGTGCTCCACCTTCAGCGGCTGCTTGAGATCACGGACGATCTCCACGGCCTTCTCCCGCGGCACGTCGACCCGCTCGAAGACCTCGTCGGCCGCGATGAGCTTCTTCATCTCGGCCTCAATCAGTGGCAGATCGTCGTCGGTGATCGGGCGGCCGGCCCGCATGTCGTAGTAAAAGCCCTCACCAACGGTCGGGCCGAAGGCCAGTTCCACATCGGGAAAAAGCCGCATCACGGCGCGGGCCATGATGTGGGCGGCTGAGTGCCGCATCACGGGGAGGGCACGCGGATCGCCTGCCGCGAGCCAGTCGAGCGTCGCCTCGCCAGTCTGGGGCAACGGCGCGTCGAGCCCCACGGCCTGGCCATTCAAGAGGGCCGCGATCGGACGCTTCTTTCTGGGCCCTGTCTTGATGGTCTCAGGGATCACATCGACCACCCGCGCGGCCTGGGGGAACTCACTGACGACGCCATCGGCAAAACGGACGGTGGGCATGGTGATGAAGTGCCGGGAGAGACCGGAACAAAAAAGGGGGCTGGTACAGACGGTGTGGGCGTGGAGAACACAAGAGTATCGACGGCGCCGGGGGCCCGAGGCAAGGCCGTTCCCGGCACGGTTCCGTCGAAAATCCGCAGCCGCGTTAGGCCGGCGCGTCGACGACAAAGATCTGGTTGTGCACGGCAGCCTCTGGGTCGCCATGCTGCGTGCCACGGACAGCCATGCTCCGCAGGAAGGCGATGCGGCGACCATCGGGCGAAAAAACGCACGCCTCTGGCCGGGGTGGAGCAGCCACGTCGCGATCGGTGAGACGGGTGCTGCTGCCGCTCGTAGCATCGACGACGAAGATGCTACCGTCGGCGACATACGCGATCCGTCGACCATCTGGGCTCCAGCTGAAGCTGCTCGCCACGGACCACTCGTCGCGGGTCACCTGAACAGGCCCACCGCCATTGGAACTGATGGTGAACAGCTGCACGATGCCGCCATCGTCGCGCATGAGACACGCGATCCTCGCTCCGTCGGGACTCGACCGCAGCCAGTGTCGCGGGCCCTGAAGCCCTGGATGCCGACGGCCGGCCGTGAACGTGAGCCGCCGCTGCGTCACGCCTCGGGGCGGCGCCGGGCGACACCTCGACGTGCCTTCCAGCGGCTGATCGCCCGCGACCATGAACGACTGCGGTTCCGTCGGCAGATCACAGACAAAGACCTCGCTGATCGTCTGGCCCGCTGCCGTGACGACATGCCCCTGAAACGCCAGCGCATACCGCTGCCGCGAGCCATCGGGCCGCAGATAGCCGTGCGAGCCGATCCATGCCTCTTCGAAGGCTTTTGAGATCTCGTCGCTCCCGGGTGTGGGCTCGTCGGTGAGCCGCGTGACGAGCACGGTGAATGCCGTGCCGCCGTGGTTGCGTGGATGCGTCTGCGGCACCGGCACCGGCTGACCGCACAGGCTCACGCCGATGCCGCGGAGACTTGTTTCTCGTGACGAGCCGACACTTGCTGCGTCAGCCGGCAGGCCGTCCAGCACCGCGTCCTCATACGTAAAACTCACGAGCCTGCCGTCTGGGCTGAACACATGCACGTGGCTGCCGCCGCGGAGTGCGCCGGACGTGAACGGCGGCACGAGATCACGGGCATCGAGCGGCTCGATCACACCGGGCTGCGACATTCGCACGACCACGCCTTGTCTTCGGGCCGGGCCGTACTGCCAGTCATCGGTGGGATGCTCGGGGCCTAGAATAAAAACCACTCGGTCGTCGACGGGGCTTGCCGTCACGACACCGCAGTAGCCGCCATGCTGCGACGCATACAGCAGTTCGACCCGGCCTGATTCGACTTCGGTCCGTTCGATCCGCGTGCCGTCGAAGATGGAGCCGTCGAGGCTCGACCGAGTGTCGTAGACGATCCACCGCGAGTCAGCCGACCAGACGGCCACGTTCGTGAGCATGTGGCTGTGGGAGGCACAGGTGACTTGTCGCTCGTGCATCGGTGCCACTTCCCTGGGTGGGCCGCCTTCCTAGGACAGTCCCGCGAGCACTTCTTCGAGCTTCTTCGCAACGCCCAGCTCCACGGCCCACCGCCGCATGTAGGCTGCGTCGAGATCGCTCTGGGCAAGCAATACATCCTCAATGTCACCGATGTCGCGCGGACGGGCGGCCAGCACTTTGAGCAGGATCAGGTCCTCCGGGCTCACAAAACAGACGCGTTGCCCATCAAGATCGTACGATCGTCGCCGCCGCATCAACTCCTGCTGATATTCGGATTCAGCCAGGAACACATCGACGTCGATACCGCGGTCAAGGAGATATAAGCGAAACTTCACCAGGGGCATGTCGGCAACCGTGTCGACCCAGCCGGACACGAACTGCTCTGGAACGGTGAATCCCATCTCCTTGGCCGTGTCGTAGAGTTCGGGCAACCGCTCCCGGTCAATGGCGATCGTGAAATCAACGTCGTACGTCGGGCGGGGCAGCCCATACATGCGGACCGCCCACCCTCCCATGATCGCGTATGGCACCTGCAGCCGTTCGAACAGCGTGGCGAAATCGTGCAGCGTCTTGATGAGATCGCTCACGGCTGCTTCCGCGTACGGGCGATCGCGGTCCGCATGTTGTGGTTGCGGACATCATTTTCCCGTTTGAGCAATTCGAAACGACGCTCGATGACTTCTGGCGAACCGACAAAAAATGCGGGGATATTTTCCTCCGTCATCTTGAGGGAGAGCTTCAGCCGCTCGATGCCCGTCATGCGGCGATAGTGTTCGAGGGTTTCCTGACTCAACATAGCTGTGGACCCAGTGGCATGACGGCTGCGGAAGCGATCGTCGATCTTCTCAGTCTACCCAGCCGCCGCCACCAGAGGGGGACGGGACGGCGCAATCGGCACAGGCGGCACAGAGCGGGCGCAGACAGCCGAAATCCCAAAGTGCGACCGGCGCCAGCGTCCGACTAGAATGGAAGGCCAGACGGGACGACTCACGACAACCTGCCCTGCAGCATTGAACGAGCACCATGCGGACTTTCTCTGTTCTCAGACACCGTGGTGGCGTGCAGGCCGGCAGCGTGCTCTACGTGGCTGGCTGGATGACTGCTTGGATGATCGGTTTCATGGCCGTCGCGACGGCCGCTGAGGCCACGTCGCGGGAACACGAAGCGCTCTTCGAGTCACGGGTGCGGCCGCTGTTGGCCGCAAAGTGCCAGAGCTGCCATGGCGATAAGGTGGCAGAAGCAGGGCTGCGGCTCGACAGCCGTCGGTCGCTCTTGACCGGGAGCGACAGCGGTCCGGTGCTGGTGCCGGGCGATGCCGCCACGAGCAAGCTGCTCCTGGCCGTGCGGCAGACGGGCGACCTGGCGATGCCCCCCGACGAAAAGCTTTCTCCCGAAGAAATCGCCACGCTCGAGACCTGGGTGACAGCCGGTGCCCCCTGGAGCGGCCCCGGCGGCGATGAGGACGCCTCGCCGCCGACGCCCGCCGCCACCATGGACGAACGGCTCGCCACATCTCTCAAGCACCACTGGGCGTTCACGCCACCCGTTCGTCATGCCGCCCCCGAACTAGCGGCGTCGTTCGATCCGTCACTCCGCGAATCCTGGTCGGTCTCTGTGATCGACCGCTTCATCGGCGGCACGCTCACCGCCGCCGGCATGGCTCCGTCTCCTGAGGCGACGCCACGAGACCTCTTCCGCCGGCTCTCCTTCGACCTGACCGGTCTGCCGCCTTCGGCAGATGAGGCCGACTCATTCTGCGTGGCGGCGGCTGGGGGACCGGTGGCGACCGAAGCTGCGTTTCGCGCGGCGGTCGATCGGCTGCTCGCCTCACAGCAGCATGCCGAACACTGGGGACGAAAATGGCTCGACCTCGCCCGCTACGCCGACACGATGGGCTACGTCATCGACGGCGCTGACAACCGGTATCCGTTCGCCTGGACCTATCGCGACTGGGTCATCGATGCCCTGCACCGCGATCTGCCCTACGATCGGTTCGTCACGCTCCAACTCGCGGCCGACCGGATCGAACCACCGGTTCCGCGGAGCGATCTGGCGGCACTCGGCTTTCTCACCGTCGGCCGCACCTTTCTCGGCAACACCCACGACATCATCGATGATCGCATCGATCTGGTGACCCGCGGCCTGCTCGGTCTCACCGTCGCCTGCGCCCGCTGCCACGACCATAAATACGAGCCGGTCACCGCCGCCGACTACTACGCGCTGCATGGCATCTTTGCCAGTTGTGCGATCCCCAAGGAGCTGCCGATCGTCGGCGATTCGCCCCCCGGCCCCGAGGCCGAGGCCTTCACCGCGAGGCTCGCGGAACTCGAGGCCGCCGTCACCGCCCACGAGACCGCCGTCCACGCCCGGGCCATCCGCGAGGCCGTAGCCCACTCTGCCGACTATTTTTTTGAAACGGCGAGGCCGACGCCGCGAGCCGCCGACAACCGCGTGCCGGCGCTGGCTGACGGCTACGAGCTCGAGCAGTTTGTCCTCGATCCCCTCAAGGAGTTGCTCAACAAGGCCGAGCCGTCGCATCCGATTCTCGGGGCCTGGGCCGCCGCACGTGGCACCACTGACACCGAGGTCGCGGCTGTGCTGACAGCGGTTCGCAACGCCTGGGGCCAGTCGCCCGATCCAGCGGTCGTCAACCCGCTCGTGCTGCAGGAGCTTCTGTCTGCGCAGCCGACGACGCTTCGCCAGCTCGCAGAGGCCTATGCCAGACTCATCGCCCGCGTGGCGCCCGAGGCCGCCGGCGGACCAGCCGCTCAGGCTGAAGAGCCAGCCGAACTGGCAGCACTCCGCGCGCTCTTTGGGGCAGAGGGCACACCGCTGGTGGTGGCCCAGGGCCGGGCGATGAAGGTGGCCACTCGTGACGAGAAGGCCGAACGCCAGAAACGAAAGAAGGCCGTCACCACACATAGAAACGAAGCGGCAGGCAGTCCGCTGCGGGCCATGGTGCTGCTCGACAACGCGTTGGTCGACAGCCATGTCTTCCTCCGCGGGAATCCCGGCAAGCCTGGTGAGAAGGTGGAACGGCGGCTGCCAAAGCTGCTCGGCGGAGCTGCAGTGGCCCGTGACTCAAGCGGCCGGCTCGACCTGGCCCGCGCGATCGTCGCGCCCGCCAACCCACTCGCCCCACGGATGATCGTCAACTGGGCATGGACCCACCACATGGGCCGCGGGCTCGTCGACACGCCGGGCGACCTGGGGCTCCGCGGCGAGTTCCCCACGCATCCTCACCTGCTCGACGATCTCGCGAGGCGGTTCGTTGACGAGGGGCAGTGGAGCCTCCGCTGGCTGCACCGCGAGATCGTCACCAGCTGCGTCTGGCGGCAGTCGAGTGTGATCCGTGATGATCTCGCCGATCGCGATCCCGACAACCGGCTCTTTGGCCGGGCCAACCGCCGCCGGCTCGACTGGGAAGCCTGGCGAGACAGCATGCTCGCCGCGGCCGGCACGCTCGATCTCTCCCATCGCGGCGGCAGGGGCATCGATCCCTTGTCGGAGGCGGCGATGAACACCCGCTCCGTCTACGGCCGCCTCGATCGGCAGAACGTACCCGGCATCCTTCGCATCTTCGACATTGCCAATCCCGATACCGCCGTGCATGTCCGCACCAAGACGACCGTGCCGCAGCAGTCGCTGGCCGTGCTCAACGCGCCGCTGGTAGTAGCGGCAGCGCGACAGGTCGCCACCCGCGTCGATCGCGAGATCGGCGACACGTCGAGCAATGACGTGCGGATCGTCGCCCTCTGGCGGGCCGTGCTGGCGCGAAGCCCATCTGGCGACGAACAGGCGGCCGCCGCCACCTGGCTGGCCGAGGAGACGCCGCGGGACGAGTCTGACCAGGCGACATTCACCCGCTGGGACCGGCTCGCGCAGGCCCTCCTCGCCACGGCAGAATTTCAGTTCGTCGATTGATACCTCCTACCCCTAAAGGACTTTGTCGCTGACTCGTTTCATCGCTGAATCCGTGAGGGCCTGCCCGTGTCCTGAGAGCCGGCGTTGCTGACCAGCGAAGGCAGGATGCCGAAGCGCAGTCAGCATCGAGTGAGCGAAGGACAGGATGTCCGCAGCGAACGTCCGGCGACAGGGCATGGGCAGGCCCGAACCGTCACCAGCACTGCCGTCCCGGCTGCGTGCTACGCTTGATCTGAGGCGATGCATATGAACCACGCGAATCACCACCCGCTACCGCTCTCCCGACGCGAGGCGCTCGTCCGCACCGGCATGGGTCTGGGCTGGCTGGGGGCGGCGAGTCTTCTGCAGCCAGAGTCTGCTTCGGCAGCCTCCGTGGCTACCACGGCGATGGCGCCCCGGCCCCCACACTTCCCCGCCCGCGCCCGCGCGGTGATCCACATCTTCGCCAACGGCGGCCCGAGTCATCTCGACACCTTTGACCGAAAGGTCGCGCTCGAGCAGTACGCCGGCCGCGAGATCCCCAATAAGCTGGCCACCGAACGACAGACCGGGGCAGCCCTGCCGTCGCCGTTTGCCTTCGCACGGCACGGCGAGAGCGGACTGGAGGTCAGCGAACTCTTTCCGCACGTGGCCCGGCATGCCGATCGGCTGCTCGTCGTGCGGTCGATGCATGCCGATGTGCCCAACCACGAGCCGTCGCTGATGCTGATGAACTGCGGCGACCCACGGCTGGTCCGGCCCTCGGCCGGCGCTTGGGTGACTTATGGCCTCGGCACCGAGAACCAGAACCTGCCCGGCTTCGTGGCAATGTGCCCCGGTGGCTACCCAATCAAGGACACCGAGAACTGGCGCAATGCCTTTCTGCCAGGAGCCTATCAAGGCACCTACATCGACACGAAGAAGACGCGGGTGGAGGATCTTGTCGAGTATGTTCGGCATCCCGTGCTCGACCGGGATACGCAACGGCGGCAACTTGATCTCACCGCGGCGCTCGACCGGCGGCACCTCGAAGCGCGGCAGCACGATCCGCAGCTCGAGGCGCGGCTGGCCTCGATGGAGCTCGCCTGGCGAATGCAGTCGGAGGCGACGGAGGCGTTTGACGTGTCGCGGGAGCCGCAGCACGTGCTCGACCGCTATGGCGACGACGTTCAGGGACGGCAGATGCTCATCGCACGGCGGCTGGTCGAACGCGGCGTGCGGTATGTCCAGCTCTGGCATGGCGCTGGCCAGCCGTGGGACAGTCACGAGCACATCGAGAAGAACCATCGCAGGCTCGCCGGCGAATGCGATCGCGCGATCGGTGCCCTGCTTGACGATCTCGTCGGCCTCGGGCTTTTGGACACGACCTTGGTGCTGTGGGGTGGCGAATTCGGAAGGACGCCGACGGTCGAGCTACCCACCGCAGGCACCGACGTGAAAGAACCCTCGGGCCGCGACCACAACCACCATGGGTTCACCGTGTGGATGGCCGGTGGCGGCGTGAAGGCGGGCACGGTCTATGGCGCCACCGACGAGCTTGGCTTCAAGGCGGTGGAGAAACCAGTGCATGTTCACGACCTGCAGGCGACGATGCTCCACCTGCTCGGCCTTGACCACACCAAACTCACCTACCGCCATAGCGGCCGGGATTTCCGGCTCACCGATGTGCATGGGCGGGTGATCACCGACTGGCTGGCATGAGCTACTGACGCCCGGTCGGGGGCTGCAACGCGTTCGCTTGACTGCCAGCCGATCGGGCGCAACACTGTGGGAGTAAACGCGGGCGATTAGCTCAGTTGGTTAGAGCACTAGCTCGACAAGCTAGGGGTCATAGGTTCGAGTCCTATATCGCCCACTCCCCTTCCGCATGAGGCCTCGGGAACCAAGTGTTTCCGAGGCTTTTTGCTTTTCTGGCCTCCCCACATGAGTCCCTCTGACGACCGAAAATGAGTCCCGACGCGGGACGGCGTCTACGATGCCGGTGAGCACCAGCACCTCTCGTTCACGCTGCGGGGTGCCCATGGGTGGCAGCGATCGGCTCCACGCTGCTCTTGGTGGATGGCACATCACTGCAGGGGGCTGGCTCACAAGCGGCGGCCCCTGCTCACCCATCCTTTCCGTCTATTCCTGCCAGTGCCATGCTCGTGGTGCCTGGAATCCTTGCAATCGTTGCGTATTTACATATCCTGTTACGAGTGCGCGTTGGCACATGTGACTATTTTTATTGCAGAAGGTTTACGAGGAGCTGTACCACTCAATGGTCGAAAAAAAGTCGATGCCTGAAAAGAAACCCGCCAAGGACCTGAACAAGTCTGAGGAAATCCGCAAGCTCGCCAAGGTCATGAAGGAGAAGGGCGAGAAGCCCCGGCCGGTCGTGATCGTCGCCACGCTCAAGAAGCAAGGAATCGATGTCTCCTCGCCACAGGTCAGCATGGTGCTGAAGCGAATGGGCTTCCGGCCCCGCAAGCGACGGCCGAACGGCAGCCCTTCGGAGCCGGCCGCAACACGAACGTCAGCGATCGTTCGTAAGAGCACCATCTCCGTCGAGGATCTGATCACCGCGAAGAAGGTTGTGGCTCAACTGGGCGGCACCGACAGGGCTCTCGCAGCCATTGCGGCGCTGAAGCGGTTTGAATCCTAACGTGGCATGAGGCCACTCCATGCGGCCGTTTCGCATCCCGCGACCGCCTCCCGGCATGCCGCGACGCATGCGGGGCTGGTACGTGTTGATCGCCACGGTCGTCTCTGCGGTCGTCGCTGCGGTGCCTATGTGCCCGCGGCACGATCTGCAGGGGAGGCCGTTGTGGCGGGTGGATTATGTGCACGACGGTGACACCATCACCTGCATCGACGAAGCGAACAGGCCGCAGAAGATAAGACTCGTCGGCATCGACAGTCCGGAGCTCAGCCAGCCCTTCGGCCGGGAGGCCACCAACGCCCTCCGACACAAGCTCGGTGGTGGCCGCGTGCGTGTCGAAGGGAATGCGCGTGATCAGCACGGTCGGCTGTTGGGCACACTGTGGGTGGACGAGCGGAACATCAACCGGGAGTTGGTGAGCGACGGCTGGGCGTGGGTGTTCGGCGGCTATTCGCCCGATCCCGACCTCCTCGACGCTGAAACGTCGGCGCGGACAGCCCACCGCGGACTCTGGTCGGACCCCCGGTCCCGACCGCCCTCTGAGTGGCGGCGTGACCATCCGACCCTCCGGTGATGGTGGGCACAGTCTGCTGAAAACGCCCATGAATGACGGCTCATTGCCGCAACTTGGGATTCATGCTTCCGGCAGGTGCCGGCTTGGTTTAGTGTGCGTGTCATGACAAGCTCCCGGGATATCGTCATCACAGGTATCGGCGTCGTGTCGCCCATCGGCATCGGCAGCGACGCCTTTTGGTCGTCGCTGGCCGCCGGCGTGAGCGGCATACGCCCGATCGATTTGTTCGATTCAAGCGGCCTACGGACCCCCTACGGCGGCCAAATTCCAGATTTTGATCCGAAACGGTATGTCCGGCCTCGAAAGAGCCTCAAGGTCATGAGCCGCGATATCCAGATCGGCTTTGCCGCCGCCGATCTGGCCATGGCGGATGCAAGTCTGTCGCTCGGCAGCGTTGAACCGGACCGGTTTGGCGTGGTGGTCGGCGGCGACATGATCTATGCCGACATCGAAGATCTGGAACTCACCTACCGCCGATCGGTCCGCGACGGTCGATTCGACTTTGGGCTGTGGTCTGAGGCGATCCAGGAAGAGGTCCACCCACTCTGGCTGCTCAAGCACCTTCCGAACATGACCGCCTCTCACATTGCGATCGCTCACGATGCCCGTGGGCCGAACAACACGATCGTGCTGGGGGACGTGTCGAGTCTGCTGGCGGTCGGTGAGGCGGCGAGCATCATCCGCCGGGGCTGGGCCGACGTCATGCTGACCGGTGGCACGAGCTGCCGGTTGCATCCGACAGCGTTGGTGGCTCGGGGAGAAACCATGCTGTCGCGGCACACCGACGACTGCCGCCGCATCTGCCGGCCCTTCGACCGCGACCGCACAGGCACCCTCGACGGCGAGGGTTCGGCCATCTTCGTGCTGGAGTCGCGGGAGCATGCCGAACGACGCGGGGCGCGGATCCGTGGCCGCATCCTGGCGTCAGCCTCACGCTGCGAACCACGCAGCCCCGAGAAACCCCGCACGGGCAGATCGCTGCGATTGGCCATCCGGGCTACGCTCGAACAGGCCGGAATCGGCACGGACCAGCTTGAAGCATCGCTCGGCCACGTGAATGCCCATGGCATCGGCTCCATCGATGCTGATCGCATCGAGGCGGCGAATATCGTTGCCGAGGTCGGAAGCACACCGGTCACGGCCCCCAAGAGTTTCTTCGGACATCTGGGCGCCGGCGGCGGCGCCGTGGAACTGGCGGCGAGCGTCCTGGGACTGGAGGTGGGGCTAGTGCCAACGACACTCAACTACGAAACACCCGACCCGCTCTGCCCCGTGAATGTGGTGCACGGCGAGCCGTTGGCTGGCAGGCCAGGCACGGCGCTTGCCGTCAACGTCTGCTCGATGGGACAGGCGGCCGCGGTGCTCGTCGCGGCTGATGGCCACGGCTCACCAGGAGCCCTCGAGGCCCATCGATAAGCCGTTGTAGAACACCTGCCCGCCACCGTCGATGGAGTTGGGCCGCACGTTGTCGAGATTGAACTGCCGGGTGGCGGTGGCGATGCCGGCGACCCAGAGCATGTCATAGCCGACCTGGACCGCGAAGTTGGGGGTCACCTGCCAGCCGCCCATGATCGTGAGATCGCCAAGGAACCCCGGGCCAATCTGGTCGGCGGCCTGATGCCAACTGAAGGCACCGCGGGCCACCGGCACCGCAGGCGGCGCTGGCGTTGGCGTGTTGTTGACACCGGCAGCCTGCTGCTGGTTGGAAGCAAAACTCACTGCAGGCGTGACCCGGCCGCGGAGTCCCCAATAGTAATGCTCGTTCTTACTGATCAGTTCGCCACCAAAGTTCAAGCCCCACAGCCAACTCTGCGACTGGATGTCGTACGTGCCGCTGTAGTCGCTGGGTGACACGTTGGGACGGCTGCTGGCAAACGTAAACGTTTCGTTCACGTTCGCCACCCGCGTGCCGATCAGGACTGCCGGCAGCCAACCCCGCTCCGCATGCCGCGACCAGCCACCATTCGGCGACATGATCAGTTGGTCGCGGCCCAGCCGCCGATTGAGCTTGTAGTTGAGCTCGATGCTGTTGTAGTTGGAACCGATCGTCGAATCGTACGTCTGCGCACCGGTGAACCCCGGCAAACCCGGCAGGATGGTGCCTGCCAACGGTGTCACCAGGAACGAGTTTGGCCTGGCGTTGTAGCTGTCGCGTACGAAGAAGCTCAGACCGCCGTAGTAGGTGAACTCCAGCGACTGATCCCGGTCGAGATCGTCACGGCCGAGATGTTCGCCGATCGTGAGCCGTGCACCGGGCACCAGATCCCAAGGAATGCCCGTCGTGACAAAGGTGCCCGCCAGACCCCGGTTCGCTGGCAGGATTCCCACGACCGACGGATCGTAGCCCATCACGCGGCGATAGTTCCGGCTGCGGCTCATCATGAGCACTTCCGCCGACCCATACCATTGACCGCTGGAGAACCATTTTCCGGAGCTGATCTCGTTGGGCATCTCATCCAGTTCGAAATCCTGCACCCGCAGACCATCAGCGGCGCGGGACGACACTTCGTTGATAAATTCTGGGCTGATCAGTTCGCGACCGATCACCTCTTCTGGCTCACTGAGGATGCCCGGTTCTTCGGCCGCTCGTTCATCGGCCGTCAGCACATCAGCAGCCGACTCATCAGGCGTCGGGGCGTCGGGCGTGGCGTCGTTTGGCAGCGCCATTTCGAGAATCGAATTGTCCGGCAGCAGAGAGACATCGTCCTCCGCGAACACGCCTCCCCCCCACGCTGCCACCATCAGCACGAGAAAGAGGCTCAGACGAGACTGCGATCCCACCAGCCACGCCTGGAAGGGCGAGCGTCGCACGGAACGATCTGTGGGAATGGTGATCACGGGCCGGTCGCGGGCGAGGAACGGAATGTCGGTCCGCAGAATCGTCATAGTCGCTACAGTCCATCGTCATCCTCCCAGTCGCTTCCACACTCAATTTCGAATCCTGCATCACCTTCTTACCCTTCCTTCCCATCCTGCCAGGGCTCTGGTCCAGTGACAGGGTCGTAGAGGACAACCGGCCTGTAAGCGTCACTGTCCGCACAACCGGCAGGAATTCGGGACGGGTTGAGTCTGACGGTCGACTGATTCGATGATGAAAGCTGAGAAGTAGCCGGTTGCAGGACCGGCCCTGGAGGAGTCGATGCGGGTCAAGCGACATCACATTCTGCTGGGCGGGCTGCTGCTCTTTTTTGCCGGCGTGCAGTTCCGCCTGGTGGACTCGTTCACGCTCAGCGAGCGTTCGAGCCATTTCATCTCCGCACAACTCGGTGACAGGGGAGCACTGCAGCCGCTGTCACTCTTGCAAAACAACCTCTCCCGGAAGGTCGTGACGCCGCCCCGCTGGCTAGGGCTGGCGCTGATGTCGGTTGGCTCGGTGCTGACGCTCAAGAGCCTGTCGATGAAGCAAACCGCCTAAAATCCCGCGGCGGAACAGCAGACTGGCCGGAGCGAGTTCCTACGCGACGACATCACGGATGACGTGGCCGTAGACGTCGGTCAACCGCATGTTGCGGCCACTGAAGCGGTATGTGAGCTGCGTGTGGTCGATGCCCAAGAGGTGCAGCATCGTGGCGTGAAGGTCGTGGATCATGAACTTCTTCTCAACGACCCGATAGCCGAAGTCGTCGGTGGCGCCTGTGACCGCCCCCCCCTTCACGCCGCCGCCGGCCATCCACATCGAGAAGGCCTGTGGGTTGTGGTCCCGACCGTCCGAACCCTGGGAGAACGGCGTCCGCCCGAATTCACCGCTCCAGACCACCAGCGTGGAATCGAGCATGCCCCGATCCTTGAGATCCCGGATCAGAGCCGCGATCGGCTGATCGACCGCCCGCGCGTTGTTGGCATGACCCTCGCGAAGTCCGCCGTGCTGATCCCAGCGGTCGGCGTTGATGGACGGGCAGGTGAGCTCGATGAACCGCACGCCACGCTCTACCATCCGCCGGGCCAGCAGGCACTCGGTGCCGAAAATCTGCGTCGGCTTGTACTCCGCCTCGAGCCCGTAGGCCCGCTTCGTCGCGGCAGATTCTCCTGACAGTTCCAGGAGATCCGGCACCTGCGTCTGCATCCGATAGGCAAGCTCTTGATTGGCGATGGCGCTTTCCAATGCATCGGGCGCTTCTCCACCGGCCGCCGTCCGCTCGGCAAAACCACGGTCGAGACGGCGGGCAAGATCGAGCTTCGCCAGCTGATGCCCAGCCGCTTTCTCCAGCGGCTTCACGTTGGCCAGTCCGAGGGCGTTCGGCTGAATCACCGATCCTTGAAACGTCGCCGGCAGGAACCCGTTGGTGAAGTTGTCGAGGCCGCCAGGTGGAATCAGGCCACCATTGATCACCATGTAGCCGGGGAGTTCGTCATTTTCACTGCCGAGGCCGTAGGTCGTCCACGCTCCCATGCTCGGTCGGCCCTGCAGCCCGGAGCCGGTGTGAAGAAAATAGTTGGCATTGGTGTGCTCTGGAAACTCGCTCGTCATCGAGCGGATGACCGCGAGCTCATCGATCACGGAGCCAATGTGGGGAAAGAGATCACTGACCGGGATGCCGCTCTTTCCATAGGGCTTGAATTTCCACAGGCTTGGCAGCACCGTGCCGATGCTGTTGAACTGCGTGGCGTCAACCTTGAAGAGCGTGTGCGGATCCTTGCCAGCATGCTTCTCGAGCGCCGGCTTCGGGTCGAAGCTGTCGACCTGCGACACACCCCCGTCCATGTAGAGGAAGATCACGCTCGTGGCCTTGCCCGGATGGTGCCGCGCCGGCAGGACACCGGACGAGCCTGCCAGAGCGGCATCGCGGTCCAGAAGCGCCGCTGCCGCGACGGCCCCGAAGCCACAACCGCTGGTGCGCAGCCATTCCCTACGAGACAGGGCCGCGGGCCGAAACCGGCCACAGTGGTGGGAGTCGTGGCTCATGGTACGAAGATGAATTCCTTGGTGTTGATGAAGGCGTGGGCGAGATCGGCCCACGTGGCCTCGTGCCTCGGCTCATTGGCGAATGTCACGCCATGCTGACCGGCCTGCGCGGCCAGAAACTCGAGCGCCGCCGTCCGTTCCTCCGCCGTCGGCACCCGCGCAAACGCCTCACGATACATCGTCTCAATGCGGGCTTCGGGGGGAAGCGACTCGTCGCGAAGCGTCTTCTTCGCCCAAAGACCGGCCTGCTCGGTCACGAACGGATCGTTCATGAGAGTCAGCGACTGCGCGGGCACGTTGGTCACGTTCCTCCGGCCCATCGCCTGAAAGGGCACCGGCATGTCGAAGGCCAGCAGAAAACTCGGCAGAAAGTTGCGACGGATTTTCGTGTAGAGGCTGCGACGGCCGGCGCCGTCGAGCGGTCCACTTCCCGGTTTGCCACGGCCGTCCTGAAATGGGCTGACAAACACCTCCACGCTCGGACCGCCGACTGTGCGGTCAAGCCGGCCCGAAACGGCGAGGATCTTGTCGCGAACCGCCTCTCCTTCGAGCCGCCGCAGCGGATAATGATGGAGGAGCAGGTTGAGAGGATCTGTCGCAACAGCCCGGGTGCTCCGAGCGCTCGCCATCCTCCAGGTGCTGCTCGTCACGATCTCTTTGACGAGCCGTTTTACACTCCACCCTTCCTCACGGAACCGCACCGCGAGCCTGTCCAGAAGCGCCTGGGCCTGGGGATCGGCCGCCTGCTCGCCGAGTTTCCCGAAATTGTCGGTGGTGGCCACGAGGCCGCGGCCGAAGAGATGGTGCCAGATCCGGTTGACGATCACGCGACTGGTCAGCGGGCTGTCAGAATCGAGCACCCGATCGGCCAACTCCTTACGGCCCGAACTCTGCGCGGGCCAGGCGGGCTGCGCGGCGCCATCGATCGCCTCCAGAAACCGTCGCGGCGAGAGTTCTCCCCGTCGGGCTGCGGAGCCCTTCAAGAGCACGTATTGATCGATGCCGTTGCCATCGAGGATCGCCGGCGCCGTGGCAGATTCGAGCTTTGCATCGGCGACGATCAGATCTCTCGCTACAGCGAGTCGCTGAGCCTCGTCCGCGGCCCGCTTTGCGGCGGGAGCATTCCAATCAAAACCCGGATCGGCCAGACGCCGATTGATGGCCGTGGGCAGCGGAGCATCACTCCGCTGCGGCTCCTCGATCGCGGCCACCGTTTCGGCAACCGCCACGGCACCGGCGACCGCCGCGTATTCCACATGAACAACATGGCCGTTGTCCCAGACAAGATCCTTCCGCATGTCCTGGCGAATCCATTGCCACTGCACACCCGTATTGGCCGTCATCACGTGCGATCCATAGAGCGGGCCGCCAGACAGCGGAACATTGCCATCGACGACGGTAAAGATCTGCACGTGGCCGCGAACGCGGTGCCAGATCACCCCGTCCTTGACCAGCACCTTGGGAGTCCGCAGCACGCGGCCGGCACGATCGACATCGCCCAGCGGCGCCGGATCCCGTTCACTTTTTGATCTCGTGGTCGACCAGATGGCATCGCTCTGCGCATGGCCCAGCGGCTCGACCCGCAGCTCGCGAGGCAGTCCCTCGACGGCAGGCAGCAGCACCGGCTGGAGTGCCGGCACGGGCACGCGGCCCCAGGCGGCGGCGTCGGTGATGATCGGTGTCGACCGTGGTCCACGGGTGTAGTCGGTGATCACGGTCTCCCGGGGATTGCGCGGAACCGTGTCCTCGGGGGCGGCAGCCGCGGTCAATCGCTCACCATCCGGCCCGATCGCGGCGGCAAGGAGCGGCATGAGAAGGTCGCGGGCCTCCGCGTCGGCCATATCAAGCCTGCGGGCCACTTCCCGGTTGGCCTCCACCGTCTCGAAGGGCACTTGTCGGTAGCTGCTCGACATCAGCATGCCGGAGATGGCGTAGTAGTCTTCGTTGGAGATCGCGTCGAACTTATGGTCGTGGCAGCGGGCGCAGCCCAAAGCCAATCCGAGAAACGCCTTGCCAAAGGTGTCGACGGCGTTGTCCATCCGGTCGGCTTCGTCCTGCGCAATGTCCACTGGCGAATGCACCGCCTCGCCCAGAAACCAGAATCCCGTGCCGACGACCGATGCGTTGGCGCCGGTCTGGGCATCCGTCCGCGGCCGCTCAAGGAGATCGCCGGCGATCTGCTCGCGGACAAACTGGTCGTAGGGTAGGTCGGCATTGAACGCCTTCACGACCCAGTCGCGGTACTGCCAGGCATTGGGGATCGGGTAGTCGAATTCGTGCCCGCGCGTCTCGCCATACCGGACCACATCGAGCCAGTGTCGGGCCAGGCGTTCGCCATAGTGAGGCGAGGCAAGCAGCTGGTCGACGTAGGTCTCGAAACTGTGGGGATCAGAATCACGAACCACGCGGTCCACATCGGCGGGATCGGCCGGAAGACCGGTAAGAATCTCGGCCGCCCGACGCACGAGCGTCTCCCGCGAGGCTTCGGCCGCGGGCTCGAGCCCCGCTGACTCAAGTCTTGCCAAGACGAAGCGATCGATATCGTTCCTGCACCAAGCCGCATGTGAGACCGGCGGCATCGGCCCGACCTGCGGTGGCTGCCAACACCAGTGCTCTGCCTTCCGCTTAGCGATGTCAAAGGCTTCGACGCCCGTGGTCGCAGTGCCGGCAGCCTTCGCGTCATCCGGCCATGGCAGACCGCGACGCACCCACTCTTCGATGGTCTCAATCGCCGCCGCCGGTAACTTGCCGTCGGGCGGCATCTGCAGATCGCCGTCATAACGGACCACTTTCACGAGCAGGCTCTCGTCGGGCTTGCCCGCGACGGCCACTCCCTCGGCGGCCAGAAAGTCGGCGTGGGAATCGAACGACAGCCCCCCCTCCGGGTCGCCCGCCGCCCGGGAGTGGCACTCGGCGCAGTGCTGCACGAGGAGTGGCCGCACCTTCGCCTCGAAGAATTCAAGGTCAGCCGCCTGCGGAACGACCGTCTGGGGGCCAATCGCTTCCGCAGCCGCGGAGACCATCGGCCATGACAACGCCAGCAGCCCGACCGCCATGAGTCGGTAGCCAAAGACCCGGTATGGAGGCCGCTGAATATCCATTTCAACCTCGATTATAGCTCCGCCGGACGGGCGGAGAGGCCTGGAATCGGCGGTGCTCAGTCAGCCCCACAAACGCAGCCAAATCCGCACCTAGCGCGGCTGACACCATCAATCATCGCCGCGGTGGCCAGGGCACGGCGACGCCATCGACGGCCAGCACGTGAAAGTGATGGACGGCCGGTACGTCGGCCTGCCACTTCCATACCACTCTCTTCTCGGGCGATACCTCCACCAGGCGGACACCATCTTTGCCGATGGCGTAGCTGGCGATCATCGTGTTGCCGCTGGGGAGTCGCTGGATGCCACAGGCGTCATTGATCGCGGCATCGACGTCTGCCGCCGTGATCTCCCACCGCGGTCTGCCGTCCTGGCCATACTCAACCACGCGGTTGCCGTTGGTGAGGCCTGCGAGGATACCGCCGTCGGCAAGCGTGATGGCCGTGAACGGCCAGCTGTTGATGCTCGTCGCCACGGGAACATGCGTGTCGATCCGGGCGAGTTCTTTCCCGGCCGCGTCGTAGCGAACGATCGCAAAGTCGAGCAGGTGCGGCACGAGGTAGGTGCCGTCGGCCTGCTTTCGGGCCATCCGCGTCTGCATGTGGGCATTGGGCTTCTGGCAGGCAAGCGGAAACTCCACCTTCACGGTGCCGTCGACGGCGATCTCCAGGAGCCGCGGGTTCGGCCCGGCCTCCGTCAGCACGTAGGTTCCCTCGGGCGTCTTCTGGATGCTGTTCACCTCGTCCTGCGTGCCGTCATACCGCCAGACAATCGTGTCGGCTGCGCCGTTGCTACCTGGCTTGATCTCGACCGCCGCGCCCTTCGGCGTGTTCTCACCCTTCGACAGTGCCAAGAGCACGTTGCCGTCCGGAATCACCCAGCCCTCGCGGCTGGCGGCCGGCCACGACCACGTGACCACACCCTCTGGCCTGTCTGGTGTGATGTCGACGATCGCAGTCCGACTGCCACAGACGAGAATCCGCCGCGAACCGGCCGGTGCTTCGGCAGCGCGTGCGAGACCCACCGTTCCTGCTGCTCCAGACACGAGCCCCACGATCAGGAGGAGCCGCCAGAGTGGCGACACGGGGAGTGAGATCAATTCGGCACGATGACAGGGCATGGGTGAGGACCTCCGGTTGAATGTCGCTGACATCGTAGCACGACACGATCCTCCGGGCTGCGGCGCGGAACGCACGTTTCGTACACTGCGCCGGCTGGCACCGATCACCACATCCCTCAATACCGTTCCTGAACACCATCCCCATGACCGATCCCACCGCGATCTACCGCTACCGCGAATCGCTCGCCGCCGTCGACGCGCTCACCGCGGCGATCGTGCATCTTGATCTTTTCACAGCATTGGCGACCGCGCCCACCACTCTCGCCGATCTCTGCCAGAGGTTCTCGATCCATCCGCGACCGGCCGACACGCTCTGCACGCTCTTGATCGCCAATCACCTACTGCAACGCGATGCCGACGGCCTGCTGCACGTCACCGACACCGCGCGGGATTTCCTCGTGGCGGGGTCGCCGCTTGATGCCCGGCCCTACTATGCGAGCATCGCCGACAAGCCGGGGGTCGACGACTTTCTCACGGTGCTGCGGACCGACCGCCCTGCCAACTGGCCGGGCGAGGAGGGGGACGCGGACTGGCATGCCGCGATGCGAACAGAGGCGTTTGCCGAGTCGTTCACCGCCGCCATGGACTGTCGGGGCCGCGTGCTTGGACCGGGGCTGGCCCAGGCCTTGGCAGGCTGCCCACCCCACCGACTACTCGATGTCGGCGGCGGGTCGGGTGTCTACTCAATCGCAGTCGCGGCGGCGTTTCCCGCAACCCGCGCGACGGTCCTCGAAGCGTCACCCGTCGACGCCATCGCCCAGCGGACGGTCGCAGCAGCGGGGCTCGGTGGCCGCATCAACATCCTGACGGCAGACATGTTCGCCGACCCGTGGCCCGAGGACCACGATGCACATCTCTTCTCCAACGTGCTGCACGACTGGAACGAGGCCGACTGCCGGCGACTGCTGGCACGAAGCGTCGCGGCGCTGCCGGAGGGTGGCCGCCTGCTCATCCACGACATGCTGCTCGACGACGACAAATCTGGCCCGCTGTGGGCGGCTGAGTATTCCGTGCTGCTCACGACAGTCACCCAGGGGCGACTCTACTCAGCCGCCGAAATCGGCGACTGGCTGGCCGACCTCGGCCTCAAGATCGTGGCCCGCGCACCGACGGCGCTCGCTCGCAGTCTGCTCATCGCGAGCCGTGGCTAAACGGGCACGCACCAAACGTGGCACCACGACTCCAGATGCTGCGGAGCCGGTCGGAGGCACGACCAGGGTGGGGCAGGCCCGGAAGGCCGGATAAGCACTAGCCGACGGAGGTCGGCCAAGCGCTGACTCCAGCCGGGCATCCGCCCGGCATTGCGACACGATGTCGTGTTTCGCGGGAAGTCAGATGCTGAGGAGCCGGTCGGAGGCACGCGCAGGAGTCCGGTGAATTCTGCGACTCACGAGCGATGCACGATTCGTCCACGAGCCTCCTGTAGCAGAATCCGCCGGCGACGAGCATGCCGCAGACCGGCGAACCGATGCGGGCGGATTCGACCTGTGCACACCCGGCACCGTTTGGAAGCTCACGCCGCTTCCACGCCCGGGCTCTCACCGAAGTAATACTTCTTGGCGTCGGGATTCGTGAGCACCTCCTGCGCGGTGCCGTGGCAGAGCACCTTGCCGGCGCGGACGACATAGCTGCGATCGGTGATCGCGAGCGTCTCCCGCTCGCGATGGTCGGTGATCAGGATCGAGATGCCGCTGTCTCGCAATCCCGTGATGATCTTCTGGATGGAGTGGATCGTGACCGGGTCGATGCCGGTGAACGGCTCGTCGAGCAGGATGATCCGCGGCTCCGTGACGAGGCAGCGGGCGATCTCGAGCCGCCGCTTCTCGCCGCCTGAGATGTAGTGCGACTTCGACTTGCGGATCCGCGTGATGTCGAATTGCTCCATCAATTCTTCGCAGCGGCGTCGCCGCTCCTTCGGCGGCATGCCCACCAGCTCCATGATCGCCAGCAGGTTTTGCTCGACGGTGAGCTTGCGGAACACGCTCTGCTCTTGAGCGAGGTAGCCCATGCCGCCGTCCCGCGACCGCTTGAACATCGGCCATTGGGTGATTTCCTCGTCGTCGAGCAGCACGCTGCCGGCGTCGGGAATGACCAGGCCGCAGGTCATCCGGAAGCTCGTCGTCTTGCCCGCGCCGTTGGGGCCCAGAAGGCCCACGATCTCACCCGCCTCGACGTGGAAATCGACGCCGTCCACCACCCGGCGACGGCCGTAGGTCTTCACGAGTCCGTTGACCGACAACAACGGCATCTGGTTCCTCCTTGAACGCGATCCTGGCACATTGCCAGACTCACCGCACGAACCGCATCCTCCCGAAGTTTGGCCACGAGGGCAATCGCAACTCAGAACCGCCAAATTTCAGCGGTACGCTCCAAGTTGCCGGGACAGCATGCGGCCAGAAGACCGCCATTGCCTTGCCGATGAGCAGATCCCGATCCACATGGTGGCCCTCCAGCCAGAGCCGACTGTCCTTGCTGGCCGCTGAGTTGTCGCCAAGGACGAAAAACTGGTCTGCCTCAAGGTCGAACTCCAGCCTGTCCTCCTCCAAGATCTCACCCGGTCGGGCCCCCACATCGACCGCACCGATATAAAAAGTGTCACGGAGCACCCGCAGGTGCTTGACGCGAATGTCCGCCCCGACCGCGGTGATGCCCACCGGCGACAGGTCGCTCGGTGCGGTGGAGCCCGGTTCGACGACAACCTCCACGGGCCGGTTGCGCGGCACATCGGCAATATCGCGGCTCCAGGTCGTCGGCCGGTCGAACGCGATGCGGCGGCCCGCGACGAAGAGCGACAGTTCGTCATCGACGTTGGCGAACAGGATCTTCCAGGAGCCCTTCCCGCGGACCGGTGTGCGAGCCCGCGGGGATTGTGTGCCGCCGGCACCGGCGGTGGCCAGCGTCAACGTCGCCTCGCCGGTGGCCAAGTCAAACGTGCAGCGGTGTGCTGCTCCCCCCTCCACCAGGTCGATCGTCAGCGTGCCTCCCTCCTGGCCGGCGATCTCGCAGTCCATCTCCAGAGCCAGATCGCCCACCCAATGTGGCCGGGTGCCGATGGCGTTGTAGGGCTGGAAATCATCGATGCGGGTGGGACGGGCGCGGCCGGCGAGCGACTCGCCCTGCCGCACGTCTTCCCAGTCCTCAGCCGACGGGAAGAAGTGTTGATAGCGGAGGGTGGACGGCGTGTCCTTTGACCTGTTCGAGACACTGAACGATCGACCCTCATCGCTGCTCGTCCAGTTCTCGGAAGGTCCCTGCCCGCGGGGCGACCAGTCACTCCAACACAGCGGCCACCCGGCTTTCTGCAGATCGGCCGACACATAGCGGCTGTCGTGCACGCACTGCAGCATCGCCCGCATCGTGTCGGGCGGCTTGCGGGCCATCTCGGCCGCGGCCCCGTCGCGGCTGGTCCAGATGTCACCACCGGCGATCGACACCGCTTCGCCCGGCAACCCGACCAAACGCTTGATGTAGTTGGTCTTCGCTTCCTCCGGATACTTGAAGACGACCACGTCCCACCGCTGTGGCTCGGCAAAATCATAGGCAAACTTGTCGACCAGAATCCGGTCACCGCTGAACGACGGATACCGCGGGTCGTACCGCAACTGACCGCCCGAGCCCTCCACCAGCCGCATCCCATAGCCGCAGTTCGGGCATTTTGCTGCCGGCACCATCTTGCCGGCGAGTCTCGCACGGAGCTGGCTGATGGGACCACGGTCGTTCTCGAGCAGTTCGATCCGGCGACGGCTGGTCTCCCGCTCCTGGATACTCATCCCACTGCTGTTCTCGTTGGCCTTGAGGCTGGCCAGTTCGCGTTCCAGCCGCGCGGCCTCCGTCCGCAGACTCTGCGACTGATCGTCCTCCTCGGCGCTGCAGCCAACGCGGAAGTCGCGGCTGCACGACTCGCAGATCAGGTCCTTGTGACGGCCCATCAGCGTCGGGGCCATGGAGCCGGTCGGGATCACGAATGCCTCCGCCTCGAACGCACGGAACAAGAGCGCGAGCGTAAAGGCAATCACGATCGACTCGACCGTCTCCCGACCGAATCCCAGCGGACTCTTGACGATGTCACCCGGCCGCGGCGGCCGGGCCGGGCCGTTCGGAGCCTTGGCAGAGGCCGTTGGCTCCCCAGACGCGGCATGGGGTGACTGGCTCGAAAGGCAAATCATGATCACGCTGGCTCCTGCGGGACGAGGCCGGACATGGCCAGTGTAAAGGAAAATCGGGCAGAATACCGGCATGCCCCGCTTCGAACACCTTCGCCACAAGCCACCGGCACAGCCCGCGACACCGCGGGAGCTGATCGTCGCCTGCCCGCCGATGCGGAGCCATGTCAACCTCTCGCACATCGTCCGCACCTGCGGCTGCTTCGGGGTGACCCGAGTGATCGCCTGCGGCGCGGCCCGGCTCCATGACCGGATCGCGCGCGACGGTGCCGACTCGGTCGTCTTCGAAATTCACCGCAGCCTGCCTCCGGTCCTCGACCGGCTCCGCAGTGAGGGCTATGAGATCGTAGGGTTGGAGCAGACGACTCAGTCCGAAAGCCTGTTCGGCTTTTCCTTCGCCCCTCGCACTGTGCTCGTCGTCGGCAACGAACGGACCGGCTTGGAGGAGGACGTGCTCGCCCGCCTCGACCGTGTCGCGGAGATCCCCATGTATGGCCTGCCGCATAGCCTCAACGCTGCCACCTCGGCGTCGATCGCCATCTATGAATACTGCCGGCGGATGGAGTCACTGAGCCCAATCCACCCGCAGGCCTTCAGATGACGCTCGTGATCGGCACCGACGAAGCGGGCTACGGCCCAAACCTCGGGCCGCTCGTGGTGGCGGCCACGGCCTGGAAAATCGCAGCCGCTGCAGATGATGCCGAGGCGTTGCTCACCGTTGCCATCTCCGAGGTGGATTCCGCCGTGGCGACACACCGAGGCCGCATACGATCACCGCTCTGGGCCGATTCCAAGCAGATCTTTCGTGGGGGCGCAGGGCTTGGTGCGCTGGAACAGGGTGTCGCGACAGGACTCCTGCTGACGGTCAACCAGTTGCCCATCACCTGGACGGCGCTTGCCGAGAGCATCGGACCGATCTCGCCCCGTGGTGGCTGTCGCGGAGAGTGGCAGACGCTGCTGCCGATCAGCGTGCCCCGTGAGGCCGACGCAGCCGAGTGCCTGGCTCTGGCAGCGGTCGTCCGCGACGTGCTCGCCCGCTACGGCGTGTCGCTCGAGCGGGTCGTCTGCCGTGGCATCTATCCCGAGGAGTTCAACGCCCTGCTCGACACCGGCATGAACAAGTCGGACATCCTCTCTGCCGCCACGCTCGATCTGGCGGCGACCCTGCGAGCCAGTACACCAAACGAGCCGGCGATCATCTGGTGTGATCGGCATGGCGGCCGCAAACGGTATGGTGGACTGGTGTCCCATCACTTTGGTGCCGCGCTCGTGCGGCCGCTGGAAGAGACGCCCGACCGGTCGGTGTATCTCGTGCCGGCCTGTGATCTCACCGCGACGAATGCCTGCCGGATCGAGTTCTGCGTGGGTGGAGAAGCACGCGCTCCGGTGGCCCTGGCGAGCATGACGGCGAAATACGTCCGCGAGCTTGCGATGCATGCCTTCAATACATTCTGGTCCTCCCGCCTGCCGGGCCTGCGGCCCACGGCCGGCTACCCGAGTGACGCCATCCGCTGGCGCCGCGACGCCGCCGCCGCAATCGAGCAGGAGCAACTCGCCGAAGCCGCCCTCTGGCGGCGGGCCTAGCACGACGCTTGAGGAGCTGGGAGCGGTGGAAGCCGAAGCGAGTAGGCGTATCCTCGCCCCGAGTCGGAGGCTTTCACCGCTCCCGACGATTGGGGGTGCCCATGCCCCAAGAGCCGGCGTTGCTGACAAGCGCAGGCAGGATGCCGAAGCGCAGTCAGCATCGAGTGAGCGAAGGACAGGATGTCCGGAGCGAACGTCCGGCGATGGGGCATGGGCACCCCCTTCACGGATGAATACAGGCACCAGCGGAACCCCGCCTACGACACCCAACTTGCCCCGGTCGCTGGCCGGACGCACAATCCCTCCATGCCGCAACTCACCACGCATCTCTACATCGTCCGCCACGCCTGGGCCGAGGAGCCGGGGCCCGGCATCGACGACCATGCCCGCCCGCTCACCAAAAAAGGTCGGAAGCGGTTCGCCGCCATGATGAAACGCCTCCGCAAGGCAGGCATGCAGGTAGATGTCATCGCCACCAGCCCACTCACCCGCGCTCTGGAGACGGCAGAACTGCTCGCGGCGGCATTCGACGACGTCCCAGCCGTCGAAGTGGTCGATGCCCTTTCCCCCGCCTCCAACTGGCCCGCTCTCGTGGAGTGGACGACTCAGCAGGATGCCGCCCGCGTGGCTTGGGTGGGCCACATGCCCTGCGTCGGCCGGCTGGTCGGTCTCACGATTGGGGACGGCTCAGCCTCGATCCGCATGCAGAAAGGAGCGGTCGCGTCGATCCGGCTCGACGACGGTCCTGGCCATCCGGGCGAACTGGAGTGGCTGGCCACAGACGATATCGTCTAGTTCGCACCGAAATCGCCCAGACCCTCAGGCGACTGGCTACTGCACAGCCGGGGCGAACCTTCTATTATAGGGGACCGTCTTTGCGGCCTCTGTCCGTCTTCCGCTCACACATCCCACACGTCCTCGAATTCAGCTTCGTGATTTCAGAAGGAGCCTTTCACGTGACACTTCATCGGTCAACACGCCTTGTTCCTGCCATGGCCATCCTGGTGTCCACCAGCATCGTCCTCTTGGGCTGTGCGCCATCCGGCCGGACCGGCTCCAAGGGAGAAGTCGTCGAAATCGAAACGATCGAGGCCCTCGACCCCGCGGCGAACCAGCGGCAGAAGGCCGCACAGGGTGTGGCCATCGACGAGGAGGCGGTGAAGTCGAAGCAACTTGCAGACGAGGCGACTGCTGCCGCTGATCGGGTGATCGCTGAAGCGAGCAAATCGATCGATGCCCCGGCGACTACGGCCACCGCACCTGCCCCCGTGTCCGAGGAAACGCTGGTGAGGAAGCAGCAGCCCGCACCGGAAACCGCACCGACAGCACCGGCTGTAGAGGCTCGGGCCACGTCTGAGCCGGCCACCGCTGCCGCGATCGTCACCGCGGAGGCTGCCGCACCCACCGAACGCGTCATGCTCGGTGACCCCTCGCTGACAGCCGGCGTCCCCGGTAGCGGACCGATCACACTCGCAGAGATCGATCAGTGGCTCGCGGATCCGAAGCAGGCAGTGACACTGGAGCCGGTGCTCCCGCTGGGCCTCTCGCAGGGTGCCTCCCAGATCGACACGGCCGGCCTCAACAAGAATCCCCTCACCCGCGCGAAGATCGAACTCGGCCGTCAGCTCTACTTTGATCCTCGGCTCTCGGTCGATGCGACTGTCAGCTGCGCCAGCTGCCACAACCCGGCCCAGGGTTATTCGGCCAACACCAAGACAGGGGTCGGTGTTCGCAACCAGCAGGGCGGCCGCAACTCACCGGTGTCGTTTAACCGCATCCTGTCTGGCCCGCAGTTCTGGGACGGCCGCGCCGATTCGCTCGAGGCTCAGGCCGTGGGTCCGATCCAGAATCCGATCGAAATGGGCTTCACACACGAGGGCGTGGTGAAACGTCTCAACGAGATGCCGGTCTACAGGCGACAGTTCGATGCCATTTTTGGCGAACTCACGATCGACCGGGTGGGTCAGGCCATCGCCGCATTTGAACGGGCACTGGTCACCGGCCCGTCTCCGTATGACTACGGTGAACAGCTGCGGCCATTCGCCGGCCTTGATCCCGATGACATCGCTGAAGACGAGGAACTGGCGGCGAAATATGCAGCTGCGAAGGCTGCTGTCGAAGCCCATCCGATGTCGGAGGAGGCCAGACGGGGCCGCGACATTTTCTTCTCGGAGAAGGGGAACTGCACCGCCTGCCACGTCGGCGCGAATCTGGCCGACGAAAAGTATCACAACATCGGCATCGGCATGGACAAGACGGAGCCCGACCTCGGGCGGTTTGTCGTGACGAAAGACCCCAAGGACACCGGCGCCTTCAAGACGCCGACCGTCCGCAACGTGGCGCTGAACAGCCCCTACATGCACGACGGTTCGGTGGCGACGCTGGAAGAGGTCGTGGAGTGGTACGACAAGGGTGGCCACCCCAATGCTTCCTTGAGCGAAAAGATCCGACCGCTCAAGCTGACCGCGCAGGA
>Ga0304730_1000090_pt1 | contig 88409 bp, 65 predicted proteins | sample M_130628_MF_Meta_FD_190474 | JGI IMG/M metagenome (GOLD analysis project Ga0304730, IMG submission 190474) | Freshwater microbial communities from Lake Montjoie, Canada to study carbon cycling - M_130628_MF_MetaG (v2) (version 2) | ecosystem: Environmental > Aquatic > Freshwater > Lake | place... | reverse complement strand
CGATCACCAACGCCCACGCCTTCCTCGTCATCGGCCCCAACCACACCGCCGACGATCTCTACCGCTTCCGCTTCCACTATCGCGGCAAGGAGGAGTTTTACGTCACCTCGGTGCTGGGCTCGGCCAACTACCGCTGCGGCCCCGAATTCGTCGATTACATGAGCATCTGGCTCAACTACCAGATCGAGCACCACCTCTTCCCCGACCTGCCGATGCGGCAGTATTGCCTGATCCAGCCAAAGGTGAAGGCGCTCTGCCTCGAACACAACCTCCCCTACCGGCAGGAGAGCGTGTTTCGCCGGTTCGGCAGGATGCTCGACATCTGCGTCGGGAAAAAAAGCATGCGGCAGCTCGAGGCATTTCCGTTGGCCAACGCCGCGGCCGTGGTCTGAGAAGAAGCCCCCGGCGGAAGCCGGGGCACTCCGGTTGGGCACACCTGCCCGTGTGCCATGCAATTCCCGGATCGTCCAACAACCCGGTGTCCCGTCGCTTCCGCTCAGGGCTTTGATTCCGTGCCGCGGTGAAGCGTTTCGGCGAGGGGGCGTTGATGGTTGAAGCAACGCACTGGGTTTGCGAACCGCATCGACAGCGGTGACTTCTCCATCTGCCCGGTCAGGGCGCCGCGTAGCCGTAGCGGTCGAGGAAGGGCCGCCAGCGCCGCGTGATCTCCGCGATGATCCTTGGATCGTTGCGATAGGTGCTGGCACGATACTTCTTCATCGCCTCGGCTTCTCTTTCGAGCGATCCGCGGACCTCTGAAAACCCGCCAAGCTCAAGCCGGTCGTAGGCCGTCTCGATCTGGCTCACCGGATTGGCGACGAGATCCTCGTAGCGGATCTCGTGCAACCGGCCCGGCGCCAGCGTGGCCCGATCCCGTTCGAAGGCGGCGTACATCTGCTCGAACGACTCGAAGACATACCCCTCGAGCCGTTCGCCCCGGTCCACCTGCAGCCCCTGGCTCTCGTCGAGCGACCGCCAGAGCCGCATCGTCGACCCAAACACGGAGAAGGGATCACGCACGATGTGAAGGAACTTCGCCTCAGGAAACATCTCCGCGAGCACGCCTACGCGGGCCGTGTGCGGTGGGCTCTTGAGCACGGGCCTCCGCGGATCGGCCACCGCCAGCATGCCGAGAAACTGCCGCAGCGTTCGCCGCCACCGCTCCTGCTCCGCCGGCGGCAGCGTGGTGAGGTCGAGCGCCTCGGGATGCGGGCTGCTCGTGGCCGGAAATGCCATGCGGCGGTAGGGGGAAGGCGCGCCCAGATTCATCAGCGCAAATTCATCCTCCTGCGGCTTGTCGAGGCTCACCACCATGTCATCCATCGGCCGCTTCGCCGGAATGATCCACGAGAGCGCGGGCGTCAGGACTCGCTCCGTGAGGAGAAAGTGGCTCGGCGAGTAGCACTGGTAATAGTTCGGGCAGCAGAACCGTTTATCGTGCATGAACAGCTCGTGGAGGAGCGTCGTACCCGACCGCCAATGGCCGATGATGAAGAGCGGCGGCGGCGTCACCGGGGGCGAGCGTAGCTTGCGACTGTAGGCTCCCTCGCAGACCCGCGCGGCCAGCGAGTTGAAACCCGCGGCAGCGGTGATCGACGCCACCAGTCCCCAGCGGCTCGGGCTTGCCCGCCAGCGATATTCGTTGGCCAACTGGAGCCACACGCCCATCGGCATGCCATGCCAAAACCGCGGAGCCCACCAGGGCCAGGGGCTGATCTTGCCTTCGCGGTGCACAGGCGCAGCTGCGGCGGGCGGCTGTGGGGCGTCTGCGGACGCGGCACGTGGCGAATCACTCACTGGTGGCTGGCTCCGAAAAAGTGACGCTGAATCGTTCCCTATGCTAGCGAGATCGACCGAAAGTGTGTCGCGGCGACAGGGGATCGCATCGCATGAGATCTGGCTGAGATCTGGCGACAGGACGAGACCGGTTCGACCAAATTGACCACGGGATCGCCCGCACACCGGACTGCCCGCCCCCCTCCACGGACCACCGCCGGCGTCCGCCCCCGGGCGGGAAGCTGCCGTTGTCGTGGGAAACCGTCACGATCTGCTGAACAGTCGGGAAATCGGCTATCCTACCCCGGTCCACAAACGGTCCGTCGGACGCACCTGACTGCGTTCCCGGCCGGCGTCAGGCAGCGGCCGATGGCCGTTCGCAGATGGGCGTCCGGGGCAGTGAAGGAGCACTTGATGATTTCGTTTCGGTTCGAGCATGTCCGCGTTGAATCGTTTGGCCTGCACTTCCCGTCCACGCTCCTCTCTTCCGCAGAGATCGAGGAACGGATCGGGGCGGTCTACCAGCGGCTGCAGATTCCCACTGGCACCCTGGAACGCGTCAGCGGCGTGAGCACGCGTGGCATGTGGGCCACCGATGTGACGCCAAGCTCCGTGGCCACCATCGCCGCCCGCGAAGCCCTCGACCGCTCAGGATTCCGGCCCGACCAGATCGGCGCGCTCATCAACTGCTCCGTGTCGCGGGATTTCTTCGAGCCGGCCACCGCCTGCCTCGTGCACAACAACCTCGGCATCCCCGAGGAGTCGCTGGTGCTCGACATCACCAATGCCTGCATTGGCTTTAGCGACGGCATGATCATGCTCGCCCATCTCATCGAGGCGGGCACCGTGAAGGCAGGCATCCTCTGCTCCGGGGAAAACATCTCGAAGGTGGTGCACACCACCTGTGAGCAGCTGCTCAAAGACCCCAGCATCACCCGCGAGAAACTGCTGCAGATGCTGCCCACGCTCACCCTCGGCTGCGGTGCCGTGGCGGCCGTGCTCTGCCACGACAGCGTCGCCAGCAGCAGCCATCGCTTCGTCGGCGGCGTGGCCCGGTCGGCGTCACAGCACCATCAGCTCTGCATCGGCAATGGCGACTTCAGCGTCGGCCAGGGGGAGGAGATCGCACCGATCATGACCTCCGACGCGGCCCAGTTGATGATCGCCGCCGCCAAGCTCGGCGGCCGTGCCTTCCCCGATGTCACCGCCTCTCTCGGCTGGTCGAAGGACCACGTCGACCACGTCTTCTGTCATCAGGTCGGCCGGCAGGTCAACGACGCCTTCTACCGGGAGATGGGTCTCGACTTCGACAAAGACTTCGCGATCTACAAGCGCTATGGCAACATGGTCTCGGCTGCACTTCCGGCAGCCCTGGCGATCGGCGCGGAGGAGAAGGCCATCAAGCCAGGCGAGAAGGTGCTCCTCACAGCCTTCGGCAGCGGTCTCAACACGCGGTTCCTCGGGTTCGAGTGGTAGCGGCCCAGCCGGGCCTGCAACAGATGCTTGAAAGCCCCATGAACGGAGCTCCTCCCATCGACCACCAGCCGCCGCATCATGACCGCGGGTCGTCGCCGTTCCCATACGGACCGCTCTACCCGTTTCCCTCCCGCTTCATCACGGTTGGACGGGGCACGGCCGCGCCGCAGGGCCACCGGATGCACTACGTTGACGAGGGGAGCGGCCCCGTCGTCGTCTGCCTGCACGGCAATCCCACCTGGGGTTTTCAGTTTCGCAATCTGGTGGCAAGACTGCGGCCAAACTTCCGCGTGATCGTGCCCGATCATGTTGGCTGCGGCCTCTCCGACCAGCCCACCAAGCTGCTCTTCCGGGCGGCCGACCGCATCGGCCACCTCGAAGACCTCCTCGACCAACTGGGGGTTGGCCGGTTTTCGCTGGTGATGCACGACTGGGGCGGCCCGCTCGGCACGGGCCTGGCGGTGCGTCGCCCCGCCGACATCGAGCGGCTGGTCTACTTCAACACCACGCTCGCGGAGATGCCCCAACTGCCTGGCATGATCCGGCGGGCGGCCTCGCCGATGGTCGGCCGTCTGCTCACGCAGCACACGATGCGATTTGTGAAACTGCTGACATCGTTTGGCGTCGTCCAAACGCTGCCAGAGGATGTCAGGCGGGGCTACCACCAGCCCTATCAAACCCGTGGCAGCCGCCAGGCGATCTGGGGCTTCGTTCGCGATATCCCCTTCTCAGATTCCCATCCCACCGCCGCCCTGATGGACGACATGATGGCCCGGCTGCCCACGCTGGCAGACACCCCGGTGAAAATCATCTGGGGGATGAAGGATCCGTGCTTTCACCCAGAAATTCTCCGCCGGGTCGCAGCCCGCTTTCCCTCGGCCGAGGTCGTGCGGATTCCCAACGCCTCGCACCTGGTGCTCGAGGATGCGGCTGGCCAGGCGATCACCGCCGTGGATGAGTTCCTCCAGCCGATAGCGGCTGGCTGCGGCGCGGCAGCGGCGGCCGTTGTGCCCCGCGTGGCCGATGCCGCGAGGAACGAAGCAGCCACGGAATCCCGACCACTGGTGAGCGGACTCTATGCGGCGCTTCAGTCAGCGGCCGCCGCGGCGCCGTGGGTGTCGGCGGTGACGAAGGTCTCGTTTCCTCGCTGGCGTGGCGGTCCGCATTACGACGCGCTCGATTTCGCGGCGCTCTCGTCTCGCATCAATGCCTACGAACGCGGGCTGGCGTCGGCCGGCCTGCGGGCGGCCGAGCGGGTGATCATGCTCGTGACCCCGGGCGCCGACTTCCTGGCGCTGAGCTATGCCGTGATGGGCCGCGGTGCCGTGCCGGTGTTCATTGATCCGGGCATGGGCATCGATGCCGTGGTGGCCTGCATGCGGGAGGCCGAGCCGAGCGGATTCATCGGCGTGCCCCGGGCCCATCTGCTGCGACTCAAGGCCACGGAGCTCTTTCGGTCGCTGCGATTCTGCGTCGTCGCCGGGCGGTTTCCACTGTTTGGCGCGATGCGGCTTCGCGACCTGCGGCGGACTGCGGGCGGGCCACCAACGCCGATTCACAGGCAGGCCGACGATCCGGCGCTCGTCGCTTTCACGTCGGGAGCCACCGGCCGGCCAAAGGGCGTGGTCTTCACCAACCGCATGCTCACGGAGCAACTGGCGGTGTTTCGCGGGCAGTTTGGCTTTCGCGGCGGTGAACAGGATCTGCCGCTCTTGCCCGTCTTTAGTCTCTTCACCGCAGCCCTGGGCGTGGGGAGCATCTTTCCGCCGCTCGATCCGAGCAGACCGCTCTCGCTCGTGCCCAAGCAGATCATCCGCGTGATGCGGGACCTCGGGAATCAAACGTCGTTTGGCTCGCCGACACTCTGGTCGAAGCTCGCCGAATACTGCCGTCAGACCGGCACCTCGCTGCCGCAGCTGCGGCGGGTGTTCATGGCCGGCGCGCCGGTGTCGCAGGCCACGCTCGATCTCGTGAAGGCCGCCTGCCCGCAGGCAGAAAGTTTTACGCCCTACGGTGCCACGGAGGCCCTGCCAGTAACGATCGCTGCCGCCGCAGAGCTGCGTCAGCACCCGCCCGTGCTGGCAGTGTCGGGCGAGCAGGGCACTCCCGTCGGCCGCGCCATCGACGGCGTGTCGCTCCGTGTGGTGCAGTCGGTCACCGGATCAGCTGACTCGCCGCTCGTCGACTGCCCCGAGCGGGTGATCGGCGAAATCGTCGTCAGCGGCGGCACGGTGAGCCGTGAGTATCTCCGCCGACCCGAGGCCACCGCGGCCAGCAAGGTCCGCGACGGGGAAAACCTCTGGCACCGCATGGGCGACATGGGATATCTCGACGCAGCCGGGCAGCTCTATTTTTGCGGACGGCGTGTGCATGTGGTGGCCACTGCCGATCGCATGTTTCACAGTGTGCCCGTGGAGAACGTCTTCAACACCCATCCGCAGGTGAGCCGCACGGCCCTGGTCGCCGTCGACGGCCTGCCGGCCTTGGTCGTCGAGCCACAGTCGCGGCTGCTCAGCATGGATGCCCGGCAGCGGCTGGCCGACGAACTGCGTGCGCTCGGTGCCAGCGATCCTGTCACGGCGCCGATTCGGCGATTTTACTTTCACCCCTCGTTCCCGGTCGATGCCCGCCACAACGCCAAGATCTTCCGCGACCGGCTTGCGGTCTGGGCCGCCACGCAAACGGCCATCGAGGTTGATCCACCGGTGGTGGACGCCGCGGACCACGCATGAACACGCTTGTCACCGGCGGGGGCGGGTTCGTCGGCAGCGCGCTCTGCCGGCAGTTGCGAACGCTGGGCCACGACGTGACAGCCCTCGGCCGGCGTCCCAACACCGCCCTTACGGCGGAAGGATTCCGCACCGCAACCCACGACCTCGCGCAGCCAGACGCAGTGGCTGGCCTGACTGGACTCTTCGCCGGAGTGGACTGCGTCTTTCACACCGCAGCCCACGTGAAGATGTGGGGGCCGCGTGAGTCGTTCGTCCGCGGCAATATCACCGCAACGCAGAACGTCATCGCGGCCTGCCGCGCGGCAGGCGTGGCCAAACTCGTCTTCACCAGTTCCCCGAGCGTCGTTGCCGGCAACCACGACCGGCAGGGAGTCGACGAGTCGCAGCCCTATCCGGACCACTACAGGGCGTTGTATCCAGAGACCAAGGCCGCCGCGGAGCGGGCGGTGCTCGCAGCCCATGGCCCCGATCTGCGGACAATCTCTCTCCGACCGCATCTGATCTTCGGTCCCGGCGACACGAACCTCGTGCCGACGATCCTCAAGCGGGCCCGCGCGGGCCGGCTGACGCAGGTGGGCGACGGCAGCAATCTCGTCGACCTGACATTCATCGACGACTGCGTGGCGGCGCACCTGCTGGCGGCCACCGCCCTCGATGCTCGGCCGACCGCCGGCGGCCGGGCTTATTTTCTCAGCCAGGGCACGCCGGTGCCGCTCTGGGAATGGATCGGCAGAGTGCTGACCCTGCACAATCTTCCGCCGGTGCGGCGGCGGATCTCAGCGTCCACAGCCCAGCTGTTGGCAACCGTCGCCGAGGGCGTGTGGAAAACCTTTGGTCTCACGTCGGATCCGCCGCTGACGCGATTCCTCGCCGAGGAGATGGCGACCGATCACTACTACAACATCGACGCGGCCCGGCGGGAGCTCGGCTACAGTCCGAGCTGCTCGGTCTGGGAGGCGACGGAGCGATCGTTCGGTCGTCCGGCTGACTGAAAGCAAACGGGGCGGGCCGACCTGCTACCGCCAGGTCGAGTAGTCAGTCGGCACGAGGTATTCGGAGAGCACGCCCTCCTTGGCCTCGGTGAGCGAACCACCTGCCTTCTTCTCCGACGCCTCTCGCGCGGCCATCCAGGCGGGATCCTGTCGGAACGCATCGAACGATGCCTTCGCCGTTTCAACGCTGTCGTGAGCCAAGAGATAGATCAGCTTCCGATCGGCCTCGGGGCTTCCTTCGACCAGATTCCAATAGATGAGGTTCGTCATGCCATGCTTCGCGAAGAGCGCAACGGTGTGGTCGCGGAAGCGGGCGTTGAGGCCGGCGAGGTTGCCGGGAGTGGAGGTGTACGTCCGCATTTCAAACACCCGCCCCGCCTTGCCCGGCTTCGTGTCGAGCGCTGGCGAATAGTCGGTGGTCGTCATGAAGGTCTCTGTCGCCTTCTCGACGAGCTTGCCGTCCTTCTCGGAGGCGGCATGGGCCGCCTTCCAGTCGGGATCGTTGCCGAACGCCGCCCACGACGCATCCCGCGCCTTGCGGTCGGGATAGGAGAGGAAGTAGACGATCTTTCGTTCGGGGTTGTCACCCACCGGCACGAAGTAGCCGACATTCGTCATGCCGTGCTTGGCGAAGAGTTTCGTGGTGTGGTCGCGGAAGCGGCTGTGGAGTGCCTCGAGCTTGCCCGGAGCAGCCCAGTAGATTCGCATCTCGTAGAGCCGCCCATCCTTCTCGGCCGCCTGGGCAGGCGTCATCCCAAGCATGGCAAGGACGAGTGTGGCCAAAAGAAAGCGGACCATTTGAGTGTTCCTCGGTGGTGGGACGGGTGGGCAAACATCACGAATCTACGCGGTGCAGATCGAAAGAATAGCCCGGTCACAGGAAAATCGCACCTCCCGGCAGCCCGTATTGAACGTACGCATGGCGATCGGTACCGTTCCGGCCCCACTCCGGAGACTGCAGAATGGCCCTCTCAACTTCCGCCCCATGCGGCCCCACCCGACTGCCCCTCGCCCACAGACTCGTCGCCATCGCTCTGGCATCGACAGCCATCGCATTGTGCGGCCAGACCATGAGCTCTGGGCAGCAGCAGCCCGCGCAGGAAGTCGCAGCGCACCCAGCTCTTGCCCGCTGTCCGCGGCACACCACGACACCGCATGGCCGGCAAGGGGATCCGGTCAATGTTGCCTTCATCGGCACTGAAGAAGAACTGCATCGGACGCTGGCCGCGGCGGGCTGGTATGCGGCCGATGCGGTGACTTTAAAAACCTCGTTTCGGATCGCCGCCGACGTCGTGCTGAAGAAGCCATACGACCATGCCCCGGTGAGCACGCTCTATCTCTGGGACCGTCCCCAGGACGCGGCCTTTGAGCAGCCTGTCGGCGACAGCCCCAAGCAGCGACACCATGTCCGTTTTTGGTGTTCCACCGAAGTCGATCAAAACGGCGAACCGCTCTGGCTCGGAGCCGCGACCTATGACGAGCGGGTCGAGATCAGCCGCACCACTGGCGGCGTCACCCACAAGATCAGTGCCGACATCGACAAGGAACGCAACAAGGTCGTCACCGACGCACACCAGTCGGGGGTGCTCACCGGCTTTTACTGGATCGACCAGTTCCACCCCGAGCGGCAGGGACACAATGGCGGAGGCGATCCCTACTTCACCGACGGTCGGCTCGCCGTTGGCGTCATTGAGATCAGACGGTAGCTCCCACCCGTGGCGTGCGCCGCCGGCCTGGCCACCAATGCCCCTGTGACAATCGCTTGTGTCACTCGCCGCCGCGCCGTCCGCCGCCGCCCCACCGCAGTTGCAGTTGCGAGACGTCGAATGACGACCCCTGCAATTCCTTCAGCTTCGCCTTTTGGTCAGCGGTGAGATTCTCCATCAACGTGGCGTTCATCTTCTCCCGTTGTTCGGCCATGTCTCCGCCGCCTTGTCGACCTGACCGCATCGCTTCGCGAACCTTGTTCGACTGTTCTTCCGAGATTCCTAGCTCCTTCGCGAAGGGCTCAACCATGAACACCAGTGGCCCCATTGCCTGAATCCGTATCTGCTTCAGCCGCTCGCTCTGTTTGGCGTCGAGCATGGCGGCGATGACGCGATCCTGTTCGGCAATCAGTTTCGCCCGTTCATCCATCGCTTTTTGTCGTTCCTCATCGGACATGTCGCGAAATCCCCGCTGATCGCCACCGGCACTGCTCAACTCGCTGTCAACCTTTGCGATCTGCTCTGCAGAGAGCCCCAGTTCCTTCTGCACAGGCTCCTGCTGGAGCAGCATGGCGGAGGAAATACCGCCACCGAGGCGGCCGCCACGAACGGCCGGTGGCTGAGCCAATGCCACGGATGAAAACTGCAGTGCGATTGCACAGGCCAATGCGATGAACGGAAGGCGAGCCATGTTTGTCCCTTTTTCACGTCTGCACAACAATCGGGAGAACACGATGTCCGCCCTCTGCGATCGATATCAGCGGCCTCGTCCGGGAGTGATCCCCAACTGCTGACGCCGCAGGTCCATCAGCCGCCGATATTCGGCATTTTGAGCCCGCTCGTCGGGATCGGTCGAGTCGATGCGTCGTTTGCTCCTTGCAGTGCGAGCCTCGTCGGAGCCTCCGCGTGTGGCCGACGGGCGTCCGCCGCCACCGCCGTTCTGGCCACCGCCGGCACTGCGGGCAGAGCCCGCCGCGTTGGCCTGTGCTGCACCGCCACGCCCCTGACCGCCGGAGGCGTTGTTGCCCTGACCACCCTGACCACCGTTCCCGCCACTACCACGGTTGCGATTCCCACGCTGCTGTCGCCGCGCTTGCTCCGCTTTGATGCGACGATCGAGTTCCTGTTGGCGTTGTTTCGGTGGCATCGCGAAGTATGACCGTTGCTCCGCTTGTTCACGGGCTTGGAACAATCGCTCCATCTCTTTTCTGGCCTGCTCACGCACCTCTGGCGGCATGTCACGCATCCGCTCCCAGTTCTGCCGGAAGCCCGTGTCGTTGTAGGTCAACGGTGCCTCGTTACGGGCAACCTTCTGCAACTGAACAATCTCCTTATTCACCATGGTCCGAATTTCAAGCAGTTCTTTCGGCGTGGAAAAGAAGCCGCTGATCCACACGACAAGAAGGGCCAGCATCGCCACGATCACCAGCGCGGCGGCGGTTCGTTTGAGAAGACGTTTCCTCGGACCGCCTTCGGCATTGTCGCGAGCCTCGGCGAGCCTCGCGAGAAAGAGTCGTTTTTCCGATGCCAAGCCTGTCGCCATCAGTTCTCCCACAACCGCATATGAATCGAACCCCGCAGGGCGGGACGTTTTCCAATCGAAGCTTCGATCATCGTAATCGCACAGCCGGATCACCGGCCAGCCAAAAGAGGCCGGCTGCTGGGTCGGTGGAAAGGCGGTAGATTTCACCGTTCAACGGCCCAAGCGGGAAAAGGTTTCGCGGCAATTCTGGGCGGAAAAGCCGCACTGCCGGCAGCCATTGCGAGTCCGGATTCGAATCGCCCCCGGAAGCCCTCCGTCGCCCCCGCCCGCGTGGTAGAAATTGGGGCCGAAAGACACGCGCCCGTAGCTCAGGTGGATAGAGCATGGGATTTCTAATCCCAGGGTCGCTGGTTCGAGTCCAGCCGGGCGTATTCCCACACTCACTCCCAACGCGTAGCGTGGGGCCTACAACTCTCACCGATGGCAACGACAAGCCCCAACACGACGCCCCGCTGGATGGCCTACTGGCTCATCGCCGCCGGGGTCTACAACCTGCTCTGGGGTGCACTCACCGTGCTCTATCCGGGCTGGCTGTTTGACCTCACCGACATGGACCGGCCCAACTATCCGTTCATCTGGCAGTGCGTCGGCATGATCGTGGGCGTTTACGGCATCGGCTACCTGGCCGCGTCACGCGATCCGATCACCCACTGGCCGATCGTGCTCGTCGGATTTCTCGGAAAAATCTTCGGCCCGCTGGGATACGCGATGGGCGTGGCCAAAGAAGAGGTGCCCCTGGCCTTCGGCTGGACCCTGCCGACCAACGACCTGATCTGGTGGGTGCCTTTCGGACTGCTGCTCTACCACGCCTGGAAGGCACACCGGACTGCGCCGGGCAGCACGGCTGGTGGTCCACACTCGATCACCTGAGAGAGTTGGCAGCCGCGTGACGACGACCGAACTCATTCTGGCCGCCCAGGCACTCGCTTCGGCCGCGATGTGCGGACTGATCTGGTTCGTGCAAGTGGTGCACTATCCGCTCTTTGCCCGCACCGACACGTCGCATAGCCCCGACTATCCGGATGAGAACCAGCGACGCACGGCGCCCGTCGTCATCCCGCCGATGCTCGTCGAGGCGGCCACCGCCACGCTCATCGCGATAAACCCGCCGCCGGCGATCGGCCAACCGGCGGCACTGGCCGGCTTGGCGATGGTCGCGATCCTCTGGCTCTCCACACTGCTCTTGCAGATGCCGCTGCATGCCCAACTGAAGCACGCCGGTCATACACCCGCGGCGGTCGCCGCCCTCGTGAACACCAACTGGCTGCGCACGATCCTCTGGTCTGCCCGCGCCGTGCTCGCGATCTGGATGCTGCACGCGGCTGGATGAAGCACGCCGCCATCACAGGGCTTTACTTCGACGGGGCTGCTCCCACTGCTAGGCGTGGATCGCCCCGCCACTGACGGCCAACGCCGCTTCCTTGAGCGCCTCGGGGAGCGTGGGATGGGCATGGCAGACTCGGCCGATGTCCTCAGCGGTAGCGCCAAAATTCATCGCGGCGGCTGCCTCGCCGATCAGATCGCCCGCCGCCGGCCCGATGATGTGCACGCCCAGCACCCGGTCGGTCGCTGCGTCGGCCAGCACCTTCACCTTGCCCGTCGTGTCGTTGATCGTGCGGGCCCGGCCGTTGGCACGGAATGGAAACACGCCCTTCTTGAAGGCCGTGCCCGCCGCCACGAGTTGGTCTTCCGTCTTTCCCACGGCCGCGATCTCCGGGTGTGTGAACACCACCGCCGGAACGAGGTCGTAGTCGACGTGGGAATAGCCGGTCTTCATACCCTCAACGCAGGCCACGCCATCCTCCTCGGCCTTGTGGGCGAGCATCGGGCCGGGAATGCAGTCGCCGATGGCATAGACGCCCGCCGCCGATGTGCGGAAGTGTTCGTCCACCGGAATCCAGCCGCGCTTGTCCGTGGCGATGCCAACCGTCTCCAGCCCCAGGTCGGCCGTGGCCGGAAAGCGACCGGTCGCTGCCAGCACTCGATCGCAGTCGATCGGCGGCTGCCCCTCGCACTCCACGACGCACCGACCGTTTAAGGCGCGGGCACTCTTCACCTTCATGCCGAGACGGATGTCGAGCCCCTGCTTGCGGAAGAGCGTGAGCGCCTCCGCTGCGATCTCCGCGTCGATGCCCATCAGGATCCGATCGGCATACTCGAGCACCGTCACCTTCGAGCCGAGCCGCCGCCAGACACTCCCCAGTTCCAGGCCGATGTAGCCGCCGCCGATCACCACCAGATGCTCCGGCACGCTCTCAAACGCGAGCGCCTCCGTGCTCGTGCCCACCAGCCGGCCATCGACCTCGACGCCCGGCAGGACCACGCTCTTGCTCCCCACGGCCACGATGATTTTTCCAGCTTCAAGCATGGTCTTGGTGCCGTCGGCTGCGGTGACCTCCACCTTGCCCGGCCCGGCCAGCCGGCCCGTGCCCTTGAGGCGGGTGATCTTGTTCTTGGCGAGCAGCGCCTCGATCCCCTTGGAGAGCGTCGTGACGACATCGTCCTTCCGCTTCATGAGCGCCGGCAGATCGAGCGACACGCCCGCCACCTTCACGCCGTGCACAGCCAGCTCGTGACCGGCCTCCTCATACTTGTGGCTCGATTCGAGGAGCGCCTTCGAGGGAATGCAGCCCACCCGCAGACAGGTGCCCCCGAGCTTCTCCTCTTTTTCAATGACGGCGGCCGTCATCCCCAGCTGCGCGGCCCTGATCGCCGCGACATAGCCACCCGGGCCACCACCGATCACCACCAGATCATGCTGTGCCATGTGCTTCCTATCTCACAAATGATCCCAACGCTTAGGAGTGGGAGAAATAAAATCTTCAGATGCTGAGGAGCCGGTCGGAGGCACGCGCAGGAGCCGGTGAACTTTGACTGTATGAGTTGACGCACCATAACCATGGAGCTTGCAACGTCAAAGTCCGCCGGCGACGAGCATGCCGCAGACCGGCGTACCAAACCGCACGACTTCAGCCCCAAATCGATCGTACCCCTAGACCTCAAGCATCAGCCGGCTCGGATCCTCGATCGTGTCCTTGATTCGCTTGAGGAATGTCACCGCCTCGCGGCCGTCCACCAAACGGTGATCGTAGGTGAGCGCGAGATACATCATTGGGCGGATCACAACCTGCCCGTTCACGGCCATTGGCCGGTCCTGGATGGCGTGAAGCCCGAGGATGCCGCTCTGCGGCGGATTGATGATCGGCGTGCTCATCATCGAACCATAGACGCCGCCGTTGGAGATGGTGAACGTGCCCCCCTGGAGCTCGTCCAGTTTGAGCTTGTTGTCGGCAGCACGGCGGGCGAAATCATTGATCGCCAGCTCGATGCCGGCAAACGACATGGTCTCGGCGTTGCGGAGCACCGGCACGACCAGTCCCTTACCGCCGCCGACTGCGATACCGATGTCGCAGTAGTCGCGGTAGACGATATGTGGCTCACGGTATTCGGCATTCACCTGGGGCACCGCGCGGAGCGCCTCCACGGCAGCCCGCACGAAGAACGACATGAAGCCGAGCTTCACGCCATGCCGCTCCTGAAATACATCCTTGAACTTCGACCGGAGTGCCATCACGGCCGACATGTCGACCTCGTTGAAGGTGGTCAGCAAGGCCGCCTGTTGCTGGGCCTGAACAAGCCGCTCGGCGATCCGCTGGCGGATCGGGCTGATGAGCACATAGCGTTCGTCACGGCTGCCACCTGTGGCCAGGCTCCCACCGGTCTTGGCGGGCACGATCGCGGCGGGGCGGGGAGCCGGAGCCGTCGGGACGGGCTTTGCCACGGCAGCCATGGCGTCCGACTTGGTTACCCGGCCGCCAGGGCCCGTGGCGGTCGTGCCCGACGCCGTGATGCCAGCCTCACCGAGCACGCGGGCCGCCGCGGGCATCACCCGTGGCGGCTGGACCGAACCGATGTCGGTGCGGCCTTCGGTGCGCTTCACGTCCACAACCGATTGAGGCTGCGACGATGGTGCCGGCGCCGGCGAGCCTGCCGCGACATCAGCCGGTTCCATGTAGCCGATCACCTCGCCTACCAGTGCCTTCTCGCCGCTACCTTTGAGCACCTTCGTGATCGTTCCCGCCCGCGGGGCCGGCAATTCAACCGTCGCCTTGTCGCTCTCAATTTCGACGATCGAGTCGTCGATCGCGACGACATCCCCCTCCCGCTTCTTCCAGGTGCCGATCATGACCTCGGTGATCGATTCACCGACTTCGGGGACTTTGAGTTCGAGTGGCATTGGTTGATCGCTACGTTGCGGGTGTGATGAACGAACCGGAATGGTTGATGACGGCTGCGGCAGCGGCTCACGCCGCCAACCTCAGCTGTGGAAGGCGGCGGAGAGCAGTTCGTTCTGCTCGAGGTCGTGGCTCTTTTTGGAACCGGTCGCAGGGCTGGCGGCACTCTGCCGACAGACGCCCGAAAACGGAAAGCGATCGAGGAGCTTCTCACCGAAGTGGATGCGGAAAAATCTCCACGCTCCCATGTTCTCCGGCTCTTCCTGCACCCAGACGGCGGGTGTGCCCGGCGCGTAGTCGGCCAGCGCCGCCTCCAGCGCCCGCTTTGGCAGTGGGTAGAGTTGTTCCACCCGGACGACGGCAACGTCGTGCCGCCCCAACTCCTGCCGACGCTTCTCGAGTTCGTAGGCCACCTTACCCGAGCAGAGAAGGATCCGACGGATATCCCGCCCCGGTACGGCCGACGCATCGGGGATCACCCGCTGAAACGTCCCGTTCACCAGTTCGTCCATGTTCGAGACGCAGGCCGGATTCCGCAGCAGGCTCTTGGGCGTCATCACGATCAGCGGCTTCCGCCACACTCGCAGCACCTGCCGCCGGAGGCAGTGGAACATCTGCGCCGGAGTCGTCGGCTGCACCACCTGGATGTTGTCCTTGGCCGCCAGCGACAGAAACCGCTCCAAGCGGGCGCTGGAATGCTCGGGCCCCTGCCCTTCGAAACCATGCGGCAAGAGCATCACGATGCCCGAGAGCCGGTTCCACTTGTCCTCGGCGCTGACGATGAACTGGTCGATCACGACCTGGGCCACGTTGACGAAGTCGCCAAACTGCGCCTCCCAGATCACGAGGCCATCCGGGCAGTCGAGGCTGTAGCCGTATTCAAAGCCCAGCACGCCCATCTCAGAGAGCGGGCTGTTGTAGATCTCAACCGGCGCCTGATCGGGCGACAGATGCTCGAGGGTGCAGTAGGTGTCGTCGGTGACGGCGTCGTGGATCACAGCATGCCGGTGGCTGAACGTGCCACGCTGACTGTCCTGACCGGAGATCCGAATCCGCAGTCCCTGGGTGGCGAGGCTCGCCAATGCCAATGCTTCGGCAGCGGACCAATCGAGCGGCTGGCCACCCCGCGCCATCTGCTGGCGACCCTCCAGAAACTTCTGAATCTTGGCGTGCGGCTGAAAACCCTCGGGCAGCGCCACGAGCCGGTCGAGCAGGTGCTCGAGGACCTCGCGGCGGACACCCGTATCGACGTCAGCGGCCTCGCGCTCACGACCGCCGACATAGAAGGCCCAGACGCCGCCGACGTCGCTGCGATGCACGTAGTCGTCGCTCTTGGCGACTGATAGTTCCGCATCAAGCCGGGCCCGGTGCTCGTCGGCAATCTGCATCGCCTCCTCGCGGGTGATCTCACCGAGCTTGAGCAGCTTTTCAAGGTAGCTTTCGTGGACGCTCGGTCGCCGCTCGATCACGCGATAGAGCGCCGGTTGCGTGAAGGCCGGTTCGTCGGCCTCGTTGTGGCCGCGTCGGCGGAAGCAGTACATGTCGATGACCACATCGCGTTGGTACTCGCGGCGGAAATCCATGGCGAGATTGACCACCTGCGCCACGGCCTCCGGATCCTCGCCGTTGACGTGGAAGATCGGGATCTGCAGCATTTTTGCCACGTCGGTGGCATACATGCACGACCGCGACTCCCGCGGCCCGGTCGTGAAGCCGATCTGGTTGTTGACGATCACATGCAGCGTGCCGCCCGTGCGGTAGGCTTCGAGTTCGCTGAGGTTCAGCGTTTCTTGGATGATTCCCTCGCCCGCAAACGCAGCGTCGCCGTGGATCAGGATGACCATGCCGTTCTGGCGGGCCTGATCGGCGGTCCGATCCTGTCGGGCACGCATGCGGCCAATCGCCACCGGGTTCACAAACTCCAGATGGCTCGGATTGAAGCAGAGCGTGAGATGAACGCTTCGGCCGTTTGCGGCGCCGTAGTCGGTGGAGTGGCCAAGGTGATACTTCACGTCACCTCGACCGACGTGCAGTTCCGGGTCCATGTCGGCGAATTCGCGGAAGATCCGCTGCGGACTCTTTCCCATGATGTTGGCCAGCACGTTGAGCCGGCCACGATGCGCCATCGCCAACACGATGTCGCCAATGTCCTGTGAAGCCGCCCGCTCGATCGACATTTCCACCAGCGGAATCAGGCTCTCCGATCCCTCCAGCGAGAAGCTCTTGGCACCGAGAAACCGCTTCTGGATGAACTCCTCGAAGACGGCCGCGGTCGTCATCTGCCGATAGATCCGCAACTGCTGCTTGCGATCGAGTTGGATGCGGTTTTCACAGCCCTCCATCCGCACCTGCAGCCACTGCCGCACCCGCAGGTCGTCCATGTGCATGAACTGCACGCCGATCGAGCGGCAGTAGGTGTTGCGGAGCCGCTTGATGATCTGCCGCAGCGACATCGACTGCGGCCCCTCGATCGTGTCGGTCGAGAACGACCGATCCATGTCGGCCTCGGTCAGGTGATAGAACTGCGGATCGAGCTCCGGCAGCCCAGGCCGCGGCCGGCCGAGCGGATCGATCTCGGCCATCAGATGGCCACGAACACGGTAGGCTCGCACCAACTGATCGACGCGGTCCTGCAGGAAGGCCACCCGCTCCTCACCGGCCGTCCCGGTGGCCACAGGCAGCGGCAACGGCATCGCTTCCCCCGCCGGCGCGTTGGCCAGCCGCACGTCGCCGTTCGCGATCGCCACGGCATGCCCTGTGGCAATGCCATCGGGGGCCACGAGCTTGCCGACCGGAGGCAATGTCGACGCATCCACATGCGCCACACCGTTGCCAGCGACCGTGGGCTTTACCGACTGACCATGGCCTGCCTGTCCCAACGTGGTAGCGGCAGCACGTGCCGGCACCGCCACCGCCGCGCCGTTGGAGAGCGAATCAAAGTAGACCCGCCAGTCAGGATCAACGCTCGCAGGATCGTGCTGGTACTGCTCGAAAAGCTCTTCGAGAAAAGCAAGGTTCGCTGTTCCCGCCGTATCGATACTGTCGGTCGTGCTCACTGGTGGCCCTGCAGGTCGTGGCGTTGCGATAACGATTCGTCGCGTGGGTCAGACGAGGTTGAACAACGAAGGCATGAAGAAAGGCGGGGAACGTCGACAACGCTCACATCGCCAGCAACAGCCTTCCCGGGCTCTCCAGATACCCGATGACCTCCTTGAGAAACCGGGCAGCCGCGGCACCGTCGATGACCCGGTGGTCGTACGAGAGCGACAGCGGCATCATCAGCCGGGCTTCGATGCGGTCATCCCGAACGACCGGGATCTTCCGCGACCGTCCCACCAGCAGGATCGCCACCTCCGGCCAGTTGATGATCGGCGTCGAGTAGGTTCCGCCGATGGCCCCGAGGTTGCTGATCGTGAACGTGCCGCCGCGCAGGTCTTCGATGCCATACTGCGAATTCTTTGCCTTCTCGGCCGTATCGGCAACGGCCTGAGCGAGCTGCGGGATGGACATCTCGTCGCAGTTTCGCAGCACGGGCACCACGAGACCGCGCGGCGTGTCGACCGCCAGTCCGATGTTGACGTAGTCCTTGTAGACGAGCTCGCCCTTCTCCATGTCGATGGAGGCATTGACGACCGGGTGCTGCCGGAGCGACAGGCTCACCGCCTTGATCACGAATCCAAGCGCCGTCAGTTTGACGTTGCTCTTCGCGTATTCCTGGGCGCTCGCCTTGCGGAGACTCTCCAGTTCGGTGACGTCGGCGTCGTCAAAATTCGTGAGATGCGGAATCGTGGACACGCTGCGAACCATGTTGGCCGCGATCGTCTTCCGCATGCGCGAGAGTTGCTCACGGCGAATCGGGCCCCAGTCGTCCCGCTGCGTCGAGCCTGATTTGCCGGCCCCTGAACGCGTGGGCGAACCCTGACCGCCCGCCTGTCGCACGGCGGTGATCACGTCCTCGCGAACGATACGGCCGGCCGGACCACTGCCGCGAACCCGGGCCAGATCGACCCCCAGTTCTCTCGCCAGCCGCCTCACCGCCGGACCGGCGGGCTCGACAGCGGTGGCCGTGCTCGCTTCTTCAGCGTCATGCACCGGCGCTGGCTCACTGCGGGCCGCAACAACAGCGGGAGCGGGCGCCGGAGCGGCGGCAACCGGGGCCGCAGGCCGCGGTGGAGCGGAAGCCACAGGTGCCGGAGCGGCCACTGCGGCCGGCTGTGCCGCCGGAGCGGGAGCCGGCTTGGCAGTTGTTGCCGACGCTCCGGCTGCATCGAGCAGCACCAGCGTCTGCCCCACCTTGACGGTATCGCCCTTCTTGACGAGCACCTGGGCAATGCGGCCACCGGGCGGACAGGGCACCTCGATCACGGCCTTGTCTGTCTCCACCTCCAAGAGCGCCTGCCCCGGTTTCACGACATCGCCTTCCGCTACGAAGACGGTCACGACATCGCCAGACGCGATGTTTTCGCCCAGATCGGGCAGCTTGAATTCGGTTGCCATGAAATCCGTTACTCGGGGTTATCGCTAGGGTTAGCAGTGGTGGAAGCGGTTCATAAGAAGGGCAGTCGATTCGGGATCCTCTCCCGATGGCTCATGCCGCGGCTCACGCCGAGGCGGCGTCGATCTTGTCGGGATTCACGCCGAGCCGCCGGATCGCCTCGGCCACGACATGGGCTCCGATCGCACCCGCAGCGGCAAGCCGCGACAACGTGCCGATCGCGATGCACTCGGCATCGACCTCGAAGTGCCGTCGCAGCGGTCCACGAGTGTCGCTGCGACCAAACCCGTCGGTGCCCAGGGTGAACAGGCCCCCGGGAATCCAGGGATCCAGCTGCTCGGGAACGGTCCGCACATGGTCGCTGGCCGCCACGAACACACCCTCGGCACCAGCCACGGTGTCTTCGAGGTAGCTCCGCTTCGGCGTGGCCTCGGGATGCAGCATGTTCCAGCGGCGACACTCCTGCGCCTCGCGACGCAGCTCCTTCCAACTGGTCACGCTCCACACCGTGCTGGCCACACCCCAGTGCTCGGCAAGAAGATCGGCAGCCCGGATCACCTCCCGCAGGATGGCGCCCGAACCAAGCAGATTCACATGCGGCAGCTTCCCCGCAGCCGGCGATTTTGCCGGCACTTCGCGAAGCCTGTACATCCCCTTGAGAATGCCTTCCTGACAGCCCGCAGGCATCGGAGGCATCTCGTAGTTTTCATTGTAAACCGTGATGTAGTAGATCCAGTCTTCGCCCTTGGCATACATCCGGTCCATGCCATCGAGCATGATGACCGTGGCCTCGTAGACGAACGCCGGGTCGTAGACCTTCACGGTGGGATAGGCGATGGCAAACAGCTGACTGTTGCCGTCCTGATGCTGGAGCCCCTCGCCGGCGAGCGTCGTCCGGCCGGCAGTGCCCCCGAGGAGGAAGCCGCGGGCCCGACAGTCACAGGCCGCCCAGATCTGGTCGCCGATCCGCTGGAAGCCGAACATCGAGTAGTAGATGAAGATCGGGATCATCGGCACGCCATGGCTGGCATACGACGTGCCGGCAGCGATGAAACTCGAAATGCTGCCCGCCTCGGTGATGCCCTCTTCCAGGATCTGGCCGTCCTTCGCCTCACGGTAGTAGAGCAACTGGTCGGAATCGACCGGCTCATAGAGCTGACCGCTGTGGGCATAGATGCCGCACTGCTTGAAGAGCGGATCCATGCCGAAGGTACGCGACTCGTCAGGCACGATCGGAACGATGTACTTGCCGACGTTTTTATCCTTCAACAGGGACGCCATCAGCGTCACCACGCCCGTGGTCGTGGACACCTCGCGACCGGCGCTCTTCTCGATGAAGCCGGCATACTCTTCGATCGACGGCGTCTTGAGCATCGGCCCCTGCTTCGGCCGGCTTGGCACCGACCCGCCGAGCGCCTCGCGGCGCTCTCTCAAATACTTCATCTCGGGCGAATCTTCCGGCGGCCGATAGAAGGGCGCCTTGGCAACCTCGTCGTCCGAGATCGGAATCCCGAAGCGGGTGCGGAAGGCCCGCAGCTCTTCTTCGTTGAGCTTCTTTTGCTGGTGAGTGACGTTGCGTCCCTCGCCCACTTCGCCGAGGCCATAGCCCTTGATCGTCTTGGCGATCACAACCGTCGGCTTGCCGTGGCACTTCATCGCCGCGTCGTAGGCCGCGTAGACCTTCTCGGGGTCATGGCCGCCACGACGGAGCTTTTTGAGCTTTTCGTCGGAGAGGTGCGACACCATCTCGGCCAGTTCCGGATCGCCGCCGAAGAAGTGCTCGCGGATGTAGCCGCCGGGCATGACGACATACTTCTGATACTGCCCGTCGACGATCTCGTTCATCCGCTTGACGAGCTTGCCCTTCTCGTCCTTGGCGAGCAGCGGATCCCACTCGTCGCCCCAGATCACCTTGATGACGTTCCAGCCGGCACCGCGGAAGACCCCTTCGAGCTCCTGAATGATCTTGCCGTTGCCCCGCACCGGGCCGTCGAGACGCTGCAGATTGCAGTTGATCACGAACACGAGGTTGTCGAGCTTCTCGCGGGCCGCCAGCGAAATCGCACCGAGCGTTTCCGGCTCGTCGCACTCGCCGTCGCCGATGAAGGACCAGACGTGCTGCTTGCTCGTATCCTTGATGCCACGATCCTGCAGATACTTGTTGAACCTGGCCTGATAGATGGCCATCAGCGGCCCGAGCCCCATCGACACCGTGGGGAACTCCCAGAACTCCGGCATCAGCCACGGATGGGGATAGCTGGATAGCCCGCCGCCGTCGGCCAACTCACGGCGGAAGTTCTCAAGCTTCTTCTCGCTGAGACGGCCTTCGAGAAATGCTCGCGAATAGATGCCCGGCGAGGCATGGCCCTGGAAATAAACCTGATCGCCCGTGTTGTCGGTGCCGCGGCCCCGGATGAAGTGGTTCATCGCCACTTCCACCAGCGTGGCCGACGAGGCGAAGGTGGAGATGTGACCGCCGATGCTCTTGTCTTCGCGATTGGCCCGCACGACCATCGCCATGGCATTCCAGCGAATGATGCTCTTGATCCGCCGCTCGAGCTCCCGATTGCCTGGAAACGGCGGCTGCTTCTCGGCCGGGATCGTGTTGATGTAGGGCGTTGTCGTGGAGAACGGTATCGGCACGCCGAGCCGGTAGGCCTCCTGCTCGATGGCGTGCAGCAGGTAGGCGGCCCGGTCGGACCCGCGGCTGTTGATCACGTACCGCAGCGAATCCAGCCACTCTGTCGTTTCGGTGGGATCGGTATCGACCACCGCGACGCCGTCGGCGCGGACCGGTTGCCCGCTCGTGCTGTCGCTCATCTGGCCGATCGCCATCGGAGCATGGCCGCCACGAGGCAATTCTCCGCTGCCAACACCAGAGAGTCCGTTTGCGGTATCTACCCCCTCAACAACGTCGCTGCCGGTCTGATCGATGTTGGGGCTGGCCATGGTGTGCTCCGGAAAGGTGGGCGAACTTTTCCCATTATTCCGATGGTTCCGGGGGGCGTAAAGCCCATTCCACAGACTCCCTTACTTGGCCGTTTCCGCGCGTGGACGGTAGATCTCGGTGGCGAGGCCGAAGTAGTTTTCTGACGCGAAGGCCACCGTCTCGCTGAGCGTCGGATGCGGATGGATCGACTCCATCAGGTCGCGGGCCGAACAGCCCATCTCGATCGCCAGCACCCCCTCGGCGATCAGTTCACCCGCGCCCGAACCCACGATCCCCACCCCCAGCACCGTGTCGGTTTCGGGATCCACGAGCACCTTCGTCATGCCATCGGTCCGGCCTAACGCGTGCGCCCGACCGCTGGCAGCCCAGGGATACCGGCTGATCTCGACGACGCGGCCCGTCGCGGCCACCTCGCTCTCGGTGAGCCCGGCCCAGGCGATCTCAGGATCGGTGAAGACCACCGCAGGAATGGCACGCGGCGCAAACACCGCTGGCTCGCCATGCAGCGACTCAACCGCCACCTTGCCCTGATGACTGGCGCGATGGGCGAGCATCGGCTCACCGCAGACATCGCCGATGGCGAGAATGTGGGGATCGGCCGTCCGCTGCTGGTCGTCAACCTCCACGAAGCCCTTGGCGCTGATCTTCACGCCGGTGTTCTCCAGGCCGATGCCATCGGAATTCGGACGGCGGCCGACGGCGACCAGCACGCGCGAAAATTCCCGCACGCTCGGACCGTCGGGCCCCTCGAAGTGCACGCGGACCGACTGGCCTGCATCTTCCAGTTTCACCACCTTCGTGCGGAGGTGGATCTTCTCGAACAGTTTTTCCAGCCGCTGCTGCAGCGGTTTGACCAGGTCGCGATCGGCGCCGGGCAGCAGTGTGTCGGTGAGTTCGACAACCGACACCCGCGTGCCCAGTTCTGCGTAGACCGTTCCCATCTCCAGGCCGATGTAGCCACCACCGACGACCAGCAGCGACTCCGGGATGTCGGCCAACTCCAGCGCGCCGGTCGAATCCATCACCCGCGAACTGCCGATGTCGAAGGCCGGGATCTTGGTCGGCCGGGAGCCACTGGCGAGGATGCAGTGGTCGAACGTCAGCGTCTGGCTGGCCTCGCCCGGCGTCGCCGCCGCAATTTCAAGGGTGTTGGGGCTCGTGAACCGGGCATTGCCCCGCACGATCGTCACATTGCGGCGGCGAGCCAGTTGCCCCAAGCCGCCTGTGAGCGTGGAGATCACCTTCTCCTTGCGGGCCCGCAGCGCATCGACGTTCACTGTGGGCCGCGCGAAATGGACGCCCCACTCCTCCATCTCCCGCGACTCCGCCAGGACGCGGCCCACGTGAAGCAGAGCCTTCGAGGGAATGCAGCCCCGAAGCAGGCAGGTGCCGCCCAGCCGTTCATCACGCTCCACCAGCGTGACCGCCATGCCGAGGTCGGCCGCCATGAAGGCCGCGGCATAGCCGCCCGGACCGCCGCCCAGCACTACCAGTGGAACATGCATCGCTCGGGGTTCTCCTTAAAACAGCCGGAAGAGGAAGACAGCCGGAAGGGGGCAGGACAGCCGGAACAGAACCGCTGCGACGCAGCTGGGATCGATCCTGGACAGGTCGATGTTGTAGTTTCGAGCCGCCAGTTGTTCAAGAAACATCGTCCCAGGTGGAGCTTCCGCCCGTGACAAGTGCCCCGAGCCAATCGTGAGGACTGCGTTGGCATCAAGGCTTTCATCGCTGTTGCAGCGGACATTCACGCTCGATTTCCGGAGTCTCGCCGCTTTCCGCATGGCCATCGGAACGGTCGTGACCAGCGACGCCCTGCTGCGAAGCCGCGACGCCTCACTGATGCTCGCCCCGGATGGGATATTTCCTCCCGCGTTGGTGCGGAATTATCTGGCTGACCCCTGCGCCTGGTCGCTGGCCATGCTCGCGGACGCTCCCTGGGTCGGGCCGTTCATGCTCTGCCTGGAGGCGGCAGCCGGGCTGCTGCTTGCGACGGGGTGCGCCACTCGCTGCGCGACGATCGTGTCGTGGGTGGCGGTCGTGAGCATCGTGCGACGAACAGCACCGGCAACCAACGCCGGCGACGAGTGGCTCGCCTGCCTGCTTTTCTGGTCGATGTTTCTGCCGCTGGCATCCGCATGGTCGTGGGATGGTCGTCGCGGCAGCCGCAAAGGACAGATCTGTTCTGCTGCGACAGTCGCTCTGACGCTGCAGATTGCGGTCGTCTACCTCGCGGCCGGGCTCTCCAAGTGGAACGAATCCTGGCTTTCGGGCGACGCCCTCCACTATGCCATATCGGTCCACCACCACGGCACGCCTCTGGGAGAGTGGCTGCTCTGGCAGAGTTGGCTCACCCGACCGTTCTCATGGGGAGTGCTCGCGCTCGAACTCCTCGGCCCTCTCCTCCTGATCGCGTGGCCTGCTCCACGACTCCGCGCGAGCCTCGTGATCCTGTTCATGCTCTTCCACCTCGCGATCTGCGTGACGATGACAGTGGGGCTGTTCGGCTACGTGGGAATGGCAGCCTGGCTGGCACTGGTGCCCACGGAAACCTGGGACTGGCTAACGGCGAGTAAGCCGGCGGAGGACCGTGCCCACGCCACGCAGCCCGAACGGGAATCATGGGTCGGTCGGTGGGCCTGCATGGCCGCGGGGACGCTCGCGCTGGTGAGCCTCGTCCATGGACTGACCCCCTGGCGACACGCTCACCTCCCGTGGCCGCTCCCGTCGCTGATCAATATTCCATGCATGCAACAGGTGTGGAATATGTTCGGCGATGTGCGTCCCCAAGAGCAGTGGGTCTACGCGGGGGCCGAGTTTGCGAATGGCAGAGTTGTCGACCTCCTGCGCGGCGGGCGACCGCTCGAAGCGGAACGGCCCACGGGAGGCTTCTCCTCCCTGCCACACCACCGCTGGCACAAGCTCTTCTGGGCCCTGCCCGAACCACGGCAGCGAATCTTCGCCCCGGCAATCGCCAGGGCCCTCGCCCGCCAATGGAATGCCAGCCATAGTCCTGCTGAAGACGTTCTCTTTCTCGAACTCCGCTTCGCGCGACTGGGCCGCTCCACGGCTGACGATACCCTCCACGAACTCCTCCTGGCGACGTGGCCGCCCCGGGATGCCAACGGCCGCGGCGGCCTCGATCGCCTCCACGACGAGCGGCCGACCGATGCCGGTCAGCAGCCGGGTGCTGCAACAACCGTCGGATCGGCGGTAGACTCAGACGGCAGCTAAGCGGGCGAGAGTGGCGAAACTGGCAGACGCGCTGGATTTAGGTTCCAGTGCCGCAAGGCGTGCGGGTTCGACTCCCGCCTCTCGCATCACCTTCAACCGCAGGAAATCTAAGCCGTCACGGCTGATCAGTCTGCTTCCTGCGTTCGGCGGCGGTGAAAGACCGCCATGCGGTGCTCTCGGCCACCTCTTCAACCTGGTCATCATCGGTCGACAAGGCGGCTGGAACCGGCAGTTCTGCGGCGGCGGGATCCGGTTCGAGTGATTCTTCGCGCGGGCCGGGCACTTCCTCTTTCGGCGGCTTCGCCGGCGTGACCGCATCGTCGTTCGAGGCCTGGATCACCCCCGATCCTGGCCACCGTCGCCAACGCGTGCCGTAAAACCCAAAGACGTCCGGCCGAACGGGGCAGTGCGCCGGGCACAAACCATGCGGACAGGACTGATGTCCATGATGTTTGCCTTCGGGAATCCGGCACTGCGGACACGCCGATCGCCGGCACTGACTGCACGCAGGCTGGCCATCGCCGCCGCCGGCGGGCATCACGGCATGGTCGACCTTCGGACTGCGTGCCGTGGCCTTCTGCTGCGGCCGCACTGCCGCCGACTCCGCTGCAGAGGCGAGCGAACATGCCAAAGCCAGCCCGGTCAGAATGCCTGGCCACAGCCATCGAGACGACTGTCGTACCGCCGCCAGAGGAAGGTCTGGGATCACGTTTCCAACCATTCCCGTTGTCCCTTGCTATGAACGGTACGCCTCGACAGGCGCCGTCAATCTCGCTGCAGTCGGCAAACTCTGCGTAAACAGAATCATCGTCCAGAGCAGTCCGGAATCTTTGGGGGTTCTGCCTATTCCCGCGACGGGCCCCGGAAAGACTGCCTCGAAAATCGTGGCGAGCGGGACTGGCGTGATGCGTATAGACTCTTGAAAGCGGGTTTCGTGTCTCAAAACGACATGCGTTCGTAGCTTTTCCCCGCAGCCACCCCGCTCCTCCCTGACCCCCCAACCCACCTTGAACCGTTCGGCAAAACGCGTCAACGTCCGTCTGCTGATCGGAATGCTGGCCGTCGGCGTCGCCACTGCCGTCTCGATCGGAATCGTCCATTGGGTTCAGGTTTCCCGAAATGCGGGTGGCTTGGCAAAGCTGGCGCGGACGAAGCTGGAGGCCGGCAAGAACGCTGAGGCGATGGGACTTTTTGCGCGGTATCTCGCCTACCAGCCAAACGACGCGGCGGCGCAGGCGGAGCTCGCCCGACTCGTCATCGAAATGGCCGAGCTCCCAAACGCGACGAAGGAACAGCGCGGCTATGCCTACAACGTTGTTGAGGCTGCCGTTCGCAAGAATCCCGACAACCGCCCTCTCCGCAAGCAGCTCGCGGAATGGATGCTGCGATACCGCCGGTTTGGCGACGCCAGTACCGAACTCGCGATTCTCCGCGAACAGACGGCGGCAGCACCGCCCGGTGACAGCGACGCAGACTCTGTCGACCCCGACAGCATCGAATTGCTGCAGGCCCGAGCACTCGCCGGGAACGGCGACTACCCGAAGGCGGCCGCCACGGCCGCTGCCATCCTCGGATTCAGTCTCGACACGAAGTCGTTCGGACCGTCGCCGGAGCGACAGGCATCAGCCGCCGTGGTGCTCGATGCGTCGCTCGTGCTGGCAACGATCCTCAACGACAAACTCAAGGACCCGGCAGCCGCAGCCACCGTACTCAAGCATCTTGTGGTCACCAACCCGAAAGACGCCCAGGCCTGGCTCGCGCTGGCACGATGGCATCAGTCGGGTGGACAACTGGCCGACTCCGCCGCGGCCATCCGAAAGGCCTCTGAACTTGCTCCCGATGATCCCGACGTGCTCTTCGCCGATCTTGAACTCTCCATTGCCGAACAGCGCTACACCGCTGCGGAACAGCTTGCCACCAAGGCCCGGCAGTTGTTTCCCAGTGATGAACGAGGGTTTCGCGGCATCGCTGCCGTCGCCCTGCGACAACAAGACACAGACCGGGCCGTCGCTGTGCTCCGCGAGGGGCTGGCGGAGACGCCGGGGCAACCATCCCTCCTCTTGATGCTGGCTGATGTGCTGCTGCAAGCCAACCGGCTTGAGGAGGCAGGGGAGACCATCAACACGTTCGTTGAACGACAGGGGGCGACAAGCCCGGCGGTTGGCCTCCTCGAAGCGAGGCTGTTGATCGCGCAGAGGCGATGGTTGCAAGCCAAACAAAAGCTCGACAGCGTTCGCCCGCTCGTCGCGGAATCTGAACAACTGACAAGACAGGTCGACCTCAGCCTCGGGCAGTGCCATGAAATGCTGGGGCAGTTCGACGAACAACTCGCGGCCAATCAGCGGGTGCTCAGCGAGGATCAAGGATCTCTGGCCGCGAGGGTCGGGGTCGCCAACGCACTGGCGGCATCAGGAAAGCCCGACGCCGCGCTCAAGGAACTCGAAGAAGTTGCCGCCTCGTTCACCGGGGATCAACTCCCGAAAGTGCCGCAGGTCTGGAACCCGCTTCTACAGCTGCGCATCGCCGCGCAAATGAAGCGTCCTCCGGCCGAGCGAGACTGGACCAACGTCGATCAACTCATCGCGGTCCTCGAGCAGTCTCCGTCGATCGCCGACTCGCAACTGGCACTGCTCCGCGCAGACCTGCAGGTCCGAAAAGGCGAGTCACAGGCGGCCTCCGACATCCTGCAGAAGCAGGTGGAATCCGATCCCTCGAATCCTCAACTGCTGGCGGCACTCACGTTTTTGACGCTGCGAACGCAGGGCCAGGCCGCGGCGAACGCGCGGCTGGACAGAGCCCCTGCCGCCATTGCGGACGATCCATTGATCCTCCTCGTGCGAGCCCAAATAGCGTCGCGAGCACCTCCAGAAGAAGCCGCCATAGCACTCCAAAAACTCGAGGAGAAAGCGGTCTCGCTTCCCGCAGAGCAGTCGGTGCGACTCCTGTCGGCGATCGCCTCCATCTATCGCGGCATGGGGGAATCTGCAGAGGCCGAGAGAGCGTGGCAGGCGGCCCTCAAAAGACGTCCCGACGACCTGAGTGTCCGTGCTGCGTTGTTTGAGATGGCATGCGAAGAGGGGAATGTCGAGAAAGCGCAGACGGCAGCCAGCGAGATACGCCGGTTGGCTGGCCCCACCAGCCCACAAGGACGGGTGGCCGCCGCTGCTGCCCTGGTGCTGAACGTGCGGGTTCAGCAGGCGAAGAAAGCCGCAGCGGCCGAACCGCGGCAGAATGGTTCTGAGGGAACAACGCTGTCGGACGCGGATAATGAGCAACTTGTCGCCGCGAAAAATCTGCTGATCGAAGCGGAAAACGACCGGCCTGGTTGGGCCCAGATTCAACAACTCTTCGCCGAGGTCGCCGGTCTGCAAGGGGATGTGCCGACAGCGATCGAACGGCTGCAACAGGCGATGCGGCTGGGCCCGGCGAATCCGTCAGTGATCCGGCAGCTCGTCTCGCTCCTCTACCTTTCCAATCGCCTCGAAGAAGCGCAGCAGGCCCTCGACCTCGTTGGACCTGATGGGCTTGGCGGGATGGAGCGACTCTCCGCCGAACTCGACATGAGGTCAGGCCAGTTCGACGATGCGGTGGCGCTCGCAGAGCGCAGTCTGGCAGCCAAGGAGCAACACAGTGCCGGCGACCTGCTCTGGTTTGGGCAATTGCTGGCCCGCGCTGGCAAGACCGATCGGGCGGCGGAGGTGCTGGAGCAAGCGGTGGAGGCGGATCCCAGCCAGCCATCAGTTTGGATGGCGTTGCTCTCGAGCCAACTCGCGGCCGGCCAGAAACGTTCCGCCGAACAGACACTCGCCAAGGGCGGCGAGGCTATCGCCCCGCCCCAAGGGCAGATGTTCCTGGCACAGGGATATGAACTCATGGGGCGCATCGAAGATGCGGAGCAGAGTTTCCGCGCGGCCGTGGCCGCCGCCCCGGACAGCCCCGCCGCCACACGCAGTCTGGCAGGGTTTCTGGTCCGGCGCGGCCGTCTGGCGGCCGCCTGCGAGACACTCGAATCGATCATCGCTGCCACCGGAAGCGATCCTGCCCGCAAGCAGACGCGGCAGTGGGCCAGACGGACGCTCGCAGAAATCAGGGCGCAGTCTGGGAACTACCGCGATGCCGAACTCGCGGTGGCCATTCTCAACGAAAACACCGACGACAAGGGCCGTCTGGCAGTCGAGGACCTCGCCATACAGGAGGCGATCCTCGCCGCCCGACCGGAGCCCGATGGTTGGCGACGGGCGCTTGGCATCCTCGACACGATCGCGTCGCTGCAACCGCTCTCCACCACGCAGCGAACGCAGAAGGCGCAGTTGCTCGAAAAACTTGGACGCTGGAACGAAGCCCGTGACGAGCTCCTCTCGATTGCCTCGGCTCCAAACACGCCTCCGGCATTTCAGGCGTTGCTCATCGAGAGTCTCCTTCGTCACAAGGATTTGGGGGCGGCGAGAATCTGGCTGAGCACGCTTGCCGGTCGCCTTCCCGATGCCCCGGTGGTTTCAATGCTGCAGGCCAAACTGTCTCTGGCCGACAACGACCGCGCTGCCGCCGTGGCAGCCACCCGCAAGCTCATGCCGGACGACAACCCGAGGCCCGAGTTTTTCATCCCGCTGTCTGCGCTGCTGGAAGAACTCGGGTTCAGCGCGGCAGCTGACAAGGTCTTTTCTCAATTCGCAGCCGCATCCAGCGACGGCGTCATCGCCCGAGCCGGCTTCCTCGGACGCGAGCAGAGAACCGATGAGGCGCTCGATCTTCTCGACGCCTCGTGGGACAAAATCCCGCTGGAAAATCTACTCCGCACGGCGGTGTCGGTGCTGGGAGCGCAGAGCGGCACCGCCACGGCCTCCCAGAAAGAGCGGGTCGAGGGCTGGTTTGAGAAAGCCCGCCGTTTGGATCCTGCATCGCCAAGTCTGGCAATGGTCCATGCCGACTTTATCGGCCTCACATCCAACCACGAGGATGCGATCGCGATCTACCGCGAACTTCTCGCCCGCACCGATCTCTCCTCGAAGCAGACCGCAGTGGTTGCCAATAATCTCGCGTTTCATCTTGCAGAGCCGAAAACGGCTGCAGAGGCCGAGAAACTGGTCGCCACGGCCATCGCCGAACTGGGCCCCCACCCCGACGTCCTCGACACGCGGGGGATCGTGCTGCTGGCTGCAGGAAAAGGCCCGGAATCGATTGCCGATCTCAAGGAAGCCGTCCTCGTGCCATCGGCTACGAAATACCTCCATCTCGCCTCGGCACTGGCCTCAGAGCAGCAAGTCGACGCCGCCCGCGAGGCATTCGCCGAGGCGAAGAAAATCGGCTTCAAAACGGAGCGATTGTCGCCCGGCGATCGCCAGCGACTGAAATCCTTGGAAGCCACCCTCGGCAAGTGACGCTCGATCACGTCTCTGATAAGGGCAGCGACGCCTTGGCAAACCAGAGGACGTAGGCGAGGGGGTCGGCGGAAGCTCGAGGAGCGTTGGGCCGCCGCGGCCCCCGCGACGAGACTTTTGCCGCCCCCGAAGCCGGCGCTCCAACAAACGCGGATATATCCTAGCGTCCGCCGCCCTGCAGCATCCGTGAACGTGCCAGGGCATCTTCGGCTTCCGTGATGCGACCGCCTCGCATGCAGGCCACGCTCAACGCCGTGTAACTGAAGGGATCGTTCGGCTCCAGTTCACAGGCCCGGCGGGCGTGGCCGATAGCCTCCTCGTGCCGCTCCAACCGTGTGCACCAGGCCGCGAGCGCTGAATGAGCCAGCGTGAAATCGGGCTGCTCCGCGACCAGCGTCTCCAGCGCAGACACGGCCTCCGCTATTTTCCCCTCGTTTTTCAGGGTTTCGGCGGCTGCATAGCGATCTTCGCGGGTCATCATGGCGGGTATCTCCTCTTCAGGGCATCAACGGAGGACGCAGTGTAGCGAGTTTCCGTAGTCTGGCGAGCCGGAAAAGACGGGGGAGATTCTGCCGAGAGTGCAAAATTGACATTGAATCGCTCCTCTCAAGAAGCCGATAAACCGCTGCGGGCGGCGATGATCGCTGACCCGACCGCGGTAACGGCGGCCCCCTTTCGGCGTGGAACACTCCGTGAGCATTCATCCGTTGGCCAACGTCAGTCCCGAGGCCCGATTGGGTATCGGCGTGAGCATCGGGGCGTTTGCCAGCGTGGAGGCCGACGTCGAACTCGGCGACCACTGCATCGTGGCATCGGGAGCCGTCGTGAAGTCCGGCGTGAAAGCTGGCAGTCACAACGAATTCTGCGAGCACTCCGTCATCGGTGGTGCCCCCCAGCATGCTGGACGTCCTCAGCACATCGGCCGGGTCGTGATCGGCGACAACAACGTCTTCCGCGAGTATGTCACGATCCATCGCGCCCTCAAGCCGGAGGCCGCCACGACAGTGGGCACCGGAAATTACGTGATGGCGAGCGCCCACTTCGGCCACGACAGCGTGGTGGGAAACCATGCGATCTTCGCCAACGGTGCGCTCCTCGGCGGACACGTATCCGTATCGGATCGCGCCTTCGTGTCGGGAGCCGTCGCCGTACACCAATTCTGTCGCGTGGGTCGTCTGGCCATGGTGGGCGGGCACGCCCGCGTTGTTCAGGACGTGCCCCCGTTCATGCTGCTCGACGGACAGAGCGGCAGCATCGTCGGTCTCAACATCGTCGGCCTGCGACGGAGCGGGCATACCGCTGAAGAAATCGACTCACTCAAGTCAGCCTACCGTCTCGTCTATCGCCGCGGCCTGCCATGGAAGGAAGTCCTTGAGGCCCTCCGTGTCGAGTTCCAGTCCGGACCGGTGACCCAACTCCTCGAGTTTCTTTCCGCCGGCACCCGGGGATTTGTGCAGGAGCGTAGGGCTCCACCGTCCACAACGCTGCGACTGCGGGTGCCCGACGAGGACGCCGCCGCACCGATCCGGATCAAGGCAGGCTGAACACGGCCGCTTGATCGAGGTCCACCGGCCAGCCCAGCCAAAACGCCGGCCCATCCTGCCGTGCCGTTTCCATCCGATCCGCGCTCGGATCTCCCGAGTCCGATCGCAGCGGATATTCCGGTCCTGACGCGGAGCGGAGATTTTCCGATGCCGGAACATCGCCCGGGCACGAAAGATGGGCAAAGATTGCAGGGGGCGGCCGGCACGACGCCGGACCGTCGCCCCCCTCGAGACGTGTGACGCCGCCATGCAGTCTGTTTCGCCAATGTCGATGAGGAACGCTGAAACGGCGTCGCTCCCTCCGGCCGATGCTCCGTCCAGCGGCCCACTGCTTCCCGATTCAGGACCGGTGTCGCCGGTCGGTACGGTCAGGAGTTCGATCGCCCGTCGGCTCCTGTTCTGGTTCCTTGTGATCGCCATCATGCCCTGTGCGCTGCTCACGGCGATCACTGCCCGCATCGCCTCCAGCACGCTGGAACAATCGGTTCGCGACAACCTCGTCAGAACCGCCGCTGCCAAGGCAAACGAATTGGAGACCTTTGCGCTCGAACGCATCCGCGATGGCAGGGCACTCTCGCGCGACCCCAGCCTGATCCGCGCCGCCCGCGATCTGGGTTTGATCGCCGCCCGTGAGACAGGATCGGGTGACGTTCCGGGCGGAGGAGCCGCCGGCCTGCGTGCGGCGATCAACGAATCCACCTCGGGATTCGCGGCATTTCTCGGCCATGCCGCCGAAGCGTTCGGTTACTCGCATCTGCTCGTGATCGACAGCACCGGCCGTGTCGTCTTCGCGTTGGATGACGCCATCCCGCTTGGCTCCTCCGTACTCGCCGCCGGACCAGCGTCATCACCGCTCGCCAACGGCTTCGAACGCTCCCGCACCACGCTCCAGACCGAATTCGGTGGCTTTCAGGCCCACGGTAAGGCGGGGCAACGAGTGGCCTTCGTGACCAGCCCGATCATCGATGAAGGGGCAGTCGTTGGCGTACTGGCTCTGGGGTTGGGCCCTCAGCGTGTCTGGCAGATTCTCTCCGACCTCAGCGGGTTGGGCACCACGGGCGAGATCGTCACCGGCGAACTCCAGGGCAACAACGTGCTCGTCACCGCACCGCTGCGGCACGAGGGCGATGCGGCGTTCCGGAGGGTCATTCCCATCGGCTCCACACGAGGAACAGCAACCCAACGCGCAGCCAGTGGAGAGACTGGCTACGGTCCTGTGATCGACTACCGCGGCCAAAAGGTCGTGGCGGCCTGGCAGTTTCTCCCCAGCTACCACTGGGGCTTGTGCGTCAAGCAGGACGTCAGCGAAGCCTATGCCCTTCTCTGGCTGCAACGGGCCGCGATCATCGGCCTGGCACTGGCGACCATCCTCGGTGTCACACTGGCGGCCCTCGCACTGGCGAAAAGTTTTTCCAATCCTATTCGCGCGGCCGTGGATGTCGCCCGGAGAGTGGCCGGGGGTGACCTGCGGGCAACCGTCGCGCCTGCCGAAGGCAGCGTGATCGGGGACGCCGAGACCGGCGCCCTGCTGACCGCCATCCAGACGATGACAGACAACCTCCGGGGACTCATCGGGCGAATTCAGAAATCCTCCGTGGCTCTGATCTCCACCGCCACCGCGATCCAGGCCACCTCCAATGAGCAGCAACAGGTGATCGCCGACTACGGTGCCTCGACGAGCCAGGCGGTCGCGGCCGTCAAGCAGATTTCAGTCACAAGCCAGGAACTGCTTCGGACAATGACCGAGGTCAACGAGATGGCCGCCGGTACGGGAATGATGGCAACCGATGGCCGCAAGAATTTGGCCGGCATGGATACCACGATGCGGCAACTGGCTGACAGCACGCTGTCGTTCAGTTCCAAGCTGGCACTGATCAGCGAGCGGGCATCCACCATCAACCTGGCGGTCACCACCATCACGAAGGTGGCCGACCAGACGAACCTGCTCTCCATCAACGCCGCTATCGAAGCTGAGAAGGCGGGCGAGTATGGTGCCGGGTTTCTGGTGGTGGCCCGCGAGATTCGCCGACTGGCAGACCAGACGGCGGTGGCCTCACTCGACATCGAGCAGATGGTCCGGGAGATGCAGCGCAGCGTCTCGGCGGGGGTGATGGAGATGGACAAGTTCGCCGGCCAGGTACGTTCGAGTGTCAGTGAAATCGGTGATGTCTCCGCAAAACTCGGGGAGATCATCTCGGCCGTGCACGGCATCAACGACAGGTTCGGTCAGGTCACCGAGGGCATGCGGTCCCAGTCGCAAGGGGCGGCGCAGATTCGCGAGGCCATGATTCGTCTCGCCGAAGGAGCGTCCCGCACCGCATCGTCCCTCGACGACTTCAATAAGGCGACCACTCACCTGCGCGGAGCGGTCGGCGACCTCAAGGAGGAGGTGTCGCGGTTCACGATCTGAGGCTACGGTCCTGCCGTGGTTTCCGCCCGTTGCCCGCGGCCCCCGACCATGCAACTGCTCTCCTTCACCGTCGGGGACGAAGAGTATGCGATCGAGTCACGCCGGGTGATCGAGGTGCTGCCGCTGGTGACTCCGCGGCCAATCCCCCACATGCCGGCGTTCGTGCGTGGTATCTTCATTCATCGCGGCCAGTTGGTTCCCCTGGTCGACCTGGGATGGCTGTTGGCCAACCACCCCCTGCGGGAACGGCTGAGCACGCGGGTGATCGTGGTGGAATTCTCCTCGGCTGGCGATCCCGTCCAGCAGCAGACCATCCGGCTGGGAGTGATGGCAGAGACGGTGCTGTCGCTCTGCTCCACATCCGATGCCGAGGCGTCCTTGCCCGCGATGCATCCGGCGGCAGCCCCGTATCTGGGCAGGGTGCTGCGGTTCGGACACCGTACCATCCAGATCCTCGACGTCGAACACTTGCTGCCACCGGCGCTCGTGTCCGATCTGCTCACGTCCGCGTCGGCGTCAACGTGCATTCCACGCGATTCAACCTGACGACACTGTCATGAACACCACCGCTCACGATCGCGTCGCCCCGCGCACCATCGAGGCCTTGGCGACATTGCTGGAGCAGTGGATTGGGCTGGATGTCCACACGCTCGGCAGTGCCACCATCGTCCGCGCCTTGCGGGTGCGGATGGAGGCCTGCGGTGAGCCCGACGAAGCAACATTTCTCGCCCGACTCACCCGGGATACCGAGCAGCAAGGACGGCTGATCGACGAGGTGGTCGTACCCGAAAGCTGGTTCTTCCGCGACCCGCAGGTGTTCGAGTTTCTCCAGCGGTTTGTCACCACGTTCGCCACAGCCACGGAACGGCCTCCGATCCGCATCCTTTGCGCGCCCTGCGCCGCCGGCCAGGAGCCCTACAGCGTGGCCATGGCGCTGTTCGAAGCCGGGCTGTCTGCGCCGCAGTTCAGTATCGATGCGGCCGACGTGAGCCGTACCGCACTGGCGCTGGCGACGGCGGCAACGTACTCAGCCAACTCGTTTCGCGGCGCTGATCTCGCCTTCCGGACGCGGTGGTTCCAGACCCGAGGAGCTGCCGCCGAACTCGTCCCGGCGGTGCGGGCTCAAGTCAAGTTCTTCTGGGGCAATCTCCTCGATGAATCGTTCTCCGCCGACCACGAACCGTACGATCTCGTCTTCTGCCGCAACCTGCTCATTTACCTGACGACAGACGCCCGCCGGCGAGTGGAACAGGCGATCGACCGGCTCCTGAAGCCGCAGGGACTGCTCGTGCTTGGGGCCGCCGAACCGCCGATCCTGAAAGGGGCCTGGATACCGGCCGCCAGCGACTCGGTGTTCACGCTGCGCCGCGGCAGCAGGTCGCAGGAAGGTTTTGCTGCCGACCAGGTGGCGGGACGACCGTACCGAACGGCGTCACCGGCCCGCGGCGTTGAGAGCACGGCGATTCCTGCCGCTCCGGCAGCGAACGGCGACCTCCCGCAATCATCGAACAAGGCTATCGAGGCCGGACCGTCGACGGTCGCCGACCTGCTTCTTGAAGCAGGCAATCTGGCCAACGCCGGCCGCCGCGTCGAAGCCTTGGCACTCTGCCAACGACATCAACTGGAAGTCGGCCCAGACTCGAGGGTCTTTTTCCTGATGGGCATGCTGCACCATTCCGCTGGCGATCTCGAACGCGCTGAGGCCTGCCTGCACAAGACGCTCTACCTCGATCCCAACCATGATGAGGCATTGCTTTCGCTGGCGATCGTGGCCGCAGAACGCGGCGACCGTTGCATGGCCGAAAACTATCGCCAATCCGCTGCCCGGGTGCTTGCCCGGAAAGGATCGTCATGAGCCACGGTGACGCAGACCACAGACGTCCCGTGGTGGCTCCGATGGAGGATTGCTGGCGTTTCGTCGGCGTCAACGGTGATCGAAGCTGCCCGGAGTTGACCACGTTCATCCATTGTCGCAACTGCCCGGTTCTCGCCGCTGCAGCCCGCCGCTTCTTCGACCGCCCCGCGCCTGAGGGCTACCTTGAATCATGGCAGGAGATCCACGAACAACCCGCAGCTTCATTCGCTACCGATGCCAAGAGCCTCCTCGTCTTCAGGCTCGGTGATGAATGGCTCGCGCTTCCCACACCCGTGCTCGTTGAGGTCACCCCGCTCCGACGCGTCCACCGTCTGCCGCACCGTTCAGGCAACGTGCTCGCCGGCATCACGAACATCCGAGGGCAATTGCAGCTGTGCGTCCGGCTCGGTGGGCTCCTGGATCTCGCAGAAGCGGCTGCAGAAACGCCAGGCCCCGCTCCGACAGCCCGGATGCTCGTCGTCGAGCGGACGACCACACGCGGCCCAGAACGATGGGCGTTTGGAGTCGACGAGGTGGCAGGCATCCACCTGGTTCCAGGAGCAAGCCTGCGCAGCGCACCCGCGACGATTCGCGGCACGGCCATGCGGGCAACGGTGGCGCTCTTCTCCTGGCAGGATCGGACCGTCGGGCTGCTCGATGAGGCCAGATTGCTCGATGGCCTGAGCAGCATGATCTCGAGGTGATGGCAGGCCGAGGTGAGGAGTGCGTGTGGTGGAAGACCTGAGTGGATTCTCGATGCTGGAACTGTTCCGCCTGGAGGCGGACACCCAGACGGCCGTCCTTTCAGCGGCCGTACTTGCAATCGAGGAACTGGAGCATTCCCCCGCTGCCATCGAGTCGATGATGCGGGCGGCGCATTCACTCAAGGGCGCCGCCCGCATCATCGGTCTTGAGCCGGCCGTGCGGGTCGCCCACGCGATGGAGGAAGTCTTCGTCGCGGCCGGCAAGGGACTCGTGGCGGTGCGCCCAGAACACGTCGACATCCTGCTGGCCGGCAGCGACTTTCTGGCCTCGATCGCCCGGGATGACGAGGCCCTCGTTCCCGACGGGCCATGGAGCGCGCGGGCTGACCAGCTGGTGGCACAACTGGCCGCGGTCCGCACCGGCGACATAGGCCGGGAGCCGCCCACGCCATCGGCACCGCCACCTGGCCCGGTGGCCGCCGCCTCGGCTCAGCCCTCACACGCCTCCGCACAAACGCCCGCTGAGCCGGCCGCCTCTGCTGGCCCGACACCAGCCACGCCGCCGGTCTTCGACCAGACCGACCGGGTGGTGCGGGTGTCCGCCGACAGCCTGTCCAGGCTGGTCGGACTCGCCGGCGAATCGCTCGTCGAGGCAAGGCAACTCCCCTCCCTCGTGGCCGGGCTGCACTCACTCCGCAGCGTGCAGGGCAAACTCTGCGACACAATCGCGGCACTCGACGAATCGCACGCTGGCGGCAGCCTCCAGGATCCCACTCGGCAGGCTGCCCTGCTGAACATCCTTCGCGACCAGGCCGGCGCCGTGCTGACGGGACTCTCGCAGCGGTGTGAGGAATTCGCAAGCTTCGCCCGTCGCAACGAAGACCTCTCCGGCCGACTGCACCACGAGGTCATCAGCAGCCGAATGCGGCCGCTCGCCGAAGGCATTCGAGGCTTTCCCAGACTGGTTCGGGATGTCGCCCGGTCGCTCGGCAAGCAGGTGCGGTTGGAGGTGCGCGGCGAGCAGACCGGGGTCGATCGCGACATCCTCGAAAAGCTGGAGTCGCCCCTTTCGCACCTGATCCGGAATGCCCTTGACCATGGCATCGAACTTCCCGACCGCCGCGCAGCCGCCGGCAAGCCGCCAATCGGCACGATCGTGCTCGAGGCGCGGCACCGGGCCGGCAGCTTGACGATCACGATCACCGATGATGGCGAGGGCATCGACGTCGAGCACCTGCGGATGCGGACCGTCACCAGCGGCCTCGTCACCGCCCCGGTCGCCGACCAGTTGTCGGAGGGGGAATTGCTGGAGTTTCTGTTTCTCCCGGGGTTCTCCACCAAAGACGTGGTCACGGAGATCTCCGGCCGGGGAGTGGGGCTCGACGTCGTGCAACGCATGGTGAAGACGGTCGGCGGAAGCGTGCGGGTAGCGACCCAGCCCGGCCTGCAGACGGTCTTCACGCTGCAAGTGCCGATCACGATGTCGGTGATTCGCGCTCTGCTGGTCGACATCTGTGGCGAGCCCTACGCCTTCCCACTCACTCACATCGATCAGATCCTGTTCTGCCGGCACGCCGACATTCGCACCGTCGAGGGGCGGCAGTATGTCGATCACGACGGGATCTCGATCGGCCTCGTCCTCGCCCCGCAAATCCTCGAACTCGATCGATCCAACTCCCGACCGGCAGCCGACCCCCTTCCGGTGGTGATCATCAGCGATCGTGGCCAGCAGTTTGGCGTGATCGTCGATGCCTTTCTCGGTGAACGCGATCTGGAGGTGCGTCCGCTGGATCCGCGTCTCGGCAAGGTGCCGGATATCAATAGCGCCTCGTTGCTGGAGAATGGCGACCCCGTGCTCATCGTTGACGTCGAAGATCTTGGCCGTTCAATCGACGCCCTCCTGACAGGACGACGGCTGCATCGGGTGGAGCAGGCCCGCATCGCTGAACGGTCCAACCGTTGCAAACGCATCCTCGTGGTCGATGACTCCATCACCGTGCGTGAACTCGAGCGGCAGTTGCTCGTGTCGCACGGTTTCGCCGTCGACGTGGCGGTCGACGGGATGGACGGCTGGAACGCGCTCCGCGGTAGGCAGTACGATCTGGTGGTGAGTGACGTCGACATGCCCCGGCTGGATGGCATCGGTCTCGTCTCGCTGATCAAGGCAGATCCGGTCCGCAAGGATATCCCCGTGGTGATCGTGTCGTACAAGGATCGCGAGGAGGATCGGCTCCGCGGACTCGAGGCCGGCGCGAACCGCTACCTGACCAAGACGAGCTTCCACGACGAGACGTTTCTCCAAACGATCGTCGACCTGATTGGTGAACCGAACGACTGAACCGACAGAACCACCCGTCTGGTGCTTGGGAGCCGATCGACCATGAGAATTGCAATCGTCAACGACGTGCGTGCCGCCTGCGAGTCCCTGCGCCGCGTGGTGAGCAGTCTCGCGGGCCACACGGTGGCCTGGATCGCGGCCGACGGCGGCGAGGCGATCGCCATGGCGAAACGCGACCGGCCCGACCTGATCCTGATGGATCTGATCATGCCGCACGTGGACGGGGTGCAGGCCACGCGGCAGATCATGGCGACGAGCCCGTGCGCAATCCTCGTGGTGACGGCCACGGTGAGCGGCAACATCTCGCTCGTCTACGACGCGATGGGCTTCGGCGCGTTGGACGCGGTTGACACGCCCGTACTGGGCCCGACAGGCGAACTGACGGGCGCCGGATCGCTCGTGGAAAAGATCTCGACTGTCGCGAAGCTCCTGGGGGCGTCGACCGATGCCCGCCGGTCTCCTCTCTCCAAAGAAGTTTCGGCCACGCCAAGACTGCTCGTGGTCGGTGCGTCAACGGGTGGCCCCAAGGCGATCGCCGATCTCCTGCTCCCCCTCCCGCGTGACTGTCATGTGGCAGTCGTCGTCGTGCAGCATGTCGATGTCGCTTTCTCGCAGGGGCTGGCTACGTGGCTGGGGGAACGCACCGGCCGAACCGTCCGCGTCGCTGAGCAGGGCGAACGACCGCAGGCCGACACCGTGCTCCTGGCCGGCACCAACGATCATCTCGTGCTGTCGAAGCACGGCACGCTCGAATACCGCGAGGAGCCGCGGGAGATCTTCTTCCGGCCCAGCGTCGACGTGTTCTTCGAGAGCGTGGCCGACCATTGGACACAGGCTGGCATCGCCCTCCTGCTCACCGGCATGGGCAGGGACGGTGGAAAGGGCATGCTCCGGCTGCGCAACGCCGGCTGGCATACGATCGCCCAGGACGAAGCCACCAGCGTGGTCTGGGGCATGCCGAAGGCTGCCATCGAGTTGGGCGGCGCCTGCAAGGTGCTCCCCATCGAGCAGATGCCGCGTGCGGTCCTGTCACACCTGACGGGTGGCTGATACGGTTCTCACGGAATCACGAACCGGAATCGCTGCTCCCCGCACCGAAAGTAGCAGGTGGGGGTCAGCCCAACGGCAGAGATCGACACCCACATGCCATTCCGGGTCGCAGCCGACGTGATCATCCACGTGCCGTCCCGCATCCTATTGAGCTCGGCATGGTGGTTGGCCAGCAGGGGATCGTCGAGTTCGATGTCGGCACCACCGCCCGTCCGACCGATCGAAAGCCGGTCGGAACGCAACGCACACTCCAGGGCCCCGGGTTTGGCCGAGGCCTCCGCCAAAACAGGCCAGACCGTCTGTGGGAGGTGCATGCCGTCCATCTGGTTTGTGTCCCCTCCGGGGAAGGGCGCCGCATTGGGCTTCAGCGGATTCCTGAGCCGGAACCTTCGCGCGCCCAAGATGAGGATGGCATTGGCGTGCAGCACTGCTCGGATGCATCTCACGAACGTGCCGTTCACGCTGTCGAGGTCGTGCAGATGCCACTGGAAGCCTCCCCGCCATGGGGTGCGGCATATTTCCGCGTGCGCACCTGAGATCGCAGAGTCGTTGGGAATCTGGACATCGCCGGAGGTGCGGCCGATCGCGAGCCTCTCCCGCCGCAGCCGCACGTCCTCTCCCTGCTCCATCGAGCCGTCGTCAAGCACGGTCAAGACCGGCACCGGTGGCCTCAGGCTCGGACGAAAATCCTGAATGTCTTCCGGGGCATACTTCGGCTCGCTACCACGGCCGAAGGCATCCGGCTCCGACACCCATTTCACGATCCGGCGTGGGGACGGGAATTCCTCGATGACCGGTGGCAATTCATGAGGCGGTTCTTCGTCTTTCTCATCGTCGTCGAATGCTGAACCAGTCTTCTTGGCCATGAACCTCCTCCTTTTGCCCCTCGCGGATCACGCTGATGGCCAGCATCGTCGGGCGGTAAGCTGCCGCAACTTCCTCTCCCTCATTCTACTCCAGATTCTTGGTGCCGGTTCAAACCACGCTCGATCAATCGCATCACCTCCAGCACCCTCCACTCGCTCCGGAGGGTATCGGTCGCCAACAGTCGGTCCGGCACGCCCACCACCTGAACGCCAACCGGCAGGCCCCGGCTGTCGCGATCGGTGGCTGCCGCCGACTGCGCGACCCGATCCCGGCTGCGGCCGCGGCCCACTTCTTCTTCGGATCGCACCCGCGTGACCGGCACTGTTCCCGCCGGAAGATCGAGCAGATTGGCCAGCAGGCAGGGAGCCGCCGCCAGCACCAACCGGGCCGCGGTGCCATGCCGAAGCGCCGGCAGCGCCGACACGGGGCAGACAATGGCGTCATAGCCTGACACGGCCACCGCGAACCGCGTTGCGAAGTCCAGCCGCCGGTCGCAGAGTTGCGCAAACGCCGCTCCACGGCGGGGACCGGTGGCCTGGAGCGCAACCGCCTCGATGCCGCCACCCACTGCCTGCGAGGCGGCCGCCAGCAGCGGCCGGAGCCACGTCGGCAGGCCTGCCAACCGCATCAACAGTGCCACCGATGGCATCGGACGCGTGCCGGCGAACAGCCGGCGGATGTCGTCGCCACCATCGGCCGAGAGCAGGGCCAGATGCAGCCACGCTGCCTCCGTGGCCAGATTGCCATCGAGGCGGACGGTGTCCACACCCGCCCGCGTCAGTCCACCTACCGCCTCGTGCACCGCCCGTTGCACGGCGGGCGAAGGTTCGAGCGGCCCGGCATCATCCCACCAGGCGACCCGCAGGGCAGTCGCCGGGGCGTTGGCAAGGCTGCCGCTGGCCATCGTGCCGCTTGGGCGAGGTTCTCCGGCTACATCTGGACCGCCCGCCACCGCCTCCAGGCACCGCGCCAGATCGTCGACCTCCCTGGCGAGGAACCCCGCCCGAGGACGCACGACCGTCAGATGAGGCACGGTATCGAAGGCACCGCCGTCACCAAGCGCCGTCGACCGTGGCAGGAATCCGGCGATGCCGCAGGCGTGTGCCGGCTGCCGAATGCTCCCCGCCAGATCGGTACCCACGGCAAGCGGCACAACGCCGGCGGCGACCAGCGCCGCGTCGCCACCGCTGGAGCCACCGGGCCCCCGGGCGGCATCGAAGGGATGATTGGTGCGGCCCCAGACTGGATTGTCGGTCTCATGGAGATACATCGCCTGGGGAACGTTTCCCTTGCCGACGATGATCGCTCCAACCTCCCGCAGCCGGGTGACGATTGACGCATCCGTTTCATCGATCTCGTGCCGTCGCGAGGGAATGCCGAGGCTCGTCACCAGCCCGGCCACTCCAAAGCATTCCTTCACGCTCACCGGCACGCCGGCGAGCGGCAGATGAACAACGTTCTCACGCATCAGCGACTCGAGCCGCACAGCCTCCGCGCTGGCCGCCGTATGTCGCGTCTGCACCAGTGCATTGAGGACGCCGTGAGAGTCACGATGCCGGGCCGCGTGTTCGGCCAACACCTCTCCCGGTTTGGCCCGGCCTGCAGCCACGTCATCCGCGATGCTCACCGCCGATGATGCCACTGCGTTTCCTCTCCATTGCGCGGCCAGCGAACCGGCTGCCGCCTGCCTGTTCCTGATTCAATGCCGGCTCAGGGAGTTGGAGCATCGTCCACCGGAAACACAGCGTCCTCGGAAGCTTCGAACGTCGGGGGAATGGGCCTCATATCGGCGGCCCAGATGGCATTGCCGTCGAACAAGACTCCCGAAACGACGACGCGGTCTCCGGGATCAGTCGGTGGGGCCAATCGCGAGATGATTGAGATGCTACGGTCGGTACCATCCGGATTTCCTCCGGCGACGACACCCCGCGTGCTCCAGTAGGGGCCAACCTGCCGAGCGCCGGCCAAGGTGGCCACCAATGAGATGCCGTCAGCCCGCCGCTTCTCGCTGGCGAGCCACATCCGACCGAGTCGGTCGAGATCCGCCACGGCCTTCTCGCTGATGGAGATCTCGCCAAGCAGATCGGTGGCGGCAGCGGGGGCTCCCCAGGTTGAGTGCCCCGACTCGGCGGCCTTTGTCTCGAGCGTGACCAGCTGCTCACCTAGCTCCGCCAGACTCTTGTACCACTCCACCGACAGCCGATTCCGTTTTGGGTCGGCTGGATCAGAGATCATTTCCAACGCCTCGAACGCGTGCGAGGCTCGCTCTGCCGCGAGTTCCACGCCTGTCTGATCCAGCGGCGGCACGACGGGAGCGGCCGCGGCGGGAACGGGTGGGGCCGTTGCAGCAACGTCGGCCACTGCAACATCGGCGACAAGAGCATCGAGTCCAGCCAACGGATCTGATGGCGGCAACGTCGCGGCACTGGTGGCGGCAGCGAGCGAGTCCTCTCCCGTGATGGTATCGACAACGGCCAGTCGGTCGGCCTCGACACCGGGCGGCGACACAGGCTCCGGCTCCAGCATCACAGGCTCCGCGACCGCAGGCGGGGGCGAGACGGTGGTCTCGAGAGTATCCGCTGGAGCCACTGCCGGATCGGATACGGCGACCGTCTCTACCGTCTCTCCCGTTTCGGCAGCAGGCTCGCTGGGTTCGACCGGCTCAACGTCCGTCGATTCTGCGGCAGCTATCGCGACCGGCTGATCGACGGCCGGCGCGGCTTCCTCGCCAGTGGTCGAGAGATCTTCCGTTGCTGGAACGGCACTCGCGCCGGGTGCCGTTGCTGGAGTCACGGCTGGATTTGCGGGGGGCTTCGCTCCAGGCTGGAGCTTCTGGGGCAGCAGAACGGCCAACTGCCCAGGCAGTTGTTTCCCGAGCCCGAGCGGATCCTGGTGCAACCCCCAGACCATCACCGCATAGGTGATCGGCAGGGCCATCAGGCCTCCGACCCCCACTCCGATCATCTTTCCAAGACCGCTTCTTTTTTTCCGGGCAGGCACCGGCTGTGCGTCGGCCGCGGATGCCGCTGCCACGGCAGCAGTGAGCGGAATCGAGGCGGGGTCGCCCTGCCCCAACTCCCCCGCATCGGCCCAAGCGTCGACCTGATTGCCATCTGCAAACGGAGTCTCATTGCTCATTATGCCGGCATCGAACGAGACGTCGTCTGAGACCGCATCGTGGGATGGCTCACCGAAATCGGCACTGTCATCAAGGCTGCCGTTGGCAGCGACCGCATCCGCGGCGACCGGATCGTCTTCCTCATCCAACAGTCCCAGATCGGCCAGCCCCTGTTCGCGATCGATGACATTATCGTGAGCGTCATCGATCGTGTGTCCTTCGGCTCGATCGTTTTCGGCAACTGCTTCATCCGTGAACACTTCCTCCGAAAAGCCGTCGGCGGATGGCCCCGCGGTCATGGCGGCCATCGAAATGACATCAGACCGTTCGCCGTCACCGAGCACGTCGGCCGACGCCACTTCGTCGTCCGGACGCGGAAACACGACCAGAGGGATGTCGGGGGCTACCTCTGGGTCGGCAGGCGGAGAAGGCTCCTCGTCGAGAGCATCGAAGGCGAACGCAAAGTTCTCCTCTGCCTCCTCGTTGGCACCGCCGTGCCCCAATTCCGCCCACGAATCCTGTTCCGGCAACTTCTGGTCGTCGTCGGTTGTCATTGATTGCTCCCCGCTCGATACCGACTCGGGGGCTCACCACCCCGCGCAGCCGCCATCGTGTTTCCCTGTGTTCGTTTCCCAACAGCCCCTCGGGAGACCGCCAGGTCTCCCGAGGCCAGCAGTGTCGTCAGGGGTCGGACGAATGTCTAGCGTCACCCTGACCGCGGTCCGAATCGGCGGTGAGAACGGAATTCTAAAACCGCTACAGCACGGCCAAAAGCCCTGCCACACCCGGTCGGCTGCCCCTACGCAAGCCCATAGGCCGGGCCATACCGCTTCCAGAGGCTCTCCACGAGCCAACGCTCCGACACCGGCTCTCCGGTGGCCTGCTCGACAAGCGCGGCTGACTCGAACTGCCGCCCGTAGGCGTGCACGTGCCGCCGTAGCCACGCGAGCAGCCCATCGAAACGACCGGCGGCGAGATCGCGGTCGAGATCGGGTAGATGCCGAGCGGCCGCAGCCATGAGTTGGGCGGCAAAGATGTTGCCCAGCGTGTACGTCGGGAAGTAGCCGATGAGGCCGGCGCTCCAGTGGATGTCCTGCAGCACGCCCTCGGCATCGGTTCGCGGACGGAAACCAAAATCATGGCTGAATCGCTCGTTCCACGCATCGGGCAGATCGGCAACGGCCAGATCGCCATGCAACACAGCGCGTTCCAGATCAAACCGCATCATGACGTGCAGGTTGTAGGTCACCTCGTCAGCCTCCACCCGGATCAGCGACGGCTGCACGACCATCAGCGACTGCTGAACGCTTTCCGCACTGGCATCGGCCAGGCTCTGCGGAAAGGCCGCCTTCGCGAGCGGGAAGCACCAGTCCCAAAACGCCGGCGATCGGCCCACGAGATTCTCCCAGAGCCGCGACTGCGACTCGTGGATGCCCAGCGACGCCGCCTCACCGGGCGGCAGGCCATACCACTCAGTCGGCAGCCCCTGTTCATAGAGACCATGTCCGGCTTCGTGCAGCACGCCGTAGAGGGCGGTGGAAAGTGATCCGGCATCCCAGCGGGTGGTGATCCGGCAATCGTTTGGCCCCACCCCGGAGCAGAATGGGTGCTCGGTGGTATCAAGCCTGCCACGCTGGAAATCGAAACCGATTCGGGTGGCGACCTCCCGGACAAAACGCTGCTGATCGACCACCGGATAGTGTCGATGCACGATCGCATCGTCAGGCCGCCGCGTCGATCCTGCGCACGCCTGCACGAGGGGAACGATCTCGGCCCGCAGCCGGCTGAACTGTGCCGCAATCGTCTTCCAACGGCCGCCTGGCTCGTAGTCGTCAAGCAGGGCGTCGTAGGGATCGGAACCGGGCAGTTGGCAGCTGGCGAGTTCGCGTTTGAGATCGAACACCTGCCGCAGCCACGGCTCCAAGGTGGTCCAAGACGACTCCGCGCGGGCAGTGACCCACGCCTGCTGGGCTTCCACGCAGGTTTTGGCAAGTGCTCCCACCAACCGCTCCGGCACGCGGGCATGCTTTTCAAAGTCTTTTCGCAGCAGCCGGATCGCGGTGCGGACCTGCGCCGACCCTTCTCGTGCCAGCGGACCAGCCGCCAGCATGGCCAGTTGTTCTCCGTAGGCAGGATCGGTGCGCTGTCGATGGGCGAGGGTTGCGACAGCCTCGGCCTGCGCCCCCCGATACGCCGCGGCCTGTGGCGGCATCATCGTCTGCTCATCCCAGCCCAGCAGTGCTTCCACCGAAGCCAGCACCGCGGCCTGTCGGGCATGCCCGCAGACATGGTCGAAAAGCTGCTGCGGGGAGGAGTGTTCGAGCGGAACGGGAGAGGCGGGGCGGTGCTGTGGCATGCCGCGAAGTATGCTGTCGGGCGACCGCTCGGACAACCCGCGGTCGCGTGTGAAGCTCTCTTGCAAAGGCTGCAGCCATGCTCGACGTACTCGTGATCGCTCCGCACCCTGACGACGCTGAAATCGGCATGGGGGGCACCATCGCTCTGATGCGATCGCAAGGGTTGCGGGTCGGTGTGCTTGACCTCACCGACGGCGAGCCGACGCCACGAGGTTCACTCGAAACTCGTGCCCGGGAGACCGCGGCCGCGACCGCGGTGCTCGGACTCTCATGGCGTGAAAATCTCGGTCTTCCCAACCGGCGGCTGCGGGCAACGCTCGCCGCCCGGGCGGCGCTGGCCGGCGTGATCCGCCGCGTGAGGCCCCGCTGGCTCTTCGCGCCGTACTGGGTCGATGCCCACCCCGATCATGTCGCCGCCACGAAACTTGTCGAGGCCGCGCGATTCTGGTCAAAGCTCACCAAGTGCGATCTGCCAGGCGACCCGTGGCACCCCGAACGGATCTACTACTACTGGAGCGTGCATCTGAAGCTCGTCCGCCAGCCAGCCTTCGTGGTGGACATCTCCACCAGCTGGGAGACCAAGCGGGCCAGCCTTGATTGCTATGCCAGCCAGTTTGACCAGACCGCCCCTAAGCCCACAGTGCTCGACCGGGTCGAGGCAGCTTCCAAGTGGTGGGGCGCGTCCATCGGCACGCTCCATGGCGAGCCGTTCTCGTCGCGGGAACCTCTCGGCCTTCGGGGCTTTGACGCTCTGATTTAGAGCGCATCAACATTTGCCGATGGGTTTCCCCGACTGTTTCAGGAGCCGGGGGTCGGTGGAAGCCGGAGCGAGTTGGGCTATCCTGCCCTCGAGTCGGAGGCTTTCACCGCCCCTGGCGGCTTGGGCCGCTCAACGCATGCCGAATGCGTTCGAGGTCAGAGATGGCGGCCGGGGGTTTGAGCGAGATGGCACGATCACGGCGACCGGGCGGGGGCCCCGGGGAAGGCTGCACCCAGCGTTCGTCAGTGACCGATGAAGACGTCAGCGGGCTGTGGGTACGGCCGCTCGGTCTACTGGATGCGACGGATGGCTTCCCGAGACATCAACGTCATCGCACTCGTCAAGGGCGGAGAGCGCTACGTTTTCCTCTTCGATGACGACAGTCGCGAGGAGACGCTGCGGACGCTGGCCAAGTATGCGGCAAACCCGGAACTGAGTTTTTCCTGGTACGACGCCGCCATGCTGGGACAGAAGGTCCGCGGAAGCACCTCCCACAGCCGCCGCCACCGTTTCGTGCCCCGCGCTGACCGCCCGGCTTAGGCGGCTCCCGATGGGATTGCACTCATCGACGGCAGGGGATGGTTTTTCGGCGGCGATCGAGCGATTTCTGCGGTTTCTGGCCGCGGAACGGGGCGCATCCCCCCTGACGCTGAAAAGCTATCGCGAGGATCTCCGACAACTGGAGGAGTTTCTCCGGTCGGCCGGCTGTCGCACGCCGGGGGAGGCTTCGAGCGTGATTCTGCGCCGGTTTGCCGCCGGCCTGCACGCCGCCGGCTACGCTGCGTCGAGCGTGGCTCGGAAGCTGGCGAGCACGCGCAGTTTCTATGCCTTCGGCCAACGGGAGGGCTGGGTGCCCGCCAACCCCGCCAAGCCGCTGCGAAGCCCCAAGCGGTCCCGAAAGCTGCCGAAGTTCCTGACCGGGGAGGAGATTGGCAGACTTCTGGCGGCACCCCAGCCGGCACGGGCGGGGGGACTCCGCGATCGCGCGATCCTCGAAGTGATGTACTCGTCGGGAGTGCGTGTGCAGGAACTGGCCAACCTCAATGATGCCGATCTCGACCTACGGGGGGGCACGATCCGGGTCCGCGGCAAAGGACGTCGCGAGCGGTTGGGAATCGTCGGTTCCCATGCCCAACGGGCGGTGCAGGCCTGGATCGCTTCCCGTCCTCGAAGGGCGGCCGCGTCCTCACGAAGTGCGGCACAGCCGTTGTTCACCAACAAGTTCGGGGCCAGGCTGTCGGTTCGCGGGGTGGCCAGGCTGCTGGAAAAACACTTGGCAGTGGCAGGGCTGTCGCGGAGGGCGAGCCCGCACACGCTGCGACATAGCTTTGCCACTCACCTGCTCGACGCCGGCGCGGACATCCGCAGCGTGCAGGAACTCCTCGGCCACAAAAGCCTGGTCACCACGCAGATCTACACCCACGTGTCCACCACCCGTCTTCTCGACGCCTTCGACAAGGCGCATCCACGGGCCCGGTGACGAAGCTGGCCGTCTTCACGGGCAAGCCGACCGTGTGTCGTGGGCTTCCGAAAACCTCAGACGAGGCCACGGCGAACCGCCCAGACAGCGGCTTGCGTCCGGTCGCCGACAGCGATCTTGCGGAGGATGTTTTGCACATGCTCCTTCACCGTCTCCACGCTGATCGTCAACGACTGGGCGATCTCCTTGTTGGAGAGGCCTAGGGCCATGTGCCGGAGCACCTGCGTTTCCCGCTGGGTGAGCGGGATATCAGGATCAGCGGTCGCCACGCGATTGGCCATGGTGGTGGCCACCCGGCGGAGTTCCCCGGCCTTCATCGGCAGCTGGCCGGCGGCCGCTCCCGCAATGGAATGGATGAGTTCGGCGCGAGTACAGCCCTTGAGCATGTAATCATGGGCACCAGCGGCCACGGCACGGGCGACATAGGTCGGATTGTCGAAGGTCGAGAGCATCACGACCCGGACGGCGGGCATGTCGGCCCGAATTTTCTCGAGCGCCTCCAGACCGTCCTTGCCGGACATGCGAATGTCGAGCAGCACCACGTCAGGCTTGAGTTTCTTCGTCAGCCGGACAGCCTCTTCGCCGGTGGCGGCTTCGCCGACAATTTTCACCTCAGACCCGGCCAGCAGGCTGACAAGGCCGCGACGCACCACCTCGTGATCGTCCGCAATGACTAATTTGATCGACATCTGGATTTCATGCCTTTTCGCGGCATCCGTAGGATCGATTGAGGCCCTACAGAGCTCTGGTGTACGTTGCCCAACAGTGATGACCGAGTCACACGCGTCTTGCCTAACTCTAACAAATCAAGTTTTTTGAAACAAGCTAACGAATCGGTCATCTAGGGGGGCCGAGGCGGACAACTCAACGGGATACTCTTGCGAAAGAGCTTCGATCAGCCAACCACCCAGATTGGTGATTGGCCCTACTTTCTGGCGGAATCGTTCTCAATGGCCACGCGTCCGCATGCGGGACAGCATAGCGTCCGCCCCCTGAGAGAGAAGCCGGTCTGCCAATTCTTTTCCGAGCGATTCCGGCCCGTCGGACATTGCCCGTGAACCGACGGCGGTGGAATCGGCCCGGACCGTAGCCGCGATCCTGATCACGCGGTCCTCCACTTCCTCGAGAACACAGCCACCCAGTTCGAGTCGGCCGTCGGCGTCATGGTGGCCCCAGGCTCCGATCGGGGCCAAGCAGCCGCCCGCAAGCGCCGCGAGGCAGCTTCTCTCGGCCCGCACGGCCCGATGCGTGAGAGCATCGTCGAGCGGCTCGAGGGCCCGCACCATCCGGACGTCATCGCAGCGGATCTGAATGCCAAGGGCCCCCTGGGATACCGCTGGCCAGAAGCCGTCGGGCCGCAGCACCTGCGTAATGCGACCGGCCAGACCAAGCCGCTCGAGCCCCGCTCCCGCGAGGATCAGACAGTCGTAGTCGCCGGCGTCGAGCCGGCGAAGCCGCGAGTCGACGTTGCCGCGGATGCCGCGCACGACCAGATCACCGCGGCTCGCCTTCACTTGAGCGACCCGCCGCACGCTGGACGTCCCCACCACCGCCCCGGACCGCAGTGATTCGAGCGTGCAGAGTTCCCGGGCGACAAGCACGTCGAACGGCATGGCCCGCACGGGTACACAGGCCACGGTCAGGCCGGGCGTTTCCTCGGTGGGCAGGTCTTTCAGGCTGTGCACCGCCGCATCGATCCGTCCGTCCAGGAGGGCCCGTTCCAGTTCGCGGACGAACACGCCGTCCCCGCCGATGGCGGCGATCGGCACATCCGCACGACTATCCCCCTGTGTGGAGATGGTCACGGTCTCGACGGCATGCCCATGGCCACGGAGTTGATCGACCACCCAGCCCGTCTGCGTGCGGGCCAGCAGGCTGGCCCGGGTGCCGACGCGAATCGGCTGCTCGTGCCCGGAGGATTGTGAATGCGTGTCCATGCCCAAACTGTTTCTCCTGCCTGCCGAGATCGACACTCCAGATCGACGCTCAAATTCCAACGAGCTCCTGAGTCTACCCGGAGAAACCTAGGCATCAGCACTGCTCCTGTCCGCCCGTGCCACGACTGCCACGTCCACGGTCGCAGCACCGGCGTTCAGCAGCGCTCGGCAGCATTCAGACAGGGTCGCTCCCGTCGTCACCACGTCATCCACCAGCAGGATGCGCTCGCCGTCGAGCCGACGCCGGACGCGAAACGCCCCCTGCACGTTGCGAGGCCGATCTTTGATCGGCAGTTCGTTTTGCATCCGCGTGGCTCTGCGCCTGACGAGGGGCTGGCTCCAGGGCAGCCCCAGGAGCGTGGCGATCCGCCTCGAAAGCTCGCCAGCGGCGGACGTGCCTCGGATCGACCTCCGCCACCAGTGCATCGGAACGGGCGCAACCCGACCGATCCCCCAGGAACCGATCACCGCGGCGTGTTTTTGGACGATCAGAGACGCCAGGGCAGCCGCCACGTCCTCTCCCGCTGGCCGCTTGGCCCGGAGCACTGCATCACGGAGGCCGCCAGCATAGGACGACAACACTGCGATATGACGCCAGGCGTGGGGCCGTTGCGGACAGAGGCGGCAGCCATCGGCAGCCCCGCCCACCTCACCACACCGCAGGCATCTGCCCGCGTCCGCAGACAACTCCCGTGCACACGTCCCGCAGACAGCGGCGGCCCATGGTGACAACTCGGGGTGTAGTTCCGCCGAGTGCCCTGAACTACCGAATTGGCTATGGGGCTCGCTCTGGCAGATTGGGCACCGCGGGGGATAGACCAGGTCAATGCCGCAGGCCACCCAGCGACCAGCCTGGCCTCGCAGAAATCGCCCCCATTCCATCGCCCAGCCTCCCCCGCTGCAGATCTTGAGGTCCGCCGTCCTGCGGTGTTGCCCCAGCCTTCGGTTCCTACCGGTTTTTTCTGGCCGATGGCCGCCCGCCGCACCTGGGGCCGGACCTCAGCCAGGCCTCAGATTGACGCTCCTAGCCGTCCGGCGTACTCTCCGCCGCCCACCTCGGCCCCGGCCACTGCAGGCCGGTTCCTCAGGCGGTTTTTCACCACGTTCATCCTCTTCCTCGGGCGTCATCCGTCAAGCGTTCATGCTCATCGACCGCTACATCACCCGGGCCCAGTTGCATGCGTTCATGATCGTGTTCGTGAGCCTGGCTGGGCTGACATTCGTGGTCGATGCGTTCACGAACATCGAAGAATTCATCGCCCATGCCCCGGAAGCCGGTGGCCTGGCACGGGTGCTGGGGGCCTACTACGGCTATCGGCTGATCTCTTTTTTTGACGCTACAAGTCCGGTGATTTCACTGGCAAGCGCCATGTTCGCCCTCTCCTGGCTGGAGCGTCACAATGAACTGACAGCCCTCCTCGCCGCTGGAGTGACCCGCTGGCGGATCGCCCGCCCGGCCCTTGTTTTCGCTGCCGTGGTGAGCCTGCTGGCGATGGCCAATCGAGAGGTCGTGCTGCCGCGAATCCGGCACAATCTCACCCGGAATGCTCAGGATCTCCGCGGAGACGCCGCTCATCCCTTTGAAGCACGCTATGACCACGAAACGGAGATCCTGTTTCGGGGCCGAACCGCCCAGTTTGCGAACCACCGCATCGACAAGCCCAGTCTGCTGATGCCACCGGCGCTCTCCGAATATGGACCGCAGATCGACGCGGCCGAGGCGATCTGGAAACCGGCCGACGCCACGCACCCGGCGGGATATCTGCTGTCAGAGGTCCGCGAACCTGCCGACATCGACCACCTCGAGCCGTTGGAAAGCGGCGGCAAGACGGTGGTGCTCACTCGGGCAGCAGCAGAATGGCTCGCCCCCGGACAATGCTTCGTGGTAAGCGCCGTGACCTTCGAACAGTTGATCGGCTCAGCCAACTGGAGCCAGTATTCATCAACCATCGAACTCGTCCGATCCATCGCCAATCCCAGCTTGGGCGTGGGGGCGGAAATTCCCTTGCGAGTTCACGCGAGGCTCGTCTCCCCGCTGCTTGACATGTCACTGGCATTGCTCGGCATTCCCTTGGTCGTGGGACCCAATCGCCGCGGCATCTTTGTTGCGGTCGGCCTCTGCGTGCTGGCTGCGGTGACTTTTTTCATCGTGATTTTCGCGTGGCATGCCCTGGCCGCGGCCTACGTGGTGAGCCCGTCGATCGGCGCCTGGGCGCCGCTGCTCATCCTGGCACCGCTGGCGTCATGGGCGGCCCAGCCGATGTGGCAATAACGAGTCATTGCCCGCAGGACCATTGCGCGGACTGCTATCTACCGGCTGTGCGGTCTGTGACGGATGTACTGAAGTCGCTATCAGTCCCATCCCAGACCATTCTGGCACCCCAGCCTTCCCCAAGCCCTTGCCCGGCAACATCTTCCGCATCCATCTTTTTTATCCAGGCCCATTTCTTCAACCCCAACCGCCCTGACTGCCGATCTCTACTGTGCGATTGAAAGTCGGAGGGCCACGTGGCTCCCGCCTCTCAAGGCAAGAATTTTTCGGCGAAGGAGTGCCCCCATGCGGATCACCACCATCAGATTTGGAAGGATCGATGTCGACCCGGCAGATGTCCTCCACTTCCCGAGCGGCCTGCCGGGACTCGAGGACTGCCGCGACTGGGCGTTGCTCGCCGATGCCGACAACGATGCACTGGGATGGCTGCAAAGCACCACACGCGGTGATGTCGCGCTGGCAGTGGTCAGCCCCCGCCGCTTTGTGCCCGACTATCAGGTTCGGATTCCCCGTAGCGAACTCACTCCGCTGGCGCTGGCCGACATGCGGCAGGCCCAGGTGGTGGTTGTCGTCGGCAAAACCGCCACGGGCCTCACACTCAATTTGAAAGCGCCAATCGTCATCAACCTTGAAGCCCGCACGGGCCGTCAGGTCGTTGCCAGCGGCGAGCTTTCCATGCAATACGAACTCACCCCTCAACAACCGCCACTCAAAAAGAGTGCATAATCTCTGTAACAGCCGACACAGGATCGTCGGCTCTACGAAAGGATCAGGAAGGAACCAGCGATGCTCGTGCTCTCCAGACAACGTGACGAAAGCATCATGATCGGCGACAATATCGTCGTCACGATCGTGGACATCCGGGGAGACAAAGTCCGGCTGGGCATCAACGCTCCGACCGAGATTCCTGTGCACCGGCAGGAGGTCTACGAGGCGATCCAGCGGGAGAACCTCAGGGCTTCCAGGCTGGAACCGGGCGACACGCAGGACGTCGGCAGGCTTTCCAGCCGCGGCAACAACGGCCAATCCCGCCCTACGGACGGACCGCGGCGGTAGTTTCAGCGCGTGCCCACGGGACGAGCTGACGAGCCACCTCAGGCGTGGAAGTACGGCGGTTCATGGCCGGCCTTCCACTTGATGTTACAGCCGATGCTCGGCTTCTGGTCGACCACTGACGGTCGACCGGAGATCAGGGCGTCGATCGCCCCTCGCAGGTCGCTGCCCGTCACGGGAATGTCGTTGCCGGGCCGGCTGGAATCGAGCTGGCCGCGGTAGGTCAGCTTCTTTTCGGCATCGAAGAGGTAGAAGTCGGGTGTGCAGGCGGCGTGGTAGTCCTTGGCCACGTCCTGAGTCTCATCGTAGAGGTAGGGAAAGAGATAGCCCCGCTCCTCAGCCTCCCGCACCATCTGCTCGGGGGAATCGGCCGGATGGGCCGCGACGTTATTGGAGCTGATGGCCACGAAGCCGATGCCGTGCGACAGGTAGTCTCGCGCCAGCGTGGCCAGTTGGTCGGCCACGTGCTTCACAAACGGGCAATGGTTGCAGATGAACATGACCACGGTGCCCCGCGGGCCGGCTGCCTCGGCCAGCCCCACCAACCGCCCATCGACGTTCGGCAATTCGAAATCGGGGGCCGTCGTGCCGAGGGGCAGCATCGTGCTGGGGGTACGAACCATGGTTGAATCTCCTCGCTGGGTGTGAAGTCCGGACTTCAGGCCGGGCTGCGGACCGGAAAAATCGTAGCGTCGTCAGCGCCGGAGAAACACCCGCCGGGCGTTCGCAGTGGTCTCTGCGGCCAGTCGCTCAAGCGCCACTCCCCGTGCGATGGCAAGGCAGCGGGCGGTATGCACGACATGGGACGGCTCGTTCCGCCGGCCACGCAGCGGTTCCGGGGAGAGAAACGGGCTGTCTGTCTCGATCAGCAGCCGGTCAGCTGGCACGGTCGCTGCCACTTCCCGCAGATTGGCCGCCGAACGGAAGGTCACCATGCCGGCGAAGCCGAGATAGCAGCCGAGCGACACCGCCTCTGCAGCCTCCTCCGGAGTGCCGGTGAACGCATGGAGCACCGCCTGCAGCGGACCGCGGACCAGCGACTCTCGCAGCGTGTCGAGCGTGTCGCGAATGCTCTCGCGTGTGTGCACGACCAACGGGAGCCCCAGACTCTGCGCGAGCCGGATATGGCGGTCGAAGAACTCCCGCTGCACCTCGCGCGGTGCAGAATCGCGATACCAGTCGAGGCCGGTCTCGCCGATGGCGGCGACCCGGCCAGAAACAACCAGCCGCGTGATGCGATCCCACTCGTCGGGTTCGATCGCGGCGACGTCGTTCGGATGGATGCCGGCAGCCGCCACCAGGCCCGACTCCCGTGACGCCAATTCCGCGGCGGCCTCGCTATCGGAGGCACGGGTGCCAATCAGAGTCATGCCGACCACGCCGGCGGCACGAGCCCGGGCGATCACCTCCGGGACTTCGTCCCCGTATCGCATTGGGTCGAGATGGCAGTGGCTGTCGAAGTATTCCATGAACCGGCCGAACAGGCCGCCCTCTCGGAGGTGATCAGGATGTCGACGCTGCCACCTGCTCCATGACGTCGATGTGGCCGAGCGACGTGGCCTTCGCCTCGCGAGCCAGTTCATCCGCCACCACATCGCCGGCAGTTGATTCGAGAATCGTATCAATCGCCGCCACCTGGCCCCGCAGGCCGGCAACGACTCGCGGCAGGAGTGACTTCATGTCAACGTCGTGACAGCCGGTGAACCCGATCGGATAGGCGTGGGATGCCGCCATGATGCCCCGGTCCTCGAGGGCCACCGCGGCCCGTTCCACCAGGCTGCGGTGATCGCCAACCAGGTCTGCCAACGCCAGCTTGATCGACTCTCGGCCCGGATAGCTCCAGATTCCGGAGTCGGCGAGATACATCGCCAGCGAGGGCTGGAGGACGTCAAGAAGGCGGCAGAGGGGATCGGAGGAGGGCATGGTGGTTTCCGGTCAGGATGCGAAGGCACCGGCCAGTTGTGCGCAGGCGTAGAGTCCCGACCAGAAGATGCCGAGCACCACGACCGGCACGACGAGCGCCGTGACAACCGCCCCCGGCAGCGATACCAGCGAAAACTCGCCCCCCGGTCGGTCGGCGGGAGGCGGATCGAAGGTCATCACCTTGAGCACGCGCAGGTAGTAGAAGAGGCTGATCACCGTGTTGAAGCCGCCGACGACGAGGAGCACGAGCATCAGCGGCCGTTCGGCACCGGCTGTGATCGCCTGCACGAGCGAGGAAAACACCAGAAACTTGGCGACGAATCCGGCCAAAGGCGGCAGGCCGATCAGGCTGACGAGCACCACGCCCGTAGCGATGACGATCCCCGGACTCGAACGCACCAGACCGGCATACGAATCGATCTCTTCGCTGCGGAGCCTGTTCCGCAGCAGGGCCACGATGGCGAAGGCGCCAAGATTCATGAACAGATAGGTGCCGAGGTAGAAGGCGACCGCGCTGACCGCGTCACGCGACCCGGCCGGATCGATGCCCACCATCGCTACCGCCGCTGCCACTGCCATCATCAGGTAGCCCGCGTGGGCGATGGTCGAATAGGCCAGCAGCCGCTTCATGTTGGTCTGACCATAGGCGGCGAGATTGCCGAGCGTGCAGGTGACCGCGGCCATCAGGCCGACGACGGCGACGATGAAGTGTCGCGTTGACCCCAACTCAGCAAGATTCGCTCCGATCGCCGCCACGGCGCCGTGGCCGGTCGTGGGAACACCGAGGCCGAAGCAGATCCGCAGCAACAGGGCGACGGCGGCCGCCTTGCTCGCGACAGAGAGAAAACCACCGATTTCGGCTGCCGCTCCCTCGAACACGTCCGGGCACCAGAAGTGGAACGGCACCGCCGACAGCTTGAATGCCAGACCGACCGCCACCATCAGGCCGCCAAGGGCGAGCACCATGACGTTCCCGCTTGCCGATCCAGCATCCACGACCCGCGAGAGTTCGGCCGCCATGCTCGGCAGGTGGCAGGTGCCCAGGAGGCCTGCCAGAAGGCTGATGCCATAGAGCATGATGCCCGCGGCACCAGCGCCGTAGACCGCGTACTTCAGCGCCGCCTCAGAGCTCGCCTTGCGGCCCTTGAGCAGGCCAGCCAGGGCGTAGGAGGGCACGCTGGCCATCTCAACCGCCATGAAGACCATCAGCAGGTGGTTGGCCGAGGCCATCAGGCACATCCCGAGCGTGGCCCCGAGCACGAGCGTGTAGAAGTCGGCGCCGTCCTCGTGGTCCGGAATGCCCGACGCCTTCGTGAATGGGATGTAGACGGCGAGGAAACCCATCAGCAGGAGTCGTATGTACGCGGTGAGCGAGTCAAACACGAGCAGCCCGCCGAAGAGCTCCTGACGGACGATTGCCGCGCCACCCGCACTGCCATCCTGAAGGCCACCAACCGGAATCCCCCGCATGTCGTTCCAGGCAAACCAGAGGGCAAAGCAGACACCCCCCAACGCCACAAGCCCCGCATCCAGACGCCGTAACAGCGGCAGCATCCTGCAGAGCAGCACGAGCACGATGGTGGCGGCGAGGCAGAGCTCGGTGCGAAACAGGGGCAGCGACACCGCAAGCGTGTCGTTGAGCGAACCTGTGATGAGCGAGCCCAAGTTCATGGTTTGGTTCACGGTCTGATTTCCTGTGACAGGCGGGTCGCGGCTACCGGGCTGCCTGGCCCACCGTGTCCTGCTGCACGGCGGCCACTGCCGGCACGGCCGGAGCGTCGTGCACGCGGCGGGTCCAGTCGGCCAGCGTTTCCACCTGTCGATTGACGGTCGGAGTGACGTAGTTGAAAAGGATCTGCGGCGCGACGCCGAACAGGATCGCGAAGAACACGAGTGGGGTGGCAATCGCCAGTTCACGCGGCGTGATCGGCGTCAGGTGGTCTCCGTGCGGCCCCTTGTATTCAGCGCCGAGATAGACCCGCTGGATTGCCCAGAGAATGTAGGCGGCCGTGAGGATCACCGTGAACGCCGAGATGGCCGCCAGCACGCGGCTGTAATTCCAACTGGAGAGGGTCACCAGCACCTCGCCGATGAAGCCGCAGAGGCCGGGCAGGCCAAGACCTGCGAAGAAGACGGCGATGGCCAGGCCACTGTAGACCGGCATCTTGCCGAAGATGCCGCCAAACTCCTCGAGGTTGCGGTGGTGCACTCGGTCGTAGAGGACGCCCACCATAAAGAACATCCCGGCCGAGCTGATGCCGTGGGCGAGCATCTGAAACATGGCGCCGTTCACACCCTGCGCCCAGGCGTCCCAGCGGTACTCTTGACCGGCGACGGCGCTCCACACGCCCAGACCAAGCATGACGTAGCCCATGTGGCTGACGGAGCTGTAGGCGACCATCCGCTTGAAGTCTTTTTGAGCCAGAGCCGCAAACGCGCCGTAGACCATCGACACCACGCCCAGCCCGCAGACGAGCCATGCCAGCGACAGCCCAGCTCCCGGACAGATCGGGTAGCAGATTCGCAAGATGCCGTAGCCACCGAGCTTGAGGAGCACGCCGGCCAGGATCATCGAGATCGGCGTCGGCGCCTCGACGTGCGCATCGGGCAGCCAGGTGTGCACTGGCACCACGGGCACCTTGATGACGAAGCCGATGAGCAGGAGGAGGAACGCCCACGTCTCCAGGCTCATTCCCCAGACCTGAGCTGCCGCAAAAGGCGAGTTGGGCAGCTGGCCGATCTGAGCGAGGGCCAGAATGTTGAAGGTGTGGAGCGGCCGACCAGCCGAACGAACGGCCTCGAGTGCCGTGGTGCGGGCCGCCCCATCCAGGCTCGGACTCACGACGTGCGAGGCCACGAGTTGCTCATCCGAGAGCAGCCGCAGGTCGCTCGTGAAATAGAGCATGAGAATCGCCAACAGCATGAGCACGCTCCCGAGCAGCGTGTAGAGGAAAAACTTGATGGCGGCATACTCGCGGCGTGGGCCACCCCAGATGCCGATCAGGAAATACATCGGCAGCAGCATCACTTCCCAGAACACGTAGAACAGGAAGAAGTCGAGCGACACGAAGACGCCGAGCATGCCGGTGACCAGCAGTAGGAACAGCACCGAATACGCCTTCACGTGCTTGGAGATCGGCCAACTGGCGGCGGCAGCAAGCATCGATAGAAACGTGGTCAGCACCACCAGCGGCAGGCTGATGCCATCGACGCCCAGCAGGTATTCGATGCCGAAGGATTCGATCCAGGGCAGCTTCACGACGGCCTGCATCGACGGGTCACCGAGGCGGAACTGCGCGGGACCGGTCGGCCCAAACAGCGCCGGCACGGCCATCCAGAGCGAGAGCAGGAATACCACGGCCGTGGTGAGCAGTGTGGTCCAGCGGATGAATTCCTCGCGGGCCTTCGGCACGATCGGCAGCGACAGAAATGCTGCGACCAGCGCGGGCAGGAAGACGATGGCCGTCAGGGGCCAGAGGGCAGGCTGGGTGAGCGTATCGGTGGGAGACATGAAAAAGTCCGTCAGGGGAGCGAGGAGTGCTGGGGCGTTCGGGCGAATGGACTGAAAGGTTGCGGGCAATCCCGTACGAAAAAGAGGCGACGATCAGCCGGCGAGCGCGGCACGAAACAGCATGCTCGCCAAGACGAACAGGGCCACCGTGCCGATCACGATGAACATCACATACTGACGCAGACGACCAGTCTGCAGTTTCTTGAGTTCCAGGCCTGCATTCCAGGTGGCCGTCGCCGTGGCATTGACCAGGCCATCGACGAGATTCCTGTCGATCCAGGCATCGAAACCGGCCAACTGCCGGGCCGACCAGGCGATGCCGTCGATCAGCCGGTCGATCACTCCGCGATCGGTGCCGCTGGCCAGACTGGCGACGGCGAACACCGGACGCACAAAGATGGCGTTGTAGAGTTCGTCGAAATACCAGCGGTTGGCAAGAAAGGAGTAGATCGGCCGGAACACGGAGGCAACCATCTCGGGCGAGATGATCCGCCACAGATACATCATCGCGGCGAGGAGCACGCCCGCAGCCGCGGTCGTAAAGGCAGTCAGCGTCGCGGTGACGTGAATGGCGCCCTCATGGCTCAGATGCTCTGCCGGCACGGTCAGATTACCGAAGAGGAACGAGTCGCTCATCGTCGCCGCGGTGCCGGCAGGACGCGCCTGCTCCAGAAGATTCGCGAGACCGAAACCACCGGGAAGCGTCCAGCCCGCCACGATTGCCAGCACCGACAGCGCGACGAGCGGAACCACCATCACGTTCGGCGACTCGTGGGCATGATCGGCGATGTGATGATCGCGCGGCGTGCCGGCAAAGGTCATGAACCAGAGCCGAAACATGTAAAACGCCGTCAGGAAGGCACCGCCAGCCACCGCGTAGAACAGAATCGACCATGACGGGTTCGCCTGCGAATACGAGAGCGCCTGGGCAAGGATCGCGTCTTTGGAGTAGTACCCGGAGAGTCCGATCACGAAGGGAATGCCCGCCCCGATGATCGCCAGGCAGCCCACGAGCATCGTGCCGGCGGTCCAGGGCATCACCCGGGCGAGACCACCCATCTTTCGCATGTCGTTCGTGTGGCAGGCATGGATCACGGAGCCCGAGCAAAGAAAGAGCAGGCTCTTGAAGAACGCATGCGTGACCAAATGGAAGAGTCCCGCTGACCAACCACCGACGCCGAGCGCCAGCATCATGTAGCCAAGCTGGCTCACGGTGGAATACGCGAGCACCCGCTTGATGTCGTTCGCTACGAGGGCAATGGTGGCGGCGATGAACAGCGTGATGCCGCCGATCACGGCGATCACAAGGAGCACATCGGGGGTGAGCACCGGGTAGAACCTCCCGACGAGGTAGACACCCGCGGCCACCATCGTCGCCGAGTGCACCAGCGCCGAGACCGGCGTGGGGCCCTCCATGGCGTCAGGCAACCAGACGAAGAGTGGAAACTGGGCGCTCTTGCCGACACAGCCGCAGAAGATGCCGACGCCCGCAATGAACAAGAGCCAGCGGCCATATCCCTGCGACCGCCAATCACGGATTCGGCTGGCGATTTCGTTGGCACCGTCGCCGGGACGGCTGGCATTCTCCACTGCGATCCGGCTCACTTCGCTCGCATTGGCGAACTTCACCATGCCATCGGGAACCTGCAGGGCATGGCCCGATTCGGCGGGCCTGACGAGGCTAAAGAGCCCAGGCGCTGTCTGGCCGGCAGGTCCCGCAGCGGGCGTGTCGGCAAAATGCAGCGTGCCAAGCGCACCCCAGAGGGCCATCAGGCCGATGAGCATGCCAAAGTCGCCGACACGATTGACGATGAACGCCTTGTTGGCAGCCGTAGAGGCACTCTTCCGCTCGAAGTAGAAGCCGATCAGAAACCAGGAACAGATGCCGACCAATTCCCAGAAGATGAAGACCATCGCCAGGTTTCCGGCGATCAGGATGCCGAGCATCGAGAAGCAGAACAGAGACAACGCCTGAAAAAACCGCGGAAAGCGTCCGGGACGATGCAGGTGGCCGCCGTCCGACAGATGGACTTCGTGATCGGTGACATCGTGCAGTTCATCGTGCATGTAGCCCGAGGCATAGACGTGGATGCACGTGGCGATGAAGGTCACGACCACGAACATCATCACGGTGAGGGCATCGATGTACCAGCCAATCGAGAGCCGGAGCGAACCGCCCTGATACAGTGTGTACCAGTCACCGGAATAGGCCGCCGGCACGACGGCGGCGTGCTGCCCGCCGTGGTCGGCATGATCGCCGTGGCCGGCATTGGCTTCGTGTTCATGCGATTCGTGTTCCTGTGCATCGTGCGAGTCGGCTGCATGCCCATCGACAGCGGCACCATGCGAGTCGTGTGACACGGCCGTCACCGGATGGGCCGTCAGCCAGGTGCCGAAGGCGGCCAAGGAGAGCCCCAGCGACGTGACGATGGCCGCAGTGGCCACCCAAGCGGCGTTCTTGCCATGGTGCCCCATCCGGGGACCAAAGAACAGGATCGCCACGAACGAGACGAGCGGCGCGAGCCACGCAAGGCCCAGCAGCATCGGGAGTTGGGAGGCAAGATCCATGGTCGCGTGCCGCGGTGGCGGCTCAGCCCTTGAGGTCGTCGGCCTGATCGATGTCGACGGTCGCGTGGTTGTTGTAGAAGTTCAATGTGATCGCCAAAGCGACCGCGGCTTCGGCGGCAGCCAGCAGAATGACGAAGAGCGCGATCAGCTGCCCGTCCAGGCCGAGCGAAGCGGCCCCCTCACCGCGCAGGTAGGGGGATGAAAATGCGACGAAATTCACATTGGCGCCGTTGAGCACCAACTCGATCCCCATCAACACACCGAGCGCATTCCGCTTCAGCGCCATGCAGACCACGCCAGACGTGAACAGGATGGCACCCACGACGAGGTAGTGCGCCACGCCCACAGGAGCATCAAGCAACCCCGCGAACAGCGGGATGGCGGTGGATGGCAGGCCAGCCGACAGAAGATTCATCACTGTCCCCCCGACACGAGCGCGGAAGCGGATGACCTGGCAGCCTCGCGAGCGGTTACCACCGGGCCCACTGAAGAAGCAGCCACGTCAATTGCCCGCGGCGTACGTCGACGCTTCGCACGGGCGAGATAGGCCGCACCGACAAGCACCACGAGCAGATGCACCGACACGATCTCGAACGGCAGCAGATAGCCACTGCGAACCGCCGCCGGAGGAGCGCCTGCGACGGGCTCATCCACCCGCACCCCAAGCAGTGCCATTCCGATCGGAGTCGCAGCGGGCGCCGCCACGGCTGCCATCGCCGGCCGGCGCCACGGCTCGACGCGAAACGCTGCCTGCAACAGCACGGCCAGGAGCGCCGCCCCCACCATGCCGGCCAGCACCCGGTCACCGGTCGACGTCTTGATCGCCACAAACGGTGCCTGGGCTGTCAGCATCACGCCGAACACCAGCAGCACGAGCGTGCCGCCGACGTAGATCATGAGTTGCATGGCCCCGACGAACTCAGCTCCAGCCAGAAAGAAAAGGCCGGCCGTCGCGGCCAGCGAGAGCACGAGATAGAAGGCCATCCGAACGACGTTGTCGGCCAGCACGACGGCCACCGCACATGCACACGCCACGGCAGCAAAGAGCAAGAACAAGACCGAATGCCAATTGACAGCGGCCACGGGCAACGCGGCGAGCAGGCCCGACATCGGCAGGGCGGAGGCGAGGAGGCTCATGATCATGACCCCACCTTCACAACGTCGCGGGTTTCAATCGATGACTCCAGAGTCGGCACGACCGGGGTGCCGGTTGCCGCCGATGGTAGGGCCGTCGGCTTGGCACCGACTGCGCCACGACCGGCGGACAGCCCACCGGGCCCCTCCAACCAGCCCTCGCGAATCTCACCCGCCGGGCGAGAAATCCCTCTCACGACTCCACCCGGAAATGCCAACTGCCAGAGCATGGCACCGGCAAACATCGCCGCGGCGATCGGCGTGCAGTATTTCAGGCAGGTGGTCATCACCTGATCGATCCGGAGCCGAGGCAGCGTCCACCGCACCCACATCATCAGCAACACGCCGAGCGTCGCCTTCAGGAGCAGGTTGCCGCAGCCGATCAGCCTGACGAAATAGTTGGCGGTGTCACCAGTTCCTTCGCTCAGTCCGAGGAGCGTGGCCACGGGAATCGGCCCGTTCCAGCCTCCCAGGAAGAGCACGGCCGCCAGAGCGCTGACCAGAAACATTGAGCCGTATTCCGCCATGAAGAAGAAACTCCACCGCAGACCGGAATACTCGGTATGGAAGCCGGCCACGAGTTCGCTCTCGGCCTCGGCCAAGTCGAATGGGGCCCGGTTCACACTGGCGACGGCACAGGTGACATACACCCAGAAAATCACGAAGGTGAAGGGGTCGTGAAAGAGATACCAGTTCGAGAGCCAGCCGGACTGTTTCTCGGCGATCGTCACCAGATCCATGCTCCCGGCCAACATCACCGGCACGACCACGCACATGCCCAGCGGCACCTCATAGCTCACGACCTGGGCTGCTTCTCGCATGGAACCGAACAACGACCATTTGGAGGCCGATGCGTAGCCGGCAAGAATCACCCCGAACACCTCGAGCCCGAGCACCGCCACCACGAAAAAGACGCCCACGTTCAGCCGCTGTCCCACGAAGTCAAACGCGAAAGGCAATGCAATGAACGCACAGAAGGAAGCACAGAAACTGATGTAGGGAGCGAGCTTAAACAGCATCCCATCGGCCCCCTCGGGCATCAGGTCTTCTTTGGCGAGAAGTTTGATGCCGTCAGCCAGGGACTGGAGCCAGCCAAACCGGCCACCCGTCCGCGTGGGGCCAAGCCTGTCCTGGATCCGAGCGGCGATCTTTCGTTCCGCCCAGATGAACACGAGCGCCCCACCCGCGATCACATTGAGGATCAGTGCGGCGGCGACAAGGGCCGTGATTGTCCAGGCCAACCACTCGGGGAGGCCGACCGCGTTGATCAGAAAATCAGCCATCGGTTTTGAATGTCGGGCCGGGTTTCGGGTTGGGTCGCCGGACGGTCAAAAACGCCATCCAAACAACGATTTTCACGGGGGCAAACAGACTTCGTGAAATTTCGCACGAAGTTTGTACCAAGTTGCTTCAATCCACAAGTGCCAGGAAAAAAACGGCTTAGCGGTCGATCTCACCCATCACGATGTCGAGACTGCCCACGATGGCCGGCACGTCGGCAATCAGGCAGCCGCGGCAGAGTTCGTGGGTGACGGCGAGATTCGAGAACGAACTCGAACGGGCACGTACCCTCCACGGGATGGCCGAGCCGTCGCTGACCAGGTAGAAGCCCATCTGGCCCTTCGGGCACTCGGTTTCCAGGTAGGCATCGCCGGCGGGGATCTTTTCGGTCAGCTTGACCGGTTCGCCGAGCGGCCCCTTGCAGGCGGAATAACGGTCGATCGACTGCCGCACGAGGTCCATCGACTGCACCACCTCCAGCATCCGCACGAAGAAGCGATGCCAGCAGTCGCCGATCACGGCATCGGCGGGCACCGGCGGATACTGGTGATCCCGAGGATAGTGGCCGTTTTTCATCACGGCGACCTCGAAAGCGTAGCCGTCGTACATCGCGGTGTAGATGCTCTCGCCATCACGCCGCATATCTTGATCGACACCGCTGCCCCGCAGCACCGGCCCCGAACAGCCGTATTCGATCGCCAATTCCGGCGACATCACACCGATGTTGGCCGTCCGCTTCACGAAGATGGCGTTGGTGGTGAGCAGCGCATGGTATTCCTTGATGATCGGCTCGAACTGATCGAGGAAGTCCTCGCACTTCCGCAGCCATCCGGGCGGAAGATCTGCGGTCAGACCACCGACCGTGATGTAGCTGTAGGTCAGCCTCGCACCACAGGCCTCCTCGAAGAGATCGAGGATCTTTTCCCGCTCGCGGAAGGCGTAGAGGAACGGACTGAACGTGCCCAGATCGAGGCCGTAGGCACCCATGCCGACAAGGTGGCTGGCGATCCGCCCCATCTCGGCGATGAGCACACGGAGATGCCTCGCCCGCTCGCTCACCTGATACTGCATGAGCTTCTCGACGGCCAGCGACCAGCCGAGATTCATGTTCATGGCAGCGAGATAGTCCATCCGGTCGGTGTAGGGAATCCACTGCCGGGCCGTCAGGTTTTCGCCGATCTTCTCCGCACAGCGGTGGAGATAGCCGATGTGCGGCTCCACCTCGGAGACGATTTCACCGTCGGTCCGCAACACGAGCCTGAGCACGCCGTGCGTGCTCGGGTGCTGCGGCCCCATGTTGACGAGCATCTCGTCCGTGCGCACGTCGAATTCGATGATCCGCGGGTCGTCGTCGATCAATTGAGCCATGGTCGTATGTTGATCCTTGTCGGAAGCCGATGACGGTCGATCACGCGAATACTAGCGGCCACGAATGCCGTGGTATTCCAGGGGTTGCTCGTAATCCTTGCGGAGCGGATGACCTTCCCAATCCTCCGGGCAGAGGATTCGCCGCAGGTCGGGATGGCCCGTGAACCAGACGCCCGACAGGTCATACACCTCTCGTTCATGCCAGTTGGCACCGCGCCAGACGCTCGTCACACTGCCCACCTCGGGCAGTTGGCCCGGCACATCCCCCTTCCACCGCGGCAACTTCACCTTCAGCACGATGCTGACTCGCGAAGCGGTGCTCCAGAGGTGGTAGACGAGTTCTGTGTGGGGCTGCCAGGTCGCCTTGGCCGCCTTTTTAGGATCGGGTTCGAACCAGTCGATGGCCGTGATGCACTCGATCGCGTCGAATCGAACCTCGCTCTTCTCCCGCAGCCAGCGGCAGACGTCGACCAGTCGCGACGGCTCGATCTCGATCCAGGGATCGAGTGCATCGAGACGGCTGCCAGCAACGGATCCGGGCAACGCCGTCTCCAACTGTTCCAGAAATCCTGGACCTCTCATGATGGACCTCTCATGACGGACCTTCGTTGAATTCGCGTTGTTGAGTTCGAAAGAAAACGGTTTCAGACTGGCGGCGAGCGACCGCCTGAACCTCATCCAGCAACGGCAGGGGGCAGGGGCCCAGCACCGTTACCCGCCCGTATTTCGCCCGCTCGTACCCGAGTTTTGCCCGGCAGCCACCTGCGAAGAAACGGCACGCACCCAGTCGAGATCGCCGCGGTACCAAACATAGGCGAAACCGACCAACAGCACTGCGAAGAACGCCGCCATATCCACCGCCGCCGTCCGGGCGAGCAGAGTTCCGGCATGGGTGACGGCCTCGGCAGCACCACCAGACCATTCCGGAAAGAGCGGAACTGCGGGATTCTCGACGCCAAACTCCCTGATCAGCCCGGCGGCTGCCGGGGTCAGCGTCTGACCATCGGCCTGCACGGTCACGAGAGCGGGATCGGAAAGTTGCACGGCCTTGCCGAAGACTGTGGCCCAGGGGAAGAAGAGCGCGACCTCGACGTCAAAAATGATGAACAGCAGCGCGACCACGTAAAACCGCAGGTCGAACTGAACGAAACTCGATCCGATCGTCGGCTCGCCACACTCATAGACCTCGAGTTTTTCAGCATTCGGAACCCGGGGCCGCACCAGCCAGCCAACCAACAGGTTGACAAAGAGAAACGCCGCCCCAAGGGCAACGAAGAGCGCGACATAGCCGGCAATCAGGACAGGATGCATCGGGAATCACTCAACATTGGAACTGGTACGGGCGATCACTGGTTGGGGCCGCCGTGGACCGGATCGACGATCACCTTCGAGGCTGCCACGGCCGTCGGATTGAGCGTGGAGCGCCCCCAGGCAACGTCCACGGGGAGTCGGGCGAAATCGACGATCGTGCCGTCGCGGCTGTAGCAACTCAGGTCGAGCGTCGACCCCATGAAGATGCAGTCCACCGGACAAGGCTCCACGCAGAGGGCACAGAACATGCACTTGGAATAGTCGATCGTGAAGCCGCTGACACGGAAGCCCTTGCCACCGCTGACCCGCTCTTTGCCGATGTAGATGCAATCGACGGGGCAGGCTTTGGAGCACTGGTCGCAGGCGATGCACGTGGTGAGATCGTAGCGATGAAAGCCGCGGTAGCGGGCCGCGACGGGTGCCGGCAGTTCCGGATACTCGAAGTGCTCGGTGAACGTTCGGCGCTTCTGATCGTAGGTGCTGCTGAAGACCCTCAGGGTCACCAGCATGCCTTCCGCCACGGTCCGCACGGCCGTGTACAGGTTTCGAAACCATTCTCGCATGGCACTTCCAGTCGACGGAGCATCCGGAACGAGGCATCCCTTGCAGCGACACCCCCACCGGGGCATCAATGGCTTCACCGCGGAGCTACGACCACGCAACGGCGCCTCGCGGCAGAGTATATGGACCACCTCCGCACCAACAAGCGGCGTTGCTGTTTTCTGCGGTAGCGAAGGGGTTCCGCCGACTCACGCCCGCCCTTCCGGCGTCACCCGCACAGCCGCGTCCAACTATCCGGTGATTGCCGGGGATACCGACTGTCCGCAGCCCCAATTCCCCTCTCCGGAGTGGGCGACAGCCGGAAAAAACCGGCGTGGCCCAGCCATTCCCCGCAGATATCCCGCTCGGTTGGCCCAGGAATTGCTTGACCAAGCGGCACAACCACCTATATTTAAGGTGTCTGAGTCGCCGCTGCTTCCCTGTCTTCGCCACTGCGGCGTTTGGCGGTGCGAAGAGAACGGCTCGCTCGGACCGCCAAGGAAGGTTTCTATGTTGGTTCTGTCGCGGAAAAAAGACGAGAGCATCGTCATCAACAACGACATCACGATCGTGGTGGTCGAAATCCGCGGCGACAAGGTTCGGCTCGGCGTAGAGGCACCGAAGGAGGTGCCCGTGCACAGGCAGGAAGTCTTCGAGGCCATTGCCAGAGGCGAGACGGTTGTCGAATCCGTCGATACCGACTCCGGCAAAAGTCGGCGCGCAGACGATTCCGTCGCCGGCGACCAACCGCATTCGGGCTGAGCCGCTTGCGTGACTTGCTGCGTTGTGCGAGGCGAATGCTTGGCACAAGAATCGCTCCACGATCTCGGATCGTGGCTGAAAATGCCAGTGTGCCCCTGGCCCGCGATTTCGGCCGCCATGAGAGGCTGTTCGAACGGCCGGTTCACGGTATGCTTGGGGACACGTGCGGCCCTGTCGTCTAGGGGCCTAGGACACTGGCCTTTCACGCCGGTAACACGGGTTCGAATCCCGTCAGGGTCATTTGCTCGGTTTTGTTTATCCGCACGTCGTCTTGCCGCAGCTCACCGTCAGGTTTTCAGTTCACCTCCATGGCCGACGCCTACGACGCCGTTCTGCTGGTCTCGTTCGGTGGCCCTGATGGCCCCGACGATGTGATGCCGTTTCTTGAAAACGTGCTCCGCGGTCGTAATGTGCCGCGGGAGCGAATGCTGGAAGTGGCCGAGCACTACTACCACTTCGGTGGGAAGAGCCCGATCAACGACCAAAACCTCGCTCTGCTGGCCGCACTCCGCGAGGAACTCGGCCGGCGTGGACCGCACCTGCCTGTCTACTGGGGCAATCGCAACTGGCATCCGCTGCTCACCGACACCATCCGTGAGATGGCCGATGCGGGCGTGAAGCGGGCGATCGCCTTCGTGACCAGCGCCTACAGCAGCTACTCCGGCTGTCGCCAGTATCGGGAAAACATCGCGGCGGCCTGTGCTGAGTTGGGGGATCGGGCGCCTCAGATCGACAAGATTCGCGTCTTCTTTAACCATCCAGGGTTTGTCGGGCCCATGGGTGACAACGTGACGCGGGCACTCGGACACTTTTCGGAAGATGTCCGCTCCGTCGTTCCGGTGCTGTTCACGGCACACAGCATTCCAATGTCGATGGCGGAGAGCTGCCGCTATGGCGTGCAATTAGCGGAGGCCTGCCGCCTCGTTGCCGAGCAGGCCGGAGTCACCGACTGGAAACTCGTCTATCAGAGCCGAAGCGGCCCGCCGACCCAGCCATGGCTGGAGCCCGACATCTGCGACGCAATCCGTGATCTCCATGCCCGTGGTGGCCGGCGGCTTGTGATCGCCCCGATCGGATTCATTTCAGATCACATGGAGGTGCTCTTCGATCTCGACACCGAAGCAGCCGACCTCTGTCGTGAGCTGGGTGTTGAGATGATCCGGGCGGAGACGGTTGGCACCGATCCGACATTTATAGGCATGGTTCGCGACCTGATCGCCGAGCGGAACGGCATGCTCAGCGAAAGGGCGGCGATCGGCATCCTCCCCGCGAATCACGACGTCTGTCCTCTCGACTGCTGCCCGGCACCTGCGGCCCGCCCTGCCGGACGGCCGACATGACACCCGGATCCGGTATGCCTCGCCCAGCCGTTGAGGCCGCGGCGACACCGGACGCCGCGGCTGGCATCGCTGCGATAACTCCATGGGAATGCGTGTCACTCGTGCACGGGTTCCTCGCCCACTCCTTCATGATGTCCATGCTCGGCCAGCGGCTCGATAGCCGTGGCTACCTGGCAAAACCATGGGGCTACTGGGACATGCGTTGCTCCATTCTCGAGCATGCCGAGGCATTCAGCCTCGAACTCGCCCGGCTCGATGCTGATCGGGCCGTGGGCACGATCCACCTCGTCACGCACAGCATGGGCGGAATCATCGCCCGCGCGGCGCTCGATCGATTCCGGCCTCGGAAGCTCGGCAGGTTCGTGATGTTGGCACCCCCCAACCGTGGGTCGTTCGTCGCCAACGCCACGGTCGGCATGCTCGGCGGCATACTCAAGCCGGTGTCAGAACTGACCACCGCCCGCGATAGTCTGGTCAATTCGCTCGGCATGCCGGCGGACATTGATGTCGGCGTCATCGCGGCCAGCCGGGATGCCCTTGTTGCCCTGGAAAGCACGCGGCCTACCGTGCCGCACGCACACATCACCATTCCCTGCCTGCACTCGATGCTGCTGTTTCGCCGCGATGCCGCTGATCTGGTGGCGGGATTCCTCGCCACCGGTGAGTTTCCTCCAGGGCCGACGGGCGGCTGATACCGAACGCCACTTGCACCCCTCGTGATGGAGCCGCCCCGCCGATGAACACTTCGCCCCGTGCCGTGGGAAGATCTGGGCTTGAAGTAGGTCCGCTGGGCCTCGGCTGCTGGCCCCTGTCGGGAATGACCCGTGCTGGCATCACGCCCGGTGCGGCCGTGGCGACGGTGGCAGCCGCCCTCGACGCGGGTATCGTGCATCTCGACACCGCCTACTGCTATGGAGAAGCTGGTGAAAGCGAACGGGCGATCGCAAGGGTGATTGCCGGACGCCAGCGAGAAAAAGCCATGATCGCCAGCAAGTGCGGCATCCACTGGGAGCCGGGCCGGAAGCAGTGCGTCGACGGCCGGCCGGAAAGGATTCGTGGCGAGGTCGAAGAGAGCCTGACCAGGCTGGGTACCGATTACCTCGACCTGCTCTATCTGCACGCTCCCGATCCGGCGATTCCGATTGAGGAGTCAGCCGGGGCCCTGTCGGAGATGCTCGCAGAGGGGAAAACCCGCGCCGTCGGCGTTTCCAACGTCTCGCTGCCGCAGCTGGAACGGTTTGCCGCCGCCTGTCCGCTCGCCGCCTGCCAGATGCATTTCAACATGCTGCAGCGCGAGATCAGCGCCGAGATCCTGCCGTGGTGCCACAGCCACGGCGTGGCCATGTTCGTCTACTGGCCGCTGATGAAGGGCCTGCTGGCTGGCCTCATGCCCCGCGACATGGTGTTTGCCACGTCGGACAGCCGCCATAAATATCCGATGTTCACCGGGGACGAATTCCAGCGCAACCTCGACTTTGTTGATTCACTGCGGCCGATAGCGACCCGGTTGGGCTGCGAACTGCCCGACCTCGTACTGGCGTGGACAGCCGAGCAGCCCGGCATCACCTGCGTGCTTTTTGGCGCCACCTCACCGGAGCAGGTGCAGATCAATGCCCGTGCTCTGGCATGCGAACTCGACGACGACGCCCGCGAGGCGATCGCTCTTGCGACCCGCGACCGCGGCCCGGTTGCCAACCGACGGGCTGTTTGAACCAAAAACATCGCATCGTGCAATTTTTTCTTGGCAAACGCAGTTTGCTGGTGCTGCGATTCGCATCCTGCGAAGCAGTCGTGGACAACGGCAGACCGACCGGTGAGGATTGCCAGAGCTCACGCAGCGCCGACGGTCTCGGGCTGGGCGGCCTTCACGCTTGCGTATGACTGCCGCACCTTCAAGCAGGTCTGCCTGAAGGGCTCCGGGCGACTCACGCCGGAGAGGCGGAGTGTCTCGATCTGCCCACGGCGAAACACGAGATCGCCACAGTCATACCACTCCTGCCCAGGCTGCACGATCAGGTCGATCGCATCGAAACGATCGAGGTCCACATACTGTTCCACCTTCGGGCTGATACCCCGTTCGACTGTGACACGTCGGTTCGTGAGCCGGTAACGGCGGATCGCCCACGGCAACCGCATCGTCAAATACAGCATCATCCCCAATGGGATCGTGGCGAGCAGTGCCAGGCGACCAATCGACACGGCGCCGAATCCGTCCTTGATCCGATACAGCCTGCCGAGCCACTGACCGAGCGACGTCGACCCCACCGATGGCCAGACCGTCATCACCGTCACCTCGGAAACCGCGGGCGGAGCAACACCGGCGATCGACTGCAGCATCATGGCGTACCTACTGAAAGCTGGGATGGGGGCCTTCGTCTCACTCAAGAGCCAGCATGGTACCGTGCCGCCCACATCGCGAAAGGGGCACATGCACCGTAGGCCCTTGCCGAGACCATCTGACTGATCAAGGCAACTGAAAAACAACCTCCACCAAAAAAAGAAACCCGCTGGGGCTCGGCCGAGCCCCAGCGGGTCCTGTTGTTCACTGGATCGTGGCAGTTGTGCCGGCGTCCGGGACTGATCCCAGAAACCAGCTATCTCTTTCGGCGGCATCTCCCGCACATATGGCCCACCCTTTCGGGCAGTCCAACGCGACAGAAGCACGATCGTCTCCACAATAAGCTATGAAGTATCAGGCTTTTAACTCTGATCTTCGTGACTTTTGGACCATGGGATTCCAGATCTTTGAAGCTCGTGCGAACACGAACCAAAAACCATTCCACCCATGGCTGCCTTCCCAGATCCGTGGATCTGGATCGGCGATATCCTTTAGAAAGGAGGTGATCCAGCCGCAGGTTCCCCTACGGCTACCTTGTTACGACTTAGTCCCAATCGCAGAGTTCATCTTAGGCGCCTGGCTCCTTGCGGTTACCTCAGCGACTTCGGATGCCCCCCACTTTCGTGGCTTGACGGGCGGTGTGTACAAGGCTCAGGAACACATTCACCGCGGTATGCTGACCCGCGATTACTAGCGATTCCAGCTTCATGCAGGCGAGTTGCAGCCTGCAATCCGAACTAGGGAGCGTTTTTTGGGATTTGCTCGACCTCGCGGTTTTGCATCCCTTTGTGCGCTCCATTGTAGGACGTGTGCAGCCCTAGTCATAAGGGCCATGAGGACTTGACGTCATCCCCACCTTCCTCCGGCTTAACGCCGGCGGTCTCACTAGAGTCCCCACCATTACGTGCTGGCAACTAGTGACAAGGGTTTCGCTCGTTAAGCGACTTAACGCGACATCTCACGACACGAGCTGACGACAGCCATGCAGCACCTGTGTATGTTCCACCCGAAGGCGTGGCCCTGCTTTCACAGGGTTAATCCATACATGTCAAGACTAGGATAAGGTTCTTCGCGTAGCCTCGAATTAAGCCACATCCTCCACCGCTTGTGTGAGCCCCCGTCAATTTCTTTGAGTTTCAGCCTTGCGACCATACTCCCCAGGCGGAGCACTTAACACTTTCGCTACGACTGAAAGGCTATGGAGGACCCTTCAATCAAGTGCTCATCGTTTACAGCTAAGACTACCGGGGTATCTAATCCCGTTTGCTACCTTAGCTTTCGTGCCTCAGCGTCAGAAAAGACCCAGTAAGCCGCCTTCGCCACCGGTGTTCCTCAAGATATCAACGCATTTCACCGCTCCACCTTGAGTTCCGCTTACCTCTGTCTCCCTCGAGCACGGTAGTTTTGAGTGCAGTTCCTCAGTTGAGCTGAGGGCTTTCACACCCAACTTACCGCGCCGCCTACGCACCCTTTAAGCCCAGTAATTCCGAATAACGTTCGTACGGTTCGTCTTACCGCGGCTGCTGGCACGAACTTAGCCCGTACTTCCTCCTTGGATAGGTCAAACAGAGGGGAGAACCCCCCTGCACTTCCTCCCCAACGACAGCGGTTTACAACCCGAAGGCCTTCATCCCGCACGCGGCGTCGCTCGGTCAGGCTTTCGCCCATTGCCGAAGATCCTCGACTGCAGCCACCCGTAGGTGTCTGGGCAGTATCTCAGTCCCAATGACGCGGGTCGTGCTCTCACACCCGCTACCCATCGTTGCCTTGGTGGGCCGTTACCCCGCCAACAAGCTAATAGGATGCAGGCCCCTCCCCAGGTGGAATCACACCTTTGGTCCGGAGACATTATTCGGTATTACCTGCAGTTTCCCGCAGCTATCCCGAACCCAGGGGTAGGTACCTACACATTACTGTCCCTTTCGCCGCTGTCCCCGTATTGCTACGGTTCTCGCTCGACTTGCATGCCTAATCCACGCCGCCAACGTTCATTCTGAGCCAGAATCAAACCCTTCAATTGATTGGCTTGTCATCTCGCACTTGCGTACGAGAAATTGATTTGCCGACTTCAGGAGCACACCCTTTCGGGCAGGCAACCTGAAGAAATCTCTGAAAGAGATCTGACCTAACTTTATTTTCCTGCCGACCGAGACCATCGCTGGGCACCTCCGAAGAGGTGACGTTTTGATGATCTGAGTCGGTGCCGGTCACGATCGCGTGCCGGCCGAAACCGAAAGAGATCAACTGCCGAATTGTCAATGAACAACCCGAGGGCGGCAACCTTACGACTGCCGTCCTTGGGTGTGTGAAGTTTAGCAGTGTGGGCGAGGTTGGTCAATCGCCTCGTCAACAACCCGCCAAAAATTTTTTTCCCACTGTCTTTCGGCCACTTCGGGCTGGCTTCAACACCGGTTCGAGCGACTCCCGCCAGGTCAACGGAACCCCTGCAACACCGTTGGGACGCCTATTTTTCTGCATCGAGAATGACGGGCAGGTCGAGCCGATGCCCCTCTCTTTCCACGGCGATCAGCACCTGATCTCCTGGATTCCGCGAGTCTATGGCGGACAGGAAATCGTCCGCAGTCCGGACAGCCTCGCCAGCCACTGCAACGATCAGATCCGCGCCCGACCGATCGACCCGCTCAAATTCCGCGACAAACGGCCCCTGCCTGCGTCGTTCGCGGACAACCTTAAAGCCCCGCATACCCGCGCGTTCTGCGGGCCCTTCGGGCGCCAGTGCCGCAACCAAGAGCCCCTTGTCGGTCTGATACACCCTGGCGATCCCGGCGTCGGGCCGAATCACTTTTCCTCGCTGAATCAGCTGCGGAACAATGCGAGCCAGCGTGCCTACCGGGATGGCAAAGCCCACGCCGGAACTCTGGCCCGTGCGGCTCGCGATCGCCGTATTCATACCAATCAGCCGGCTACCGCTATCGAGAAGTGGGCCTCCTGAGTTGCCCGGATTGATGGCGGCGTCGGTCTGGATGATCGACTTGATCGTTCGGCCGCTCCGCGTTGGCAAGGAGCGATTCAGGCTCGAAATGATGCCTGTTGTGAGGGTGCGTTCGAGGCCAAAGGGGTTGCCGATGGCAAACACTCGCTGCCCGACGTGAAGATTGCTCGAACTGCCAAACACCGCCGGCACCAACAGGCCGACCGGGGCTTCAACCTTGAGCACTGCCACGTCGGTGGCCTGATCAAAACCGACCAACTTCCCGTTGTGCGAAGAACCGTCAAACAGGAGCACCTGGATCTCCTTCGCCCCTTCAACCACATGGTAGTTGGTGAGCACGTGCCCTTGCTTATCCAGAACAATGCCCGAACCTGCCCCCTCGGAGGGCACCTCCAGCAGAAACAGTCCGCTGGCCACCGTGGCCTTGGTGTTGATGTTGGCTACGCTGCGATTCACTGCCTCGTAGACAGCAATGTTCGTTCTTTCCTCCGGCGTGAAACTGCGGCCCGAACCGTCGTCCACAAACGGCCGCATCTCGGTTGCGGGTTGCTCTGCTGCAAGGATCACGGTCGGCAACATCCCGCAGGCCGCGGCCAGGAAAACAGCGGCCCTACCCGCCTTCTTCCCCTGGATCAGGTCGCCGCAGCCCGGCATACCCGCCTGAAAAAAAGAACACCACATGATCCCGACTCCCGGCGCCTTGACGTGACTCCACCCTGAACCACCGGACAGTATCCGCGGCCGCTCTGCCACTCCAACCCAAAATTGGTGCATGCCACTGGTGGATCACCCTCCCGGCAGCCTGAGGAAACCCAAAAATCTCAGGAACCGCCGGGCATAACGACGTTGGCGGCTGGAACCCTTCCAAATATGCTCACGGGATGGGGCTCCCTGTGCCCCGGCGACTCATCACAGCGCACGTTCGGAGAATCTCATGGCAGCGAGCCTTTTTCACCATCGCCACGCGAACCGAGGCATGAGCCTGACGTTCGGCTTCACAATCGGCCTGACCGTCTTGACGTCGGCGTTGATATGTGGAGTCGCCCAAGCCGCCAGCGGTGACCGCAAACCCGGCGGGCAGGCCGCTCCGGTGAGCGTGTCGTTCGTGGAAAGCTTCCGCCGAAACGAATCCGCAATGCCAGTGACGGCCATCGGTCTGCGTTGGTCACCGCCCGCGGTGTCTCCAGCTCCAGCCCGCGTGCTCGTCCTGGTCGATACGTCCGCGAGCCAGATGGGAGACTTTGGCCGGCGTGGTCGTGAAGCACTGGCCGGCATGCTGGAGTCTGCCCGCCCCACAGACCGCTACCTCGCTGCGGCTGCCGATGTCACCTGCGTGCCGCTGGCCGAGGGCTTTGTGCCCGCCGGTGCCCCGTCGCTTCAGGGAGCACTCAACACCCTTGCCGCCCGAACTCCGCTGGGCTCAACCGATCTGATCGAGGTTCTCGATCGCGCCACAGAACTCTTCGGCGAAACGCGGGCAGCCGATTCCGCCACCAGCCGCGCGATCGTTTACGTGGGAGACGGCCCCGGACTCGGCGGCGTTGATCCTCTCGATTTCCAGCGGGTGTTGGAGACGCTCCGCGGCAAGCACATCACATTCTCTGCGATCGGCATCGGCCCGCAGGTCAACTGGCCCTGCCTCGCGGCCATAGCCAGTGCCACGGGCGGCATGATGCTGGTCCCCGACGAAGCCACGTCGGCCAAGGACGTCGGTGCAAAGATGGCGGAACTGGCAGTTGCCGCCACCGTCTGGCCGGAGCAGGTGGCGATTTCCAGCACAGCAACCGACACCGGGCTGCAGATGCTGCCGGCGCGGATGCCACCGCTCCGCGGCGATCGCGACTCGGTCGTGTTGGTCGAGGGTCCGCTTGATTCGGCATCGATCGAGATGCTGCTTGATGCCGGGACAGCCGCCCTCACCGCGCCCCCCGTTTCACTCGAGCTGCCAACATCGAAGCACCAAGACGAACATGCCTACCTCGAGGAACTCGCCCGCAATGCCCGTGACAGCTCCGGGGTCTTTCTGCCGCTCCTCGGCCGCGAGGGGCTCGACTTGGCACGCCGTGCCATCCATGGTGAAGCCGCCACGCTCGCCGCCCTGTCCAGACAGGCGGAGGCCGTCGGGGCCCATGATGCCGCGCTGCGGCTGGCCCAAGCCTCCCTGCGCCGCGATCCCGACAACACAGCGGCCGCGGTGATGCACTCGGTTGCCCAGCAACTCCCCGCAATGCAGGCCGAAGAACTGCCGCCAGAGATGCTCTCTCCGGCCGAGGCCAGCTTCGATTCCGACGAGCTCGCCGAGGTCACGGCACTCCGCAAGGTCCGCGCCCAACAGCTCGAGCAGGAGACCGCCGTGCGGCTCCGCAACGCCCGCCATCTGATGATGACAAACCCCGACCAGTCGCGGAACGATCTGAAGGAGCTCCAGCAGATCGTGAACACTTCCGATGACCTCAATGCGGCCATGCGAGACCGCCTCTCCCGGCAGATTGAGATGAGCATTCGTGAATCGGTGGTGCGTTCACGGGAAAAGATCGAGTGCGACATGGCCGCCGAACGGCGGGCCTCCATCGGACGGGAGCGGCAGCGGCTCGACGGCGAGTTGCGGGCAAAAGAGGACCGGTTCAAGCAACTCGTCGACCGCTACGACGCGCTTCTGACAAAGGGAATCGAGGAACGCTACCAGCGGCCGCCCACACAACTCGGCCACGAACGCGAGCGGGACGAATTTGTCGAAGCCGAGGAAATCGCCGTGGAGATGGGCGTGCAGGCCTCCAACATCTACGGCAACTACGCGATGCCGATGCCTGCACGAGAAGTTGCCCGCACGGCGCCGATCGTCGCGAGGATCCTCCATTACGAAACACAGAACATGCGGTTCCGACGTGAAATGCAGCGGAATTTCATGGATGCGCTGCATCTGGTCGATGTGGCGGCGATCCCGTTCGTCGACGAGCCGCCCGTCTACTATCCGAGTGCCGACCGCTGGCGCGAGATCACGAAGCTGCGTGAAAAATGGAAGTCGATCGACCTCGCCAATCCCGGCACGTCCGAGAAAAAGCTCTACGACGCTCTCGACCGGACGGTCGACGAGCTGGATTTTGATCAGAACAATCTTCAGCAAATCATCAACGTGCTGAAAGATAAGTTTGACATTCCCATTCTTGTCGACAAGAGAGCGTTCACGGACGCCGGCATTGAGCCCGAAAACACTCTTATCTCGCAGAAGGTCTCGGGAATCTCTCTGCGGTCAGCACTGCGGCTGCTCTTGGACGATAATGACCTGACCTACCTCATCAAGGACGAGGTCTTGCTGATCACGACCAAGGACAAGGCGGCGGAGAACCTCGTCATCAAAGTCTATCCGGTCGGCGACCTCGTCATGCCGCTCACCGCGGGGAGCGTGAATCCGTTCCAGACCGGCGGCGGCATGGGTGGTGCTCAGTCCATCAACAGCGGACAGGGTGGTGGCATCGGCGGTGGCATGGGCGGCGGCGGTGGTGGCATGGGTGGCGGCGCGTTCCAGATTTCGGATTCCCGCGATCGGGTAGCCCGGCGCGAGAAGCCCGATTCGGCGACCCTGCCTGAAAATCCGCGTGCCACGGCAGGAAAGCCTGCAGCCCGCAGCCCGCAACCGAGCGTCGGTGATACCGCTTCTGCGGCTGCGAACAACACTGCAGAGGCCGAGAACCAGTTTGACGACATCGGCCTGCCCTCGTCCATCGTTGATTCGACCGATATGCGGGCGGCTGTTACCGACTATCTGACGGCAAAGCCATCCGGGACCGATGGCGACGCTGCCGATCCTTCCAACCTCGACGCCCGCGATGTAGCGATCCGCATGGCCCGCCTCCGTGCAACGGCCGCGGCCCTCGGTCGGCAGGGCCGATTCGACCGGGCGAGCGATCTGCTCTCGGCAGCAATTGCCTGTGGCTGGGCCGAGCCCTGGATGTATGAGGCCCTGGCCGTAGCGATGGAAGCCGACGGACAGCCGCGGGAGGAGGTCGAGCGTGCCCTCCTCTCGACTGCGGAATTTGCGTCCTCACCGGCCGACCTGCTGGCCTTGGCCAATTATCTCGCGCGATTCGGCTCGCCCAACCGGGCGATTCGGCTCTGCAAGCAGGTGGCAAACCTCGACCCGTCGAATCGGGAAGCCTATGCCCTCGCGATGACACTCGGAGCCCGATCGGAGGACCTTGCCACGTTGCAATGGGCCTGCCCCGGAGTCTTGGCACACGAATGGCCCGCCGATCAGCGGGAAATTTTCACGCGGGCGGCTCGTCTGGCAAAAACAACCATCGAAACGCTCGAACAGGCGGGACGACAGACCGACGCGGCCGAATTCCAGACACGGATCGATCAGGCTCTCGTCCGCGACGTCGAACTGGAGTTGTCGTGGAACGGCGATGCCGACATCGACCTGATCGTGGAGGAACCGCCGGGCACGGTCTGTTCGCTCTCCTCGCCGCGTTCCAGTTCGGGTGGCATGCTGCTGGCCGACACCGACGCAACTGTCGATCAGACGAACGCCACGCACCGGGAGCGCTACGTGGCCGCCGAGGCATTCCCCGGCACCTACCGCGTCCTGGTGCGACGGGCCTGGGGAAAGGTGGCCGCTGATACGGTGACCGCGACGGTGGTTCTGCACCGCGGCACCGACCGTGAGCAGCGGCTGAAACGACAACTGACGGTCCGGGCGGACGATGCCTATGTGAGCATCGAACTGCCAGATGGACGCCGGAAAGAACCACTGCTCGATGCCCAGGTGGCGCAGGACGTGGTCGCCCAGCAGCAACTCGGTCGCACGATCCTGGGCCAGCAGCTTGCTGGAATCGTCGATCCAAGCGCGTCTGACTCACTGTCGGAGAGTCGGAGCACTCCGCGGACGACCGGCGCTCCGGGGACACCGGGAATGCCGTTCTTCCGCAGCGGCGCCGTCGGATATCAGCCGGTCATCTCGACGCTGCCAGACGGCACAAACATGTCGGCGGTTGCCGTCATCTCCGCGGATCGACGCTATGTTCGCGTGCAGACCCAGCCTCTCTTCTCAGGCGTGGGCCAGGTGACACAGTTCACCTCGTCCGGCGGCGGTGCCGGCGGCACCGGCGGCGGTGGTGCTGGCGGTGGTGCTGGCGGTGGTGCAGCTGGCGGTGCAGGCGGTCAGCAGGGCGGCATGGGCGGCCAGCAAGGCGGCATGGGTGGTCAGCAGGGCGGCCAGCAAGGCGGCATGGGTGGTCAGCAGGGCGGCGGCGGCGGTTTCTGCTGGGTCGCCCGCGAGGTGTATGGTCATGACAATCCCAAATGGCTGCGGTTTCGCGACTGGCTCCGGTCTGACGCACCCCAATGGCTCCATGACCTCTACGCGACACAAGGCGAGGATTTCGCGATCTGGATTCACGACAAGCCGGTCGCCAAGTCGGCGGTGCGGCTCTTGATGGATCAGGCGATCGATTAATGCCTAATTTCGGAGTGATCCTCGCGGCGGCCGGGCAGAGCAGCCGCTTTCAGGATCCGAACTACAAGAAGCCGTTCGCGCCGCTGGCCGGCAGGCCGGTCTGGTTGCATTCCGCCGAGAAGTTCACCGACCGTCCCGACGTCAAGCAGGTTGTGGTCGTCGTCTCGCCCGAAGATCGCGCGGCTTTCGTGGAGAAGTTTGGTGCCAGTCTGGCCTTCATGGGCATCACGCTCGCCGAAGGGGGCACGCACCGCGCCGAATCGGTCCGTCGCGGTCTCGAAAAGTTCTCTGCCGACATCGACATGATCGCAATCCACGATGCAGCTCGGCCCTGCATCGCAACCGCCTGGATCGACCGGGTGTTTGAAGCCGGTGCGAAGACTGGCGCCGCGATTCTGGCGATCCCCGTCGCGGGCACACTCAAGCGAGTGAATGCCGACAAGCTGATCACCGAAACGGTCGACCGCACCGGTCTCTGGGAGGCGCAGACTCCGCAGGTGTTTTCCCGCGATGTGCTCACGCGAGCCTTCGCTCATGCCGCGGCCCAGGGCTCCCAACCCACCGACGAGGCCCAACTGGTCGAGGCGATCGGCCAGCAGGTGACCGTGGTGCCTGGTTCGCCGATCAATCTCAAGATCACCTCGCGAGAAGATCTCCGGCTGGCCGAGCAGGCCATCAAGGCGATGCCTGCCAACAGGATCGCCGGCCCAGCGCACCCTTTCGCAAACGACGATATGTGGCGGTAGGCTTCTATTTCAATGACACACGACCTTGTCTCCGACTTCCAGGCTCGCGGCCTGATCCACCAGTCGACCGACGCTGCCCGCCTCCGCGAATGGCTCAGCGTCCCCGGGCGTCGCGTCTACGCCGGCTTCGATCCCACAGCCGATAGCCTGCACGTGGGGCACTTGGTGGCGCTCGTACTTCTCCGCCGGGTGGCCCATGCCGGCCACGAGCCTGTGGCCCTGATCGGCGGAGCGACCGGCATGATCGGTGACCCGAGTGGACGAAGCGAAGAACGCAATCTTCTCTCGCCCGACGAACTGGCGGCCAACATCGCCGGAGTGGAACGGCAGATCCGGGCCATCCTTCTCAGCGACGCCGGCAATGACGGCCATGTCACCCCACACCACGTCGTCAACAACGCCGACTGGATGCGAGGCGTCGGTTATCTCGAATTCCTGCGGGACGTCGGCAAGCACGTGCCGCTCTCGCAGATGCTTGGCAAGGACTCGGTGAAGAGCCGGTTGGAACGAGACGGCGGCCTCTCCTACACCGAGTTCAGCTACATGCTGTTGCAGGCGTGGGATTTCGTACACCTCTCCGACGCGCTCGACTGCCGCGTACAGATCGGCGGCAGTGACCAGTGGGGCAACATCACGGCCGGCATCGAACTGGGCCGCCGGCTGCGGTCGCGGGAGTTGCACGGCATCACCTGCCCGCTGCTCACGAAGTCGGACGGCACCAAGATGGGGAAGACGGCCTCGGGCGCCATCTGGCTCGATCCCCGCCGCACCAGCCCCTACCGCTTCTATCAATACTGGATCAACCTCGACGACGACGATGCAGGCCGCTGCCTCGCCCGGCTCACCCCTCTGTCGCTCGATGAACTCGCTGACCTCGATGCCAAGCGGGCGGCCCAGCCGGCCGCGCGGGATTCGCAGAAGCGTCTTGCCGAGGAGTTGACGCGGCTCGTGCACGGCGACGCGGGCCTCGCGGCCGCCCGGCAGGCCACCGACATCTTTTTCGGCGCCGAGATCGGTCAGCTCGACGACAGCCAACTCGCCGAGATTTTCGCCGACGTGCCCAGCCGGGAGTTTTCCCGATCGGTGCTCGATGGCGAAGGACTGCTCCTGATCGAGGCGCTCACCGACACCGGTCTGGCACAGAGCCGCGGTGCCGCCCGCCGCACGATCGAACAGGGTGGTGCGTACGTCAACAACCGACGAATCGCCGACCCCGCCCATCGACTCACCGCAGGCGATCTCGCCAGCGCCTCCACGCTCGTCCTGCGATCGGGGAAAAAGAGCTATGCCATTGCCCGCTTTCAGTAAGAAGAAAAGGAGCCACGATCCCATGCGAATCCTGCACTCGCCCGCCGTGTTCCTGCTCCTGTCACTCGCGTTGTCCACCCTGCCGGGCCCGAACGCTTTCGCTGAGGAGCCCGTCGGCGGTGGCCGGGTGATCTCGCTCGAAGACCAGCTCAACACCGGGCTCAAGACTCGTCGGCCAGAGGAGACCGAGTTCGTCGAGGAGGTTGCTCGCCTCGTGAACGAGGGCAAACTGCCCCGAAAGCTCGTCGACTCGACGTTTAGCTGGGCTGTACGGCGGCGACAGACCTATCCCTTTCCGGCCTTCGAGCGGGCCTTGCGACTGCAGGCAGATCGACTGGGCGTGGGTCTGTAGACGCGTCCGCAACGCGAGCCCCTGCGGCGACCATCTGTCCGCCGCAGGAGCCAGTGCTGATTCCTCTGGGATTTCGCAGCGCATCGCCGGCCCGAGCTGCCGCGGGCGATGGGCCGGAGCCCCGTGTATACGATTGGCTGGAGGCGCAGGAAGCCGCGTCTCCACGGATCGATTCATGGACGACTGCCTGTGCTGATCGCGTCACCGCTGACGGTCGATGCGTTTGGCGAGCGGAGTTGCACGTACCATGAATCGGCTGCGGCGACTAAGGCGATCGCTCCATGTCTGGCGGCTCAATGTTGAAACGCTAGAGACCCGCCACCTCCTTGCCGGCGATCCGCCGGTCGTGCTGAGCCAGCCGATCGATCAGATCGTCTGGCAGGGGCAGCTCACCGATGTGCGAGAAGGCTATTGGAACGGCAAGTTCGAATCGGCCACACCCTATGGATCGGTGGCCATTCCGCCGGCGCTCGTGCCGGTGACATGGACGACCGTATCGCTGGGCGAAGGATTTTTTTCGCTCATTGCTCCGGGCGCTGATCCGCAACTGGTTGTCGACTGGGCCAGCCAGACGCCGGGCGTTCTGGAGATCGAGCCCGACTTCATCATCGACGCCCCGCCCGCGACCGGCCCAGCAACCCCGGTCCCTGGCACGGGGACATCGTCCGTTCCCAACGATCCCGGCTATCCGCTCCAGTGGGCGCCGCCGATCATGCAGGCCCCGACCGCCTGGACGATTACCACCGGCGCCCGGATCGTCGTGGTGGCGGTCCTCGATTCGGGCATCGATCTCTCGCATCCCGACCTGATCGCCAACACCTGGAAAAATCCCCGCGAGCTGGCCACCAATGGCATCGACGACGAGAAGAACGGCTTCATCGACGATGTCTATGGGTGGAACTTCCTCACCAACACCAACAACGTGCAGGACGGCTACGGCCACGGCACCCACGTCTCCGGGATCATCGGCGCGGTCGGCAACAACGGCATTGGAATCACCGGCCTCAGCTGGCAGGTGGCCCTGATGCCGCTGAAGATCCTGGGGGACAATGGCGTCGGCACCGTCTCCGCCGCGCTCGCCGCGATGAGCTACGTGACGATGATGCGTCGGGACTTCGAGACCAACATCGTGGTCTCGAACAACTCCTGGGGGGCATCCACCGGAGCATCCTTGGTGATGCGCGATGCCATCGCCGCCATGGGGGATGTCGGCATCACTTTCGTTGCCGCCGCCGGCAACAACGCCTCGAACAACGACATTGTTCCCCGCTACCCAAGCAGCTACGACGTTCCCAACGTGATCGCCGTCGCCTCGAGCGACCAAGCTGACACCCTCTCCAGCTTCTCCAATTACGGCCCAACCACGGTCGACCTGGCCGCCCCGGGCAGCCTGATCTATTCCACGCTGTCTGGTGGCCAATACGGCTATCTGTCGGGCACGTCGATGGCGGCGCCGCAAGTCTCGGGGGCCATCGCACTTCTGAATGCCGGCAAACCAGGCCTCACGGTCGCCCAGACCCGCGCTGCGATTCTCAGCTCGACCGACACCATCCCAAGCATGGTCGGCCTGACCGTCACCGGCGGCCGCCTCAACATCAACGGCGCTATGGTGGCGCTCGGACTGACGCCCGTAGTGCCCCCCGTTCCACCGCCCCCAGCCCCTCCGCCAACGCCCGCACCGCTCCCCTTCACCGACAACTTCAACCAGCTCGATAGCCCGGCGCTCTCCGGCTTCTGGGGCACCCGCATCGGTGGCGTCGGCATCGTCAGCCAGCAGGCGGTGTCACGGGTCACAGGGGCCGCGATCGCCACGCTGAACAACGTCAAGATTGTCAATTCGGCGAGTCAGGCCTTCGTCAATCTCGACGGGGGCACGAGCGTTGGCCTCGTCGCCCGCTACACCGGCGGCGGCGACACACGCATGTATCTGGCCAACATCGCTCGTTCCGGCAGTGGCTTCATCGGCCGTATCTATCGCAATACGGGGGCCGCGTGGACGGTCCTCACCAGTGGCATCATCACCGCCAGTTCGGGCGTGCTGCGGTTTGAAGTCGCGGGCTCGTCGCTCACGCTCCTCTTCAACGGTATCCGCGTCGCCGGCGCCTACGACACTGCGATCCCCGGGGCCGGCGGCGTGGGCATGCGACTCACCGGCAAAGGAGCCGCCCTCGACAACTATGTGCAGGTTGCCCTGACCGCGCCCGTGCCGGTGAACGCCACGCTGCCATTCAGCGACACATTCAACGGCGACGACACCCCATTCGTGCCGGCCTCTTGGACCAGGCGGATTGGCAACATTGCGATGACGAACAACGTCGCCGTCTCGCGATTCAATAACGTCTCGATCATGGCGCTCAACGGCGTGTCGACACGGGATTCGAGCGCTCAGGCGTTCGTCAACATCGTGAATGGGACGTCGGTCGCCCTCGTGGCCCGCTACACCGGCGCGGGGGATGCCCGCATGTACTGCGCGGGGCTCGTGCGGTCGGGGTTCAACTTCTTCGGCAGGATCTGGGTGAACAATGGCAACGGCTGGAGGACCCTCGCCAGCGGCCTGTCGCCGGGCGGCTCTGGCATCCTGCGGTTTGACGTCGCGGGTTCCGCCCTAACACTGTTTCTCAACGGCAGGCAGCTCGCGGCCGCCGGCAACAAAGCGATCACCGGACCGGGCACGATGGGGATCCGCTTCGTGGGCCCCGGTGCCATCGCTGACAATTATCAGGCCATCGCCCTCACGCCCCCCACACCCACGACCACCACCTCTCCTTTCAGCGACGCGTTCATCCAGCCTGACAGCCCCTACCTCGGGAGCAACTGGGTGCAGGTCTACGGCAACACGGCAATCAGCGACACCACGGTTCTCTCGCGAATTAATGACGCCTCCCTCGCGACGCTCTACGGTATCTCCGTGAAAGACTTGAGCTCTCAAGCCACCGTGAGAGACTCAACCGCACAGGCCGTGGTGAACATCGGCTCCGGCACGTCGGCGACTCCTATTTCGGTCGCATTTGGGTCAACAACGGCATCCACTGGAGGCTCCTCGCCTCCACCCCGGTGGCCGTCGCTTCTGGGCGGATTCGCTTCGACTGCATCGGCTCCTCGTTGTCGCTCTATCTCAACGGGGTAAAGATCGCCTCCGCACGCGACACCACACTCACCATACCGGGGGCCGTCGGGATTCGGCTGGCAGGTGACGGCACGACGGTCGACAGCTACGCCTTTGTGGCCCGGTGATTCGCGACAAAGCGACATGGCAACCGAGGTGTGAACCTCACCCGAGCCACGACATCCAACGGTCGCATCACCCCGCCAGCAAGGCCCGGATCCGCGGGTCGGCCAGCGTCTCGGCCACAAATCTCGCCCCGCTGAAATCATGCCGGCAACTGTGGCCGCCTGGCACTGCCACGGCGACCGCGCCGGCCGCCACAGCTGCCTTGCAGCCCGCCTGCGAGTCCTCGAGCACCAGCATCCCACCGGGCTCGATGCCCAGCCGCTGCGCCGCCGTCTGATAGATCTCCGGGTTCGGCTTGCCCTGCAAGACGTCGGCACTGGTGAGCACAAATGCAAACCGCTCCAGCAGCCCCACCCGTGAGAGCACATCGTGTGCAAACTCCGGCCCGCTGCTCGTGGCGACGCCGCGGGTGATGCCCCGGGCGTCGAGCAGATCAAGCAGATCCAAGGCTCCCGGCATGGTCTTTAATTGCGTGTCGAGCAGCGACACGAAGATCTCGCGGGTTTCAGCGGCGAGCGTTTCCACCGTGTCCGCCAGGCCATGCCACTCGATCATGATCGCCAGCGACACTTTCTGTGGCCGGCCCATCATCGCATCGAGCAGGTCGGGCTCGAACGTCCGGCCCCGCCGCCGCAACAGCTCCGAGCCGACATGTTGATACAGCTCCTCCGTATTGACGAGCAGGCCGTCGAGATCGAAGGCCACGCCTTCGATGCGGGTTGATTCGGTCATGCTGTAGCTCTCGTTGTCACTTCAATTGATAGACCGCATAGCTGCGGTTTGCATGGAGGCGTGTGAACGGCAGTGTGTCGACGCCCGGCACATCGAGCGGGATGATCGCATGCGTGGCGCCATACTGCTCGGCCGCCCGCCGCAGCCGCTCGGGGCCCAGGGCCGCCGTCGACCGTTCCATGTTCGTGAAGCTGCCGTCGCGTGAAAAACAGTCGACAAACCGCTGCCGCCATTCGATGAGCGAGCGAGCATCCTGCGGGCTGTTCTTCCAGCCCACCACCTCGCGACGACCGGTCCACCACGTGAAGCTCGCCGCCCCCCGCGGCGTCAGAAAGCAGGCATCGGCCGGCGTGTTGGTGGCGACCCAGTCGCAGATCTCTCGCCATGGTGCCGCATCGACCTTCGTGTCGCTGCGAGCCATCAGCCCCGTGCGGCCGGGGAGCGGCCAGTGCCGGCTTTCGCTGGCCAGGTCGAGGCAGAGCAGCAGGGCAACAACCGCTCGCACAACAGCAGGCCGCATTGGCACGAGCGAGCCGATCGCCGCGTCGTTCATGAGCACGGCAGCAGCGGCGGTAGCCAGCCCGAACGGCACGAGCACATCGGCCAGTCGAAACCAATAAAACCGCAGCAGGCTGTAGGTCGCGTTCGCTGCAAAAGGCTCAAGCAATGAGATCGCGACACCCGCAAGCGAGATCACAATCGCCGCCATGATGAACCGATCGACACGGCGGCGGGCAGCCTGCACCAATGGGGATGCGGCCGCAGGAACTCGACACAGCAGCCACCAGAGCAGGATCGCAAGCAGATGGCGGGCCACCATGCCGTCGGCAAACGTCCGCAGCAGCAGGTGGTGCGGAAGCCGTTCGACGACATGAATCTTGGCGGCTGCAGCCCGCATGGCCGCGTCGGCCCCGGCAGAGAGGCCGAGTGCCGGCACGACCCCAGCAGCGGCTAGCAACAGACCGACTACCATGAGCACGAGGCTGACGAAGGGTGTGGCCCTTGGCCCCGCGGGCTCGTCGCCACGGTCGCCATCCGATCGGCCCGTCACAAAGCCACCGCACCAGCTCATGGCCATCGCCACGAGCCCCCAGCCGCCGACGATCGGGTGCAACGCTGTCGCCGCGCCCATGGCCAGCCATGCCCAGGGGAATCGAGCCCTTCCCAGTTCACCAGCGGCCGCGAGCACGAGCGCCCACGAAAACACTTTTGACTCACAGCCGCCGATCACCCATTCCCCGGCCGCGGTTGTGTGCCGCAATGCCAGCGAGAAAAGTGCCGCAGCGAGAATCC
>Ga0304730_1000089_pt1 | contig 88503 bp, 74 predicted proteins | sample M_130628_MF_Meta_FD_190474 | JGI IMG/M metagenome (GOLD analysis project Ga0304730, IMG submission 190474) | Freshwater microbial communities from Lake Montjoie, Canada to study carbon cycling - M_130628_MF_MetaG (v2) (version 2) | ecosystem: Environmental > Aquatic > Freshwater > Lake | place... | reverse complement strand
CCAAAAAAGTAGCTACTTTTATTCATGTAATTTATGTTTCGCAAAAACCAAATTACATGAAAGCGGGAAATCCTTCAAAGGAAATCCCGCTTTTCTAAAAAGTTTTATCGGACACTAGTGATTTTAAACGTATATAAATACTTAAAAAACGGCTAAATCAAATCAATTCGCGAAATTGCACCTTGGGAAGGGGAACTTGGGTATTCCCTATAAAATCGAGATGTAATTGTCAAGCAAAATTTTTAAAATCCTTTCCTTTTTTTTGAACAAAGCTGTTGATAATTGCTATTTTAAATTTTCAGGTTGTTTATCATTTATGGGGCTTCCCCCGCTCCATGCTTACGCGGAGTCACGCTATCCGCTATGCAAGGCGCCGCTTCTATCGTTAAGCCGGCATTGATAAAAAGTAGAACAAATCGATTAAAGAAATCTTCTGTTAAATATAACTGAGTAAAGAGAAGCAACAATTTAGTTCAAATCGCTTGCTTCTATAATTTGAATTTTACCATGCTCACTCACAACGATTTTCTGCCCCAAGCGTTTCTTATTAGCTATAAATTTCTTTGCTGAAATCTTCATTGCTTCAATAATTCGATCACGAATTTCTTTTATTTCAGAGTTTTTCATGAAAATATCAATTGAATTTGTTGAAACTTATCTTTATTATAAATAATCTCCGAATTACCCGTGGATTTTTCAAATAACAACTCAGGATTGCTCTTCGAATTGTCATAAAGTAAAATTAAATCACACCAATTATAATACAAATTAAAGAGGTTTCTAAGTCCACTATAATATCTACGAACAATAGTATCTGTTGGAATATTGTGACCGCCTTCTTCTACTCGAGTTTGCACTCGCTTTATTGCTAATTCTGTAGATTCTAACCAAAAATAAATAAGAGTTATCGAATACCCTTTCAATTTTGCTTTTTCAATCGTTCCAATAAAACTTCGAGTAGAAAGGGTTGTTTCAAAAGCAAAATCGACTCCTAATTCTAGAAGTTCTTCTATTCTATGGAGCATTATTCTTCCAGATTCAATAGCAACTTTATCAGGTTGAAATGGAGAGATTCCACGCGCAATTTCATCAGCATTTACATATTCTTTACAATGAAGAATATCAGGAAGAATGTTGAATGAAGCTGTAGTTTTACCGGCTCCATTACATCCACAAATGATATACAGATTTCTACTTTGCACGCACAAAGATAAGAATAAGACACATGTTTAATCTTTCAATCTGTAATATGATTTTTCAAACGTCCCAACAAACAATGAATACTGCTTATTCTATCTTCGCAATTCAAACATTACCAATCCCATGAGAAATTGTATTCTGGTTATCCTGCTTTCCATTCAAGTCCTATCTGCTCAAAATTTCCTCCCTCCTTTTCAACCTTGGAAAGGAAAAAGTGAAGCCATTCTGCTAAAATCATCCGAACGATTTGTAACACCGTTCGAATTAAGCAATGGGGAAAATTCAGCAACTAGAGTACAGCTATATGATTGGTTTTCGGAATTAATGAAAGAATATCCGATTGTTAGTCGCCAAAGCATTGGAAAGACTGCTCAAAACCGCGATATCTGGATGTATGCCATTCGAAAAGCTGGAAAAACAAAACCAACACTTCTATTTCAGGCAGGAATTCATGCAGGAGAAATTGACGGAAAAGATGCTGGCATGTTGGTATTTCGTGAACTTCTCAGCAAGAAAAATCAAGAAATTCTGAATAATGTCAATATCCTATTCATTCCCATTCTCAATGTGGATGGACACGAACGCGCTTCAGAATTTAACCGAATCAACCAACGTGGTCCGACAGTGATGGGCTGGAGAAGCAATGCGCTCAACCAAAACCTCAATCGCGATTATACCAAACTCGATACAAAAGAAATTCAATCAGTCATTAAGGTCATCAACACCGAAAATCCAACCTTATACATGGATATTCACGTAACCGATGGCGCCGATTACCAATATGACATTACGTATGGATTTTTAGATGAACACGCTTATTCTCCTAATATCTCGAAATGGTTGAAAAGCAATTATCGTCCTACAATGGATCTTGCTTTAGGAAAAGCTGGTCATATTCCCGGCCCCTTGCTTTTTGCAGTAAACGATGATGATTTTAACGATGGAAACAACGAATACACCTTCTCTCCCAGATACTCTCATGGTTATGGCGATGCACGTCATTTGCCCAGTATTTTAGTCGAAAACCATTCCTTAAAACCTTTTAAACAACGCGTTTTAGGAACAAGCATTTTGGTGTTAGAAACACTTAAACTCCTTGCCGAAAAAGGAAAGGAACTCAATTTGGCAATCAAGGCCGACCAAAATCCCAAATCCGATTCCATAACCTTAAGCTGGGATTTCCCAAAAGCTATAAATGATTCAATGTCTTTCAAAGGAATCGAATCCCGAAAAAAAACATCTTCCTCCACAAACGGAACCTATGTGGAATGGCTTGGTAAATCGGAAAACAAAACAATCCCCGTTCGAAAAAACAACATTCCGGTTTTGAAGATAAAACCTCCTGCTTTTTACGTCATTCCCGTTCAATATCAGGAAGTCATTGAGAATTTAAAATCACACGGAATCGAAATGCACACTATTCAAAACGATAGCACTCTAGTTCTATGCATGTACCGATTTACCAATCCCCAAATTCAAGGAAAGCTTCCTATGCAAGGGCGTTGTCGCTTAAAAGCAGAAACCGATATAGAAATCAAACCACATCAGTTTCTCAAAGGATCGGTTGTCATTAAAACAAATCAGGCATTGGGAAATCTTGCTTGTTTGCTTCTCGAACCATCATTTACCGATTCCTATTTCCAGTGGGGTTTCTTTCCCGAATGCCTTGAACGCACCGAGTATTTCGAAACCTATGTGCTCGAGCCCTATGCTGCCGATGCACTCCTTAAAAATCCAAGATTAAAAGCCGAATTCGAGAAAAAGAAAGCCGAAGATGAAGCATTCTCTAAAGACCAAGAAGCGCAACTTCGTTGGTTTTACGAACGTTCACCTTATGCAGATGACACGTATTTGTTGTATCCAGTAGGGAAAAGTTTGAATTGAATTAATAGAAGATTTCCTACCTAAAAACAATATCCTTCACCAGCTCCTCGCCTACTTGCTCGTTCAGGGTTTGGATAATTTTGGCTTTGGCAAAACTCAATTCGCTTCGCAAGGATGCAGATGTAATTTGCACATACAAAGTTCCTTCATACAAGCGAATATCTTCGGTGCGGTTCGCAATCATCGGTCCCAGCAATACGGACCAAGACTGCAACAATTTAAATTCTTTGTACTTCGGTGTTAAACCAGATTGATGAAGCCACAATTCAATGAGGTCACTTACAGACGATTCGTTGCTCTTACGTTTCATGCCGGTTGAACCGTTCCTTGATGAACAGTAAAGTGATTAAAGGTAGTCTGAATTCCGCGTAAAATTTCGGCAATTCTTTCGGGATGCGAATCGGTTATGAAAATTTGTCCAAAATGCTGCTTACTTACCAAGGTCATCAATGCCGTGATTCGCTCCTGATCGAGTTTCTCAAAAATATCGTCGAGCAATAACAAAGGCTTCATGTTTTTTGTTTCACTCAAGACATCAAACTGGGCCAATTTCATTGCAATTAAATACGACTTCTGTTGCCCCTGACTAGCATATTTTCGTAATGGAAAACCATTGATGAGCATCCCTAAATCGTCCTTATGAATGCCCACTGTAGTGTATTGCATGATTCGGTCTTTCTCTCGCGATTGCAAAAAAAGCGTGTATGGATCAGTTTCGAATAGCCGACTTTCATAAGACAATTCAACCGTTTCATTACTCCCCGAAATAAATGCATACACTTCTTGAAACAAGGGACGAAATCGTTCTAAAAATATTTTTCGTGCTTCAAAAATGGGTTTTGCAAATTCCGATAATTGTTCATCCCAAACATCAAGCATTTCAGAACTGCAGTTGCCTTGTCGCAAATATGCGTTTCGCTGTTGGATGAGTTTGCCGTAACGAATCAGATTCTCTAAATACGTTTTATCATATTGCGAAATAACGCTATCCATAAATCGACGTCGCTCCTCGCTTCCATCGGTAATGAGTGCAATATCGGAAGGAGAAATAACCACCAAGGGAAAAAGTCCAATATGATCGGATAAACGTTCGTATTCTTTAGTGTTACGTTTAAATTGCTTTTTTTGTCCGCGTTTTATGCCGCAATAAACTGCCTCCTTTTTACTGTCCTTATCGAAAATACCTTGTATTACAAAGAAGGGCTCATCGGATAAAATATTTTGAGAATCGATGGGATTAAGAAAGCTTTTGCAAAACGATAAGTAATGAATAGCGTCGAGCAGATTGGTTTTGCCTGAGCCATTATTTCCTGTATAAACAACTACATTCTCGCTGAAAACCAATTTGGCTTCAGGATAATTTCGAAAATTAACAAGATGTATTTCGTTCAATTGCATGGTTGGCAAAGATACACGTCAATGTGTTGCATAAAAGCATCATGAAAGATTCTTTTAGATATGCTAGTTAAAATGACGCTTTGAAACAGAGAAAGAAATTGCATAAGAATTTTACCTTGTTGATATAAAAAAAAACGTATTTTTGCCGCTCAATTTTTGAAAGAAAACATGGCTCAAAATAACCCTCCAAAGCAGGATACTTTAGAAAATATCGAGGAATCTCTCTCGAATGCTGAATTATTCATCGAAAAAAATCAAAAGAAATTACTTCTTGTTCTTGCCGCAATTGTTGTAGCCGTTGGAGGAGTTTTAGCATATAATCAATTTATTGTTAAACCAAAAGAAGCCGAAGCACAAACTGCGATGTTTCGTGCTGAAATCTATTTTGAAAAAGATTCTTTCAATTTAGCATTGAATGGAAAAGGCGATGTAGAAGGATTTCTTTCAATCATTGATAATTATGGTGGAACTAAGTCATCGAACTTAGCTCATTACTATGCAGGAATTTGTTACCTACAAACTGGAAAATTTCAAGAAGCAATTAGCCAATTGGATGAATATTCTGGCGACGATATGCTTACCACATCCATGGCGATGGGAGCAAAAGGCGATGCTTTAATGGAAATGAACAAAGCGCAAGAGGCGATTGATCAATACATCAAAGCTGCTGGAAAAAACGAAAACACCTTCAGTACTCCAATGTACTTGATGAAAGCTGCAATGGCATATGAAGACATGAAAAATTACGATAAAGCTCTTGAGATTTATAAAAAAATTCAGAAAGACTTTTTCCAAAGTACTGAAGGTCGTGATGCTGAAAAATACATTGCTCGTTTGGAAGCAGTAAAAGAAAACGGCGCTAAATAATGTCATCCGCACATCAAAATTTATCATCTCGTAAAATGGTCAATATTCCCAATATTGACCATTTTCGTTTTACTATTATCGTTGCGCAATGGAACAAAGAAGTAACAGGCGCTCTAGAACAAGGATGTGTTGAAACGTTATTACTCAACGGAATTCCACAATCAAACATTCAAGTATATGCTGTTCCAGGTTCATGGGAATTAATATCGGCAGCTCGTTTAGCTGTTTCTCATAGTAAAACCGATGCTGTTATATGCATTGGAGCAGTCATCAAAGGTGATACTCCGCACTTCGAATACATCTGTCAAGGTGTAACCAACGGACTAGCTTCCCTTTGCTCCTCTCAAGACATTCCCGTTATTTTTGGAGTTCTAACCGTTAACACTCTGCAACAAGCACTCGATCGTTGTGGAGGAATTCACGGAAACAAAGGCGATGAAGCGGCTATTACGGCTATTGAGCTAGCGGTTTTGAGTGGGAAGTTGAAAGAAAAAAGTTGAAAGTTAATCAGTTCTTGCTGATGCATTTGCAGAAGCTTAGAAATGATTAATCCCGAGTGAAAGCCCTTTTGGCTGATACCTCGGGAGGGGAAAAGTTGAAAGTTCTTATTGATGAATTAATAGTTCTAATACAGAAATCTAATGCGATTAATCGTTTGTTTATTTCCTCTTTTTACGAGCATTTTGATGCACGCTCAAGTCTCCAAATTGGAGCAGCCCAACACGGATTATTCAGTGGCTGATGCTACTACACTCGACACACGAAGCGATTCAATCGATATCCTTCACACCAATATTAACCTAGATTTCAGCTTGCTTCCTACTACAACTTTGCGTGGAACCTGCCTCATTAACTTCAGTGCTTTGGTCAACAATATTGATCATATCAGTCTCGATTTACTTGCATTGACAGTCGATTCGGTAAAACAAGGTGATGAACATATTGCATTCACCCTTATCGGAGAAAAGCTTAACGTAAACCTACCTTTCCCATTGCAAATCAATAATAACACTTCCATTCAGGTGTATTATCAAGGAACACCTGTTGAAGATGCTTCTGGGTTTGGAGGTTTTAGTTTTTCGGGTGGATACGCTTATAACATTGGTGTTGGTTTCGATGCGCAGCCCCATAATTTCGGTCGCGTATGGTTTCCTTGCTTCGATAATTTCGTTGAACGTTGCACCTTTTCACTCATCGTTAAAACTCCTGCTAATTTAACTTCATACTGCGGAGGTATCATGGAACTCGATACCATCGAGAATGGTTTCCGAACACGACATTGGACCTTGAATCAAGAAATCCCTAGTTATTTAGCTTCCGTTGCTGTTGCTCCATACACGGAAGTGAATTACACATTTAACAGCTTATTAAATCCACAATTGAATGTAAAACTTGCTGCGGTTGCTTCAGACACCACAGTCATGAAAAATGCATTTGTCAGTTTGGAACCCATTTTTCATCAATACGAGCAGCATTTTGGACCGTATCGTTGGGATCGTGTTGGCTATGTAATGACTCCCTTTCAAGCTGGAGCTATGGAACATGCAAGCAACATTGCCTATCCACGAGATTTGCTAACTAGTGGTCCATCGGGCAATCAACACATCATGGCGCATGAACTTTCGCACCATTGGTTTGGCGATTTGGCAACATGTAGAACGGCCTCTGAAATGTGGCTTAACGAAGGTTTTGCATCGTATTGTGAGCGCTTATTCGACGAATGGCTGATATCTCGTGCGACTTATAATACCAATGTCCGCACAAACCACAAACAAATGCTCAATCTCTGTCATGTAAAAGATGGAGGATATTGGCCGTTATCGAATGTTCCTCAAGCATATACATATACCAATTCAACGTATGAGCGCCCTTCCGATATAATTCACTCGTTGCGAACATACATGGGCGACAGTCTATTTTTTGTTGGAATTCGACATTATTTAAACACCTACACTTTTAAACACGCAACTTCCAATAATCTGCGCGATGCTTTGGAAATTAGTACGGCTGTCCCACTCCAGAACTTCTTCGCCGATTGGGTTGATACTCCGGGCTGGGGACAATTTTCGGTCGATTCTTTTTCTTTAAACAGTGGGAATAATTGGACAGTATTTTACAGTCAAAAATCGGCAGGTAATTCGCATATATATAGTAATGTTCCATTTGAAATTTCTTGTCGTGGTGCGAACTTCGAACTCTTTACCTCACAATCGATTTTAAGTGGACCAAACGGCTCATTTACTATCAATATTCCTTTCGAACCTGTTTATATAAGTTTGAATAGAAACGAGGCCATTTCACAAGCGGTAACTGCAGAAGATCGTTTTATTAAAACTACGGGCAATGCAAGTTGGACGAATGCACTAATCGATATAAATACATCCGAAATACAAGATTCTGTTTTGCTTCGTGTTGAACATCATTGGGTTGCGCCCGATCCATTCAAGCAAGGCTTTGCCATGTATAGATTAAGTCCGAACCGCTTTTGGAGAGTTGATGGAGTTATACGTGATGGCTGGAAAGCAAGTGGAAAATTCAGTTACAATGGTCGAACGAATAGTACTTCAAGTGGTTGGCTTGATAATGAATTGATTACCGATGAAACTAAATTGGTCATGTTATATCGCCAGAATACAAGTGACGATTGGCGTGTGATTCCGACTACTCAAAATGTGAATTCAAGTACGACCGATAAGTTTGGAAGTTTTTTACTTGATAGTTTGATGCTTGGTGAATATACGTTTGCTGAACTGGATAGCAGTTTAGGAATTATACCTATTTCGGTTCAGGAAAACACATCATTAAAGCTTTTTCCAAATCCTGCAAAGACTCAGATATCGATGACTTGGGAAAAAGAAGATATGCGTTTTGCGGAGTTATTTGATATTCGCGGACAAAGTTTAGGTCGCTTAATGATTCCTCCAGGATTGCGCGGCTGGGTTTTTCCGACAGAGCATTTAGGAACTGGAACCTATGTAATGAAACTCCAAGCTAAAAGTGGCAATCTGCTTCAAGGTAAATTCATAGTTGAGCGTTAATATACTCTGGCGAGCTTTTAGTTAAAAAGAGTATTCATCGATGATAAAAGATATATCTGCAACTGAATGGTTCAAGGCTGTTCAGATTCAGTTCAATGCGGTTTCAAATCCGGAGAAAGCTTCAGCAATGGAAGCATACATGAAAAATCACTTCCGATTTTTAGGCATCCCAAAACCTATTCGTGCTGTTGAGACCAAGAAACTATTTTCCATGTATGGAAAACCATCGCTTGAAACACTCGATCAGTTGGTTCCAATGCTCTGGGAATTGCCCATTCGGGAGTACCATTATTTTGCGATGGAATGTCTTTATCATCAAAGAAAACATTTTCGTGAAAGCGATATAAACCTTTTCGAATCATTGATGAATGTGCATTCGTGGTGGGATACTGTCGATTTTATAAGTCCCAATTTATCTGGTTCGCTTTGCCAGAAATACCCACATCTACTTATCCCAACATGCCAACGCTGGAATGCGGATAGTCATTTTTGGATTCGTCGTGCAAGTCTAATAATTCAACTTCGATACAAACAGGAAACCCAAACCGAATTGCTCTTTGAGATGATTCGCCCTTTGATGCTTGAGAAAGAGTTTTTCATTCGAAAAGCCATTGGGTGGAGTTTACGCGAATTGGCTAAATCTCAACCAGAAAAAGTAGTTTCTTTTGTTGAAAACAATCCAATTTCTCCATTAAGTAAGCGCGAGGCATTGAAACATTTAAAAAAATAGCTTGAAAACTAGCGTGTTACAAACTAACGTGTAAGATAGTTTGAAATTCGGGAAAATAGGGTAGTTTTGTATCCGCTCTATAAAAGAATGAGAAGACTACTTTTACTTGCTATTTTCCTTTTGCCATTTGTAGCTAAAGCGCAAGTTCCGCCGCGGACCCAGCCTGCTTTTCGTGATACAATAAAACCTCGCAAGGATACCATTCGCGTCGATACTACGGAGTATTGGAGAGATTCTCTATTCAAAGAAATGCAACAAAAAGTGTTGAAGGAAGGTGCGCGTCCGCCCAAAACACTAAAAAAAGTTCGTAAGTTCAAAATTCGATACAGCGACCGACTTCAATACGGTTACTTAGTCGATTATCCTTTAACAGCAGCAGCTGGAGTTACAACGGTTTTAAGTTTCCAAAAGCAATTGGGAATTTGGGAGGATGGTTTTCTACCTAAGCGTTTAAAATACGATACAACTCAGGCCCAACTTAATAAAGCTTTCGCATATCGTTTGGGGAAAATATTTTTAATTGACGCGCCTCTCGAAACTATACTAGCAAGCATAGAATCTGAATTTTATGGTTCTATGGGAAGAACACGTGAATTTGGATTGAGTGGTACCGGCTATTCCTTCAGACCTGGTAATTTATTCTCCTTTTGGAAACCTGTGGGCGGGATGACTTATCAGCGAGAAGCTATCGAAAATGACGCCTCACGTATGCAATTGGCTCAAATTGCTGGTGCTGGAATTGATGCAAGTTCAATGGCTAGTGAACAGTTAGCGCTTCGTTGGTTGCAACGCAAATCATTGACATATCATGAGTCAATGCACATGTTGCGAACTCAAATGTCGGCATTGGCTTCTGTTTTAAGTGTATCAGACAATCCTCAACCCGGAACAACTGCTGCTGGTGATTGGTTGTACTATACCAATAGAGAATTTGGAAATATCAGCAAATACAACTACAACGCATTCAACTTAAAACGCGATTTCGCAATAGCTACCTTAAGTAATCCCATGTTGTACACTGCACTCTACAGTGTATTCAATCAATATTTAATTCATGGAAATGATTCAATCGCAACCCCTGCATTGAAATTAGGTTACGGTGCTTATGCGCTTCCTTGGGTTCGTTTAGGTCTTTCACCTTTTGGTCCAGAATGGATTCCTTCCCTTACCTTGACAAAGCATCGTCAGATGATTCAGTTGTATGCTCGAATTGGAACAAATGTATTTACTGAATCTTACGCTGGAGGTATTAAGTTGTTTGACATAAAACGTAATACGAAATTTAGTTTAAATGCACACATTACCATTTGGAAACAACGCTATTTCTTCCGCGATTGGATTAACCAAAAAGTGGAACCAATCTATTGGGGAGGCGCGGGAATTGTTTCAGGGAATTTCCAATTAACCAATCATGTAGAACACCCAATATCCTTGATGTTTCACGCAGGATACAAAACACGTGGATACATGGAAGGAGAAGTTTGGGATGCAACTCCCATTCTTAAAGTGGGCTTGAGTGTTGCGCTTGATAAAGATTATACCCAAGACGATACAGTTCCTGAATACATTATCATTCCTAAAAAGAAGAAAAAAGCATCAGGAAAAAAACGTAGAAAAAGAAGAAGAAGATGATGAGTATCCTAACACATCGAAAATCATTTCAATTGCCTTTGCTTCTATTATGCATCGTTGCAATTGCTATAACGTTTAATGCTTGCGTGAAGGAGAATCTTGAACCCATTGAATTACCTCAAAAATCAATGGAAATAGTTCGTCTTGAAATATTAACGAACAACTTAACAATAACACGTAATTTCTGGGGCGAAAAAATTGGTTTAACGGAAGTTTCAGGAGAATCATCCGCTTCAAAGGTTTCTTATTATTTAGGTGATACTTCATGTAAATTAACATTCCGTTATTTCTACCGCCTCGAACCCTTTGTTAACCACTTTGCTATTTCAATTCCACCCAATCAAATTGAAAATGCCTTGACTTGGTTAAAGAGCAAGGACATTAAGATCATCAAAAACGAAACGACGGTTGCAGATATTTATTCTAACCCCGTTTTCAATTCGAAATCCATATTTTTTGATGATGCTGTTGGCAACATTGTAGAATTAATCGCTTTCCAAAATTTAGGTTCTGAGTTTGAGGGAAAACGTATTTCTAAAACAGTTGATGGCCCTTTTTCCAAAGATCAGCTTTTCAATATTTCACAAGTATCTCTTGCTGGAATAAACGTTCGTGCTGCTTACGATGTCTTACATACAGTTTTTGAATACGATTCACTTTCTAGATCTACCGCTAGTTACAAACCAACAGGTGGTCCGGAAGGATTAATCCTTTTACGATTAAAATCTCGTCCTTGGCTTCCTACAGATAATAATTATCCGCCCGATGTTCCGAGTATCACTTCATTAACCATTCGCCGTCCAAACGGCTTTACAAAAGACACCACGATTATAATGCCTCAAGAAATTTACTTTTCAAATTTCACACTTAAGACCGTTCAATAATTAACGAGGCATTACAAACTTAAGAACATCCGGAAAGCGACCTTGCCAAGCTTTTTCATTGTGTTCAGCTCCTGGATATTCTTTCGTAATCCAGTTCTTTTTTGAATATCCTTTCGATTTCAACAATGCATCAATTTCTAATTGATACGGTTTGTATTGTTTATCCAAGGTTTCAGAACCATAATCAAAATATAATCGGTGACTTTCGAATGAAGGAAGTTTCTTAGTCAAATAGCTAATCATGGCTTTTGAATATGCCGGATTATTCTCTTTTAAGCTAACAGGCCAATGGGTAGAAATACAAGCTGCCGTTCCAAATACATTAGGATATTGACACAAGGCATACAAAGAAATCAACCCTCCTCTACTCGATCCTGCAATGCAGGTATATTCTTTTGAACGTTCAGTATAAAACGAATTATCAATAACTGGCTTGAGCTCTTTCACGATAAACAAAAGATACGCATCTGATATGGGTTCACCATTGAATTCTTCATTGAAACTATTTTTCAAATTCTCAGGTAACTCATTATAAAAAGCTTGTGGGGTATATTCCAACGATCGTTGAGGCGAATTGTGAATTCCTACAATGATGAACTGTTTCGTTTTTCTTTTGCTCATTAAGTCCATCGCAATACGATCAGCATTCCAAGATACTCCCGAGTACGATGTTGTTGAATCGAATAGATTTTGTCCATCCTGCATATACAAAACAGCATAGGGCCCAAATTTCGGATAACCATCAGGAAGCCATACATCCACATTTCGAGGTGTTACTTGCTTTGATGGAAAATTTTTGAAGGTTTGGATTCGACCTTTTCCAGGACTTAGTGTTTGAGCTGATAGTTGGACAAATGTTGCAAGAATAATTGCAAAGAGACGAATCATATAATTTGACTAAGCCACAAAGGAACAAAAATCACGATGTAAAAAAGCATATTAACAAACAATTGGATTATTTATTAAACAGGAAATGAAATTTAGATGCGTCAGAAAATGAACAATAACAACAGAAAGTAGCGAATACTACATTCATTGTTATCCTATAGTATTGGTGATTTATAGAAATTGCTTATACTTGCAACCTTAATTAGAATGTCATGGCCAAAAAAGTAATAGAGACAGCAAATAAGACTTCTACATCACGTCACCCATTTAGCGATCCAGAGCAAAATGGCGGTTTTGTAATTTGGCAAGTTTCTATGCTTTGGCAACGTAAATTAAAAAACGGTCTCGACACCATTGGAATAACACACGCACAATTTCTTTTATTGGCCTCATTGCAATATATCGGCACTCAGAAAAATATCGTATCACAACAAGATCTTGCGAAACATTGCCGCATCGATAAAATGATGACTTCTAAAATTCTTCGCACATTACAAAAAAAGGCCTTATTAAGTCGCAAGAAAAACAAAATGGACACGCGTTCCAAAACCCTTGCTTTGAGTGAAGAGGGAGAAGCGACTCTAACAAAAGCATTTAAAATTATTGACCGCATTGATGGAGATTTCTTAGTTTCATTGGGTTTAAATTCCATGTCATTTCAAGACGATCTAAGAACCTTGCTTAAACAGAACAGTTAGAAATTACAGGTCTTTTTGATTACTTTGCGGAAAATTAACCGCATGATTCTTCGTATCAAAATCACCATTTTCAGTATCTTTTTAGGATTAACCGCCTTTTCTCAATCCAGCATTAGCAGTTACTTGCAACAAAAAATGCTGAATGAACCGCTGAAAAGTCAACGTGTTCAAATTTACTTTCGCGACAGATTAAACACCCGTGAATTAAATACTCAGTTCGATCTTCAATCTGTTTCTGTTCATGATCGGATAACATACTTGAACCAATCGCTTAAGTCAAAAGCGACTAATTCCCAAGAGCCCGTTATTGGATTTATTAAAAGTCGCTTAGGGAATTCTGAGGGATCTTCTGCAATTGTTCAACAATTTCACATCATTAATATGATGATTATTGATGCTGATGCTGCATTAATTGAAGAACTCGCTGCATTGCCTCAAGTGGAACACATCGAATCGGATGAACGATTTTTCATAACGCCTATTCCCATTGTCGAGAAACACCAAGTTACAAGTCGAGTTGTTGGTGGACACGAACCTGGTCTAGAAGCGATCCATGCGCCCTTTATGTGGAATTTAGGATATACTGGATTAGGTCGTAAACTATTCACATGCGATACCGGAGTTTGGCCTGTGCATCCTGCAATTAAAAGACAATTCAGAGGCAACTACTTACCTGAAAGCTGGTGCTGGAAAGGCTTCGATTCCGAAACACCTGCCGATAAACCCGATGCGCACGGAACGCACGTTACAGGAACAATTCTAGGCCTCGACACACTCACTGCCGACACCATAGGAGTTGCTTTCAATGCCAGTTACATGGCTGCTGATCCGATTGTAGAAGATATTGCTGATATAAAACCGGTGAGTGTCATTTTTGAAGCATTTCAATTTGCAATCAATCCAGACGGAAACGATTTAACAAGCAATGATGTTCCCGATGTTATCTGCAATTCATGGGGAATTGGAGATTCTATTGCAGCGGGATTATGCACCGAACCCTTCATTACCGATTTGTTTTCGGCGCTAGATGTGGCAGGAATTGCCGTAGAATTTTCGGCTGGAAATGAAGGACCTGGTGCAGGAACCATTGGCTTACCTCAATATGTTACGTTCGACAGTCTATCTATTTTCACCGTGGGAGCGCTGAATGCCGCTACAAGTAATTTGCCCATTGCCAGTTTTTCAAGTCGCGGACCAACCTCTTGCGATGTTCAAGAATCTTGGAAAATAAAACCTGAAGTTTCTGCTCCTGGTGTGAATGTTCGTTCGAGTGTGCAATGGAATCAATATGCTGAGTATTCTGGAACATCCATGGCTGGCCCCCATGTTGCTGGAGCTGTTTTGTTATTGAAAGAAGCATTTCCATTGTTGAACGGTCGTCAACTATTAAACGCATTGTATCAAACTGCGACCGATTTGGGCGATGTTGGAGAAGACAATACTTATGGCCGTGGTATTATAAATCTGGAAACGGCGTATAACTTTCTCGCTTCACAATTTACTCCCGTTCCCCCAAACTCATCTCCTTACGATATCTCCATTGAATCAATCTTAGGAAACGGATTTTCGTGTACTGGAAACTACAGTCCACAAGTGGTTATCCGAAATGTTGGAACTCAATCGATTGGATTGGGACAAGTAGACTGGAAACTCGATGGACAATTTGTTGGATCTAGTCCTTGGAATTCAACCCTTCAACCGGGACAACGTGATACAATTCTTTTAAGTTCCGGAATTCTTACTGCCAGTCGAAATGAAATCCAAGCAAGCATTATTTGTTTTGGCAATTTTATTGAACGCGATTTATTGAATAACAGTCGTGTTATCCATGTGTATGTCCAGCCAACGGTCAATCTTCCTTATGCAGAAAGTTTTGAAAATACCGATTTAACATCAAACAATTGGTTGAAATTCAATTACGACAACAGCAAAACCTGGGATACAACACATACCGCTGGATTAACAAATAGTTTTTATTCAGCGAGAATGCCATTTTTGGGATATTCGAACAGAAAACAATTGGACGATTTAATTACACCGATTGTAAATGTTCCAAGTAATGTTGACTCATTGTTTCTCCGTTTCGATTTAGCTTACCGTTATAGAAATCCAACATTGAGTGATACACTTGATATTGAGGTTTCTAATACTTGTGGTGAAAGTTGGACTTCTGTTTTCAGAAAAGGCGGCGAAGAATTAGCAACCTACGACACCTTATGGACTAATTTCAGGCCCTTTACTGCGGCACATTGGAAAACACATAAACTTGACCTACTCCCCTATTCTACAAACGGTTCTGTGATGATTCGTTTTCGTGCAATTAATGGATCAGGGACAAGTTTATTCCTCGATAACATTGGCATTTATTCTGCTTCAGATCCAACACTCATAGAAAACATTTCGCTTCAGGCAAGTATTTTCCCAAATCCAACGCAGGATAATATCACAATTAAACTTGGACAAACAGGGCAAAACGTGAATGTTGATATAATTGATTTGCAAGGAAGAATTATCCAGCAAGGAGTGATCAATAAATCGCAAGATCAAATTCAACTATCCTTGGCTGCATTGCAATCGGGAGTTTATTTTGTAAGATTGAATTCCCAAAATGGCAATGCAGTTAAACGCATCATCATTCAATAATTAATTTGTTTTGCGTCCAAAGAAAGCGAATAAATGAATCGTCTTACTAAATCAATTTCATTGCCTTTTTGGTTACTCACCTTAACTGCAGTAACAAGTCTTGTTATTTCCCAATTAGTGCAAGATGGGATGTTTATGGATGGGATGATTTATGTAACAGTAAGTCGTAATTTATCTGAAGGTGTTGGAACTTTTTGGGATCCTTATTTCAGTGCAACTTTAATGACTTCGTATCACGAACAACCTCCATTGTATTTTGGTTTGTTGGCTTTATTCTATAAAGTTTTTGGAAGCAGTATGTACGTTGAACGATTGTTCAGTTTAGTCTGCCTGGCAGTTACCTGCTTTTACATGCATTTGTTTTGGAAAAAGCTATTTATAAATACAAAAGAAATTGCCCAACATAGTTGGATTCCGGTCCTTTTTTATGTGATAACTCCCGTTTGTTTTTGGGCATACACCAACCATGTTGAAGAAACGGTTATGGCCATTTCTGCAACAATGGCAAGTTATTATGTGTATTGTGCACTCTTTTTAAAAGAAAGAACGATTTTATATTTAATTCTTGGTGGAGTATTCGTTTTCCTATCTGGACTAACAAAAGGTGTTCAGGGTATGTTTCCTATTGCTGCTGTTGGTATTTATTGGTTGATTTCGAAAGAAATCTCTTTTGGGAAAATGGTTTCGTGGACCCTAATTCTGATTGGAGTTCCAGCTGTTATATTAGGTATTCTTTGGTATAGCAATGAGAATGTTTCGGCAAGTTTTATTAGTTACTATCACGATCGTTATGTTCCAACATTCACTAATGAAATGAACACAACAGGAAATCGTTTCGATATTTTAATCAAAGTATTTCTGGAAATATTACCCATTGGAATTATTTCGGGTATAATCTTATTTTTCTCAAGGAAATATAAAACCCAAGATATTCAACCCAATCAGTATAAACATTCCATGATTTGGTTATTAATTTTGGGTCTATCTGGAACAGCACCTTTAATGGTTACTTTGGAACAACGAGGTTTTTATATAGTTACAGCAATGCCCTTGTTTGTGCTTGCTGTTTCGATGTTTGCCGCTTCAAGAATCACTACTTTAATCAATCGGATTAAATCAATAAATACATTGAATATTGCTATGGTAATTCTATTTGTAGGTTCAATTGTATTCAGCATCTCTCAAATTGGTAAATACAAGCGCAATGAAAATACATTGAGCGATATTTATAAAGCTAAACAAGTGATTCCTGAAAATACACTCGTTGGATTTCCATCGAAAATGCATAACGAATGGGCTTTCCAAGCATATATGATGCGCTATAATAAGAACAGCATGAAGGACAATTGCACGGATTGCAAGTACTTTGTGATCTATAAAAATCTAGATGAAAATCTCGTGCCGCTCAATTACAGTAAGGTGAATTTGGAAACTCAATCTTTTGATATCTATCGACTCGATTAAAAATTCTCATTCCATGAAAAGAATTTCACTCATTACGCTCCTTTCAGTTTTAATTGGAACTGTTTCAATTGCTCAGCCATTTCTTATAGGCCATAAACAACAGGCATTTATTGATGCTTCACGATCGAATCGTACCATTGATGCTGAAATCTATTATCCTTCAAATTCCACAGGAGATAATGTTCCTATGGCTAATGGAACTTTCCCCACGCTCGTATTTGGACATGGCTTCGTTATGACTTGGGATGCTTATGATTATTTGTGGAATGGCATTGTTCCAGAAGGATACATTCTTGTATTTCCTAAAAGCGAAGGATCTTTCTCGCCATCGCATACAGATTTCGGACAAGACATTGCCTTTTTGGTTGATGCAATGAAATTGGAAGGATTAAACCAATCGAGTACATTTTACAATGCTGTTTCGGATAAGTCAGCCGCAATGGGACATTCGATGGGCGGAGGTAGTGCTTTTCTGTCCATACAATACAATAATTCCATCACAGCACTTGCTACATTGGCAGCTGCAGTTACCAATCCATCATCGGTATCAGCGGCATCCGGAATTCAGATTCCATCATTAACTATTGCAGGTGCAAACGATTGTATTGCCCCAAGTGCTAATCATCAAACACCTATGTTTTCTGCATTAGCATCTTCATGCAAGACGTATATAAATCTATTGGGAGCCAGTCATTGTCAATTTGCAGGAACGAGTTTTACATGTTCATTTGGAGAGGCAACTTGCTTACCAGCATCAGCTATTACTGCAGATGTGCAACACAATTTAACCTTGCAACTTTTGCTTCCTTGGTTAGCGAATTATTTAAAAAATGATTGCGATGCAGGAACTCAATTTCAAGAGTTTATTACTAACAATTCAGCACTTACTTTAGATCAAAATTGCATAATAGACTGCAATCAAGCTGGGATGAATCTGATACAAAACGAATTCAGTATTTATCCTAATCCTATTCAACATCAAGCAAAGATACTTTCTAAGAAGTATTTGAATGGTGCAGAAATTCGAGTTGTCAATTTAATGGGACAAATAGATAAACACTATAATTACATTACTGGAAACGAAATCACTCTTGATTTTGAGGGAATACGTTCAGGTATTTACTTCATTCAAATTTCAGATAATAACTTTACTGAACAAGTTCGAATAATGGTAATTGAATAATTTAATATTTCAGAAAAGAATTAAAATTCATACTTCATAGTTCCTTTCAAATAAATAATTTGAAGCATTGTTTTAATAAATTTCAATTTGTATTCAGCTAGTTTAAGTGATGCATCGAGCCATTTACTTTCACGTGTATTAATTAAAAATAACGAACTTTCTCCAATATTGAATTTCTGTTTTTCAGCATCGACAAGCATTTTACTATAACGAACCGTTTTTTCCGCATTCATTATTTGTTCCGAAATGATGTTTAATGTTTTATAAATCGCTTCCAATTTAAATTTCAACTCATTGTTTTTATTTAACAAATCGAGTTCATTGGAATAACTTAACACTTTAGAAATACGATATTCATTGGTTGAATTTCGCATGAATAATGGGAAAGAAAAGTTCAGTCCCCATTTATAATTATTCGTTGAAAATTGAGGATTGATTTGCGAACTATTACTTGAAAGAAAATTGTAATTCACATTTAATTTAGGTTTTATCATTTCTTTTTTCAATCGTTTATCGACATCTAAAATATTCTGATAATTTTCATATTTCCTTATAATTGGATTATTCAATGAATCCACAAACAAGTATTGAGAAATTTTCTTTTTTGCCTGCTCAAAATAAGATTCCAAACTATCTTCAGATATTAGATTCATTGTTATTTCTGATGGATTCTTATCAATCCAATTATATGAAGCAATTAAATTCTTGCATTTTTGATATTCAACATTCGATTGTTGCAATTCCAAAAATCTCGATTGAATAAACAACGATGCTTCAATGGTATCTAACGATGGTCTTTCTCCTTGAACAACAAGCTCTTCAATACCATTATAACGTTGTTGCGCAATATTTAAAAAATAGGAATTTATAGAAAGTTGACTCAAACTAAATAGCCAATCGGAATACGCAATTGATGATTCAAACAACAGTTGGTTCAGTTGAATATCACGTTCAGAATTTGCGTATGAAAGATAATGCTTCGCTTTTAAAACATCTGCCCGGCGTTTGTCAAACATCAACCCTTGAAGCAAGGATGCTTCCATTCCAACATAAGGCAATCCAACCTGAGAAGTTTGGATTTCTGGATTTATAAATTTCCCAACTCCATAATCATATCCCATTTTAATGGATTGTGAAGTAAAAATGGGTTGTTTAATTTCAGCATTTACAATAGAATAATACGTTGAACCATTTAACGTTTTATTATCATGACTTCCAATTAGTATAGGATCATAGTTTCCACGTGCTGCTTCGAATTGATATTGAGCAACTCTCGCAACATTGGCAGCACTTTGAGCTTGTGGATTATTCTGCAAAATATTATTTATATACGTTGAATAGTTAAGTTTATTCTGACTAAACAAAGGCAGACTAAAAGCATAAATAATGCATAAAATAATAATCTGATTAATTTTTCTCATTTTTCTTTAATGTTGTATTCTCATTGTAAAATTCGGGCGGAAAACCATTTATAGTTCTCCACATTTCATAAATAAGAGGAACATTTCCTAGTAATGCAAAACCCTTTACTCCTGAACCATTCTGAATTACTTCTGGCCATTTATTGCTTTTCCCCTTTGCTAAAATTCGGAACTTGCCATTGCTCGATAAAACACGATCATACGAAACAACTTCAGAAGAATAGGTTCCGTAACTCATTCCAGGCCAACCAGAGAATACGAACGCGGGCCAACCATCAAAAGTTAACTGAACGGTTTGACCTATTTTTATTAATGGTAAATCAATAGGATCAATATACAACTCAACAATTTGTTCACTTTGAACTGGAACAATACTACACAAAGGCATTCCTTCTTTTATAATTTCACCCAATCCTTGAATTTTAGCATCGTGAATATATCCATCTTGAGGAGCCAAAATGTAATAAAAACCAGTCCGCATACTATAATTCGCCAATTGGTTTTGAAGTTTTGTAAGGGAACCTTCTGCTTCAAACAAAGACGACATAACAGAAAATTTATCCGAATCTGCCTTCATCAGCTTTTCAGCAAAATCTTGTTGTAAGGCATTAAATTCAATTTCAACATTCAACAATTCATTTTTACTTCCCATGTATTTATTTTCCGCGGAAGCTTTCTTTGCATAGGCTTCTTGAACCTTCACACGTCTATTTTCGATATCCGTTTTAGAAACAACACCCTTACTTTCCAAATCCTCGTAACGCTTCAGTTGACTTTCTGCTATTTGATAATTGCTAAAAGCGGCTTTCGCTTCGATACTATCTGAACTAACTTTGATTTTGTATTGAATGATTTTGTTACGCGATTGTTCCAGTTTCATGCGTAACGATTTGTTTAATGCATCGATTTGTGAATTCACTGCATTAATTTTTTGCTCATAGGATTCCATCGCCGACTCCTTCGATTGTATTTGTTGCTCCGATCGACTGATTAAATTAGGATCCATATACTCGTCCTTAATTTCGGATATAAAAGCAATGGTATCATTCTTCTTCACAAAATCACCATCTCGGATATACCATTTTTCGAGACGTCCACCAATTCGTGAAGTTAACTCCTGTGGACGTGATGCAGGATCCAATGTAGTAACACGGCCTTGTGATTCAATGTTTTGCGTCCATGGCATAAATAAAACGACACAACCAGAAATACAAATTGCAATGAATATGTATTTAATTGTCCGATTGTATGTGTGGGAATAAATAGATGATACACTAGGTAATTTTTTGGCCGAATTATTAAAAATAGAATACTGTGTAGAATCGTTAAACACCTTCTCTATCTTATATAAAGCAGTGATAATGTCGTAGAATGTATCTAAACTAATTATCAGTTTTTCAATCGAATTAATTACCAAAAAAATAATTAATTCGGTGGCAATGAATTGACCAATATTAAGTTCGCCAGATTGAACAAGATAGGCCCCTAAAAAAAGTAATATTCCAATAAAGATTATTTTAAAGATTACAATTCCAGTGTATTGTTTTTCAAGAATACCGTAATGTTTTTTTCTATCAATAAAATACTCGTTTAAGATAGAATCCGCATGATGAATAAATTCGGAATCGGATGAATTGCTTGATAATTCTTTGGAATGAAAATGATTTACAATCCGATATTTTTGGTTTGAAACAAGCACATTGGAGCTAATGGCGGTCTTACCATAATATCGAACTATTAGATAAAAGAAGAAACCTAAAACCAAGGTTAATATTAAAAACCAAGAATTGTAGACAGGCAAAATGAGCAAACCAAAAACAATACTAATAACAGAGAATGAGATATCTAAAACCAATTTACTGACCCCTTTTTGCAAGGTTATGACTTCAAAAAAATGATTTATGCGACTTACAATTTCCTTTGTTAAAACCGTATCATTTATAAAATGTGCAATTCGAGCTGAGATATCTCCAAAAATCTTTTCATGCAACGTTTCATTTATTCGCATTTGCCAAATTTGCAACAGACCAATAAAAACGACCGCAAGCACAACAATACTGCACAATAAAAACAAAGAAGCCGACATACTTCCCGCCATTATAAATGTAACTACTCCTTGAATACCAAGTGGAATAATCAAATACATGGCGCCCTGCATTAGAGCAAGAATATAGATTTTTCCAATGATTGAGCGCTCGTTAAAAAGCCAGCGGAACAATAAAGTTGAACGTTTCATAGTAGAATTCAGTTGGCAAATATACAATGCATTTTCAATATGATAGTATTACTATCTTTGCATTTATTAGAAAATTCAATATGGAGCAAACAGCGTTTACTAAAATGAATGAAAAGCTATTTCTAAAAAAACCAGATGACTTTGTTTTAGGAAGGAAGATCATTGAGAATGGTTTATTGCTTATCAATAAATTGGGCTATGAACAATTCACTTTTAAAAAACTCGCATCAGAAATTCATACAACAGAAGCTGGAATTTACCGCTATTTTGAGAATAAGCATCGATTGTTGATATATTTAATTGCGCTCTACTGGAATATCATCGACGAAAAAGTTCAGGTTATTTCACAAACTGAGCAAGAACCAGAAAAAATATTAGAAGAGATTCTTCACGTATTAGTCTTAAGTAGCAATTCTGATTTAGATTCTTGGAACATGGAGGAAGAACTTCATAAGTTAATTATTTGGGAAGGCGCCAAAACATATCATACACGTAATGTAAATGATGACAACCAGAATCAATTATTTAAACCATACAAGGATTTGTGTGCTCGTATCTCAAACATCATTATTGAATTAAATCCTCATTACCCATTTCCACATTCACTTGTAAGTTCAATCATTGAAATTTCGCATTCACAAAAACATTTCCGTGAACATCTTCCTTCTCTCACTGATTTCAATGAGACTAAAAAAGATGAGCAACTGATTTCATTTCTTAAGACAGTGCTTTTTGGATCAATTCGAGAATATCCAACTAGTTAAATTTTTAAGTGGGAAAGAATTTTAAAACACAACACAATGGCTTTAAGTTATTTATAAGATAAAAATAGATTTACAAAATAATGGCTTGAATATTGAAAGGTTTTTTTTGATACGAAATCTCATTTTATCATCTCCATTTTATTCTAAACAATGAAAAACAGAATCACACTTCTGCCACTTCTTTTTTTGTGCTTTGTTGCCACAGCCGATGAAATTCCGGCAACTTCCAAAATTATCGATGTTACCATTTACCGCAATCAAGCAAAAGAATCGCGGTCGCTTAATGTCACCATTCCCAAAGGAAATACGGATGTAGTCATTTCTGGAATCTCCACGTTTATGGTCGATAACAGCTTACAAGTTGGAGTAAAAGGATTAGCAACATTGCTTTCTGCAACTACCCGAATAAATTATTTTACCGAAGAAAATGCGGCACCCAAAGACCCCAAAGCCGATCGTCTTCGTGATTCAATCAAATCTTTTCAACAAGATTTAATGTGGTTCGAAGAACAACGAGCAGTTTGGGCCGGCGAAATTGCACTGATCGATAACAACACCAAATTGGGAAGCAGCAAAGAAGGGCTCAAACCTGCCGAACTTATCACACTTGCCGATTTCTACAGAGCGCGTTTAATGGATTTGCGGAAGAAATTATTCGATTTAAATATAAGAGTGGCACGTTTCAACGAGAAATCCGAAAAATTTCAACAACAACTCGATGATATGGGAGTTAAATTGAAGGAACCTGTTAAAGAAATCATCCTCAGCTTTTCTTCAGAAACAGGCGGAGCGCTTACCATTCATCCCACATACCTTGTTAATCAAGCAGGATGGGCACCGATGTACGATATCAAAGTACAAAACATTACACAACCTGTCAATATTTTTTACAAAGCAAAATTGTTTCAAAACACCGGAAACGATTGGAAAGACGTAAAAATTACCATTTCGACAGCCAACCCAAGTAGCAACAATAATCGACCAATCATGTCGCCCAAATATATCGATTATTACGTGTATCGTCCTCAGCCTCAAACTTCACCAAATGCAGGTGCTTCAATGAATATGATGCAGGTTGAATCGAAGAAAATGACGAGAGGTGCTGTTTCTGAAGATGACGAAGCGAATCCATACAACTATGAAGTCAATGTAAACGAGAATGAAATCAACGTTGAATTCGTGATTGAAGCAAGGCAGAATATTCCATCCGACGGCAAAGAGCATATTTGCGCAATTCAAACATACAATGTTCCTGCAACCTATAAATACCATACAGTTCCCAAGATTGAACAAGCCGCTTTCTTACTTGCAAAAATCACCGATTACGGCAAATACAATATGCTTGCGGGGCCTGCAAATATCTTCTTCGACGATATGTACATCGGTCAAACGCAACTTAACCCTTCCGTTTCAAGTGATACGTTGTTGATTTCATTGGGTCGCGACGAACGTATTGTTGTAAAACGCATTCGTGTTCTTGACAAATCGTCCAAAAAATTCATCGCCGATTCACAGAAAGACAGTTATGTTTGGGAAACCACTATCCGCAATAACAAAGGTGCTGCCATCGATATCGAAGTGTTGGATCAAATTCCACTGAGCCGCCGCGACGAAATCAAGGTGGAACTTCTCGATTATCAAGGAGCAGAATACACCAAAGAATACGGTAAACTTTTCTGGAATTACACCATCAAACCTAACGATAGCAAGAAAATTCGATACAGCTATTCGGTAGAATATCCAAAAGGAAAAACAGTATCGGAACAATGACATTCTAGAAAATATTTAAAAGAGGGCAATTCAGAAATGGGTTGTCCTTTTTTATTTGGGCGTGTCCTTCACGAAGTGTTCAGGCCGCGTTATCGGCTATACTCCTATCCCGAAAAAAGTCGGGATGCGGGGTAACGCCTCTACCGCTCACGCTTGACATTTTTAGCAAATTTTAAAATCTTCAAATTTTCAAATCATAGGTCATCTCATTTTTCCATAGGTTTGAAGAAAATTTACAAAATGCGCTACAGCTTTTTTTTACCCTGCCTCTTTCTTGCTTGTTCTATTAACGGAATTGCCCAAAAGCAATTGACCATTGACGAAATATTTACCAAATCAGATCTGAGTCCTAAATCCTTAAAAGGACTTCAATGGATTCCGAATACAAATGCATACACCAGCATTCCGGATGAAAAAACGGATGTTCTATTAAGAACCTTTGCCGACAAAGGAACTACCGATACGTTGTTAAAAGCGTCAATGCTATCTGCCGAATTAAAACGAATGCCAGCCATTACTTGGCTCGATGGGAATCGTTTTTATTTTAGACAGAAAAACCTGATCAATTTTTGTCGAATTCCATTTTCAAAGATATCATCCAGTTTTGATGCTGCTGATGCCGAAAACATCGACATAGAACCTAAAAATGAAGCGATTGCTTATACAAAAGCGAACAATTTATTCGTGTTTTCGAAAGGTTCAAACATTAACATAAGCAAAGAAGAAAACGATGAAGTGGTTTATGGACAATCGGTTCATCGCAACGAATTTGGTATTACGAAAGGTACATTCTGGAGTCCAACAGGACGCTATCTGGCTTTTTACCGAATGGACCAATCGATGGTAACAAACTATCCGCTAGTTAGTCTCGACAACCTTCCTGCTGAAGCAAATCCTATAAAATACCCAATGGCTGGTCAAAAAAGTCATCAGGTTACTTTGGGCATTTATGATACCCAAAACGGTCAAACCATCTATGTAAAAACAGCGGGTCCCGACGAACATTATTTGACCAACATCAGCTGGAGTCCCGATGAGAAATACGTATTGATTGCAGAATTAAACCGCGGACAAAACGAGATGCATTTGAATCAATACCAAGTGTTAGATGGCAGTTTTGTGAAAACACTATTTACCGAAACCGATCCTCAATGGGTTGAACCCGAACACCCTGCCCTATTTATTCCAGGTAAGAATGATCAGTTTATTTGGCAAAGCGAACGCGATGGGTTCGACAATCTTTATCTCTATGACTTAAACGGGAAATTGCTTTCTCAAATTACCAAAGGAAACTATGTTGTAACGGATGTTTTGGGCTTTGATGCAAGTGGCAAAAACATGCTTACCATGATTGCAGATAATTATGGATTGGATCGTAAATTAATAAAAGCATCCTTGAAAGGTGATGTGCAAATTTTAACTCCCGAAAGTGGCGTTCACGAAATACAGATGAATAGCTCAGGCACTTTCTTCATCGACAATTTCAGCAATTTAACTACTCCTCGCAGCATTCGAATTTTGGATGCAAAAGGGAAGACGATCAAAATTCTTCTAAAATCGGCCGATCCACTTCTTGATTACGCCCTGAGCAAACCCGAACTTATGCAAGTAAAAGCGAGCGATGGCTCCATGTTAAACGGACGTTTATTCAAATCCCAAAATTTTGATGCAAGCAAGAAGTACCCTGTTGTGGTGTATGTTTATGGAGGTCCGCATGCTCAAATGGTAAGTAATCGCTGGATGGCTGGTGGGAATTTATGGATGAGCTGGATGGCCTCGCAAGGATATCTTGTTTTCACGCTAGACAATCGCGGTTCGGGTGAGCGCGGTTTAGAGTTCGAACAGGCAGTTCACCGAAAGCTTGGAACCGTTGAAATGGAAGATCAAATGACAGGCGTTAACTATCTAAAATCCCTGCCGTATGTGGATGCAAACCGAATTGGTGTTCATGGTTGGAGTTTCGGAGGATTTATGACAACGACCCTGATGACGAAAAATCCGGGAGTGTTTAAAGCAGGAGTTGCAGGCGGACCAGTAATCGATTGGAAAATGTATGAAATAATGTACACCGAGCGCTATATGGACACGCCCGAAGAAAACAAAGAAGGCTATGAAACATCCAATTTATTGAACGGTGCAAAATCACTTAAAGACCGATTGATGCTCATTCACGGAACAATTGACGATGTGGTGGTTTGGCAACACAGTCAAGCGATGGTGAAGAAATGTGTTGATGAAGGAGTCTTGATTGATTACATGATTTATCCAGGACATCCTCACAATGTTCAAGGCAAAGACCGTTTGCATTTGTACAAAACGGTTTCACGATACTTGATGGAAAATTTAAAATAGGTTTGAATTAGTAGCAATAAAATACTGCATTGAATTAAAATTTTTGAATCAATCGGATGTCGACTTTAAATTTTCGATGATCAATTACTTTCACTTGATTGTAATGGGGATGATTGCAATTGAGGATAAGCACATGCGAAGAATCGATGATGCAACTCGGCAGTTTCAATGCAAGCGTTTTATTCTCTTTTACCCATGCATCGCCTATTTCTGAAAGTACTGTTGGAGCAGGATATTCAGACCAATTGGGCGGGAGTTCTTTCAGTGAAAGCGTCTTTATGGAATTGTCAGGAATTTCGATGGTTAGGATATCGAGAAAAGGGATGAGCGAATTATTGGCATGAACGAGGACTTCGAGAAGTGCTATTTCCTTTGACTCACCTGTATATAAAACCCGAGTCCCTTTTTTATTCCAACGTCCAGGATAAAGAGCTGAACCCGTTCCGTAAATATCATGCGAATGTTTCCTATTCGTGATTCGATAAACACGCATGATTAACTATAAACACCGTATTCGATGCGACCAAGGAGATCTCTCACTTTGGAAACACCATCGGGGATATCGAGTAAATCTTTGGGCATCATTCCGCCCAAAGCGATGTTTGGAAAATGTAACCACTTGAAAAAAGATTCACTATTGGAAAATACTTCAGCTCCATATATAAACAGATACGAAAGCTCCAACAATTGAACAGCGGTGTTTCTATCCAATGTTTTATTGGCCTTAATCCATCGGTAGATGGTGGGTTCGGATACATTTAAAATGGCCGCAACAAAATTTCGCGGGAAATTAAAGTACTTACGAAAGCTATCGATAGCATGAGAATTAATACCAATAGAAGCAACCGAGATAAAATCGAGCGGGCTCGACATCTGATTGTTTAAGTTTTCATTACCCAAGATAGAACTGAGCTTGTAGTAAATATTGTTGAATGAGATTTCTTCGACTATCATTTGATAAATTATTTTATCAGATAGCTAATTTACTATTTTTTATCAGAGTATTACAATTTTTAAAATTTTCTTTTCCAGACAAAAGAAAAGCACCAAGCAGCAAGCATTAAAACCAAACAGCCAATTACATTATACCAGAGAAAGCTAATATCTGTTAAACTAAAAAAGAGAATTACAGTAAGTTGTGCCAATAGAGCAGCACCAAAAACCGCTTTAGAAGAACAACGCTTCATCCAAAAAGCACAAAGAAAAATCCCCAGCATAGGACCATAAAAAATGGATCCGAGAATATTCACCACTTCGATTAGACTGTTGCCCAAATTATAGGCAAAGCAAGCAACGGCAATACTAAAAATGCCCCATCCGAAAGTATACCAGCGCGACAAAGCATATTCCTGCGATGGAGTTCGTTTCGTATTACTAAAACGTTTGTGAATATCGATAATGCTCGAAGATGCCAATGAATTTAATGCGGCTGCAATGGAACCCCAAGCAGCGAGAAAAATAATGGCTATGAGTAATCCAACTATTCCTTTGGGTAAATAATCAATTACAAATCGAAGGAATATATAATTGGTATCATTTGAATCACCCTTTATTTCGGGAGATTTAATCCAGTGTTTTACTTTTAAACGAAGGGCATCTCCCCTAGTTTGAAGTACACGTAACGTATCAATCTGTTCTTGCTGAACTGCTTCATTTTGATTATGTCGTGCATCTGTATAAAGATTTACGGCAAGTGATTTCTGCTGAGCAATTTGCACGTATGAATCCTGAACGGTTTTTAACGAATCTTTATACACTTCCGAATTCTCCAATTTTTTCAATTCCACCTGATTGAAAAATATCGGAGCTTGGAAAAAGCAATAGAAACAAAATACCAAGGTTCCAATGAGCAAAATGAGAAATTGCATGGGCACTTTCACAAGTCCGTTCATTAACAAACCCATCCGACTTTCACGAAGTGATTTAGCTGTTAAGTAGCGTCCCACCTGCGATTGGTCGGTTCCGAAGTATGAAAGCGCCAAAAAGAAACCACCAAAAACACCACTCCAGATATTGTATTTGTCATTCCAATTGAATGTTCCATCTTCAAAACCTGTTGTAATTACATTGAGTTTCCCCAATTTTCCGCTCACATGCAAAGCATCAACAAAGCCAATCGAATCAGGTAGCATATTCACCACTAAATATCCGGCAAGAAACATCCCAACAAAAATGATAAGAAACTGAATTTGCTGCGTGTAAGCAACTGCCCTTGCACCGCCACTAACGGTGTAAATAATAAGCAATCCTCCCATCACGACATTGGTAAAATATATGTTCCAACCAAAAAGAGATGATAAAATGATTGCAGGAGCGTAGACCGAAATCCCGGTTGACAATCCCCTAGAAATCAAAAACAAAATGGAAGTAAGCGTTCTAGTTCGTACATCGAAACGTTTTTCCAAGAATTCGTATGCCGTGTAAACATTAAGTTTGCTGAAAACCGGAACAAAGGCAATGCATATAACCACCATGGCCAATGGCAATCCAAAATAATACTGCACGAAACGCATACCATCGGTATACGCTTGACCTGGAGCAGAAAGAAAGGTGATGGCGCTTGCCTGCGTTCCTATGATACTCAGAAGTACAAGAAACCAAGGCATATTTTGGTTGCTTCGGAAATAGCCGTTTAAATCTTTGGTTGTTCTGCTGCGATACAAACCATACACGATGATAATCAACAGCGTTAAACCAAGAACAATCCAGTCGATAGTACTCATTCGAAAGTAATTGTAAAAAAATAGAAACTCACTATCAATAAAATCAAAACACCTATAACAAGGGCATACAGGCCATTCCAAGAACCCATAATTGGTGATTTTTCTTCCTTATTCGTTTCCATCGTATTTGCCCCAAGCAATCATATTAGCGAATAAACGATAGGCACCCGGCACTCCGGATGGTAATTCACGAAAAAAGGATAGTCCGGTATAGATAAATTTCCCTTTCCCATATTCAGCCGCAAGTAAAGCACCTTGCAGAGGCTTTTCGTTTGGATCGTTACATTCTAAAAGGGGCGTGTAATTTGAATCCCACTTATTGGGGAAATAAATTCCACGCTCTTGAATCCAATTGGAGAAATCGACTTGGTTTATCTTGTTGGGAAAATTGAAAATAGGATGATCGGCGACCAAGATTTTCATTTCAGCGTTTTCATCAGTTACCCGATCATTCGAGATTTCGAATGTATAAGGTCCGGGTTGCGCTTTCAATTCACTGATTCGGTTTTTGGTATTGTATTGCTCGATGAGTGTCCCTCCATCTTTTACAAAATCGAGCAGATATGGCATAATTGACACCATGTTTTCATTGGTATTAAATGCACGAATACCGATGATTACTGCATCTATTCCAATGAGTTTTTCGGGACTCAATTCGGATGATTGCACAATCGATAAATCATAACCAGCATATTTTAAACAAGCAGCTACTTTATCGTCAGCACCTGGAATATACACCAACTTCTCACCTTTCCGAATCATGTTTACAAAAGTCATTTTAACAGCTGCGGGCTTAACCCATGTTTGAATTGGAATGTGATCGTAGTCAATACGACTTATTGTTTGCAATTGTGTTTTTTGATTTGCATTTCCCATCATGATTTTAACTTCAAAAACTGAATCCTTTTTGATTTCGCGCGATGGTGAAACCTTCACTTCAAACCGATACATCTGTTTCGAGGAACTCTTTTTTCCAAGATTGATTTTTTGATTGTTATTTGAACAAAGGAAATACGAAGGAAGCTCCAAAGAAAGTTCAGATGATAATGTATCCAAATTAATTTCGATAGACACTTCTACAATTCTTTTATCGGATGAATTAAATACAAATAACTCTTGATTGATTTGAACTGTTGTAGAGGGTAAAATTTCCACGCGCCGTTTCAATTCCCCTTTTACAGGATCAACCCAAGTATATTGAAGCGGAATTGATCTAGTAATCGAACTTGAACCAATCTCCAATTGATATTCCAGGGAAATGGGAGCATCCGATTCTGGTTTTCCGATTCGTGTTAAATCATTCACAGTAAAAAGGCCATTTCCATGAACATTTTCAAGCCAATAAGGATTTGAAGTTGTTATTGCTACTGGAAGAACCAATGTATCTTTTTGATTAAATAAATTATTAAAAACGAGCGATTTATTAAGCTTTACAGATTTAGAATCACTTAAGGATGTTTGATAGGAAATGAGTTTGCAAGTTGCTTCTGAACGATTGATGAAATTGAAACTGACAGGCAAGGAAGATCCCGGGTAAGCAATTGATTTTGTCGAATTGAATTCTGAATAAAATCCAGCGCAATTCATTAAAATATCTTCCAATAAACGCACATGGTATTCTGATTTTTGGTCTGCTGATAGTTTACGTATTTGATTGTATAAACTCGACAATGAAGGAATACTGTTCTCAGGTTTCAGTGGATTGAACGATTGAATGATCTGTTTAATCGTATCGTTAACTTGATTATTTCCCCATCCCGTTGATAAAGATTCGAATGGATTATTTTGAGCTTTTTCACCGGCGAGAAAATCAAAATATTCAAAATATTCACCACGTTGAAGCGCAACACCAAACCCTTGGCTTTTGTGTTGACTTCGACTTTTCGATGCAATTTCACCAACCGATTCTCCTAATAGCGGTAAAAATGATCCGATATCGAGTTTCAATGATGTGCCCATATCGGCACTGGGATCGCTGAATTTTTTGAATGAATTATAGTACAAGGATTTGGTTTTCCAAGACCCGTAAAGCTTTGCCGATTCAGGAAAAAGTTTGGGATCAGCAGCTGCATCAAATGCAAGTTGAGCTAGCATGGCCGAAGCTGTATGATGTCCATGCCCGCCTTCGCCTGTTGTTGGAAAACGTGTTACAATGACATCCGGTTTGAATTTACGAATCACCAAAACCACATCCGCAAGAACTTGCTCTTTTCCCCAAATACGAAATGTCTCATCAGGATTTTTCGAATAGCCAAAATCGAATGCGCGTGTAAAAAATTGTTCGGCCCCATCCGTTCTTCGCGCAGCAAGTAATTCCTGTGTTCGAATTATACCGAGTTCTTCGGATTGCTCATTTCCAATTAAATTTTGTCCACCATCGCCTCGAGTGAGAGATAAATAAGCAGTGCGAAAATGTTGTTGATTAACAAGGTAGCTTATCAAACGGGTGTTTTCATCGTCGGGATGTGCTGCGATATATAGAACTTTTCCCTGCGATTGAAGCTTTTCCAGTTGAGCAAGAATTTTTCCGGGAGAGGAAAACGAATTTTGCGCGGAAGTATCGAAAACGTAAAACGCAAAGAAAAATACACCGAAGAAATAAATACAATTAAAACGAATGTTCATTGGAAACTAGGTTATGCCTTGATAAATTGATTGATTAGAAAATCGTTTAAAACCTTAATTGCTTCAGGAATTTTCCAGCTAGCGCGGTTTCTGGGTTCTACATAATTGGAAATACTTCGCAATTGAATGACAGGGATTTGCTCCATAAAACCAGCATAAAAAACGGCAGCCCCTTCCATCGATTCTGTTTGAGCTTCTGGATGTTGGAGTTTGAGTTTCTTTATGGAAGATGCATTTCCATGCACTGTTTGGACCGTAATTCCATTCACTTTTTGAAGCAAATCTATTAAGTTGAGCAGTTCATTTCTTTCAATTTTTAGTGGTGATGACTGAAGATACTCAACCTCTGGGTTTAAAATTCCGATTTTAGAGGCTGAAATAAACTGATTATTATCTTCAGCTCCGAAACGATGTAAATAATCTTGAACCACATTAACGAGCGATCCCAATTCAATACTACGATCAATTGCTCCAGCTATTCCAACATTTAGAATAAATTCGGGTTGAAAATTCCTGAGTGCAATGCCCATCGAGTATGCTGTTGCAACCATACCTGCTCCAGATACAATTGTCAAAATTTGAAATTGACCAATTGTAGAAACCGAGTTCAAAGGAACTTCAAAATGATTAACAAAAGGTTGTATTTCGCCTGATGTTGCAGCAATTAGTAAAATCTTCACGCACCAAATATAAGGTGTACATTGCTGTTTTGTTTCTCATTTTAATCAATTTATAAAAACATGCAATTATTAAGAATTTGTTAATTAGATTCTTATTTTTGTACAATAAATATTACCAATGTTAGAAAGTAATTTGACTCGAGTTCAGTGGGCATTTAGATTCCTTTTAACTGCAATGCTTGCAACCTGGTTGCTATCCAATAAAGTTTGGATGACCGATCGAAATTTCCCAATGGTACCGGTTTTGGATTTTATACCGCCTTTGCCCTCTCCTGTCGATTATATTTTTTATTGCGTTTTGATAATTCTAACGATTTATCAAATACTGTATATTGAAAACAAGAACACCAAAATAGCCCTCATTGCCTTATTTGCGTTTCTTATGCTAGGCGACCAAATGCGTTGGCAACCATACAACGTGCAGTTTTTTTTGATGGTTAATGCATTATTTTTCTTCCCAAAATTCACTGACGGCATATTAAATACATTTAGAGCACTTGTGATTGTGTTTTTCATTATGACGGGAATTCAGGAATTCAATGCTGTTTTTCAACAATCTGTCTTTCCTTGGTTGATATCACCCATTGCTACATTACTTCCGATGAAAATGGAAGCTAGCGTTTTAGAAGGAGGATATGTATTTGCTTTGTTAAATCTATTCTCTGGAATTGGATTGCTCTTCCCCAAAACACGAAACATCGCTGTTATTGTTGGTATTGTTATTAGCCTATTTCTTTTTTATTCGTTGAGTCCAATGGCAAACGATTGGAATCATGCGAGTTTGCCTTATAATATTGTAACCGCTGCCTTTACGTATGTTTTATTTTACAAGAGCGAGTTCGATCTGAAATTGGTGTTTTGGAATCCTAAATTTTATTATCAATCGGCTGCAATTGCTGTTTTTGCAATCATTCCATTGTTGAGTTTTGCTGGATTATATGATCGTATGCAATGTTTCAACGCATATTCTGGGAAATCGCTTTACGCAAAAATCTATGTAACCGAAGAATTGGTTGATCTTTTACCCGATGGAGTAAAACGTTATGTATATCGTCCACCTCTGGGCGAACCCTATTTGGAAACTACGTATTGGTCATTTAATGCATTGAAAGTATCCCCATATAGTGAAAAACGGGTTTACGAGAAATTACAGGAATATGTATGTTCGTTCTCTGAAGGTGAATGTTCTGCGCGATTGGAGATTTATACCTACAATGGACGCTAGTGCATTATACAGATGCCATGGGAAAGAATCAATAATTCTCTTATTTATTCCCCAAAAATCTCAACTAATTTTACCATGCGTTTAGTTAATCTATGTTGCTTTTTCATACTAACAACATCGAGAATTTCTGGGCAGGAATCCATTCCAAATCGTATAACAAAAACTGAAGAAATACTCAAATCACTTCAAAACGATCGCGAAGCTATTTTGCGCGATTTAGAAGATTTGAAACTTCTGCAATTGCGTTTAGACCTTTCAAAAATAGGGATCCCCCAAATTTTTCCTGGCGAAGATATCATTGCACACGAAGCCATGTCGCTAGTGTATAATGAAAGAATGGAACAAGCCACTTGGGTGGTGCATATTATTTTACCCGATGTTGTTAGTGGAATGGTAGGCAGAAGCAATGATTTCAGACCAGATCCATTGGTAAAAACGGGTTCTGCTACGGATGCGGATTATTTTCTAAAAGATACCTTAACGGATGGATCAATTAAATATGATGGATTTGGTTTTGACCGAGGTCATTTAGCTCCCTCAGCCGACTTCAGGTGGTCTAGTAAAGCCTTATCTGAGAGTTTTTACTATTCTAACATGTCGCCACAGATTGCTGATTTTAATCGAAATAGTTGGGCAAAACTAGAAGATTTAATGCGCGCTTATGTTCAAGAGAATAATGTGTCATTGTATATTGTAACAGGTCCTTTATTAAGAGAAAATCTACCTCGGATTGAACGTGGAGTTAATAAGGTTGCGATTCCTGTTTATTACTACAAAATGGCCTTAGATATAAGCAACCAACAAGCAGTCGCTTTCATCATGCCGAATAAGAAATGTGAATATCCAACGGAGCATTATGCTGTTAGCATTGATAGTTTAGAAAAGTTAACCGGACGCGATTTTTTTCCTGCCCTCCCCGACTCGATCGAATCGATTGTTGAAGCCATGAATTCGGCTAAACCTTGGATGAAGATTAAGGAGCAAAACGAAGAAAAACCAATCGATCCTACATCATTACCTAAGAAACATTTCAACACCGTTCAAGCGAAAATTTACCAGAACCAAAATGAAATTATTAAAGTTTGTGGAACGGTAGTTAGCACAAAGCTTTCTTCAAAAGGCAATGTCTTTTTAAACCTTGATAAAGGATTTCCCAATCAGATTTTCACAGTGAGTATTTTCAAAGACCAATTAGTGAATTTTACCTATGCCCCTCAAACTGAATTGATGGGAAAAACGATCTGTGTTGAAGGGAAAGTTGCTGATTTTAATGGAACCCCTTCCATGGTTATTGAACATGAGAAATCGGTTGAGCTATACATCGCTGATCAGGATTAACAAGCATGTTCATAAAAAGTCACTAGTATTTTGACTTTTTACTTGCGTTTAGGGTTTTCAATTATTAAGGATATTCCCATGTTCCCCTTCCCGGATGCAATAACGCAATTGATTTTGACATAGCCGTTTTTTAAGTGTTTATATACGTTTAAAAACACATGAAGAATGTGTTTTTAAAGCCAGTTCTCGCAACTTATTTTTATATGGTGTCTATTCTATTTATCAATCGGATTTATTAACAAGCATGTTCAAAAAAGCTACAGACATTTTGACTTTTTACTTGTGCTTGAAAATCTAATTCCATAGGGAATACCCATGTTCCCCTTCCCGGATGCAATAACGCAATTGATTTTGATATAGTCGTTTTTTAAGTATTTATATACGTTTAAAAACGCTTGAAGAGTATGTTTTTAAAGCCAGTCCTTCGCAACTTAATTTTATATGGTATCCCTTCTATTTAGCAAAAGGATTTATTAACAAGCATGTTCAAAAAAAGCCACAGGCTTTTTGACTTTTCACTTGTACTTGAAAATCTAATTCCATAGGGAATACCCATGTTCCCCTTCCCGGATGCAATAACGCGATTGATTTTGATATAGTCGTTTTTTAAGTATTTATATACGTTTAATTTTAAATCGTCTGATTTAGAAAACTCATATAATAAAACATCCCCATTTTTCTCATGGAGTGTTAACCTAATTAACAAAGGTTGATTTGCCCCATTTTTTAGCGATGTTTGCATAATCAATGAGCAATAGAACTACACTTTTATTAACAGGAGCAACCGGCCTAGTTGGAAGTCATACTTTGTTGAAGCTGGTCGAAAATGGCGTTTATGTAAGAGCATTTGTCCGTCCGAATAGTGATTACCGTAATCGGATCGTGGAGGTTTTTTCCTTGTTTAATCAACCAGCATCTTTGTTGGACCAATTTGTTACTTTTTTTGAGGGGGATATTTTGAATATTGGTGATTTGGAAGATGCATTAGAGGGAATCGAATCTGTAATTCATACAGCAGCCATTGTTCGAGAAGGGTTTGAGAAAAGCGATCGATTAATGAAAGTGAATGTTGAGGGAACAAGTAACCTTGTTAATCTTTGTTTAGATTTTAAAGTCTCTTGGTTTTTGTATATTAGTTCTGTTGCGACTCTTGGTCCTAATCCAGATGGCTTGGTTGATGAAGATTTCTTTTTTAAAGCAGGTCCATACACTTCAAACTACGCATTATCGAAATATTTAGCTGAGCAAGAAGTTTGGCGAGCTTCGGAAGAAGGGCTTCCTGTGGTTGTATTAAATCCGAGTATTGTGCTTGGTGCATCGCGTTCCAAGCAAAGTAGCAGTGCCATTTTTCATGCAGCAAAAAAAGGTATTTCAATTTACACAAATGGTTTACATGGATATGTTGATGTTATTGATTTATCATCAGTTATACATAATTTATATACTGTTCAATTTACCGGAAAGCGATTCATTGTGTCGTCCGAAAATATGGAGAATCTCGATTTTTTGAGAGCTGTTTGTGAATCAATGGAATCGACTCCACCTCGAATTCAATTTCAACAATGGATGATTTTTCCAGCAATTATTGCGGGAGTTATCAGCAAGATCTTCAATAAAACCCAAACCACATTAAACCGAAAACTAATACAAAGTGCACAAAGTCGAAATGCTTATGATAATGCACGTATCATTGAAAAAACAGGCATTCAATTTAAAAAGATTCAAACATCCATCATAGAAACATCCAAAAGAATGCAGTCAATTATGGATAAGCCATAAAATAACCTTGCTGCCAAAGACTCAATATATCCATTCCAATGGCAATAGTGAAATGAACACAAATACCTGGCACAATGGATTTTGATCGCAAAGCCATCGTTCCTAAAACCAACCCAGCAACGATTGCCCCGAGTGTTTCAGGAAATGGTTTTCCAAAATGAATCATAACATAAGGAATAATAGGGATTAGAATTGCTTTGTAGCCTAGTTCTTTTTCGAAAGCGAATAGTAGAAAACCACGGAAGAAATATTCGACGGCAATAAACTGGCACAGGTATCCAATTTCCCATAAAAGTAAAATCCGATAAAACATCTCTCCTTTCGGGATATAAACAAAGGGATAGGTATGTTGAAACGAAGATAGAAATGATGCCGAAATCAAAGGGATTATCATGATAATCAACATAAAACCATAAATCCTCCAATGTTTAGCGGGTATATTTAATTTGAATAATGAAGGTGAATTGGGGAAAACTATTTTCCGGAAAAGCATGGGAAAAATGAGATAAAATAGCACACATGAGGCAGCCCAAAAAAGCAATGAATATAAACTGCTAGTTTCTCCATCATACAATAAAACAGCACATTTGTATTGAAGAGAAGATTGGGGCGAGTTTAAAAAACTATGAAAAATGGATGCCTTGCCAAAGTACTCTTTACAACATAACATCAGCGCCGAAAACACGATAACACTATAGAGGGTTATGTCTGATTTTTTTAAGTTTTCGAGTTTAATGTTACTCCTAATCATGCTAAAAATTGTAAATAAATCTGTTTATAACTGCTTTGATAACGAAAATTAAACCTATTGTTTTTTTTTGCACATTTGAACGCATCTGAATAAGAAAACTTGTAAACGCGTTTATTTTCTAATACTTCAACGTTGACTCCCACAGAACCAATAAAACCGGCCTTTTTGAAAAATATTTTCTTCATACTAGCATTATTGATTTTCAATTTTGCGAAAGCGCAGGACATACAAATACTAGCCGTTGACTCTTCGTTGTATCCGGCAATAAAGTTAAAAATTGTATACAAAGGAAAATCAAGTTTCAATTCTGAGCAATTGATTCTTAAGCAGAATGAGAAAAATCTAGCTTTTGCTATTCACGAAAGCGCTCCAGGATCCGCACCCGAAAAAGGAAGGGCTGTTTTTTTATTAATTGAAGCAAGCGGAAATACTAATGGGAAAGCACTTGCTAACTTTAAAGAAGGAATCATTGAATCGTTTGATAATTTGGATGCGAAGGATTTATTAAACGTTGGATGGTTTAGTAGTTTCGATTTGGATAGTTCCTCAATGCAATTGATAAACCGTGATTTTTCTGTTGACCACAAGAACATTTCGAGTTTAGTTAGAAGTAAAATCTACGCAAGAAAGGATTCCCTCCGCTATTCTGATTTGAATCGAAGCATATTATCTGGAATAGAGTTCATTTCCAAACAACAAGATCTCCCGCAAAATAGAATGTTGATTGTGTTGAGTGTTGATCGTGATAATAGTATCACTTTTAAAGTCAACTCTTCTGAGTGTATTAGTAAATCGAGGGAATTCGGAATTCCCATTTTTTCAATTACCTATTTGGCGAATGATAGTGCCTATAGTTCAGGTCGGATTGCTCGTATTTCTAATAAGACAGGTGGAAAAAATAGTGAGGCGCATTCTCAAATTGAAATCATCAATGCACTAACAGATTTCTACAATACACCGGCCCCTGCTTCAATGGAAGAGTCGTATTACGATGTTGAATTTACTGCTAATTCAGATCTAAATCCCTCAAAAGCAAAAATTGATATCAACTTCAATGGTAACCGACAAATTTTAATTATTGGAGATCCTAACACAAGCAGTTTGATACCTCAGGACTATAAAAAATATCTCTGGTACTCTATTGCAATTTTAGGTATTATCGTGATGATAATGCTTTTGATTAACCTCTTTTCGAGAAAAGGAAAACAAACAAGCAATGAATTAGAAAGTCCTATTGAAAGCGATTTATCAACGACTACCGAAAAGAAAAATAGCAATACTCGCCCAAAATCCATGTTAACAGAAGAAAAAGTAATTGCCCCAATTATTGTAAAACCTGCAGGCCCATCCGTACTTTTAAGTCTACATGGTAGAACGATGCCTTTCGTAATTTCCAAAAACGAAACAACAATTGGTCGACATGAAACGAACGATATTCCTATTCCTGAACAGACCGTTACAGGCAAACATGCGAAGATTGTCCTTGAAAATGGGATTCTAACTCTTGTTGACTTAGGAAGTACAAATGGAACCTTTGTAAATGGTGTTCGTATTCGATCTCAAGAACTTAAGTCAGGCGATCGTTTTCGTTTAGGAAATGTGGAAATGACTTTAAAATAACGCTTTAATTGAAAACTCAACAGTGTCGAATTGGGAGAAATCCTTCTAACGACTTGGTTATTAACGACCGGGCTGCTGAAGATTTTCATGCAGTTATTATGTTGAGTGACGAAAACTTAATCTTCATCGAGGATCAAAATTCGCGCTATGGAACCATTGTAAATGGCGAACGAGTATCTAAAGTTCAACTATTTCCCGGAGATGAGGTTCAGATTGGATTTTGCAGGATTGATTGGGAAAGCAGGACAGGTTTCCAACCTTCATTAAACGAGATTGAGGTAATTCCCAATTTATCCGTTCCTGTTAAACGTCCGAATCAAACTACTCCAGCGCTTGTTGATTCGGGTTCAAACAACAATTTGAATCATTTGAATACAGATGATGCATCCAAAGCGCTAGCCAATTCTCTTATTGAAACAGAAGCACAACTGGAACGTATAGAAAATACCATTTCACAAATTGAGACAGTTGAAAAATCAGAAACAATAAACGAGACTAGTATTTCCACTGACGATAAATCAAATGAGATTACTAGTACTTCAGAAAGTGAAATAGCAAATGAAGAATTACATGTTTATAATACTATCCATGACACTGAGGTCATTCCCAATCATTCGGATCAACTACCAATTCTAGAGTCAATTGATAAAAATGGCGATTTAAACAAGGATGGTAATATTGAAGATGTTTTAAATAAAAACAATCTACCAATTGAATTACATCAAAAAATAAATGAATTAGAAACACCTATCATATCTGATATTCAATCGAATGAAGAACCCAAAGTTTCGAATATTTCTGATGAATCGAATTCAAATACTCCTAATAATTCATTGGAAATCGACGCCCCACTTGACGAACAAGTTGATTCTTTAAATGTCCCTTCAAATACATTTACTAATCAAAAAAAGAATGATTTGATTAGTAAAGATTCAGTACAGATTCTTCTGGCAATTACATTAACTTGTTTACTGCTAGCAGCTGGTTGGCTTATCGGACAAGCTTCCTAATCAATTTTCGGAAAGCGAAATTGCCGAATTAAGAAATTCTATAAACGGAGACATTTCTTTAAAAATCGATGATGCATTAAGAGCGAAATCTTTAGAAAGAACTTCTTTGTCACTCAATGAGCGACTTAAAACAAAACTCTTGTAGCGCAGAAGATCAATTGCGGGATGGTCTTTATCGTAACCTTTAGGAGCAGTTTTCAATTGATGGTCGCCCATCGTATTAAACATACTCTGTAAATTGCCTTTACCAATAATACCACGAAGTTTAATGTGGTTGAAATATATTTCTTGTCTTATTGCTTGCAAAACTGGAGCTTCTGGCATCCAAACACCGGCAGCAATAAAAGAAGCCCCAGGCTGAATCTGAATGTAATATCCAGCCTTGGGCGATTTTTTTCCTCCATCAGTGAAAGCAGCACCAATATTATTTTTATAAGGTGCTTTGTTTTTTGAGAAGCGAACATCTCTATTGATTCTAAAAATGCAGTCTTTAGTTGTTAACTTCAAAACGCCCGCATCAAACTTGCCAATCTCCTGAATCAAAACGGCAGTTAAATCCTGAAGTTCTCTTTTTGAAACTTCAAATTCAGGACGATGTTTTTCGAACCATTCTCGTGTATTATTGCTTTGCAGCTGTTTCAGAAAATCCAGAGAATGTTGCATTTAAAACGAAATTAAAAAGGCAAATCGTTGCTATCGTCGTTCGATTCAAAAAAATTGGGTGCACTTGAAGCAGGAGGCGCTTGTTGAAAGTTCTGACCAGGCGCATTCATTGGAGCCGGAGTTTGATAAGTAGGTATTGCTTGCCCTGGATTTGCGGAAATTGCACCTGCAGGATCTAGTTTCCATACACGAACTTCAGTGAACCAACGTTCATTGTATTCGCGCGATTCCAAATTGAAACTCACTTTAATATCTTCACCAGGTTGAAAGCGACGCAATTGATCCACTTTATCACCCCAAACTGAGCAACATACTTTTTTAGGATATTGATCAAACGTTTCAATTACAAATTCTTGTTTAACCCAAGGCCCTTTAGCTCCTTCACCTGTAACTTGAGTCATTACTTTTACTAGTTTTCCATTTACTTCCAGTGCCATATTCTTGATTTTTCACCAAATTTAACTATTCGTATCCTCAAGCGAGAGAATTTCCCGAAAATAGTTTTGAACATTTCTGTTAATTAAGACTTAAACTCATCCTTATTAGCTTTTTACATCAATAATTAGTCTAAATTTTGACGATGTTTTTAAACAGATTTAAAAGAGTTTGTCCATGTATTGAAGGATTGTAAACATCGAATTGTTTGTGAATATATCATATAAATTCAAAACAACGGGTGTGCTTTTTTGTTACATTTGCACTCCCAAAAATTACTCAATATCGCCTTCATGAAGATACTTGTTTGCATCAGTCAGGTCCCTGATACCACCAGTAAAATATCCTTTACGGATAACAGTACCAAGTTTAACGAAGACAAGGTTCAATACATTGTAAATCCTTACGACGAATGGTATGCATTGGTTAGAGCGCTTGAATTGAAAGAAACCATAGGTGGCAATGTGACCATTATAACCGTTGGCTCTGTTGCTGTAGAACCCATTATTCGCAAGGCATTAGCTATTGGTGCCGACGACGCAGTTCGCATTGATTCTGAACCAGCTGATGCTTTTTCAACAGCTAAATTGATTGCTGATTATGCAAAAGACAAAGGCTTTGACTTGATCTTGGCTGGAAAAGAAACCATCGATTATAATGGATCTGAAGTAGGCGGAATGCTTGGGGGATTTTTAGATTTACCCTTTGTTTCTCTTGCCTCCAAACTCGACATTCAAGGCAGCAATTCGGTTACAGAGGTTGATATTGAAGGAGGTGTTGAAGTAATCACAACCGCTTTACCTTGTGTGATTTCCTGCGCCAAAGGAATGGCCGAAGCTCGCATTCCAAATATGCGTGGAATTATGGCTGCACGTACTAAGAATATTGAAGTTATTGCATCATCGGTTAACCCTCTAGTGAAGGTAAAAGAATTTACTTTACCTGCACCTAAATCGGCTGTTAAACTGATTGATCCCTCTAACATGGACCAACTTGTCGAACTACTTCATTCAGAAGCAAAAGTTATTTAAATCATGGCTATACTTATCGTTACCGAAACATCTAAGGGTAAATACAATAATGCTTCTTTGGAAGTAATTTCATACGGAGCTCAGGTTGCTAAGCAAGTAGGAACAACAGCAACACTTTTATCGTTAGGCACTGGTTCTGACGAAGAACTGTCTAAAGCTGGAGAATATGGAATTGGAAATGTTTTAAAATCGGACAGCTCCAAACTCAATCAATTCGATCCTCAATTAATAAGTAAACTTGTTATTGCGGCAATGGAAAAGGTTGGAGCTGATCTATTAATCATGAGTCATAACCGAACTGGAAAAGCTGTTGCTCCTCGCCTATCGGCAATGCTTCATGCTGGATTAGTTTCTGGGGCTGTATCGCTTCCGCAAACCAATGGGGAGTTTTCGGTAAGAAAAAATGTTTTTTCCGGTAAAGCATCTGCTGAATTCACCATCACAACGGATAAAAAAATTATCACCCTTTTACCAAATTCAGTTCCAGTTCAACTCACAGGTGGATCTGCTTCAGTGAGTTCATTCAACGAAATATGTGATTCATTTACTTCTTTGTTAAAGGTTGAAGAACATGTTCATCAAACAGATGGAGAAATTCCATTACCTGGTGCTGAATTGGTAGTTTCTGCTGGTCGTGGTTTAAAAGGTCCCGAAAATTGGGGAATGGTAATAGAATTGGCAAAAATACTTGGAGCTGCAACTGCCTGCTCGCGTCCGGTTGCGGATATTGGATGGCGTCCTCATCACGAACATGTTGGACAAACTGGAATCGCAATTCGTCCCAATCTGTATATTGCAATTGGTATTTCTGGTGCAATTCAACATCTTGCGGGTGTAAACGGATCTAAAGTTATTGTTGTCATTAACAAAGATTCTGAAGCTCCTTTCTTTAAAGCTGCCGATTATGGAGTTGTTGGAGATGCATTTGAAATTGTTCCGAAACTTAACGATGCTTTTCGTAAATTTAAAGAGCAAAATAGCTAACATTTAACCATGTTGTTTGTGCATTTTAAGTTCCACGATAAGATTAGCTATGAAGAAAATTAAACTCGAAATATCCAAACTTTCTTATAGTCAAACACAAAGCGGCGCTTATGCCCTTGTGTTGGGCGAAAGTGGAGGAAAACGTCGATTGCCAATTATTATAGGAGGCTTTGAAGCTCAGGCTATTGCGATTGAGCTAGAAAAAATGGCACCCTCTCGCCCATTGACCCACGATTTGTTTAAATCATTTGCTGAAGCTTTTTCGGTAAGTATTAAGGAAGTTTTGATTTACAATCTTGTAGAAGGTATTTTTTATGCGAAGTTGATTTGTCAGCAAGATGGTGCCAACGATGTTGAAGTAGATGCACGTACAAGTGATGCTATTGCCTTGGCTGTTCGATTTAATTGCCCGATTTATACTTTCGAATTCATCTTAAGTTCAGCCGGAATTCTTATTGACGAATCTCCTAGCTCCGAAGAACACGCATTGCCCGAAGCTCAAATTACCTCAGAAGCAACACCAAGCTCTGCAGAATCTGGAAATGAATTTAGCGGAAAGAGTGAAGCCGATTTAAAACAAATGCTCAACGCTGCAATTGAAGATGAAGCATACGAAAAGGCTGGGAAAATTCGGGATGAGTTAGATAAGAGGAAGTGATGTATTGATTTGAAAATTTGGAAATTTGAAGATGGCTTGATGTGCTGATATGAAAATTTCGAGATACCACAATTATTAAATTCCCAATTCGTAATCCGTAATTCCCAATCCGTAATCCGTAATTCCCAATCCTTAATCCGTAATCCGTAATCCGTAATTCGCAATTCTCAATTTGTAATTCGTAATTGATAATCCGTAATTAAGTAAGGTGAAAATTGAACACGACAAAACCATTTGTGCTTTGGCAACCGGAGGCGGTATGTCGGCCATTGCAGTGATTCGAGTTTCTGGGAAGGATGCTTTTGTTCTTTGCGATACAGTATTTATAGGAAAAAATGGTAAGCAACTCGCTAATCAAAAAGGGTATACCATTCATTTTGGAGAAATCCATTTAGATGGAAATGTCATTGACGAAGTATTAGTTTCTGTCTTTCGTGGACCACATTCTTATACGGGAGAAGACACGCTTGAAATCAGTTGTCACGGTTCTACATTTATTCAACAAGAAATTCTTTCTGCTCTTTATTCAATAGGAATCCAACCTGCTAAACCAGGAGAATTCACACTTCGCTCTTTTTTAAATGGAAAGATGGATTTGAGTCAAGCGGAAGCCGTTGCCGATTTGATTTCATCCGAAAATCGTGCTTCACATAATTTAGCCATCAAACAATTACGCGGAGGTTTTTCACAAGAGATTGCCGCCTTGCGCGAACGATTGATGAATTTTGCGGCACTCATCGAACTCGAACTTGATTTCAGTACAGAGGATGTTGAATTTGCCGATCGTAGTTTATTGCGCACATTAGTTAACTACGTCATCGATGTGGTTCATAACTTACGCGATAGTTATGCTATGGGTAACGTGCTCAAACAAGGCATTCCCGTGACCATTGCTGGCCGTCCCAATGCTGGTAAATCGACTTTACTCAATGCATTATTAAATGAAGATCGTGCCATTGTTAGTCCAATTGCTGGAACCACACGCGATAGCATTGAAGATAGTATTGTTATTGATGGAATTTCATTTCGGTTTATAGATACAGCAGGAATTCGCGATTCGGACGATGAAATTGAAAATATAGGAATAGAACGCAGTTATGCTAAAATTGATGAGGCGGAAATTGTCTTGTATTTGTTTGATGCGAGCCATTCAAATCAGCAACAATTGTTAGAAGATTTAAGTGGTTTACGTGCAAGAACAAATTTGGGGAAATTTATTATCCCAGTCGGAAACAAAGTAGATCAATTAGATGATTCTGTGGCTGATGTTTTTAATCAACTCGAAGGCGCTGTTTGGATTTCGGCATTAAAAAAGAATGGCATCGAGCAATTAAAACTCGAGTTACTCAATTGGGTTAACGTCGGATTAAGCGGCCCTTCCGAAACCATTGTCACCAACGCCCGCCATGTGGATGCATTGCGCCGCGCCGAAGAAAACCTAATAGAAGTTCGTAAAGGTTTAAATAATCATATCCCAGGCGACTTACTCGCCATCGACATCCGCGCAGCCTTATCTACATTGGCTGAAATAACTGGGGAAGTCAACAACGAAGACCTTTTGGGGCATATTTTTGGGAAATTTTGCATTGGCAAATAAGCGCCCTTAAATTTGTCTTTTAATAAAAACGCAATCCCCAAACTTAGCAATTGATATTACTTGCTAGGTTTGAGGATTCATTTTAAATTCAATCAAATCTCATGTTTCATCTCCGTTCCTTTGGTGCGGAAACGATGACTAAAATTCAAGAATGGGCCCTCGATAAATCGGTAACTGAATGCAGACATGGCAATGGTGCATGACAAGCAAAGAACAATTTGCAATAGGAAAACCCATTTGTTGTCTACTGTTGGTTGTAGCCCCAATGCTCTGAATGCGAAGAAAACACACCAGATAACAAAGATGTGCCAGATATATAATCCGTATGAATATTTCCCCCATCGTGAAAGCACTTTCAACTTGCCGAATTTGAAAAATGATTCGTCTGAATAATGTTGCTCGCCAATGATAAATGCAAAAATGAATGAAAACAATGCGGGTTCGATGGCTTCAACCCAATTCATTATGGGATAAAATTGAACACTGTGAGTTTCATCACGGATAATCACTAAAACCACCGCAGCGATATAGGGAAGAACGATTGATTTACGTGGTAATTTTTTAAAGTAATTGCGAACACTTTCGTAATAAAATAACCCATAAGCTAATAATGCACCCATAGTGATATCTGATAAAATACTAAAGGTGTGAAATCGAATCACACTAATTGCATGCGAGGTCATTAAATAAAATTGATACTGAACATCCGCAGAGTGTGGTACTTTAGAATCACCTAATTGGTTCGCATTGTAAAAGTGTACAATGTCATTCCATTGCATAAACCGAAAAAATGCTGTTCCTAAGGCCACTCCAATTAATGAATACACCAAGAAACGTCGTGGAATAATGGCAATTAACAAAGGCCAGAAAATGTAAAATTGCTCTTCCACAGAGATTGACCATAAAACACCTAAAACGGGACTTGGATAGGTGTTATAAATCAAATCGAAATTCACCAAAAAGGAAAAGAAATAACCAAGATCAGCAAAGGGAATGTAGGAGAATTCTGGTTTGAATGGATTGGCTTCGGGTTTTAAATGAAGAATGGCTGGAAGAACAATAAATCCAACAATAACCAACATAAAATACAATGGCCAAATACGCAAAAAACGACGGGCGTAGAATTTTAAAATGTTGATTTTGCCTGTGTCCTCTCGCTCTTGCAACAACAAATTGGTAATTAAAAATCCACTTAACGTAAAAAAGAAATTCACACCTAAATCGCCATTTTGAACCAATGAATCTTTGATGAAAACATACCAAGGTTCTCCATTGTAATACGTTCCGAAAAACGTAACATGTAAAACAAAGACAGAGAAAAATGCAAAGAAACGAAGCGTATCGAGGTGTTCAAAATAACGAAGTGGACGCATATATCAAGAGTTTGTGAAAGGAATTTCTTTAGAATATAGCTGTTAAACCAAATTCTGTTGAGCGAATATATTGTTTCTGATCAAATTAAAAAATCCAAGAAATAAAAAAAGGAGCCCGAAGCTCCTTTCAATGTTTCATTAATGTTGTATTACAATTAACTGACTTGCTATGCGGGTTTTTCCAACAACTCGTAGGAGGTAAACTCCATTCGATAATGTCTGTGAATCCAAGGTTTGCAAAGTCGATTGAATGTTCGTTTGCATTAGTCGTTGTCCTGTAATGCTAAATAATTCAGCAATTGGACTATCATTCAAAAATGGTTCTGGAACACGAATTTGAATAAGATCATTTGCTGGATTTGGCATAACTTGAATGAGCATATCATTTGGTAGCTCCGAAATCGAAACGTTTTGCACACAGAATGAAATGGAGTCAGAAGTAGTAAATTGACCTCCTGTTCCTAAAGAAACACCGACAGCATCAAACAACGTAAATGAACCATTGCCATTGAAACCTCCGCAGCAAATTCCATCTCCATAATCGTCGTTAATTACCAACTTATAACAACCATTAGGTAAACACAAATTGGTATTAGTGGTTCCTTGAGCGACCGACCCCAACGTTTGCTCCGCCATAATTGCATTGTTTGCAACATCAACAACATACCAAGAAGTTTCTTCGGGATAATTGTCTGATATTAATTCGAAATTATATGCTGCTCCAATGCGATTATTTACTGGTATGAACAAAGTATTGTTATTAGCCTGCTGATCGGTTATACCATTTGCACTTATCAGGGTTGCTGTAAAAATTTGGTTGTTACCTGCTCCAATGGTTTGAACTGGTAAAGAAATATCTACAACTTGATTGAATGCCAATGTTCCTGTCCAATCGTAATTTTGAATAGCAGAACCCGCAAACTGATATGTCAAAGAGAAATTCGTTAATGTAGTTGAACCTGTATTACGAACACGCACAATTGGCGTAAACGAACTTGCATTACAGTAGTTTTCGGTTGGAGAAACAATCGACTGTAAACGAGCATCCAAGGCCAAAGACGGAACACTTGCCTCCAATCCGTTAACCGACATAGAATCTGAACCATTCGGATCTAACCAATCTTTCAATCGTGATGCAGCAGAAGCTCCATCCCAAGATGTAACAAAGCGACCAAAGAAATCATTCACGTTATTGCTACACGTTGCGTCACCCCCAAAAAGTTGTCCGATGATTTGTTTGTTTTCATTGTATAATGGAGATCCAGATGATCCCGGTTCAGTCGTACCATCTTCCCAAGTTGGAATATTCCAACAATCGGCTCCACTCATCGTTCCTATTACTGTTGCATCATTATTAAAAGATATCTTTTCCACATCACCATCGGGATGATGAATACAAATGGCTTGAGCTGGTGGAACATCCTGACGCGACCATCCAGATAAAAAGGCAACATATTCGGCTGGTATTTCACTCGCTAATTCAACTAAAAAGAAATCTGAACCCCCATTATTTGCTCTTAAAATACATCCTTGTACAATATCAGTTGTTGGTCCATCGGCTGTTGGAGTGCAGGTTGGACTCTTATAATTGAACAAAAAGATATCAGTTGTACCTGGTCCACAATGGTTGGCAGTTAAAATGTATGGAGTTCCGTCGTGCAACGTATTATCGACAGCAGCACCCGAACAGTAGCGTGAATTGTTGGATGTTAATAATACCACACTCGAACGAATTTGTTGTTCCCAAGGATTTCCTTCAGGACACATCACATTGTTATTACATGCCCCCGAAGTATTGAAATCTTTGAATGACTTATTGAAATCGCGGTAACAATGAATTACATAACTTAAATGAACTAGACCTTGTCCTGCAACAGAGGCAGGTTCGGAATATTCCAAAATAATTTGATCGCCTTGAACAGGCATTGTCGCAAAATTTCCAACTTTATTTTCGTTGGCTTCTGTGAATGCTCCAAGAATTTGAGAACCATCGAGGTTGTAGACAAACATTTTAGCTCCTTTGGGAACATCGTACTGATCGAAAATCAGGTTGATGTTTGTCGCTCCATTCGACTTAATAAGCAATCTCCAAAGACGCGTTCCATTGGATAAAATACTTGTTGTTCCATGTGTTGATGGAGATATATTTACAGGAACATCTTTTCCAAAGCGCAATGATTTTTCACCCTGTGATTGCCAGTTTGCATCCTCATTGAGCAAATCCTGGTTGTTTATTGGTGATAATTTAAACGCTGCAGGTTCAGGAAGGATCTCTTTTTTACCTAATCCATAGGGAAAACCTCCAGAATTGGGTTGTGCAATGACTGAACAATAAGCAAGAATTGTAATGGATAAGAGGTATATTTTTTTCATTGGTTAATTACATTTAAGCAAATATAGATATTGGATTGAAATAATGATTAATCGCTAAACTCCTCTGCGAGAATTTCACGAAGTTGTTTAGGTGTGATATTATTTTTTAAAGCACCGTTTCTCGCAAGCGATATTTCACCGGTTTGCTCAGACACAACAATGGAGATGGCATCTGATTGCTCTGAAATCCCAACAGCGGAGCGATGTCGCAATCCCAATTGGAAAGGAAACAAGGTATTTTCGGTTAATGGCAATACACATTTTGCTGCACGAATTCGATTATTTGAAATGATCACAGCGCCGTCGTGTAAAGGATTGTTTTTAAAGAAAATAGATTCCAAAATATTGGATGTTATCTCCGAATCTAGACGTTCGCCCGTGTTTGAAAAATACTTTAAATCCGACTTGCGTGTCAATACAATGAGAGCACCCGTATGCTGCAAAGCCATCTTCTGGCAAGCCGTTACAATAGACTCGTAGTTTAAGCTACCAAAAGCCGTTGAATTCATTCCAGAAATTCCTTTGTAATTCTCTTTATTGAAAATTCCGCGTGATCCAATCATCAATAAAAAACGCCGTAACTCTTGCTGAAAAACAATAACCAAAGCAATAACACCTACGCTGATAAATTGGCCTAGAATGGTCGCCAACAAATGCATATTCAAGGCTTTCACCAAAATCCACACGATGTAAAGCAAGAGTATACCGAAAAATACATTAACAGCATTGGTCCCACGAACCATGTTATAAAGCTGATACAACAGCAATGCAACAATGATGATATCAACAACATCAAGCCAACGTAAGGTAATAAACAAGGGAATCATCGAAACCATATTTGCAAATGTAATCAAGCTGAATTGCTTTTAATAATCTAATGTAATTGCATCTCGTTCAATTTATTTACAATTCGAATGGCTTCCATAGCAGGTTTCACATCGTGTACACGCAAAATATTGGCTCCGTTTTGAAGAGCGATTGTATGCAAAATGCTGCTTCCATTTAACGCTTCTTCCACTTTGCAATCAAACAAACGTGTAACCATCGATTTCCGGGAAATTCCAATTAATAATGGCTTTTCAAAGATTGAAAATGCGTCGAGATTATTGAAAAGTTGATAATTCTGTTCGAGGGTTTTCCCAAAACCAAAACCTGGATCAATAATGACATCCTCCACTCCTTTTGATTGCAAGGCATCTGCATTTCTCATCAAATGCTCAATCACTTCCTTCGTAACATCAACATAATTTGGATTATGTTGCATCGTTTCCGGAATGCCCTGCATGTGCATCAACACATAGGGAACTTGAAGATCGGCAATCGTTTCAAACATTTTGGTATCAATACTTCCTGCAGAAATATCGTTAATTAAATCAGCGCCCATTTCAACCGCTTTTCGAGCAACCGAACTATGATACGTATCAATGGAAATGTAGATTTCGGGAAATGCATTTCGGACAACCTCCAAAGCAGGTTTCAAGCGTTTCCATTCATCTTCTGCATCTGAAATAGACGAACCGGGCTTGCTTGTACTGGCTCCCAAATCGAGAAACAAGGCACCTTCATCCACATGTTTTTGAGTTAATTGGAGAATTGAATGTTCATCTACCCGACTTCCAGAATAAAAAGAATCCGAATTCACATTTACAATGCCCATTATACAGGGCTTTTCAAAAGAAAATCGTTTTCCTCGAAGACTTATGCTTCGAATATCGGCGGAGGATGTTAATTTCGTGCCCTTGATTTTATTTTCCATGCAACAAACATCGGCACAATTCGACACAGTAGTACTTCAGTGTAAAGAAATTTTTTTAAAAAAGACTACCGATTACGGAACATCGTGGCGAATATTTCGGATCTCGTCTATCACAGATCAGCTGTTTATCAAGGCATCACGTATTCGTGGCATCGAAACCACAGGCATTCACCTCGTTAACGAAGGCATCGAACCCGAATTTATTGGCATCATCAATTACGGCATCATGGGCTTGATTCAGATGCAACTGATCAATAATGAAGATACCGATTTAAGTGTTGATCGCGCTGCAGTTTTATACGATAAAACCATTGCGGAAGTAAAAGCTTTGATGATGCAGAAAAACCACGATTACGGTGAAGCTTGGCGCGATATGCGAGTAAGTTCTTTTACCGATATGATTTTGGTTAGGTTGATGCGAATCAAACAAATAGAAGACAATCAGGGTGCGACGTTGGTTTCTGAAGGAATTGATGCCAATTATATGGACATGATTAATTACGCAATCTTTGCGTTGATTAAACTAAGTGAACAAACGGCCTGATAATTGCCAAGGGCCGACGCTTTTAAATTCTCAATCTTATGAAGTATTTGGTTACCCTTTGCCGGTTTTTGGTGGGTGTTTTATTTATCATTTCGGGCTTAATTAAATCGAACGACACCATCGGTTTTGCCTACAAACTCGAAGAATACTACCAGGTTTTTGGAACCGAGTTTCTCATTTCTACCGCAGTTTATCAAGCAATGGCCATTTGCATTGCCGAAGTAGCACTTGGAGTTTTACTTTTATTGGGAACTCGTAAACGTTTAACGCTGATACTTTTAGTAGGAATGATTGTATTTTTTACATTCCTCACATTCTACTCCGCTTATTTTAACAAAGTAACTGATTGCGGCTGTTTTGGCGATGCGCTTCATCTTACCCCTTGGCAATCATTTGGGAAAGACATTGCACTCTTAATCTTGATCAGCATTTTAGTTTTGGGGCACAAACACATAACTGCAATTTTCTCTTCAAAAACAAGCAATCGCATTTTTGGAGTGTTGATGTTTCTGAACATCGCTTTTCCAGTATACACTTTAAACTTTTTACCGGTCATCGATTTTCGTCCTTTCGCCATTGGCAAAGACATTCTCGCACAAATGAACGATGGTCGTCAGCCCAAAATAGAAACCCGATTTGTATTTAAAAACCTACAAACCAACACCATCGAAGAGCTCAAAGAATATCCTTACACCGATAAGATAAATTGGGAATTGGATACGCTTAAATGGAAGTTCATCGATACCAAACAAATTGTATTGGATGCGGGCGAACTCCCAAGCATTCACGATTTTAGCATCAGCAGTGTGGAAGGCGCCGATTCGACACTTGCATTTTTAAAGCAAAACAAACTGCATTTCTTTTTGGTGAGTTACCGTTTAGACAAAGCCAACCTGAAGATCCAACCCGAAATTAACGCATTCGCCATGGCCTGCGAAAAAGCCGGCATTCCGTTTATTGGTTTAACATCGAACTCCCCTGAAGAGATTGAAGAATTCCGTCACGAAATACAAGCGCCTTACCCCTATTACATTACCGACGCCACGCAATTAAAAACGATGATCCGCTCCAACCCCGGACTCATCTTGCTAAAAGGATCGAAAGTACTCGATATGTGGCATTACAACAGCTTCCCGAGTTCTGAGGGCTTGGTGGAAAGTTATTGAGTTGAAAGTAAAAAGTAAAAAGTAGAAAGGAAAAAGGAAAAAGGGGAAAGGGGAAAACGAGAAAATGAATGTAAATAAAACTCCCCTGCCCAGAATTACCAGACAGGGGAGTTCAATATCTTCAATTCACATTCCTATTTAACCAAACGCTTTACTGTCGTGTAATTCGTATTATTTAGCATCAACAAATACGTTCCATTTGCAAGATCAGGGATCTGTAAAAGATAGCCCTCACGAATTACCTCTGCAGAAATGTTCTTGTTGAATACATTGCGTCCCGTGGCATCCATCAAGAGCAAGTTGAATTGCGAATCTGATCCAACATAATTTTTCAAACTAACCAAGGTGCTGCTTTCCATCGGGTTGGGACGAACTTCCAATTCAGGTTGAACGAACGTTTCCACTCCCGTGCAAACCGCAACTTCAAATACCGCGCTGGCAGCATTGCTGCAGCCGTTTACATCAGTATAAGTATAGGTTATTGGATGCAAGCCACTGCCGGCCAATGATGGATTAAACTCGCCATTGCTCACACCTGCTCCGCTGTAAATACCTCCCAATGGAATTCCACCAATTAAATCGACCGAAGCGCTGTTGTTGCAGAATGCGGTATTGTCGGGAAGGAAGGAGACTGATGGGTTTTGATTAATCGTAAGATTCAACTGATAATCTTGGCAATTGGCGAAGTAGGTATAGGTGTTTGATGTCGTGTAGCTTTGACCGTTTACGTTCCAAACATAGCTACTACAAGCCGAATCAGTTGTTACAGCAACAGGATTAGGTAATCCCGTTAAAACCCAAGCACAGGTTTGTGTATTGAACGAAGCCGTTTGATAACAAGCTGTTGGCGGTTGGATTGGTTGAGTTCCCGTTACATCCCAAGAGCATGTTTGTGTATTGAACGTTGCTGTTTGATAACAAGCTGTTGGGGGCTGTGTTGGTTGAGTTCCGGTTAACACCCAAGCACACGTTTGTGTATTAAAAGTTGCCGTTTGGTAACACGCTGTTGGTGGTTGTGTTGGCTGCGTTCCTGTTAACACCCAAGCGCAGGTTTGCGTGTTGAACGTAGCAGTCTGATAACATGCTGTTGGAGGCTGGGTTGGTTGAGTTCCCGTTAATACCCAAGCACATGTTTGTGTATTGAATGCAGCCGTTTGGTAACAAGCAGTTGGCGGTTGGGTTGGCTGAGTTCCAGTTAATACCCAAGAACAGGTTTGTGCACTAAACGTCGCCGTTTGATAACAAGCTGTTGGTGGTTGGGTTGGTTGAGAATTAACAGTAATAGATACTGTTGTTGTTGATGCACACTGACCCGCAGATGGCGTGAATGTATACACTGTGGTTCCGACAGATGCTGTGCTAACTGTTGAATTCCATGTTCCGGTTATGGCAGGAATATTATTCGAACTTGTTGGCAAAACAGGTGGTGTTGCTCCTTGGCATACCGAAGCTATCGCCGGGAAAGTTGGTGTTATCGAAGTATTTACATTGACCACAACCACATCGCTGTCGGTGCAGCCATAAATGTTCGTGCCCACAACTGTGTAGCTCGTGTTTTGCTGAGGTGAAACCGAAATCGAATTGCCCGTGGCTCCATTGCTCCACGAATAAGTATTGGCGCCTGTTGCCGAAAGTGTTACCGCCGTTCCCGCGCCGCAAAGTGAAACATCATCACCCGCATCAGCAGTTAATGCTCCATTATACAAGGTAATCTGATCGGATACAATGCCGCAACCCGCATTTACAGCTACCGAATAGGTGCCTGGCGTATTGACCGAAATTGTTTGACTGCTGCTTCCGTTCGACCAGCTGTAGGTTGCATCCGGATTGCCCGCAGTTAATACGCGTGTTTCACCCGGACAGAGTCCATCGTTTTCGCCCAATTCCAAAGTAGCAGTTGGCAGATTACTCACCACAATAGCATCTGTGGAAGTACCGCAAGCATTGCTAGCCGTTACCGAATAATTTCCGGCAATAACGGCTGTAATTCTTCTTGCTATTGAGCCCGTGCTCCACTGGTAATTCCATGCGCCACTATCGGCTTCGAGAACCACCGCGCTGTTCAAACAAATAGCAGTATCGGCTCCCAACGAAATAGAAGGTGCCTGCAAGGTACTTATTGAAATGGTATCGCGACTTGTTCCGCAAGCATTGCTGACGGCCACCCAATATGTTCCGGCGGTGTTTACCGAAATTGAAGGGGTACTCGCGCCCGTGCTCCATGCATAGCTGGTTCCGGTTCCCGATACATTTAAACTAAGCGACGTTCCCGCACAAATACTGGTATCATTACCAAGTCGTATTTTGGGAAGTGGATTGATGGTGAAGTTCGTTCCATTGTCGGTGCCGATGGTTGGTGGATTGGTAGAAATTACCCGCAAACGGTAACTAGAAGAAGTATAATATCTCGGTGGAAAAACCACTGGAATGGCTGCGGGAGTAACCGCTGTTATCGAACCAATGTTGATGACCGATCCGCTAAACAAACCTACCGAATCGCTGAGCTGTACTTTAAACTGATTACCCGGATTAAACTGCGTCGAAATGCTAAAATTCACCACACTCGATGAAGAAGAACAAAATACATTGCCGCTCAGTGGATTGGTGGTAATTCCGTTCGTGTTGGCAATGGTGAAAAAATCATCGCTCTTGTCAAATTCAACGCCCGACATGGTGGTTGCACGCACTTTACAAATAGTAGAAACTGGCGAAGCAATGTTCCAATTGTACGTTGTCGGGGTATTGGGAACGTCGTTAAGCAAGGTAGTCCATGTGGCTTCATTGTTAATGGAGTATTCCACTTTCAAATTCTCGTTGGTGTTTAAGGTGGTCCATTTTATTTGCTGCGTGGTTCCGTTGCCCCAAATTTCGCCGCCGTTGGGTTTTATCACTTTAACATATACATCTTTAAACGCATACATCGAATACCCGTCGAATTCGCCACCTTGGTATTTGGTAGGACTCGGTGTAGGCATAGCAAAACTGCTAAAAACGACATTGCTTTGATCTGTGAAAATCGGATTATCGATATCGGTTGCGCGAATCCTGAGCTGGTTGGATGGAATAGCAGGAACTACCCAATTCGCATATTTATGGGAAGCGGGCGCGGTGCCAATGAGGTTCCAAGTAGTGCCGTTGTCGGTGGTGTATTCGAGTTTTATGGTTGCCAAATCGGTGTAATCCCATTCGATGTACTGACCGGTTCCAACACCAAACTGCTCGCCGCCGTTGGGATACAGAATTTGAACCGATGAATTCGGAATCACAAAAACGGCATCACTCGCATCCGAAATCGGTCGGTTTAGGTCGCTTATCCGAACACGGCAGGTGTATGAAGGCGTAGTTGGAATGATCCAAGTATAACTCAGTTGCGATGCAGGAATGCTTGCTGCAAGCACACTCCACGTTAAACCATCATCGAGGGTGTATTCGATTTTTACCTGATCCACTTCATTGTATGTCCAAGTGATAGTGCGTGTGGATGCTGCTGTCCAGATTTCACCGCCGTTTGGACTCGTTACATTAATGCTATCGGGAAGCGTGCTGTTCATGCTGTAACCGTCGTTGGGGCCGCCGAAGTATTTTGCCGGATTGGCTTCAGGCAGCGTAAACAAACTAAATGCAGCATCCGAAACATCGCTCAGTGCAGCATTGTCGTTATCGGTAATGCGGATTAGACTTTGGCTTGTGATGGGTGCTGGCGGAATCCAATTGGCGTAGTTGTTTGATGCTGGTGCTGTTCCAATAAGCGTCCAGCTGCTACCGTTATCGGCCGAATACTCAAGCTTTATGGTGTTTACCGAATTCGATGACCACTCGATGTATTGCCCGGTTCCAACCCCAAAACTTTCGCCTCCGTTGGGATAAATTACGTTTACAAAAGCACTGTTAATGGTAAACGGAGCATTGCTGATATCGAAAATACCGTTCAGCAGCGAGGTGATTTTAATTCGACACTGGTTCGATGGGATGTTCGGAACTGTCCAGTTGCAGCTTAGCTGACTAGCAGGCAAATCGGTGGCAATGAGGTTCCAGCTGGTGCCGTTGTTGGTGCTGTATTCAATTTTTACGTTATCGACGTGGCGGAAGGTCCACGAAATGTTGGCTATAGCGGTGGGATTAAAAATCTCGCCGCCGTTGGGCGTGCTCACGCGGATGGTATCGGGACGGTTGGGACACATGTTGTAGCCATCGCCGGGGCCGCCCAGGTATTTGGCAGGATTGGATGCAGGTAACTGGAAGGTGCTGAACAATGCCGCAGAAGAATCGCGGTTTACCGGACTTTCGATGTTCCATGCACGGATGCGGGTTTGCGTGGTGGGGGCATCGGGAGCAATCCAGTTGCAGTAGTTGTTGCCTGCCGGAAATGTTCCGATATCGTTCCAGCTTGAGCCGTTGTTGGCGGTGTATTGAACTTTTAGCTGAAGTACGCCTGTGGTTGCCCATTCGATGTATTGCCCAGTGCCCGTGCCGAAACTCTCGCCACCGTTAGGGTAGATAATATTTACAGTAGGTTCGGGGATAGTAAAAACGGTATTGCTTTCGTCTTGGGTGAATTGCAGCGTATTGGTAATACGAATTTTCGCTTGGTTGCTGCCAATGCAAGGAACTGTAAAAGTATAGCTGAGTGCGCTGCTTGGGTAACTGGCCGTAATAATGGTCCAGTTGAGACCGTTGTTCAGCGAATATTCTATTTTTATGTTGTCAACATTGGTATAGGTCCAAGAAATGGTTTGCACCGAACCTCCTAGCCACACCTCACCCCCATTGGGGGCAGTGAGCAGCAGGGTTTGTGCACGCAGTCCGAAACCCAGCAACAGCAACAATACAGTTAAAGTAAACTGTTTCATGTTTTTGTTTTAGATGGTTAGGGATTATTCAGCAGAACGGCAGTAGCGGAAGCCATAATTACCATAACGCTTCGAAGCTTGGTCAACATAAATAATAGTAGAAGGCACCCAAGAAGTAACATCTGAAAAGCCATTGGACTGCAGCATTCCATTGCCATTAAAAGTATTAAAAGAAAAGCTATTCATTTTTACCACAGGTTCAGAAGCGTTCCAAGTCAAGTCCATTAAACCATAATAACTGCCCCCTGCAATAACCCGTGTAGAAATATCACTGCAATTATAACCAACGTTGCTTATTAATGCTTGGCCACTACTGAATATTTGAGGGAAAGAACCTGGGAAACTATTACTCCCCCATGCAGGATATCCAGCAATACTATAAAAACTTGGACAACACATTCTCACTTCATCTGAAAAAACTGGTTGCAATGGACCATAACTTGATTTGTTAAATTCTAAAAGGGTCAAAGGTCTTTGCCCACTCCAATCAGCATAAGCAAAAAGTTTATCTTCATTGGAATTAATACAAGCTTTGTTTGGAGAAGATGAAAAATATTGACCATTAGTTAGACTAATTGACGAACCCGCTATACCAACTGTATTTATTTGCGGAGAAGTAAGCGTATTTAAAAAATCAGCATATTGTTGTTCACTGAGTTCATATTTCCAGGTATAAAAAGCACGGTATCCAGTAGGATAAGAACTGTTATCTATAACACCATCATTATTAGTATCTATACCTGCGTCACCTTTGATTCGAATTGTTGCTAAGTTTCCGTCTGAGTATGTCAGCGTTGGTGATAGTTTCGTGTTAATAACTGGAAAATTTGATCCCGGTGCATTGAACGAACCGTTAAAACTATTGGGACCACAGCAAGTGGGTGAAACAATGTAGAAACCTTTCGCCACATTAAAATCCCCCTCCGGAACATATACCATTTCCACAGCAAACACACGCACTTCGAGTCCGGTAACGTTGGTAAGGCCAGAAAGTCCATAATTCCATTGTAGTTGCATGCCTGTAGAGTTGAAAGTGCCTGAACCCAAAGCTGAGCGGTAAAGCCAAGAACCTATATTATCGGAGGTCACTTGCAATGTATTGGCGGTACCAGTACCGTTGGTAAAACCAGTTTGATTTAATTGAGCGTGTTGCCAAAGTCCATTGGCATCTTTAAACTTCATAAAAATCCATGCGGCATCCCAGTTAATGGCATCGCGCCAAGAATTGTCCCAGCTAATGTCGAATTGAACTTGGATGGTTTTGTTCACCGCGTCGTTGGCTGTGGTGGTTACGTTTTGCACCAACATGTTGTTGGCAGAAGCCGTGTTTACTAAAAAGAAAAAGAAGAATAAACGTATAAGTGCCTGATTCATTTTGATTAAATTTTTTCAAAAGTAGCGATTAAAAGAATATTAACAACCGCATGTTATTGGGTGAAATTAAATGTATTTTTAACATATAATCCACACTTATTATCTAAATTAATTTACACTTTAATATCGTTTTGGCTTAAATTAGCTGAGGATTTTAATACTACAATTCAACCAACTAATGAATACCAAGAAGCTTCAGGTGATCATGCTTGCGTGCTGTTTTGCAGGTTTTCTCTCTGCGCAAAGTGTTTGCAATGAAAACGGAAATCTGATTATTTATTCCAATTATGATGGGGGAATTGTAACCATTAATGTGGATCAAAATATCCCTAATTTAAAAATTGGCATTTGCACGTATGAGCCAGTTCAGGTAACGCTTACAGGTCCGTTTGTGGGCAATGTTACTCAAGTAATTTATGGGGGATTTAATTCGATACAAGGAAATAATAATTGCAATCTTGGCGATTTCCCTACCAGCATTTCGGGGGTAGATGCATCCATCATTTCAATAAATACTGCTCCTCCAGTTGGTTTGGAAAATCCAAATGGAAACAATCTATTAGTTGGTACAGCGGGAAATTGTACTTCTACTCAATATGCAGGCGGAGGAAATACACCCGATCAAGTGGTGTACTATTTTCTGCAAACTACAGGAGGAACATTTTACGCACATTATACGCAATACGCATGCTGGTTAAACCAAACGTACAATGTTTCGGCAGGTGGAAATTGTTGTGTTACTCCCAATGTAAACTGCCAAACACCTATTGCGAATGCAGGTTCCAATACGGGTATCTGTTTGGGAAATACTGCTAATCTGGGTGCGCAACCCTCAAGCAATCCCAATTATCAATACAGCTGGTTACCAACGGAAGGATTGAACAACCCAAACATTGCTAATCCCATTGCGAGTCCTACCGCAAATACAACTTATACCTTAACTGTTATTAATGGAGATGTTTCCTGTTCTGCTTCTGTTTCAGTAGATGTAACTATTGAAACTCCCCAACCTGTTTCAATAAGTGTAAATGGTTCTTTGGATTTATGTGGAAACGAAACGGTTGAATTGATTGCATCGTCCAATTTCAGTAGTTATCAATGGTCCAATAATTCGACTTCCAATTCCATTATAGTTTCATCGGCAGGAACCTATTCTGTCTCCGCACAGACTTCCATTGGTTGCATTTCCACCTCCAATTCTGTGGAAGTAACTACTGCTAATAGTCCTTCTGCAACGTTCACTTTCAATCAGATTGACAATTACAATGTTCAGTTTAATTCCACAGACCTTTCTGCCACAAGCTGGCTTTGGAATTTTGGTGCGGGAAATACGAGCACAGATGCAAATCCCATCTACAATTTCCCATTTGATAACATTTGGCCAGTATCATTAATTGTAAACAATGACTGCGGAGCCGATACCCTGAATGAATTAGTGAATGTTATTAAGAATGGCTTCGACGAAATGGGAAATTTCTCGTTCAACCTACTTTATCAAAACAACAAATTGATACTTACTGGAAATTCAACATTTCCACAAAACTATACCATCGAACTATTGAACATGAGCGGACAACTCATCGAAAAACGTTTCGTTCAATTAAACAAAGATTGGCAATTCGAAATCCCCGTTCAACATTATACTCCCGGACTATATTTTCTCAGCATTGCGAGCGAAACGGGCCGAAAGACAAAGCGGTTGATGATAGATTAATTCTCCATAGAATTAACATATTCTAGAAATGGATTGTTAAACTCGATGTTTAACATTCGAATTTCTAATCAATAATTAAATTTATCGATAGAAATCAATTTGCTGCTTTAGAAATTCGTTTCATTTTAATACCTCATCAAACTGCCATGCTTGAACATGCCGTATTCCGTTTTGCACTGGAAAAGATATGTCGTCTAAACTTAGTACCCATTTTTCGTAATGATCACTTATAGCGTTAAGGGCCGAATATTCACGTTTTATTGTGGCTTCGTCGGCCAACAAATAGGCACATTGCACATACATTACACGTTCGGCTCGCTGTGCCACAAAATCGACTTCCTTTTGAGGCAAAACCCCAGTGTAAACCTGAAATCCCTGTCGCTTTAATTCAATAAAAATAATGTTTTCGAGTTGATATCCTGATCCATGACCGTAGCCCCCGAAAAGGTAATTCCGGTATGCCTGATCGTTGCTGTAATACTTCGCATTTCCGGCGATGGTTTCCTTGCCTCGTATGTCAAAACGCTCTGAATGGTGCACCAAAAAAGAATCCTCGATAAACCCAATGTAATTTGAAATCGTATCAAAACTCGTTTTTCGCCCCTGACTCTTAAAGTAATTAGCGATGTTGTTTATCGAAAGCAGATTGGACGAGGTATTGATTAGGTAAATAAATAGATCCTCCAACAATTTCGGATCTTTAATGGCTTGTCGCTGTATGATATCGCGTAATAAAACCGTATCCTTTATGGCAGAAACATAGTGCCGTTTTGATTCCTCATCGGGCAAATGAAACAATTCAGGCAAACCACCAGTTTGAAGGTATTCGATAAAGCTTGCTTTACCTCGTTCCAAATTTAAAACTCCCAGATACTCAGCATAACTGAATGGAAAAATCTCGAAGCTTATATAACGGCCAGAAAGCATTGACGACAACTCGCCTGATAACATCTTGGAATTAGAACCGCTGATAAACAACTCATAACTCTCGGTATAATCTTGCGAATAGGAATTTACCAGACGCTCCCATTGGCGAATGTTCTGAATTTCATCTATAAATAAATATACTTTTCCTTTTGGCTTTAGTTTGACTTTGTAATGGCGGATGAGTTGGTCAAGGTCTTTGTAATCTTGTATCGCATCAAACTCCAAAAATTCTTTGTTGATAAAGAGTATATTCTTTGGCGAAACTCCCGAACGAATAAGCTGTTCGGCAATCTGGCGTAAGATATAACTCTTGCCGCTTCTACGCTGACCAACCAAGACTTTGACCAGCGAATTATTTTGGTATTTTCTTATTTTATCAAGGTAAAATAACCTCGAAAAACCTGATTTAAACTCCGAGTTGTTCCAGAAATTAAATCGTTCGATTGCTTGTAATAATTCGTCCATAAACTAAAACTCTCACAAAAATAGCAAATTATTCGTTCACACACGAATATTTTTAATTATTTTAAATAACATTCGTCCACAGACGAATATTTCACCTTTTGTTAAACTAGCATCATCGTAAAATAAAAACGCATCTAAATATATTTATTCACGATTGTGTTCATACTTTATATTGAAATGGATCTAAAAATTCGGTGAAATCTGCCTAATTTAGGCGCCCCGATTATGGCCGATATCATTCAACTTTTACCCGAACATGTTGCCAACCAAATTGCTGCTGGTGAGGTAATTCAACGTCCTTCAAGTGCTGTGAAAGAGCTATTGGAAAATGCCGTTGATGCCGGAGCAAAGAACATCCAACTCATCATTAAAGACGGTGGAAGAACGCTCGTTCAGGTAATCGACAATGGAAGTGGAATGTCTGTAACCGATGCACGAATGGCTTTTGCGCGACATGCAACCTCCAAAATTCGCAAAGCCGACGATCTCTTTTCCATACGCAGCATGGGTTTTCGGGGTGAAGCAATGGCATCTATCGCCGCCATAGCACATGTGGAAATGAAAACCCGTCTTCGGGGCGATGAACTTGGCACCTTGATCGAAATTGAAGGAACGGATGTGAAAAATCAGGAATCTATTGCTTGCAGTGAAGGAACCTCGATTTCCATCAAGAACTTATTTTTCAATGTACCAGCACGACGGAATTTCCTCAAAAGCAACCCTGTCGAAACGAAACACATTCTCGATGAATTTCAACGTGTTGCCCTTGCCTTTCCAGAAATCTCCTTTTCCTTAATCAATAACGGGCAGGAAGTTTACCGAATGATGCCCGGCATGTTCAAGCAGCGCATCGTTGCTTTGCTTGGTCAACCCTGGAACGAAAGATTGGTTGCGGTGAATGAAGAAACTTCAGTTGTTACTGTTACGGGTTTTATCGGAAAGCCCGAACATGCTCGAAAAACACGAGGTGAACAATTCTTCTTCATAAACGATCGCTTCATCAAAAATTCATACCTGAATCATGCCGTTCAGGGTGCTTTTCAAGGATTGATTCCTGCCGATAGCTTTCCGGTTTATTTTCTTCGATTGGAAGTGGATGCGCAAACAATCGACATCAATATCCATCCCACCAAAACGGAAATCAAGTTTGAAGACGATCGTTCGGTGTATGCCATTGTTCGTTCGGCTGTTCGAAAAGCCATAGGCGCATTTTCCCTCTCTCCTACTTTCGATTTCGATACGATTGAAGCATTCGAAATTCCACTTGCGCACAACCGCGAAATAAAACCTCCCGAAATTCAAGTAAATCCGGATTATAATCCATTCAGCAATCCGCGTCCTGCTGCGCATAATCCAAATGAACAACTGCGCAAAATGAGTCAGGCACGTTGGGAAGATTTGGCTGGACCTTTCGACGCGCCTGAAACTCAAACGCAAACAAGCGCAGTCGAATCGACCGAAACACCCGAGCGCACCTTACCTTGGCAATTGCACGGAAAGTACATTTGCACACAAGTGCGAAGTGGTATGATGCTCATAGATCAGTGTAATGCATTAGAACGTATTCATTTCGAGCGATTGATGAAACAGCAATCCGAAAGCGGAAAAAAGGGACAATCACAAGTCTTACTTTTCCCCGTTGTCAAGGAATTTTCAGCTCCCGATTATGAGCTAATTCGCGCCTTGGATGAGGAACTGCGATCTTTGGGTTTCGAATTTGAAGAGTTTGGCAAATGGACCATTGTGGTAAACGGAGTTCCACCCGAAGTTCAAGACGCTGACATCAAAAACGTTTTCGATCAATTGCTCGAACAATACAAACGTTCGCAACAAGAATTACGATTAAACCGCGCCGAACAATTATCGCGCACCCTAGCAATGAATGTTTCTAAATCGGCAACCGGATTTTTAAGTTCAGAACGTATGCTTGTTATCATCGATCAACTTTTTGCCTGCGAAACACCGGCCTTTACTCCTTCTGGTAAATCAATCATCTCATTAATACCACTCGATGAAATTGATGCACGTTTTGGTAATTAACTCCGTGATTTAGCTTCATCATTTTCGTATTTTCGCCATTCATGATTTCAAAATCTTCCTCCTCAGCATCGCCAATTGTCCGATCGCTCATTATTGTTTGTGTAGCACTTTGGTTGCTCACTCTTGGTGCTTCAGAAATTGGCATCGATTTAACTAGACAATTGGGTTTATATAATTTCGATTCTGCCTTTTTTCGGCCTTGGCAATTATTTACGCATATGTTTATGCATGATAATCAATCACCTTTCCATTTGTTTTTTAACATGCTTGGACTTTGGATGTTTGGTTCTAGTCTTGAAAATCATTGGGGACCCAAACGCTTCTTGGCGTATTTCCTCATTACGGGTGTTTGTGCAGGTATTTTGCAAACGAGTGTCACAAACTACCAAATGCGTCCCATGGTTATTGAAGCCAATCAATTTGAAGCAAATCCAAGTTACGATGCTTTCGAACACTTTGCTAGCAATTATTTACCCGGTTCATACGGAAATGATGGGCTCAACGAATTTTTAAAACAATGGTATTACGACCGTGAAAATCCTGGATTTATTTCCCAATCGCGTGAATACGTGAGTGAGATTTCTGAAACGCGTCAAAACACTGTGAATGTTGGTGCTTCGGGAGGTTTGTATGGATTACTTCTCGCATTTGGGATGATTTTTCCGAATGTGATGATCATGATGCTGATTCCCCCAATACCTATGAAAGCCAAGTATTTTGTCATGGTGTTTGGGGCGATTGAATTGTTTTCCGGTTTACGCAATAACGTGGACGATAATGTTGCACATTTTGCCCATTTGGGTGGAATGCTTTTCGGGATCATTTTAATTTTACTCTGGAAGAAACAAGATCGCAAGCGCAACGTTTTCCATCCATGAGTCAACTTAAATTGCTTTGGTTAAATGCGGGTGCAGGCGTTCGATTAATCATTATCAATGTTGCGGTGTTTGTATTGCTGTCTATACCGCTTTCGATATTGCATTTAATGAACATGCCCTCCCCAGACCCCGACGATTTCATTATGAAACAGTTGGGTCTTTCCGGGGATTTCATACAGTTACTTTCCAAACCTTGGACGCTCATCACACACCTTTTTGTTCACAGTGGATTGACGCACATCCTGTTTAACATGATAACCTTGTTTTTCACCTATCAGTTGTTTAACCAACGATTTGATGACAAACGATTTCTCAATGTGTATTTTGTAAGTGGATTTGCGGGAGCGCTGATGTTTTTGTTTTCGGTGAATCTGTTTCCCTTGTTTTCGGGAAATGCGCATTCATATTCTGCTGTTGGCGCTTCGGCAGCGGTTATGGGTGTTTTAATTGCCATTTGCACCTATCGGCCGCAAGATGAAGTGATGCTGTTTGGCGTCTTCAAATTGAAATTGCAATGGATGGCGTTGATTTTTGTGATGCTCGATTTGATCTCGATACGAAGTGGGAACGAAGGCGGACATTTAGCACATTTGGGTGGAGCCTTGTTCGGATTTTTCTGGGCGGTGAATATGAAAAAAGGAACTGACATTGCTTCATTTTTCAATAAAGCACAAGCTGTTTTCAGTTGGAAACCGAAGCGAAAAAGCACGATAAAGGTTGTTCATAAACGCGGTAAAACCGATGAAGTTTACAATCTGGACAAACGACAGAAGCAAAAACGGATTGATGACATTTTAGATAAGATATCGCGCTCCGGATACGACAGTTTGAGCAAAGAAGAAAAAGCACTACTTTTCGAACTTAGCAAGGATAAATAAATTGAGCATCTACTTAAAAAAATATCGTTGGAAACTTTGGCTAGCGGGTTTCGCAATTGTGATTATTGCTGCGTCGCTTTGGTACACCAATGTGTTGGTAAAGAAAGTAGCTACCGAAGAACGTAAAAAAGTAGAACTCTGGGCCGATGCTGTGCGCAACCGTGCGGAGTTGGTAAAATATACTGAGAAACTTTTCGAGCGACTTAAAACAGAAGAACGTAAACGTGCAGAAATTTGGGCAGAGGCAACACAAAATTTGAGTAAAACCGAAGACGATGACGCACGTTCGTTTTACTTAAAAGTAGTGAGTGAAAACAATACGATTCCAGCCATTATTGTGGATGCTCAAAACCGAGTTAATTATATTACCAACGCCGACACCATTGGATTTGGGAATACCGAATTTTTTCGCGGCAAAGTAAAGAATGCTTTTTCTGCTCATCGTCCTATTGAGATTGACGATGGTTTTTCGAATAAATTCTACATCTACTACCAAGATTCTCGCGTATTTAGTGAGCTTCGTGAAGTTCTAAACAATATCATCAAATCCTTTATTTCCGAGGTGGTGGTGAACTCAGCGAGTGTTCCGGTAATTGTTTCCGATAAAAACAACACACGCATCATTGCATCAGGAAACCTCGACCAGAAAATTCTATCCGACACTTCAGCAATGCTTTTGCTCAGCAAATCGATGGCTGTTGAAAATACACCTCTCGAAATTGAACTTCCCGATTATGGAAAATGTAGCATATACTACCAAGGCTCCTTTCTGCTCACACAGTTAAAGTATTACCCAGTAATTCAATTCTCTATAATTGCATTATTCATGATTGTGGCTTATTTCCTTTTCAACTTTTCGAGAAGAGCAGAGCAGAATCAGGTTTGGGTAGGAATGTCGAAGGAAACCGCACATCAGTTGGGAACCCCATTATCGAGTCTCATTGCCTGGATTGAGATTCTGCGCATGAAAGGAATTGACGAGGAAACCTTGGGCGAAATGGGCAAGGACATTAAACGTCTGGAAATCATCACCGAACGCTTTTCAAAAATTGGCTCCAAACCTGAACTTCATCCACAAGATTTAGAACAGGTCCTTGAAGAAAGCATCGGATACATGCGCCCGCGAACGTCTCGTAAGATTTCCATTGAGCTCAAGAATTTACTCACCGAAGAAGAACGCATGATTGTAAAATTGAACGTTCCATTGTTCGATTGGGTGATTGAAAACCTCTTCCGCAATGCCATCGACGCCATTGAAACGAGTGGTGCATTGGAAGTTCGCTTTGGAGAAAAAGGGAAATACGCATACATAGATGTGATTGATACAGGAAAAGGAATTCCGAAATCGAAACTCGAAACCATTTTTCAACCTGGCTATACAAGTAAGAGAAGAGGTTGGGGATTGGGGCTTTCTTTAGCCAAACGAATCATTGAAGAATATCACAAAGGAAAAATATATGTGAAACATTCTGAAATAGGCAAAGGCACTACGTTTCGCATATTAATTCCAAAAGCATAATCGGATAATTTTGATTATGAAACACAATCAATAAAATTCGCTTTGCTCTATATCCACATTCCCTTTTGTAAACAAGCTTGTTCGTATTGCGATTTTCATTTCAGCACATCAACACACTACAAAAGTGATTTGGTCAATGCCTTGTTGAAGGAAATAGTTATACGAAAAAACGAGCTGCATAATCCGCTTCAAAGTGTGTATTTGGGTGGAGGCACTCCTTCCCTACTCGATGCTTCAGAATTAGCATCTATATTAGAATTGGTAAATGCTCAATGGGGAATTGATACCATTGCAGAAATTACCTTAGAAGCCAATCCCGACGATTTAACTTTTGAGAAACTGCAGGAATTAAAATCACTCGGAATCAATCGCTTAAGTATTGGTGTCCAATCGTTTTTTCAGGAAGATTTAACTTTCATGAATCGGGCGCATTCTTCTACCGAAGCAATACAATGTATCGAACTGGCGGCACAAACTGGATTCGATCGTTTAAGCATCGACCTCATTTATGGAACACCGGGATTAAGCGATGCGCGTTGGATTGAAAACCTTCGAAAAGCATCGTCTTTGCCGGTTAACCACCTTTCGTGCTATGCCTTAACCGTTGAGCCCAAAACTCCATTAGCCAAAGGAATTACCTTGGGAAAATTCCTCAATCCCGATGAAGATCAAGCTGCCCGACAGTTTGAGATAATGCAGCAATTAGCTCCCGAACTCGGATTTACACATTATGAAATAAGCAATCTGGCTAGAAACGATGCCAAAGCCATTCATAATTCCGCCTACTGGGAAGGAAAACCGTATGTGGGCATTGGTCCGTCGGCGCATTCATTTAACGGAAAAAATCGTCGTGTAAACAAAGCCAATAATACACAATACATCCAATCTTTGAAAATGGGAGATTGTATGCATGAACTTGAATTCATCGATTCGAAAACACGTTACAACGAATTGATCTTAACCGGATTGAGAACCCAGCGAGGCATCGAAAAGATAGCTCTTATTCAACTCGGGAAGGAGTACATCCAGCATTTTGCAAAAGCAAGAAAGCAATTGAAAAATCCTGAAATCCTTCAGGAAACAGAGACTGCTTTTATTCTAAATCCCAATCAGTGGTTATTTGCCGACGGAATTGCAGCGAGTTTGTTTTATTGAAAACGGATTTTTAATCCATCACTTAGTGACGATCGCGTTCACGTTCTCTACGAGCCAATTGCTTTAATGGATCGGCCGACATTTCCTCATGCATTTTTCGATTTCGATAAATATCAATTGCAGCATACACTGATTCGCGGAATGAATCGGGACTTGCGAGGTTTTTTCCAGCTATATCGTAAGCCGTTCCATGATCTGGAGAAGTACGAATGATTGGCAAACCCGCAGTGAAATTAACCCCATGGTGAAATGCAATCGATTTAAAAGGAATCAATCCTTGGTCGTGATACATGGCCATGACACCATCGAATTTTTGCCAAGTACTATTTCCAAAAAAACCATCTGCCGAATAAGGTCCAAACGCTTTGATGCCTTCCTCATTGGCTTTGCGAATAGCAGGTGCAATAATCGAATCTTCTTCTTTCCCCAATAAACCACCATCACCAGCATGCGGGTTTAATCCCAAAACGGCAATACGTGGAGTACGAATTCCAAAATCTTGCAAAAGCGATTGACTCATAACGCGCAATTTGGAAAGTACTTTTTCGACACTTAATGCCGCTGCAACTTCCTGAATAGGAATATGTCCGGTGACAGTTCCAACACGCAGATTTTCACTAACCAACAACATCAAATAATTGCTCGTTCCTGTTTTATGTGCCAAGTATTCGGTATGTCCAGGAAAATTAAAATCAGGACCTTGCACATTGCTCTTATTGAACGGAGCCGTAACGATAACATCGATCAATCCCGCTTGCAAATCTTCCATAACACGAGTCAACGATTTAACTGCCCACGCACCAGATGCAGGACTTGCGGTGCCGATTTCTAAACCGACTTCAACATCGGTAATATTGATAAAATTGCAATGATTCTTCGCTGCCTTAGAGGCATCGGAAATTCCAAAGAAATTGAAATCTGTTATTCCGAGTTGCTTGCGGTGATGAGTTGCTGCTTTGTGAATTCCATAAACTACGGGCGTACACAACTCAAGCATTGCATGATCCATGAATGTTTTCATGATTACTTCGTACGAAATACCATTAAAATCGCCTTGTGTAATCCCTACCCTAACTATATGTTCTGCGCCTTCGCTCATGCTTTTGCTTTGTTGCGGATAAAATCAACCAATAATCTAACACCCGAACCTGTTCCTCCTTTTCCACGATATGAATCGGTCGATTCCACAAATGCAGGCCCTGCGATATCTAAGTGTACCCAAGGATAATCTGTAAAACGTTCTAAGAATTTGCCTGCAGTATTTGCTCCTGCGGTGATGCCACCGATGTTTTTAATATCGGCAATGTCGCTTTTAAGCAATTCTGAATAATCGTCCCAAAGCGGAAATTCAACCAAACGCTCATGCACATTGTCGCCACTCTGTTTCAATAAATCAAAATCTCCTTCGGCTGTTCCCAAAGCCACAATGCCGTATTTTCCGATGGCACGAGCCGCAGCTCCTGTTAACGTTGCTAAATCGACAACAAATTCAGGCTTGTATTTCTTCGCATAAACTAGTGCATCACTCAATATCAAACGACCTTCTGCATCAGTATTTAAAACTTCTACCGTTGTACCATCCGAAATGGTAATGACATCGCCGGGAACAATGGCATTTCCGTCTGGACGATTATCTGTACAAGGCGTTAAACCAACCACCCAAATAGGTAATTCAGATTTTGCGATGGTGTAAATTGCACCAACCACAGCAGCAGCTCCGCCCATATCGCACTTCATTGTCATCATGCCATCGTTCGGCTTCAGACTTAATCCACCGGTATCGTATACAACACCTTTTCCAACAAACACATACGGATGTTTATTGACAGCGCCTTTAGGTTTGTATTCCATCACTACAAAAACGGGTGGATCGATTGAACCTTTATTTACTGCTAACAATCCGCCCATTTTCAACGTTTCAATTTTCGATTTATTGAAAACTTCCACTTTAAAACCTGCTTCTTTTCCGGCTTTTTGAATTTCTTTTCCCAGTTGAACGGCGGTTAAATAGGAAAGCGGTTCGTTCACTAAGTCGCGCGATAAATAGATTGCTTCAGCTAATATTTGCAAGTGCTCCAATTCTTTTTTCGCAATGTTTTCGCTGCATACTTCTAATTTATGCAAGCTGTTTTTTTCTTTTTCGGCAGTCGAACGATATTTTAAAAATTGGTAATTCCCCAAGGCCATTCCCTCGGTTAATGCCATGGTTTCGAATGGTTTGTTGGAACAATCGATGATCTGAATCGATTTTATTTTTTGAGCATTGATAGACGATAACAAAGCGTTTCCAGCAACACGAGTAGCTTCAAGTGTTAATGAATGCGATTTTTTTACATCGATGATAAGAACAAAACTGAAATGACCAAAATGATTGACAGCAATGCTTTTCTTCTGATTTTTAACTTGTTCCTGAATGTAGGCAAATTCTGTTTTCGAGAAATTGGATGATCCTAAATCATCAATAGAGGCTGCAAGAAGAACGCGATCGCCTTTTCCAGCTTTCGATATATGGGTAATAGAAAATTTAGACATGGTTATTTTATATGCGACAAATGTAACAAATCATCGTTCGTTTTATGAATTAGGAGGAATGTAATTATCGAATTGAAATGCCTTTGTACAATTATTTGAATATGCGTGGATGAATCAATCGATAAATCAAACAAACATGAAAGCAATATTCATTTGAAAGTTTAGAAAAAGCATATACATTTCCGTGAACATCATTTTATAAAATTGTAAATTAGCAATGCTAAATAAGCCAATTATACATCGATTGAAATGAATAAGCAACTTCCAAAAAATTGTATTAAATTTAAAACGGAAGCAAACAAGATTTTATATTTTATTAAAAAAGCAATACCAATTAAATTATTAATATTACTGAAATGGCTATGAATAATGGAGAAATCGTACTCTATCAAAATCAGGATGGACAAATTAAATTAGATGTTCGATTAGAAGATGAAACCGTTTGATTGACCCAAGCTCAAATAGCAATATTACTTTACAAGGGAAGATCGACTATAACAGAAAACATTAAAAATGTTTTTACTGAAGGTGAATTAGATGAAGATATGGTATGTCGGGAATTCCGACACACCACTCAACACGGCGCCATTGATGGTAAAACGCAAGAGAAAGATGTCAAACACTATAACCTAGATGTTATTATTTCTGTGGGGTAAAGAGTAAAATCTCCACAAGGCACACAGTTTAGAATATGGGTCACAAAAAGCTTAAATACCGTTGCATCATAATAAAGAATCTAAATTCCATTCCATATTAATTAAACAATACAATTTTCAATTTGTTATCAAAAGCGAGTTCTTTGACTCAGTGTCATATTATAGAAATGCAATTGTAATCTCATTAATAAAGAGTACAAAGCGCTTGAACCATTAAGGAATGCTATATTGCGAACGATTTTAAACAATCCATGAATACTCAATTATTACTAGATAAAGCCCTTCACATGGAGTGGCTGAGCATAGAAGAAGGTGTTTTTCTTTTTGAAAATGCAGCCACGGTCGACTTGGTTTATGTTGGAAACGAACTTCGTAAACGGCAAAAGCCCGACGGGAAAGTTACTTGGATTATCGATCGCAATGCCAACACCACCAATGTATGCATTGCCAACTGCAAATTCTGCAACTTTTATAGAATCCCCGGTCATGCCGAGTCGTATATAACAACGATTGACGAATACCGCGTAAAAATTGAAGAAATGCGTCGTTTGGGTGGAAACCAATTACTGCTTCAAGGTGGTCACCATCCTGAATTAGGAATTGATTTTTACGAGCAGTTGTTCCGCGATTTAAAATTCCATTTTCCAGATATTAAACTACATGCGCTTGGTCCACCTGAGATTGCGCACATTTCGAAACTCGGAAATTTAAGTCATACCGAAGTCTTAACTCGCTTAAAAGCAGCTGGATTAGATTCCTTACCAGGAGCAGGTGCTGAAATATTAAATGACCGCGTACGACGAATGATTTCGAAAGGTAAATGCAGCGGGCAAGAATGGCTCAATGTAATGCGTGCGGCGCATCAGCTTCATTTAACAACATCGGCCACTATGATGTTTGGTCATATTGAAACCATCTACGAACGATTCGAACATTTGGCTTGGATTCGTCAGGTTCAAAGTGAAAAACCCGCCGATGCCAATGGTTTTTTAGCTTTTATTCCTTGGCCTTTTATGGACGATGGTACTTTGCTTCGTCGCGTGAAAAATGTTCGAAATACAGTTACTGGCGAAGAGTACATTCGTATGATTGCACTTTCCAGGATGATGTTGCCAAACGTCATAAACATTCAGGCCTCATGGCTAACCGTTGGTGAAAAAACAGCACAGTTATGTTTGCATGCTGGGGCGAACGATTTTGGCTCCATCATGATCGAAGAAAATGTGGTATCCGTTGCGGGTGCTCCTCACCGATTTACTTCAGATGGAATTCAACAAGCCATTCGTGAAGCAGGATTCGAACCCCAACTTCGAACACAACATTACGAGTTCAGAGAACTTCCTGCAAATATGGAACAGCAAGTAATTAATTATTGATTCTACTCAGGTTCATGCATTTTACTACATTCGCGTTTCAGAATAAAAAACCATGGACGAAATTATCACCAAAGACAGTAACGGAAATATCCTGAAAGACGGAGATACAGTTAAGCTAATCAAAGATTTGAAAGTGAAGGGTTCGTCTATTACATTGAAACGAGGAACTGTTGTAAAAAACATCAAACTCACCGACGATGCTGATGAAGTGGATTGCCGTGTAGAAAAAATGGTGATTGTATTACGTACTGAATTTTTGGCGAAAGCCTAAATTCTTTTATTGATTTACTCTTTCTTCAAATCTGAAAGATGGATGAAGAATTGTCCGAGTATATATTTTTGAATAACATCGTATTGCATTCCAAAGAACCCGGCAAAAGGGTATTTGTCGGCTTTGAAATGCGATCGAAATCCTAGCACCCAAACATCCGATTGATTCAACATCATCTTTCTGTTAACATCGGTAAAGAATGTAAACCTCGGATTGATTGAATAAAAAACAGAACCCGCCAATTCCTCATTTACCTTGTTGAAGTTGAAAATACTCTCAAACTTTTTAATGGTACTTTTCAACGAAATAAAATAGCTCGAATTGTTTTCGTAATATCCAGCCAAACGATATTTTTTGTAATCGATTCGGGCATGGGGAGCCCATAGGTTATTTTGATAATGAAGCGAAGAAACAACAAATAAATTGGGCGAAAATGTATAACGCAACATCAAACCAGGCCTTGCACCAATAATTCGACTTTGTGCATAGGTCTCCACCTGAGCTTGCCAGGTAACAGGATTGGGGCGCGTTGTTGTGGTTGGCGTTACCAAATGTCCTGCTCGAATTTGAAATGCTTTATTCACCTTAAAAATAAGTTCAAATGCCGGAATCGAAATGGTGTTCAAACTGTTGCTGTGTTGAAGAGCCGATTGCGCTTCGAAAGCAAAATATTTATTTAAGTCTTGCTTCACCACAAAACCAATACGAATACTGGCCATGGTTTTAATTGGAGTATTTGAGGTATCTGTTAATGCTTTAATATCCGATCTTAAACCTACATAAGCTTTGCTTACAGAGGTGTTTGGGGATAGCGATATATTCTCCAATTGCGCTTGTGCTGAATGTGCAATTATAACTAGGAAGAGCAGCAATAAGGGTAAATATGTTCTGTATTTTGGGTACATGAAGATTTATATAGCAATCTGAATATTTGAATCAAACCGATTGAGATTTTCCAACCGAAAGTGCACAAAATGAAATGCAGAGAAGCACAAGAATTCTTTTCACGCGATTAAATTTAATTTCGAACAAAAGTATTGAAATTGAGAAGATTTCGAATTGTATTTATATTTCGATTTCAACCGAAAATCTAGGTAAGGATTTTCAAGAATTAAGAATTGTGATAATTGGTATCGGCTTATATTTACTTAACGATTAATGAATGAGAAATTAATTCAAACAAAAAAATCAATATCCGCAATGAAACACATCGGCTCTTTTATTTTCATTCTTTCACTCTTCCTTTTTCATTCTGTTCAATCGCAGCAATATGTTATTCCTCAGGGCTTGAAAGCCGATCAGTATGTTTCTAAAACCTTGCTTTTCAAATTGCGTGAAGCCAATCGCTCCATTGCTCAAAACAATAACATAAATGCCAATCAATTCAATGATGTGTTGAGTCAGTTAGGAAACACCACATTGAAAAAGAACTTCCCTTCAGCTAAGCAACCGAGTAAGAAATTCAACGAAAGCGGAGTAGCTTTAGCCGATTTGACATTGATTTACGAACTTCATTATACTGCCGAAATATCCATTTATACTGCCGCTGCATTACTCCAAAAAACTAGTCTTTTCGAATACATTCAACCCCGTTTTATTTCCAAACCGATGGCCGTTCCAAACGATCCTTTGGTTGCTCAACAATATCATCATGCACTTATTAAAACATTTGAATCTTGGGATATAGAACAAGGCGACTCGTCTGTTTTTATTGGAATTACTGATGCTGGCATTCAGTTCGAGCATGAAGATTTAGGGAATGTTGCCTACAATTACGCCGATCCAATTAACGGCATCGACGATGATGGAAATGGGTTTATCGACGATTTTCGTGGATGGAATACTGCCAATAATACAAACGACCCAACTGCAACACTTTCACCGCACGGTATGTTTACCACAGGTATGAGCAATGCCACGGTCAACAACAATTTGGGACTTGCCGGCAATGCGAATAAATGTCGCTTTGTGCCCATTCGTATAGATGATGTAAACGGTTTCAGTTATGGCTATGAAGGCATTGTTTACGCAGCTGCTCGCGGTTGTCAAATTGTGAATGCAAGCTGGGGAAGTAAATTTGCCAATCCTGTTTCGGAAGAAGCCATTCGTTATGCTACTGTGAATGAAGGCATGTTGATTATTGCAGCAGCGGGCAATAGTGGCCTGAACGAAAAATATTATCCTGCATCGTACGAAAATGTTTTCAGTGTTGGCGCAACAGGAGCTACCGATTTAAAATGGAGCAGTTCAACATTTAGTCCCGCAGTTGATATTGTCGCTCCCGGCGAATTAGTTCGTTCGTGCTGGCCTTTTAATGGATACGACATCAGCAGTGGAACATCTTTCTCTGCGCCCTTGGTAGCAGGTGCTGCTGCTTTAGTGAAAAGTCATTTTCCGAATTACTCCTCAGAACAAATTGCCGAACGAATTCGCGTGACTGCCGATACCAGTATTTATGCACTTGCAGGAAACTCCGCTTGGGTGGGCATGATGGGCTCAGGTCGTTTGAATATGTTGCGTGCTTTGACCGATCCCGAAAAACCATCCGTGCATTTCACGCAGGTACAAACGGCCGATATAACGGGCGATTCGATTCTTCAACCCGGAGAAACCATCCTCATTACTGGGATTTACAAGAACTTCCTCGCTCCTACTCAAAATCTCAATGCCGTTATTACCTGTACATCGCCTTACGTTACATTGCTCAATAGTACAAACAATCTCGGCATTATTTCAACATTATCGAGTATCAGCAATGCATCTCAACCTTTCAGTATTCAGGTGAACAGCGATGTCCCATACAACCACAACATTTTAATCCGCATCGATTATTCGGATGTTGGATATGCCGCGTTTGAATACATCGAATTGCGATTAAATCCCGATTACTTAAACATCGATATAAACCGGTTACATACAACCATCACAAGTCGCGGAAGCATTGGTTACAATAACAACTATGCGACAAACGGTTTGGGTATTACATTCGAAAATAGTAGTTCCTTGATTTACGCATCGGGTTTTATGTTGGGAAGTAGCGCGTTAAAAACTGCCGATAATATTTATGCTGCCAGCATTCCTGGTTACGACAATGATTTTATCCGCGAGCAAGGCGCTCAATTTACTTTGAAGAATGCAAATGAGCAACGAATTCGATCTCAATTTTACACAGACAGTGCATCGAACAATCGTATTCAGTTAATTCAAACCAGCAGTGCATTATCTGCTTCAAGCGACGATGCTGCAGTTGTTATTAGTTATATAATTAAGAATACTGGAGCCACTGAAATAAATGGATTAAGCGGAGGAATTTTCACCGATTGGGATATTGAAAATGCATCGATCAATGGCTCAGCATGGGATGCAAGCCGAAAACTCAGTTACGCATACGCCCCCGATGGAATTTATGCAGGTATTAAACTTTTAGAAGGTCCATCTGCACACAGTTACTGTTTCAATAGCAATGGAGCGTGGGGAAGTATAAACTTGATTGATGGCTTTAGCAATGCCGAAAAATTTACCACGCTTTCGGGAAGCCAAACACGTGACAATGCGGCTATTGGTGATGTTGCCAATTTAATTGGAACGGGTGCTTTTAACCTTGCAGCCGGCGATTCCATAACATTGAGCTTTGTGATATTAGCTGCAAATGATCTAGCTGCTTTGCAAGCTGCTGCTGACCGAGCGCAAAGTGTATACAATTTCAATTCCTTGAATGCAAACATTGAAATCCAAGATGCAACCTGTTCGAATACTGTTGGAAATGTTTCTATTTCTTCATCGACTGCAGCTGGAACAAGTATTTCTATCATAAACCAGCAAGGAACAACGATCGCCTCGAGCAGCGATTTATCGAATTTTGCATTGGACAATTTAACATCTGGAAATTATCAAATTCGCTTCAATTTCGCAGATAACACCATCTATATTCAAGATTTCCAAATTGCGAATCTAATTCCGGTTTCATTATCTATAATTGCCTCTGCCGAGATTTTGGCTTTCCCAAATACTATTGTCGATTTTACTGCAAATGCAGAAGGTGGAACCAGTTATTATTGGGATTTTAATGACGACAGTCCTACAAGCGAAGAACAAAATCCAACACATAACTTTTATATTGAAGGAAATTATACCGTTGTGTGTGTTTCAAGCAATGGACTTTGTTCTGATACAGCCACAATAAATATTATCATTGAAGCTCCTTTAGGAATTAGTTCGTTAAATGAAAACCTGAAGATTTACCCGAATCCATCAAGCAGTATTTTACACATTCTGTCTTCTGAGACAATTGAAAATATGCGTATTATTGATTTGGATGGAAGGGAAATAATGAATCAAAAGTTTGTCAATTCTAAAACTATACAATTGAATGTTTCTGCTTTGGAATCAGGAATTTATTTTATTGAATATTTTTCGAAACAAAGGATTAAAAGAAACCGATTTGTTGTTTCAAAATAAGCAGTATTTAAACACTCAATATGCTATAATTAGTTGGAAACGCATTCGTAGTTATTCGATTCTTTGCTCGATTTCGCACCCGAACCACATGCTTCTTCAGTAACGTTGTTGTATGTGCATGTATAACCTTGAGCTTCTAAAAATACTTTCCAAGTATCAACCGAAGATCCATTCAAATTCGCGTCTCCATCACAACCTGCAACTACAATAGCCCCTAATTGGCAGGTTCCACATTTTTTTGTGCAATCGTAACATTTTTTACAAGAAGAAAAGCAAGCAATAGCGAGGAGAAGGAAGAATATCTTTTTCATTTTATAGAATTTTATACTTTGCAATATGCAGATTATCCTTGAATAAAATAGGATTTCTCATCTGAAGTAATGAATAATTTACGTACATCAACAATCAAAAGAACAAACATTAACAAAGTCAAAAAACTGTATCCGCAAGCCATGTAATACGCTTGTTTACCAACAGTATCCATTCCCACAATGGCATTAAAAATCATAAAAAACAGCATGGAATAATGCCCAATTCTTTTCCAAGATTTCAGTTCAGCATTTTTGTTCGAGAAATAAATTGCATAAACAACCAATAAAGAAACAAGATGATATTCCCATGTAATTCCAGAAATTAAATGAGTAAAGAGTAAAATAAATCCAAGTTCATTCAGGGAAACTTTCTTGACAATAAGTCGAGAATACGCTAGAACGAAAAGAAAAAATAAAACAAATACAATTAAAATAACTTTATAAATAAGTCCAACCAATTGTGGATTCAATTGCATAATCGGCGAAAAATAAGGCGATGAAATAGTTAATGGGACAAACCATTTGTAAATAGCTGCAGACAATGCATAATTCTGAAGTTTCGGCTCTACCCTCCCCTGTTGAAATGGTTCTAAAAAACTAACATAATAATCGTTTAAATCTTGAATTCCCAAATGCAAACCACGCCAAATGATTGGCAAAACAATTAAAATTAATGCGCATAAAAGTGCAGTCAACCAATATTTAATTTTCATTTTAGAAAGTATCCAAACCAAAAAAATAATGGGTAAAACTTTAATACCGGTTGCAATAACCAAACAGGCAATGGATGCAGCATTATTTTTTTTCAGAAAGAAAAGCAGTCCCCACATGCTTAATAGCAAAACCAAAACATTCATTTGCATAAACATCAAATGATACCAGAAATAGCGGAAGGAAAGGAAAAAGGCAATTAGTAATGAGCGATTTATTAATTTTTCAGGGATGTTCGTAAAACGAAAAACTTCACGCATCACATAAACTAACATCAACCACATTAATAAATTTACGAAAGCCCAAATTGCACCAGCCGTTTGCAATGAAAATAGTCCGAACACCTGAAATAACATGGCGGCAAATGGAGGATAAATAAATCGTTCTGCACCACCAATGCGATCATAAAGCCCTAAATTATTACTAAAGTTTTTGCCTGCTTGCCAAAAAACAGTGAAATCGGCTTGCAGTTTCAAACCATTTCCCATATTCATTGATATAAAAACAAAAACTACAAATGCACAAGCTATAAGCGCTTTGTACCATATAAATTTTAGCTTTTCCGGTTGAATCAATAAAAAAGGCAACACACGTTTCATTCGATTTTAAAATAAAAAACGAATATAGAAGAAATTCAATCTATTGAATTCAATAAGTTGAACTATTTAAAAACAAAAGAAATTACTAAATTTTATAACCTAATTCCAAATAAAATTGGACTGCAAATAAAAGCAACGTTAAAAATATCCCTCCAATAAAAATGGCTGAACTTAATTTCAGAAATGGGTATTTACGATTCGACAAAACTTTTCCAATTTGATAAATATCACGAACCATTGCCTCCTGAACAAGTTCGGGTGTTTGCATAATAGAATGCATTTTATTTTGATACTCATCATGAGAAAGTGCCGTGAAATGCATAAAGAAAAGCGGATTGAAATTCTGAGACTTGAAATCTGGGCGTTTCATTGGCAATGAGAGCGGAGCAACCACAATAATTGCAGTTATAATACTAAAGACAGACATAGCCAACAATGACCAAATTCCCCAATATTGGTAAGCGATTTCGATTCGAGCTAATGTCAACGAGAAGATAATGCAATTACTGGCAATAATAATATTGGCTTTTTGATCGGCAATTGCACTTAATTGTACTTGATGTTGCTGTGTTGTCCGCAACATATACATCCAATTGCTATTCTTTAAATCACTATTTTCTGACATATTGCAAAAGTAAATTCATTTAATTTTTGAATGTGAATTTATTGTTAACAAATCCTCTTTTCTATGTAATGAATTTCGTTTTCAATGAACCATAAATTCTATTAAATGTTTAATCAAATAAAGAAAATATCATTTCATTCAAATTTGGCGAATTACTTGACAATGTAATTATTGGCTGCCGGCGGCTTCGTTCCTCTGTCCCCGTCGCGTGCTCGCCTATACTCCTCAAAATCACCTTCGTTCCTTCGGCAATTTCTGCGGGGTGCCGTCTCGCCCGCTCAGCCATTTTTCATTCATGCAATCCTTTTCTAAATCCCAACATTTTCCTCACATTTGCATCCATGAAAAATCGTATTCTTCTATTCAGCATGCTCGGTGTTTTGCTTTTCTCACAACAATCGTGTAAAAATCATAAAGCACAATCCAACATTAAAATGACTCCTTATCGATTGATGTTTTACAATGTTGAAAATCTCTACGATGCCGACGATGATCCCCAAATTGACGATCAAGAATTCCTACCAGGTTCAGAAATGCAATGGACTAACGAACGGCTCAACACCAAGTTAAATCAAATTGCTGAAGTAATTCAGGCTATTGGCAAGCAGGAATTATTGCCCGATGTTATCGGATTAGGCGAAGTGGAAAACCGGAAAGTCCTCGATTTTTTAATCACCAAAACCGACCTTAGCTCATTGGGATATTCGATTGTGCATTTCGATTCGCCCGACAAACGTGGAATTGATGTGGCTTTGCTCTATCGAAAAGACCGTTTCAAACCCCTTAAATCGCACAATTATCCAGTTATTTTCCCTGGCGATATGGAAAAACCTACTCGCGATATCTTATATGTGAAAGGTGAATTACCAAACAAATCAACCTTGCATGTTTTGGTTAATCATTGGCCAAGTCGCAGCGGTGGACAAAAAGAAACCGAAGCCAAACGCATCATGGCGGCCAAAACAGCCAAACGACTTTGTGACTCAATTTCTTTTAATGACCCTAAAGCAAACATTTTAATCATGGGTGATTTAAACGATTATCCAAGCGATATAAGTTTAACCGAAGCACTTCAAGCTCAAAACGACACAAGTAATACAAAAGCAGGTTTATACAATTTAATGGGTTGGCAAAAAGGCGAAAATGTAGGTTCTCATCCATACAAAGGCGAATGGGGTTTCTTAGATCAGATTATTGTTTCCGGTTCTATCATTAAAGGCAACAACAACATCAAAACGTATTTCAATCAAGCCAAAGCATTTCGCCCAGATTTCCTTATCGAGAAAAACGAGAAATTTAATAACTGGCAAACCAAACGCACCTATGGCGGCAAGAAATACTTGGGTGGTTACAGCGACCATTTGCCTGTTTATGTGAATTTGTATTTGAAAAATTGATTTGAATTGCTGATTTATGATTTGCTGATGTGTTTTATGTGCTGATGTGCTGATATTTGATGTGCTGATTTATGATTTGCTGATGTGTTGATTTATGATGTGCTGATGTGCTGATATGACCCGATAGATTTTTCGAATTCCCCTTTCAACTTTCAACTTTCCCCTTTTTCCTTTTCCCTTTCAACTTTACCCTTTCTACTTTACCCTTTCAACTTTCTCCTTTTTCCTTTTAACTTTACCCTTTCAACTTTATACTTTTAACTTTCTACTTTATACTTTACCCTTTCTACTTTTAAAATTACATATGCTTCTCATAAAAAACATCAAACAATTAATTCAAGTTAGACCCGAAGCTCCATTGATGTTGCGTGGTAAGGAAATGGCCGAATTACCGATGCTTGACAATGCTTGGCTGTTAATTGAAAATGATGTGATTCATTCGTTTGGACACATGGAAAATTGTCCTGAAAATGCTGATGAAGTAATTGATGCGACTGGCAAATTGGTTTTCCCAAGTTGGTGCGATAGTCACACACATATTGTGTATGCTGGTAGTCGTGAATCCGAATTTGTCGACAAGATTCATGGTTTGAGTTATGAAGAAATTGCTCGTCGTGGTGGTGGGATTTTAAACTCCGCCAAACGATTGCAAGCATGTTCCGAAGATGAATTGTACAATCAAGCATTGCTTCGAGCCAATGAAATCGCCACCTTTGGAACCGGCGCTGTCGAAATTAAAAGTGGCTATGGCTTAACGGTTCAGGACGAGCTTAAAATGCTACGTGTAATAAAACGATTACGTGAAACTACCCAATTGACCATTCGTGCAACGTTTTTGGGAGCACACGCTATTCCTATCGAATACAAAGAAAATCGTGCTGCTTATATCGATTTAATTGTGGATGAAATGTTGCCGAAAGTCGTTGCTGAGGGATTAGCCGATTTTGTGGATGTGTTTTGCGACAAGGGATTTTTCACGGTTGATGAAACTGATCGAATACTTTCGGAAGCCAAGAAACTGGGCTTACAAGCTAAAATCCATGCAAACGAATTGGATTATTCGGGTGGAATTCAAGTAGGCGTTAAACACGATGCATTAAGCGTTGATCATTTAGAATATACCGGCAATGAAGAAATGGAGGTATTACTAAACAGCAATACCATGCCTACATTACTTCCATCAACGGCATTTTTCCTTCGAATTAAACAACCACCAGCGCGCGAAATGATGCAAGCCGGTTTACCCATTGCCTTAGCCAGCGATTATAATCCGGGCTCTTCTCCTTCTGGGAAAATGTCCTTTGTGTTGAGTTTGGCTTGCATCAATTTACGTATGACACCCGAAGAAGCTATTAATGCAGCCACTATCAATTCGGCTTATGCTATGGGAATTCATGCAAGTCATGGAAGTATTACTCCAGGAAAAATAGCCAACCTTTTTATCACGCAAGAAATGTCATCGTATGCCTTTCTTCCTTATGCTTTTGGAAGTAATTTGGTTGAGTCGACGATTCTAAAAGGCAAAGTTCAAAACCACTGAACGGCTCCATGCATAAAAATCAATTCCTGATTTTTATCGTCTAACAGGTGCAAACATCCTTGTTCATCGACACATTTAACTTCAGCGTTAAAAGGAATTCCATCGCGGTAAAAGGTGTGCATTTCTCCTTTTTTCCACAGGAGGCTGTTATATGAAGAATCGATATTTTCAAATTTACCAGCCTTGAGCTGAAGATATAAAACTTCCAAATTTTCACTCAATTCATTTAAAACATCATCGAGTTTTAACTCTGTTCCGAAAACTTCGCTAAGTGAAATTGGATTTCCTGATTCTGCTTGAAATTGCTGCTGGTTGACATTGATGCCAATTCCAGCCAAACAACTGACAATGTGTCCTCCTTGCATGCTCGTTTCTACAAGGATTCCTGCCACTTTTTTATTTTGTAAAAAAATGTCATTTGGCCATTTAATAAGCACATCAAAACTTGGAACAAACTGTTGAATGGCCTTTGCTGTAGCCAAAGCAATTGCCTTATTAAAAATAAATTGATCTGAAATTCGTAAAAATTTGGGGCGAAGTAGATATGTTAAAGTGAGATTTTTACCCGGTTCAGAAATCCATAAATTGCCTCGTTGTCCACGTCCTGCAGTCTGTTCGTGGGTAATCACAACGGTTCCTTCGGGCGTATTTCCGTTAACCAAGGTGGCAGTATAATTGTTTGTCGAATCGACCAAATCCAAACGGATTTGGTTACATCCCATAAATAAGCGTTCCATCTAACGGCAGAAATACTAAATTTGCCGGAATAATCAAGCATCTGAATGAAAAAGAAGTTAGAAAAAATTGCCGTTGACTCCGCTGAATCGCTTATAGATCCTATCATTAAAGGCATTGAAGAAAAAAAAGGAAGTAACATTCAAATCTTTGATTTAAGACAGACTGGAAATGCGGTTTGCGACTTTTTCGTTATTTGTAATGCAGATTCAGGCACACAGGTCGATGCAATTGCCTATTCAGTTGAACATGAAGTAAAAATTGCAACTGGAGAATCTCCATGGAAAAGTGAAGGATTCGAAAATAAAGAATGGATTCTTATCGACTATGTTAATGTGGTTGTCCATGTTTTCCAAACTCCAATTCGTGATTTTTATAAAATTGAACGACTTTGGGCTGATGCAATTATTCGCGTTATTCCTGAATCTGCAGAGTAATAAACATTATCATACTAAATAGCGTTCTTATTCGCTATTCTATTTAATTCTTGAATTTAATCCATGGCCGAACAAGATCCGAATAATTCCGAAAAACCAAAAAAAACAGGTAATCGACGATTTTTCCCTCTTTCTAACAAACCTAAAACTCCAGGAAGCGGAGGATCCAATTTCTATTGGATTTATGGAGTAATTACCTTGTTATTCATAGGTAGTTATTTCTATAATGCGGGGAATGGAACCCGAGAAATTAAGACCGATAAATTTAATGAAGTCCTCAAAGCAGGAGATGTAAAAGAAATCACGGTTGTAAACAAGGAAATTGCTGAACTTACCATTAAGAAGGAAAAGTTAACAAAACCTGAATACCGCGATTTAAAGTCGAACGGTGCAAATGCTTCGGCAGAAAAAGGCCCACATTATTCTTACACATTTGGTGATGTAACCGACTTAAATAAAACGATTGATAGTGCTCAAATTGCAATTCCATCTGAATTGCGCGTGCATCCTAATTATGAATCTCGTAAAAACTGGAGTGGCGAAATTGTGAGTTGGGTTATCCTTTTAGGTGTTGTGTTTTTATTTTGGATGATTTTAATTCGTCGCATGGGCGGCGGTGGCGGCGGTGGACAAATTTTCAACATTGGAAAAAGCCGTGCTCAGTTGTATGATAAAGACACGCATGTGAACATTACATTCGATAATGTTGCAGGATTGGATGAAGCGAAAGTTGAAATTCGCGAAATTGTTGACTTCCTGAAAAACCCTAAAAAATACACCGTACTTGGTGGTAAAATTCCACGAGGAGCTTTGCTCGTTGGCCCTCCCGGAACAGGAAAAACATTGCTAGCTAAAGCTGTTGCAGGTGAAGCACAAGTACCATTCTTTTCGCTTTCTGGATCCGACTTCGTAGAAATGTTTGTAGGTGTTGGAGCGAGTCGTGTACGCGATTTATTCAAACAAGCCAAAGAGAAAGCACCAGCAATCATCTTTATCGATGAGATTGATGCAATTGGTCGTGCTCGTGGAAAGAATCCGATGGCTGGAGCCAACGACGAACGTGAAAATACCTTGAACCAACTTCTTACCGAAATGGACGGATTTGGAACTAATAATGGTGTTATCATCTTAGCAGCTACCAATCGCGCCGATATTCTCGATAGAGCATTACTTCGTCCAGGTCGTTTCGATCGACAGATTTATGTTGAATTGCCCGATTTGAATGGACGCCGTGAGATTTTCAAGGTGCACTTAAAGCCAATCAAAACCGATCAGTCACTCGACATTGAGTTTTTATCTCGTCAAACACCCGGTTTCTCAGGAGCCGATATCGCCAATGTATGTAATGAAGCTGCATTGATTGCTGCTCGTAAAAACAAGGATGTGGTTGGCAAGCAAGATTTCTTGGATGCCGTTGACCGAATCATTGGAGGTTTAGAGAAAAAGAATAAGATTGTTTCGATTGAAGAAAAACGTGTAATCGCCTACCACGAAGCTGGACATGCATCTGTAAGCTGGTTGCTAGAACATGCTTCACCACTGGTAAAAGTGACAATTGTTCCTCGCGGTCAATCACTCGGAGCTGCTTGGTATTTACCAGAAGAACGTTCCATAACAACGTACGATCAGCTTCTCGACGAAATGTGTGCTGCATTAGGTGGACGTGCTGCCGAAGAAGTTATTTTCGGTAAAATATCTACTGGAGCTTTAAGCGACTTGGAAAAAATCACCAAGCAAGCGTATGCCATGGTGACGATTTACGGTTTGAATGATAAAATTGGAAACATTAGTTTTTATGATTCTTCAGGTCAAGCGGAATACAGCTTCAATCGTCCTTACAGCGAAAAAACTGCCGAGTTGATCGATTCTGAAGTAAAGAAATTGGTAGATGTTGCATACGAACGAACAACCAATATCCTCAGAGAAAACAAAGAGAAATTGGATCTATTGGCGGAGAAATTGTTGGAACGCGAAGTAATTTTCAGAGAAGATTTAGAAGAAATTTTCGGGAAACGTATTTGGGATAAAGACGATCAAAGCGCGAGTTCGGAGATTTCTCGATCGTATCAAGATCAATTGGCGGAAAACAAAGACATTGCTGATGCTGCATCTTTGAAAGAAAAAACAGAAAAGGAACCGGAAGTAACTGAAAAACCGGCAAGCGATTCGGAAGAAAACAAAGACGAAACTGTTTAAGTTTTTTAATTAATTTTATTGGATTAAGGATGGCTTCGGCTGTCCTTTTCTATTTTCATTGAATAATACATTTTCACATGCCGATACATTGGATCGTATTCTTAAGTGACACCAACATAACGCGTTTGCTTATGCTTCAAAATTTATTGGAGCAACACACTATTCCAGTTCAAATTTTAAATAAAACCGATTCCGTTTACCCCACTTTAGGTGAATCTGAACTGTATATCGATGCATCGCGATTGTCCGAAGCCATGGATTTAATGAGATCGAATCCAGAAAATAGCGACACGAATTTCACTGACAATTAATACGTTTTGTATGGCATTAAGTAATTTACAAACTCGAATCATCACGGGAATTTGTTTTGGTTCTATATTAATTGGAGGTACATTAATTTCGGAATTTATACTTTGTGGAATAGGATTGTTTGTGATGTTTGTGGGGCTTTTTGAATTCAATAAAATTCAGCACAAGCTTTCCATAAAACCCAATTTTCCATTCATGGCAATTACGAATTTGCTGGTATTTGGGGCTTGTATCTATTTCCAATTGACCGAAATAATGCTCGGCATCTCGAAAAATGATGTTTTCTGGTTTTCGGTCATGATGCTGAGTTGTGTTTGTTTATTATTCATTTCTGAATTATTTCGAGCTTCCGAAAAACCCATTGAGAATATTGCGACATCGCTTCTAAGTCTGTTTTACATTGGAATTCCTTGTGGATTGTTGGTAAGCATATCGATTGGTAATGAAGGCGATTATTTACCATGGAATGTCCTTTATCTTTTCTTTTTCATCTGGGCATCCGATACTGGAGCATACTTTTCGGGCCGTGCTTTTGGTAAGCACAAACTATTTGAACGCATCTCACCCAATAAAACCATCGAAGGATTTATTGGAAGCCTACTAGCATCTGCATTGGTTGGAATTGCTGCACATCATTTTCTAGGTGGAATATCTTTGATAAGTTGGATGTGCATCGGAGCATTTGTCTCCATTACAAGCACGTTGGGTGATTTATTTGAATCGATGTTAAAGCGTCAGTCTGATATCAAAGACTCCGGCAATATTCTCCCGGGTCACGGAGGTATTCTAGACCGTTTCGACTCAACATTAATTTCGGCACCTATTTATTGGGTTTTGCTGCATGTATTTATGTAATTAGGATACCTAAAGAACGATTTCTTTTTTCAACTATTCCCTTTCAACTTTCTACTTATCCCTTTCAACTTTTTACTTTCAACTTTTAACTTCCCCCTTTTTACTTTCAACTTTTAACTTTCAACTTTCCCCTTTCTACTTTTCCCTTTCTACTTTTCCCTTTCTACTTTCCCCTTTCTACTTTCCCCTTTCTACTTTTCCCTTTCTACTTTTCCCTTTCTACTTTTCCCTTTCTACTTTTCCCTTTCTACTTTTCCCTTTCTACTTTTCCCTTTCTACTTTTCCCTTTCTACTTTTCCCTTTCTACTTTTC
>Ga0304730_1000088_pt1 | contig 89790 bp, 74 predicted proteins | sample M_130628_MF_Meta_FD_190474 | JGI IMG/M metagenome (GOLD analysis project Ga0304730, IMG submission 190474) | Freshwater microbial communities from Lake Montjoie, Canada to study carbon cycling - M_130628_MF_MetaG (v2) (version 2) | ecosystem: Environmental > Aquatic > Freshwater > Lake | place... | reverse complement strand
GTAGCGGATAAAAAAATATTAGGCGCGGCGTTCGACCTCGCGCATCACTTCAACTAAGGCGTCTACGCTGCTTTGGGGCAGGGCATTGTACATCGAGGCGCGGTAGCCACCGACGCTGCGGTGCCCTGGGAGACCCACGAGACCCGCTTCTTTGGCGAGGGCATCAAAAACGGCCTGATGCTTGGCCTCGTCATGGAGCAAAAAGCAGGCGTTCATGGGCGAGCGGTCCTCGGTAGCGGCGCTTCCCTTAAAAAGCGGATTGCGGTCAATTTCGCCATAAATGGCTGCAGACCGGGCATTAGCTCGGCGCTCCATCTCCAAAAGTCCGCCCTGGGAATCCATCCAGCGCAGGGTCAGGAGGCTCACATAAAGCGAAAATACGGGCGGAGTATTGTACATGGATTCGCCCTTGATGTGCACGGGGTAGTCAAACATGGTGGGAATTGCGCGCCCAGACTTGCCCAGAATTTCTTTGCGGACTACCACTAAAGTAGCGCCAGCTGGACCCAGGTTTTTTTGGGCCCCGGCATAGATCAGGTCAAACTGGCTAAATGGGAGTTGGCGGCTAAAAATATCAGAAGACATGTCGCAGACCATCAGGCTGTCAGCCTTGGGGAAGGCCTTCATCTGGGTTCCAAAAATGGTGTTGTTGGAGGTGTAGTGCACGTAGTCGAGTCCGCTTGGAATCGCGAAGCCCTTGGGGATGTAGCTAAAATTTTGCTCGGCACTCGAGGCGAGTTCCACCGCCTGCCCAGGGGCAAGTTTGTTGGCCTCTTCGAGGGCCTTGCTGGCCCAGGTTCCGGTATTCAGGTAGGCTGCCTTGCCCGCACTGCGAAGCAAGTTAAACGGAACCATGGCAAACTGGCTGCTTGCTCCGCCCTGTAAAAAGAGGACGGCGTAGTCGTCGCTTAGTCCAAGGGTCTGAAGCGCGCGCTGCTGGGCCTCCTCCATAACTGCTACGACCTTCTTGTCGCGGTGGCTAATTTCAAGAAGCGACAGCCCCATTCCCTCAAAGTCTTGGACGGCTGCGGCCGCACCTTCTAATACTTCGGGGGCCAAAATGCAGGGGCCTGCGGTAAAGTTGTGCTTTTTCATGGGGGTAAAGGTAGGGGGCATAGGTTAGGGTAGTGTTTCGAATCGCCATTTTCCCTGGCTAAAAATGAGGCGATTTTGCACCGCTGTTGGGCCGTAGTAGCGGTACTGCCCCTTGGGCGCGTCGCGGACCGGAGCCACCTCGTCGACCAAGATCACTCCGGATTTTTCGGGCCGCAGGGCGACGGAGGCCATCGGTCCGTAGCGCAGCACAAGCCGCTCGGGGGGCTTTTTAAAGACCTCGTCGTTGAAGGATTTCACGGCAAATACCCGCGCGCCAAAAACCAAACGACTCCGCGTGAGAATTACGGGTTCAATGCCCTTCTCTTGTATGCCATTTTGGTGGGGTTTATACCACAGCGTCAGGTAGTAGTTGCGGCGGCGGTAGCGGGTGTGAACAATGCGGTAAACGATTGCACCCGGCCAGGCTTCGTCGGCCAAGATGCTCCAGGTCCAGCCCTTTTGACCGTCGGGTCGACCCACCAGGCCTCGGTAGGCATAGCTGCCGTCTCCCAAGGGGGCATTGAGGCTTACCAGGGCAAAGCTGCCGTCGGGACTCTCGACCCGAAGCGCGTTGTCGGCAAGGGGAACCGCCTTGGAATGGGAATTGTTGAGTGCTCTGAGGCTAATGCTCGTCAAGCTGTCTAGGGCCACTGTGCGTGCCGCGTCGTTGAGGCTCATGCTGCGAGCTACCTCAAGGTAGGTCTCAAGGCCTGAGGATTGGGCCCAAGAGGTCCCTGTCCTGGCGAATAACGCAATCAGAATCAGGGCAATGCGCTGCATTAATCCAGGTGCAGGAAGGACTTTTTGGCCTCGAGCTGTTCGCGGGTTTCGACGTGGTCTTCGTCAGGAACGCAGCAGTCCACCGGGCAAACCTCGGCACACTGAGGAGTCTCGTGAAATCCGACGCATTCCGTGCACTTGTCGGTCACGATAAAGTAGTATTCAAAGCTCACGGGCTCCTGGGCGGTGGCCGCATCGGTTTGAAGGCCGCTCTTGCTTACCAGATCGCCCTGAAGTTTGGTTCCGTCGGCAAAACGCCATTCCATGCCGCCCTCGTAAATGGCATTATTGGGGCACTCGGCTTCGCATGCTCCGCAATTGATGCACTCGTCGGTAATCGTGATGGCCATTCTTAAAGCGTACTTTTGTAAGGGCCAAAGATACGCCCATTTAGCTGCCCTAATGCCCGAATCCACTCCGCTCGAAGCCCGTTTTTTAGTTCTTGAACAGCTCGGACTATCCCTCGAAAGCCTAATCGACGACAAGGATTTGTTGGCGGAGGCTTCGGCGCGGAATCCATGGTTTGCCCCGGCCTTTACCGCGGATGCCCTCGGCGCATGGAGTCGGGTTCTGACCAAGCAATCCCTGGCTGCCTGGAGCCTCCATTGGCCCAAGACGGATACCTCTCCTAAAATTGTAGGCCTTGTGGGCGCGGGAAACCTGCCCCTAGTCGCCCTACACGACCTGCTTTGCATCTACTTGTCCGGCCATCGGCTTCGCTTCAAGCCCTCTTCAGACGACCCTATTTTGACCAGGACCGTGATGGACCTGCTTCAAAAGCTCGACCCCAGCGCAGACCTGCAGCATACAGAGCGCATGAACGGGGTAGAGGCCCTCATCGCCACGGGCGGCGACCAAGCAGTGGCGCATTTTAATCAGTATTTTTCTGGGATTCCGCGCATCCTTCGGGGGCCGCGCACCTCTGCGGCGGTGCTTCCCCGCGACACCACCGATGCCGAACTCGATGCTCTTGCCGACGATCTGTTTCGCTACTTTGGTCGCGGCTGCCGGAGCGTTACCCACCTGGCCATTGAGCAAGGCTTTGACCTGCAGCGCCTCTTTGCCTCTTGGGTGAAGTGGGCGCACTTGGCCCAGCACGCCCGTTATGGCTCAAACTACGACTACTACCGGGCCCTGTTCATGCTCAACCGCGAGCCCTTTTTAGAAAACAACTGGACCCTGCTGCGCGAGCACCCTACCCTCAAACCGCCCCTTTCGGTGCTGCACTATTCCCAGCACGCCACGGCAGCAGAGGCGGAGTCCTGGCTGGATGCCCAGTCAGACCAGCTTCAAACGACCGTTGGCCGCGGGCGGACCCCATTTGGTCAAAGTCAGTTTCCCAGCCTTTGGGACTATGCCGACGGCAGAGATACTCCGGCTTTTTTAGCCAGCATCGGAGAGCGATAAATTCAAAATGTCCGCCTTGAATGAATCGCCTAAAGCGTTTCAATGGCGCCTGCGTCCGCAGGAATTGGGCGGACTTGCCCAAGCGCATCGGTCGGAACCAATCCGGTCGCCCCAGGCCAGCCAATTCCCAGCGCCGCAGAACCCAGCTTAAGTCGGTAGTCGTATTCGGATGCGGATTCAAAAAGGACAGGGTTGTTGAAGAGGCATCCGCCAAAGCGCGCCGGGTCGTTCACGTCGTAGGCGGCAGTGCTCGGGAAGCGGTTGAGCTTGAGGAGCGACCCTTCGAATCGGTAGTTAAAGGCTGCCTGGCTGCCGTAGCCAAATCCAATCTCGGATTCCTGCCCGCCGTCAACGATGCAGTTGCGAAAGTCGGCCTGAAGCAATCCGCGGTACCGAAAGTTTCCCGTACCGTCGTCGTATCGGTTAAAAAGTCCGACCGAGGGGGTCGAACGAGCGCCCGGAAAATTATTGGAGAAGGTGCAGTGGTCGGCCTCCAATCGCCCACCCAGGGTATAAACCTGGTAAAGTCCTGAGTTGGCCAAAACGCTGTTCTCGAGGCGGACTCTTCCATGCCCGCTGTAGACGGCGGCACGGCTAAAGTCGGTCACTCGGCTCCGCCTCAGGATCAAGTTAAAGGGCTCGCCCTCGGCCACGCTGTCGCAGCGGATGCCCAGTGTTCCGTTGCGTATCCATGCGTTTTGAATTTCGGCTCGGGCCCCGCGCTGAATGAAGATTCCGCCCAAAAGTCCGCCCCATTGCCCAGCGATGTCGCGGTAGAAGGGTTCGAGCCGGTCTCCCTGAAGCAGCACAGGGTTTTCAAAGCTTCCGGCATTGGCTGCGTCGACCCGAAGGGTTCCGCCCGAAGAAATCCACAGGCCAGAGCCGCTGTGAAAGTGCACGCGGGCCCCGGCGCTAATGTCAAGGGTGGCCGCGCTGTCGACCACGGCGTAGCCATAGACCACATGGGGCTTGTCGGAACCCCATACTTCGTTGGGCCCCAGCACTACATAGGGAATCAGAAGGTCCGCAAAGGGTGGCTCCTGCCTTATGGTAAGGACTCGATTGGGGTAGTGAAAGTGCGCGTCCCAGGCTAAAGCCACGAGGTAAACGTTTTGTGAAAAACTTCCCTGCTCGATGCGCAGGGAGTCTTCCCATAGCATTTCGCCGTCGCCACGGGGGGCGGTGGTCTCCACAAAAATCCAGATGCTGTCTCCTGCTGCAACCACCACATTCTCGAGCTCAGGGCCCGGCTGGCCGTTGGCATTGAAGCGGAAGGGGGATTCGCTGCCCCTCCCGAGGCTAATACGGCTTAGGTTGACGTCGTAGCTGCTTGGGTTAACCAGTCTGATGCTGCGGGTTGAGCTGCCCACGGTGGCAAAAACGGTGTCGAGAAAGACCGTGTCTTGGCTGCGGACCAGGCCTACGGGCTCTGAGGAAAAACGGTACTCGGGCCGGCAGGAAGCCAGCGCAAAGACCAGCAGTATTGCCAGGCTTAGTAGGTTATTCAGGGGTTTCAAAAGCTCTTAAACGTCACGGTTGGTAGTAGCAAAGTTCGGTAAGGCATTGCTCTTATTGGTAGGGTCCAAGTCAAAGGCTTGTTTTCACAAGGAAATTAGGCGATCAAACAAACTATTTTGTACATTTGCCCTCCGCAAAAAAAGGGGATCGGGCCAAATCTCGATCCAAAACAACAAAGCGATGAAAGAAAACCTACACCCCAGCAACTACCGCGTCTGTGCTTTTAAAGACATGGGCACCGGAGACGTTACCCTAATTCGCAGCTGCGCCAACGCCAAAGACACCTTTGAGGTAGACGGCGTTGCCTACCCCTTGGTAAAGATGGAAGTGTCGAGCTACTCGCACCCATTTTACACCGGCAAGCAGAAGCTGCTTGATACCGCAGGCCGTGTGGACAAGTTCCGCAACCGCTACGCGAAATTCACGAAGTAAGCCTTTAACTTAGTGGAGATGCATTACATCTTCCACGATGGCGACGAGCGCGAAACGCTCAAGCCCCTCACCTGGACTCGTCCGGTTGCAGACCTGCGCTTGGGTATTATTACGCTTCGCGAGAAATGGCTGCTGCGGCTACCCAAGTCAAGCTTTTCCTACCGCTCCGCTCCCTACTTGGGCGGACTTTTTAATTTGGTGCAGCCCCCCGCGGAGCAGATATGCCATCTGCGTGCAGCAGCCCTAGCAAGCCAAGAACTGGTCGACGCGGTGCAGACTCTGCGGCCGGGCCAAAAGCTGGTGGATGCGCAGGGAGAATGGCTTGCCAGACTCGGGGACGACGCCACTGAAACGGTTGTTTTCAAGGCTAAAGTGCCCATGGTCCGCAAGCCTTATGACCTTTTTTCGCTCAACGCAGAAGCGATTGAGGCCGACTTTGACCTCCTGACGCGCGGACGCAGCTCGGCTCCGCTGAGCAGCAGCAATACCCTGATTGGGGATCGTATTTTTGCGGAACCCGGTGCCTTGGTCGAAGCCAGTGTGCTCAACAGCCGTACCGGGGCCATCTACCTGGGTGCAGGCAGCGAAATCATGGAGGGCAGCCTGGTGCGAGGAGCACTGGCCCTTTGCGAGGGTTCTCAGCTCAAGATGGGATCCAAAATCTATGGCGCCACGACGGTTGGCCCAGGCAGTAGGGTTGGCGGCGAGGTCAACAATTGCCTGTTCTGGGGCAACAGCAACAAGGGCCACGATGGCTTTTTGGGCAATGCCGTCCTGGGCGAGTGGTGCAACTTGGGAGCGGACACCAACAACTCCAACCTTAAAAACGACTACAGCGAAGTCAAGCTCTGGAGCTACCCGAGCGGTCGGTTTGAACCGACCGGCCTGCAGTTTTGCGGCTTGGTGATGGGCGACCACAGCAAGGCAGGAATCAACACCATGTTCAACACCGGCACGGTCGTGGGCGTTGCCTGCAACATCTTTGGCGCGGGCTTCCCTCGCAATTTTATTCCGGACTTCTCCTGGGGCGGGCCTCAGGGCATGACCGAGTACCGGCTTGACAAGGTGCTTGCCACCACAGAGCGCGTTTTGGCGCGCCGCGGGCGTAGCCTGGAGCAAACGACTACCGACATTTTGTCTGAAATTTTCGCGCAAACGGCTTCCTTGCGGACTGGCACAGCCATTGCCCAGTAACCGGCCTATGGAATTCACACGTTTTTCGCTCCTGTCTGAGGATACGGACCAAATACCGCTAATAACCAACGAAGAAGACAACTCGGTTCCCGAGGCGGACCTTGCCTTAGAACTTGCGCTGCTGCCGCTTCGCAATACGGTTCAGTTCCCTGGAGTGGTGAGTCCCATCACAGCCGGGCGCGACAAGTCCATACTTCTTTTGCAGGATGCCCAGAAAGGAACCAAGCTTTTTGGGGTGGTTTCGCAGCGCAATGCCGACACCGAAACGCCCACCGCAGAGGACCTCTACAAGGTTGGAACCCTCGTGCACATGGTCAAGTCCTTCCGAATGCCCGACGGCAACATTACGGCCATTTTGCAGGGCAAGCGACGCTTTCGGATTCTTGAAATTCTCGGAGACGAGCCCTACCACCGCGCCCGAGTGGAGTATTTGGATGAGGCGGTACCCGCAGCCGACGATACCGAGTTTAAGGCCCTAATGTCTACGATTCGGGAGCTTTCCCTAGAAATTATTCAGGAGAGTCCCAACATTCCAACCGAGGCGCAGGTCGCGGTAAAGAATATTGAGTCCGATACTTTTTTGCTGCATTTTATTGCCAGCAATACCAACCTTCAGGTAGACGAAAAGCAGCTGCTTCTTGAAGAAGACGACCTCAAGCGCCGGGCTCAGCAGGTGCTCAAGCACATCAGTCAAGAGAAGCATTTGCTCGAGGTTAAAAACGACATTGTCAACAAGGTTCGCACGGAGTTTGACCACCAGCAGCGCGAGTATTTTCTGCAGCAGCAGATGCGCACCATTCAAGAGGAGCTCGGAGGCAACAGCTTTGAGGCTGAATTTGAGGTTTTTAGGCAGCGTTCTTCTGAAAAAAATTGGCCCGCGGAGGCGGCCCAGCACTTTGAGAAGGAGCTTGCGCGCCTGCAGCGCATGAATCCGCAGGTGCCCGATTTCGGAATCCAGCGCAACTACCTAGAGCTCATGCTCGACCTTCCCTGGAACCATGTGGTCAAAGATCGCCACGACCTCAAGAAGGCCCGACGCATTCTCGACAGGGATCATTTTGGCTTGGAGAAGGTCAAGGAGCGGATTCTAGAGCACCTTGCCGTGCTGGCGCTCAAGGGCGACCTCAAAAGCCCGATTCTTTGCCTCTACGGACCACCGGGGGTGGGTAAGACCTCTCTGGGCCGCTCCGTGGCCGAAGCACTGGGTCGTCCCTACGTGCGCATGTCGCTTGGAGGAATGCGCGACGAGGCAGAGATTCGCGGGCACCGCAAGACCTACATTGGAGCCATGCCAGGCCGCATCCTGCAGCAGATCAAGAAGGCAGGGGTCTCCAATCCGGTACTGGTTCTTGACGAGATCGACAAGCTCGGCATGGGTTCGCAGGGAGATCCGTCGAGCGCGCTGCTCGAGGTTCTTGATCCAGAACAAAACCACAGTTTTCACGACCATTTTCTCGAGATGGGCTACGACCTGTCGAAGGTTCTTTTTATCGCAACCGCCAATAACCTGGGCGGAATTCAGCCCGCCCTGCGCGACCGAATGGAACTCATTGAGGTCACGGGCTACACCCGAGAAGAAAAGGTTAAAATTGCCCAAAATCACTTGATGCCCAAGCAGCTGCGCGAGCATGGCCTAGAGCCCAAGGTACTTAAACTCGAGAGTTCTACGGCCGCTGCTTTGATTGAAGGCTACACTCGGGAATCCGGCGTGCGAAGGCTGGACCAGCGCATTGCCAAACTCATTCGCAGGGCGGCCTTGGCCAAGGCCGAGGGCAAGGACTTCCCGAGCAAGCCCTCGGTGGCAGACCTTACCAAGATTATGGGGGTGGCACGCTTTCGCAAGGACGATTATGCCGACGAGGGTGTTGCAGGCGTAGCCACCGGCCTCGCATGGACCCCCGTGGGCGGAGAAATATTGTACCTAGAATCTACGATTGCTCCCGGCACCGGTCGACTCAGTGTTACCGGGAACCTCGGCGACGTCATGAAGGAGTCGGCCACCCTCGCCATGACCTTCTTAAAGGCAAACGCCGCCGAATTTGGTTTGGAGCCGGAGCATTTTAGCCAGTACGACGTGCACCTCCACGTGCCCGAAGGTGCCGTTCCCAAAGACGGTCCCTCTGCGGGAATTGCCCTGCTGACCGCATTGACTTCGCTCTTTACCCAGCGCAAAGTCCGCAATGCATTGGCCCTTAGCGGCGAAATCACCCTGCGCGGCAAGGTGCTCCCGGTGGGCGGAATCCGCGAAAAACTCCTTGCAGCCAAGCGCGCGGGCATTAAAACGGTGCTAATGTGCGCTGAAAACCAGCGCGACGTGAACGAGATTCCTGCGGGCTACCTCAAGGGCCTCGAGGTGCGCTACGTGCGGACCATGCGCGAAGTATTGGCCTACTCGGTGACCGACAAGAAGGTGAAGAATGCAAAGGTCCTGACCATTCGCAAGCCTGCCGCAACCGCCTCACCCGCGGAGGCTTCGCAGCTCGCATCCCCAGGAAGCCAGGGCAAATTGTAACTTGGCCCTGTGGGAATGCGACTTGCTCTGTTTTTGCTCGGCCTTCCGATGCTTGGCGCAGCCCAAACGCATTCTTGGTCTACCCTAAATACGGCGGGTTCCGCGCGCTGGTCCGCACTGGCTTGCGCGGCCTGGGCTCACCCTGCGGATGCAGCCTCGTCGACCTTCAACCCCTCACTGGCTGCCGGGTCAATGGGTCGTCAGCTGGTCTTGAGCACGGGATTGCTCCCGAGCGGACTCCGTTTGGGGCACATGAGTTTGAGTTCGCAGCGTTCCGGTTGGTTTTATGCCTTGGGAGTGGACTACCTCAATACCGGTCTTTTGCCCGAGACCAATGAGGTGGGCGCGGTCCTTGGTGAGTTTCGTTTTCAGGAGTCAAGGCCGCGCATTACCCTTGCCAGAAGCCTAGGGCTCAAGGGAGGGAACCAAATTTTAGTGGGCGCTACGGCTCGATGGACGCTTCAAACGGCCTCTAATTTTGTAGCACAAGCCCTGAGTACCGACTTGGGAGCCACCTTTGTGGCCGACAGCGGACGACTTCATGCCGCCTTGGTTCTACAGCATGCGGGCTTTAGCCTTGATCCGCTAGGGTCGACGCAGGAGAGCCTGCCTACGGCCCTGCACGCCGCGTTCAGCCGCAAGTTTCGCTATGCTCCTTTTCGCCTGCATCTGGCAATGCGCGACCTGCAGCGCTGGGACTTGGCCGGCTACGACCCTTTGCGGGAAGTCCGCGACCCCTTGACTGGCCAAATTAATTATACGCCCCCGTCTTTTACCAACCTTGCCCTGCGCCACCTTTCGGCTGCCGTGGAGGCAGAGCTCGGCGGTCGCCTGCGCGCTCAGGTTGGCTACGACTTTAGGCGCCAACTCGAGATGCAGCTGCCTACGCGCCGAACCAATGCAGGCCTAAGTTTTGGCTTTGGTTTAAAGGCAGGAAAAAGCCAGTTCCAGTGGTCGCAAAGCGTCTACCACGTGGCCGGCCGATTTACCCAATTTTCCTTCAGTCGCAACCTATGACGCTCATTCGCATCGCCGTGGACGGCTACGCATCGACGGGCAAGTCCACGCTCGCCAAGCGCCTTGCATCGTCCCTCGGATTTCTCTACATCGACACCGGAGCCATGTACCGCATGGTGGCACTTTATGCCATACGGCAGGGTTGGGCAGCGCCCGACGCAATCAATGCCATGGCCATCAATGCCTCCCTTGATAAGGTCAATCTCGCCTTTGCTCGCGATGCCCGGGGGCGGAACCGAGCCATTCTCAACGGCGAAGACGTCGAGGAAGCAATCCGAACCATGGAGGTGAGCCGAGTAGTAAGCTCCGTCTCGTCGCTGGTTCCGGTTCGCCGCCGCCTGGTTGCCCAGCAGCAAGCCATGGGCCACAGCCAAAGCCTGGTCATGGACGGGCGCGACATTGGGACCGTAGTTTTCCCCGACGCGGAACTGAAGCTTTTTGTTACGGCCGATGCAGACGTGCGCGCCACAAGGCGTTTTGCCGAAATGGAATCAGCCAATCCAGGCGCCGTAAGCCTGGCGGAGGTTAAGGCAAACTTGCTTCAGCGCGATCAGGAGGACCGAGAACGCCTCGACAGCCCGCTGCTGCAAGCCCAAGACGCCGTGGTGCTCGATAATTCTTCGGTTTCGCCCGACGAGTTGTTTGAACAGGCAATGCGCCTGGTTCCGCGCCGCTAGTGGGCCTTTAGTCGGGCAATTACCGTTTCGCCTCCGCTCGGCTTATCGCCGATTTTGCACCGAATTTCGGCGTCAAGCGGTAAAAAAATGTCGACGCGCGAGCCAAAACGAATAAATCCGACGTCTTCGCCGACCGATACAGGCTGGCCGGGCTTGACATAGACCGCTATTCGTCGGGCCACTGCGCCCGCAATCTGCCGAATCAGAACTTCGCCATGGCTTGGTGTTTCAAAAACCAAGGTGCTGCGCTCGTTCTCGGTGCTTGACTTGGGGTGCCAGGCCACCAAGTACTTGCCCTTGTGGTACCGGGTAAAGACGGTGCGACCGCTTACCGGGGCGCGATTGACGTGCACGTTCAGGGGCGACATAAAAATGCTTATTTGCTTGCGCTTACCCTTGAAGTACTCGGGCTCCTCGACGTCTTCAATGACCACGACGGTTCCGTCGGCTGGAGCGATAACGTCTCCCAACTCAGCGACGGTACGGCGGGTCGGATTTCTGAAGAACTGAAGCACCAAGCCCAGCAGCACCAGACCTGCGACGAGGTATGCGGTGACGGCCCAGTGGGGAGCCTCGAGCTGGGTGAGCAGGATGTAGGGAAGGGCCAGGATGAGCAGGCTAATAAAAATGGTTTTGGTTCCTTCGCGGTGAAGCATATCGATAGTTTTAAAACGTTTGCATGGCTATGAGCAGCAGCACCAGGACCGTACTCGAGAGCAGGAAGCTGTCCAGTCGGTCGAGAAATCCACCATGCCCTGGCAAAAAGACTCCGGAGTCTTTAACTCCGGCTTGGCGCTTGAGGTAGGACCCAATGAGGTCGCCAATCGGTGCAGTGACGGCTACAGAGACGGTCATAATCAGTGTAAGTTTAAAGGAAACATCAAGGGCATAATGCAGAAGGGCATACCCGATTCCGACGGTAAAAATCAGCCCAGTAATTAGGCCTTCCCAAGTTTTTTTGGGAGAAAGAATTGGTGCCATTGGGGTTTTGCCAAACAGCCGCCCGCCGGCGTAGGCCATCGAGTCTGAGAGCCAGATCAGGACAAAAACTGCGAGCAGGGAATCTCCGCCCCCCATACCCCATAGCCAGCCGGTTGCCAGTGCGCTGGCAAAGATGTAGAGTAGGGTTACAGCCCGAAGTTTAGGGCTGAGTCCGGGCAGCCGCAGTGCCTCAAGGGCAACGCCGAGCAGCAGCAAAAAAAGAAGGCCAGGCGACCACGGGAATGCGGTACAGACGAAGGCGATAACCAGGGCATAAAGTAGGCCCCAGATGCTGCGCTGCATCATAGATCGTTGAACAAGTGATCCTCAACCAAGAAAAGGTAGAGCTCCCGACCCTTGTTGGGGTCGACCTTGGCTTGCAGTACGGCTTCGTCGCGCTTGCCTTTGAGCGTGATAATGCTCAAGGGCCGATGCTCTCGGTGAAATTTATTGATGGCCGACATTCCGTCAGACAGGCTGTTGTAGACCTGGGAAACACGGGCAAAAACCAAGTGAATCGAGGGAAGCTGGGCAAATTTGAGTCCCTGAGTTTGGGCGTCGGTGATCATGATTCCGCCTGTTTGGGCCAAAGCAGCGTGGCAGGTGGTGGCCATAGCGTCGGCTTCAAGGGGGTTGTCGTGCACCACACTGAGCTCGGCCTGCTTGAACCAAGCGTGGAGGCTTGCTTCGGGTACAAAAAATTGCTTTTGTCCAATCTCGGACCCTACTGCCTTCAAATTATCAATTACCTCGTTGGCGCTTCCGCAGTAGAGAAACAAGCCGCCCGACTTGGTAAAATGCCGCACAAAGGCTAAGTCAACCGGATCTTCTCGGGCTAGAAAATTATTGGTTTTGGCGTCCGAAACCTCTTCGCTACCCGATTGGGGTGCGCCACTGAGAATCGAAAGGAATTTACCAAGCCAGCCAGCCATAGGGTGTAAAATTACACTATAATTTCTTCGGCTGCCTCGACCTAGTCGCGACTTATCAAGAACCGCTCTCGGGCCCCTCTGGAGCAGTCAAAGGATCTTCAGGAGAGGGCTTTGCGTCGCTCGCTTCTGGGGCATCTGTCGGCATCTCGACCTCGCTGGGCGCAGAGCCTTCTGCCGCCTCCAAGGCTTCAGCAGGCGCAGTGGCTTCAGCAGGCGCAGTGGATTCAGCCAATTCTTTTAGGCGGTCTTCTCGACTCATCCAAATGCGCTCTCCAAAAATTGCGACGAGGTTGTCCCTAAAGATGACCTCCTTGCTCAGAAGTTCTTTAGCTAGGGTCTCGAGCTTGTCGCGGTTGCCGCGAAGCAAGTCCTTGGCGCGTTCGTACTGACCCTCAATGAGCTTGCTGATCTCTTCGTCAATGATTTCTGCAGTCCGCTCCGAATAGGGCTTATCAAATTGGTATTCGTTTTGACCCGAGGAATCGTAGTAGGTAATGTTGCCCAAGCGGTCGTTGAGTCCGTAGACCGAAACCATGGCTCTTGCTTGTTTGGTAACCTTCTCGAGGTCGCTCAGGGCACCCGTGGTGATGCGTCCGAAGACTACTTCTTCAGCGGCCCGTCCGCCCATAGTGGCGCACATCTCGTCGAGCATCTGCTCCTTAGAGGTTAGCTGGCGCTCCTCGGGAAGGTACCATGCGGCACCAAGAGAACGTCCGCGCGGAACAATGGTAACCTTAACCAGAGGGGAGGCATGCTCCAGCAGCCAGCTCACGGTGGCGTGACCTGATTCGTGGTAGGCAATGATTTCCTTCTCTTCAGGGGTTATGATTTTGGATTTCTTCTCGAGCCCACCTACAATGCGGTCTACTGCGTCGAGAAAGTCCTGCTTTTCGATTACTTTTTTGTCTTTGCGCGCTGCGACAAGGGCCGCTTCGTTGCATACGTTGGCAATGTCAGCACCACTGAACCCGGGCGTCTGGCGAGCAAGAAATTCAACGTCGACATTGCCACCCAGCTTGAGGGGGCGCAGGTGGACCTTAAAAATTTCAATACGCTCGCTAACCTCAGGAAGGTCCACATAGATAATGCGGTCAAACCTGCCTGCACGCATGAGCGCTCGGTCCAAAATATCGGCGCGGTTCGTTGCACCCATCACAATAACGTGCTCGTTGGTTCCGAAACCATCCATCTCGGTGAGAAGCTGGTTTAGCGTGTTTTCGCGCTCGTCGTTCCCTCCGCTGAATGCATTCTTGCCGCGGGCTCGCCCGATGGCATCAATCTCGTCGATAAAAATGATGCTCGGCGACTTCTCCTTGGCTTGCTTAAACAAGTCACGAACTCGGCTGGCGCCAACACCAACAAACATTTCAACGAAGTCGGATCCACTCAGAGAGAAGAATGGCACTTGGGCTTCTCCGGCCACAGCCTTGGCAAGCAAGGTTTTGCCAGTCCCCGGAGGGCCACTAAGCAGCACGCCTTTAGGGATTTTGCCTCCCAGGTCAGTGTACTTCTTGGGGTTTTTGAGAAAGTCCACCACTTCAAGAACCTCGTCTTTGGCACCGTCAAGGCCGGCAACGTCTTTAAAGGTGACTTTGACCGCACTGTCGGCGTCGAACATCTGTGCACGGCTCTTGCCGATGTTGAAGATTTGGCCACCAGGCCCGCCGGAACCGCCTCCGCCCATGCGGCGCATTAAAAAGAACCAGAGCGCCGCAAAAATCAGGAGCGGCATGATCCAGGACAAGGCTTCGCCCCAGTAGTTGGGTTCGTCTTTGTACTCCACACTTACCTCGGCGGTGTTGGGGCGCTGGTCATAAAAACGCTCCATGGCGCGGTCAAACGATTCTGCCGGCATTTCAAAAACAAAGTGCGGACCCTCATTGACGGCATCACCGACCGTGGTTTTGGCGAGTTCTTCATACTCCTTCAAGGCGGCTAAACTGTCTGCCTTGACAAATACATAAACTTCTTTGCCATTGACCACTTTAACTCTATCGATGTGGCCTCGCTCGATGCGCTCACTCAGGTCGTTAAAGTTCGAAGGCAGCGTTTGGTTGCCAAGCCTGCTTTGAGCGAACTGCAGCGCGAGGAGTCCGATAAAAACGGCAATATAGATCCAGCTAAAGTTGAACTTGGGAAGCCCGCCCTTGGGACTTCCACCCTTGGGACTTGGTCCCGGCTTGGGTACGGTATTTTTTTTACTCATCTAAAATTTAAACAGGATCAATAAGGTATTGTTTCGGCAACTCAATCTTGACACCGTCTGCCCAGAGGCCGTCGAGGTCATAAAAGGCTCGGGCCTCGCGCTGAAAGAGGTGAACCACGGTGCTTACATAGTCCATCAGAATCCACTCAGACTGCTGGGAACCCTCTACATGCCAAGGACGGTCGTCGGCCTCTTCACGGACCCGCTTGCGAACCGATTCTGCCATGGCGTTAACCTGCGTTCCCGAGAGGGCTTCTGCAATAATAAAAAAGTCGCAAACTGCGTTGTCGAGCCCGCGAAGGTCCAGTAAGACAAGGTTTTCACCTTTAATATCACTCACGCCTTCTATGGCGCTGAGTACAGTGGGAGGGAGTTGGGCAAACGACGTTTTCATGCAGCAAAAGTACCGGGCAACTAAGGCAATTAAAATGCCAAATAGACTTCATGCCGTAATTGTGGCGGAATTCTTCGCATTTTTGCCGAATGTCTGGCCAAGGAAGCACTGTAAAGCACGTGGTATTGGGTCAAATTCCTTCTACCCAGGCCTGGGCGCATGCGAATCCCGAGCAGTGGAATCCCCTCGGATGGACTGCCATTTCGGCAGATTCTCAAAGCCAAGGTCAGGGCAGTGGGGGAACAACCTGGACTGACGTTCCCGGATCAAGCCTGCTTATGACCCTTGTTAGCCCTGAACTGCAGTGGTCTTCGGCCTTCGTTTTTGTGCGCCACGCTCAGGCCTCCTTAGTGATTGTGGAGTGGCTGCAGTCGCTCGGCTTTCAGGCCCAGCTCAAGTGGCCCAACGATCTATACCTCCATGGGCTTAAGCTGGGCGGATTTTTTACCGAAGCCTATTGGCAGCAAAACCGATGCACTCGCTGGTTTTTGGGCTTGGGCTTGAACGTGCAGGCAGCGCCCGAGGGCTGTGCATTTTTAGCCGGACTCTCCCTCGAGGGCTTGGTGGAGCAAACGGCCGAAATGCTGTCTAAGGCACTCGATGCCCCCCTGCCTCCCGACGTACTGGACCGCTACACCTCGCACCTTATGGGCTGGCAGGTTTTGGGCACTTTTAAAGATAAGTCATCGGGCGAGCTCCTGCAGGCCACTCCGCGCCTGCTGTCTCCCGACGGCCGGCTTGGGCTCGAGCTTCTGCAGGGAGGCCTGCGATGGGTGGGCCACAAAGAACTGGAGTGGTCAATCGGTCCGGACCCTCTTTAGCATTACGGACCCATGGAGCGTCCTGACCTCCCTTTGACCTCTTAATCAACTTCCGGCCCTAGTGGCTGAACTGATCGCTCCATTTTTTAGGATCAAGGCGCCAGCCCTCCAAAGCCTTTAGCTCTGATGGAGTGAGGGTTCCGCGTGAAAGAGCGGACTTGAGAAGGTGGTCGTAGTCGCTAAGGGTGTGAAGCATGCAGTGGGCCTCGTCAAAGGCATTGCTCGCCGCAGGAAAGCCATAGGTAAATATCGCAGTCATCCCCAAAACCTGAGCGCCGGCCTCCCTCAGGGCTTCGACGGCTTGCAGGGAGGACTTACCGGTAGATACAAGGTCTTCGATGACCACTACTCGGGAATTATGAGGCAGTTCGCCCTCGATTAAGTTCTGTCGACCGTGCTCTTTAGCGGCCGACCGTACATAAACCATGGGCAATTCCAGTTCGTTGGCCACCAATGCAGCCAGGGCGATGGCCCCCGTGGCAACACCTGCAATAACTTCTGCATCAGGGAACTCCTTGTGAATTAGGCGGGCCATTTGCTCGTATAGATAGGTTCGCACCTCGGGATGCGATAGGGTAACGCGGTTGTCGCAGTAAATGGGCGACTTGAGGCCAGAGGCCCAGGTGAAGGGCTCGTCGGGACGCAGCGAAACCGCATTAATTTGCAGGAGAAGTCCGGCGAGGGTTTCGGCCGATTTAATATCAAAGTTCATGGCACTAAAGTACATCGAGCGAGCCATCACGGCAGCGGGCGGTTGGGTTGAAAATTCCGAGGGAGAAGTCCTGTGGATCCACCGATTGGGTCAGTGGGATTTGCCCAAGGGAAAACTCGAGAAGGGCGAAGACCTGGGCCAATGCGCCCTGCGTGAAGTCGAAGAAGAGTGCGGCCTTTCGGGAATCACGCTTGGAGAAAAACTCTGCGAAACGGTACACCGTTATGCCCTTGACGGAACCCACTTCGTGAAGACTACGCATTGGTTCCGCATGAAGGTAGAGGGCCGGCCCGAGCTCAGTCCGCAACGGGAGGAAGGCATTGAGGCGGTGCAGTGGATGCTCGAACCGCAATGGCGGCAGGCTGCCATGAACACCTACCCGACCATTCAGGAGGTGGTGCGCACCGCGGCGGGCACAAACAAGCGGTAGTCGCCTCCGTAGCGAATTATTTCGCGCACATGGCTCGAAGCAATGTGCGAAAAACGCGCACCGGTCTGAAAAAAGACGGTCTCGATGCCGGGTTCAAGCTCTCGGTTGGTTTGTGCAATGGCTTTTTCAAACTCAAAGTCAGCGGGATTGCGAAGTCCGCGAACGATAAATTGGGCTCCGATGGACTTGGCGTAGTCCACGGTAAGCCCTTGGTAGCAAGCGACCCCAACATGCGGCAGGTCGGCAAAAGCGGCCGTGATCCAGGCCATGCGCTGCTCGGGGCTGAACATGTTTTTTTTGTTGGAATTTACTCCGATTCCAACCACCACGCGGTCAAACAGGGCGGCGGCGCGGCGAACTACGTCCTCGTGGCCGAGGGTTAGGGGATCAAAAGATCCGGGGAACAGCGCGGTCTTCATGGCTTTTAAGGGTTGCCTCAACGAGGCCTGAGGTAAAGTGCTGCATCGAAACGCCTGCAGCGGCGAGTTGGCGCGGAACAATGCTTTCAGGGCTCATGCCAGGTATCGTATTGATCTCGATGAGCACGGCCTCGGTTCCGTCAGCGGGCAAAATGAAGTCGGCGCGCACAAAACCGCGAAGGCCCATTCCCTCCACTAGGCGAACGGTGGAGACTCGCAGGGCTTCGGCGGCAGCCTCGGGGATGCGGGCCGGGGTAATTTCTTCGGAGGCACCGAGGTACTTGGCTTCAAAGTCAAAAAACTCCTTTTTGGGGACTATTTCGGTGATGCCCAGTATGCGAACGCCCTCGGGGCTGACCATTGCGCCGCAGCCCAGTTCGGTTCCTAGCACGCCCTGTTCGACGATGAGTTCGTCGTCTTCCTTCCAGGCTACGTCGCGGGCCTGGGCCCACTGGTCGGCCGCAGTAATGCGAGAAACGCCATAGCTTGAACCGCTGCGGCAAGGCTTTACAAAGAGGGGGTAGGCCTGCGCGGCCAGAAAGGCATGAACCGCAGACTCGTCGCCACCACGGCGCAGGTGCACCGAGGGCATGACCCGCAGGCCCAGCCTTTGGGCCAGGGCGTTGGTCCAGAACTTGTGAAAGGTCAAGGCCGAGGCAGCGGGGCTGCAGCTCGAGTAGGCTATTCCCGCTTGTTCCCAGGCCATTGCTAGGGTTCCGTCTTCTCCCGGGTGCCCGTGAATGAGGTTGAGCACGGCGTCGATGCGGCGTTCGGTTCCGTCAGCGAGCCTAAGGGCCCACCGGTCTTCGATCAAGTGCAGCGAATTCCCGGCTCGGTCAAAGGCCTTCCAGCCCTCATTGGGCCGCAGTTCGAGCCGCAGGCCCTCAAATCGGGACGCATCAAGCGCTTCAAGCACGTGGCTTCCGCTCAAGAGCGAGATGCCGAATTCACTGGAGTAGCCGCCCATGGCTACGGCAACTAAGGGACGCATGGGCCAAAGATAGATGCCTCGGCCTACCTTTGTGCCAATGGGCAATTGGTGGTTATTTATTAAGAGCAAGACCTTCGCGGTAAACGCCGTGCTGGCCTTGCTGTTTTTTATTATTCTCGGAATATCGGCCCAAACGATCCTAAAGTGGATAACGGGCTTCGGCGAGGTAGTTAAGGTGCCCGACCTCACGGGCATGAGCTTTGAAGACGCCCTTGAAAAGTTAGAAGACCAGGGCCTCGAGGGCGTCATGCTCGACTCATCGGTCTACCGCCGCGAACTACGTCCCCAAGAAGTTTTTGAGCAGTACCCCGTGGCAGGGTCCGTGGTAAAGGAGGGGCGCGAAGTCATGCTCAGTATTAACCGTTTCAATGCAGAATTAGTTATGCTGCCCGCCGTTTTAGAGCGGACTCTGGCTCGTGCGGAGCTTGACCTGCGGTCGCGCGGCTTGAATGTTGCCGAAATTCAGTACGTTCCTGACATGACCGATGGATTGGTCCTCGAAGTGGAATACAACGGGCGAATCCTAGCCGCCGGAAGCCGGGTGCGCAAGGGCGCCAGCCTAACCCTGAGGGTGGGTATGCGGGGAGGAAACCTAACCCAGGCAGTTCCTGATCTGATTGGTTTAAGCTACGGGGAGGCCAAGGCCTTGCTGCAGCTTTCGGGCCTGGGAATCGAGTTGACCGAGGGCGACAGCCTGCTGGGTGCAATTCAATCGCAGAGTCCCTCCAGCTCCAACGGAGCTCCGGCTTTGCCGGCCCAAGCCAAGGTACGGGTATGGGTCAAGTAGGGCGTCGAAGTGCCTTTGGCGCTCTGGGCTTATGGCTTTTGACGTTTTGGGCCGCGGCGCAGACCTCGGAGCATGCACTGACCCCATGTTCGGGCCCTCAAACGGCCCAACGCGCGTTTAAAACCACCTCCGATACGGCTGCACTGCCTTTGCGCCTGGGCTTTGACCACCGGATTCCGGCTAACTGGCAGAACCGCGGCGTGCTATGTTCCCAAACGATGGCCAGGAATCCACTCTCACTCGGTGTCGCTGTTTTTGATGGTATTTCTGCCAGTGGGGCGGCCTACCGGCCCGGAGTCCTTAGCACCGACACAATTGGCGACGCGCTGACGAGTCCATGGTTTGCCGCTCCGTCGGGAGCCGTCTTGAGTTTTAGGCTGCAGCAGGGCGGATTTGGCGACCCCTGCGAGCCCAGCGACAGCCTCGTTGTTCAGGCTTGGAGCAGTGCAGACACTGCCTGGCTGCCAATGGGTCGGGTGGTTGCAGGCATGCCCGAGGACCAGTGGAAGGCTCATTCCTTTGCGCTGCCGGCTGCTGCGGCAGCCTCGCCCGCTACCCGAGTGCGCATTGGGCGCTGTGGGTCGCCTTCGGGGGCCTTTGACGTTTTTTTACTGGACTACCTCGAGCTAAGCGCATCCCAGGGCCTTGCCGATACCCTGCTTTTTGACCCGACCTGGATTTCGCCCCCGGCCCGCCTGCTCAACGTCTATCGGGAAGTTCCCTGGTTTCACTACAACCGAGTGTTGCTCGAGCGAGACTCGGTGCGCAGCCCCTATCGCCGCAATGGCCTGGTTCCCGTCGGGGGCTGGCAGCTCAACCTGGGCAAGCTGCTCTGGACCGATGACGCGGGCGCGGTGCTGCAAAGCCGCTTGACGGTTCCTGTGGTTTCAAACCTCGTGCACAACGTTCCTACGCCCTACAACCTGGCCTTGAACCGTCCGCAGATCATAGCGAGCGGACCCTTTGCATGGAACCTGTCCTACTGGTTTGATGGCGAGTCGGTAGGAGACCGAAGCAACGATAGCGTGCGGATTCGCATCGAGTGCGACCAGCGCTACGTGGTCGACGACGGCAGCCTGGAACGGGGATACGGCGTCGCTCAGGGCATTCAGCCCCGCTGGGCGCAGCGCTACGAATTTTTGCAGTCCGACACGCTGCGCGGCATGGACTTGGAATGGATTCCGGCCGGGCCATTGGGCGAGGGCGAGCAGTTTCGGCTTGGAATCTGGTCGGTTGACTCGGCGGGCTTCCCAGGCGATGCGATTTATGTAAGCGATTCCCTTTATGAAGTGGCTTGGAACTATGCGGGCCAGCTTGGCCGGCACTATGTGCTTGACACGCTGGGGCTTGTGGTTCCGCGCGAGGTTTACCTCGGAGTGGTTATGGAATCGTCTAATTCGGACCAGGGCATGCCCAAGGCCGTGCTCGGACTGGACCTAAACACTCAGGCTGTCAAGGCTTTTGGTGAGGCAGGCGCCTGGTTCTCGAGCCAGATCAATGGGGCTCTTGCCCTTAGGCCCTTTTTTCGCGGACTTCCCAGCGATTTGTCGATTCTCCCGAGGCAGCAGCCTGCGGGCCTGAGTGTGTACCCACAGCCCGCAGCAGACTGGGTCAGGGTAGAGGGGCTCGGTCGCCAAATCGAGGTGGTCAATGCATTGGGAATCGTTTTGGTTCAGGATCAGCGGCCTGATTCATTCCTGCCCTGGCAGCTAAATATCAGTCATTTACCGGCTGGTGTCTACCTGCTTCGCAGCGATTCCGGCCAAACAGCACGGCTATCGAAACTATGATTGAACTGGACGACGAGGCAGACGACGCAATGAGCGCCGACGAGGAGCTTTTTGTACACCATCGCTTTTTGGCCGAACCCGGCCAGGGCCCTTTGAGGGTTGATAAGTTTTTGTTTAATTTTTTGCAGAAAACCTCGCGAAACCGCATTCAAAAAGCGGCCGAGGTGGGAGCAATCCGCGTTAATGGTCAGCCCGTCAAGTCCAACCACCGGGTTAAGGCCGGCGAAGAAGTCACGGTGGTGCTGGCGCAGCCTCCGCGCGAATTTGTGCTGGAGGCCGAGGCCATCGACCTCGACGTCGTCTACCTCGACGACGACCTCGCCGTAATCAACAAGCCTGCGGGCATGGTGGTGCACCCGGCCATTGGCCATTTTACCGGAACCCTCGTGCACGGCCTGCTTCATTTGTTTCAAAATTTGCCCGGCGCAGGGCCTGACGTGCGCCCCGGCTTGGTTCACCGCATCGATAAAGACACGACCGGCCTGCTGGTGGTGGCGCGCACTGACTACGCTTTGGCTTTTTTGGCCAAGCAGTTTGCCGACCACAGCTGCGAGCGCGAGTACCAGGCCCTGGTTTGGGGCAACGTGCGTGAGGACCGCGGAACGGTAACCGGCCATATTGGGCGTTCGCTGCAAGACCGAAAGATTCAGGCTGTATTTGCCGACGGAAAGCACGGGAAGCACGCGGTCACGCACTACGAAGTACTCGAGCGCTTTCATTTCGCAACCCTCGTGGCTTGCCGACTCGAAACCGGGCGGACGCACCAGATTAGGGCCCACATGAAGCATCTTGGTCATTCGGTGGTGGGAGACACGATCTACGGCGGCGACAAGGCGCCGCACCGCCCGGAGCTGCCCAAGTTTGCGCAGTTCGCCCACCGTACCATTGAAATGCTTCCGCGCCAAGCGCTGCACGCCCGACTCCTCGGTTTTGAGCACCCGTCGCGGCCCGACGAACGCCTCGTATTTGAGGCTCCCTTGCCCGACGACATGCAGGCGGTGCTCGAGCGGTTTAGGCGCTACCGCTAGCTGCTAGTTACTAGTTGCTCGCTTCCTCGTAGAGTCCCTCGTACAGCCCCGCGTACATCTGCAAGATGGGCTTGCGGCGCAGCTTCAACGTTGGCGTGACGTGGCCCGCAGCGATGCTCCACACGTCGGGAGTGAGGGCAAACTTTTTCACCTTCTCCCACTGACCATACTGGGCATTGGTGGCGTCGATTTCGCGCTGAAAGCGGGCAATGATGCGCGGATCTGCAATCATTTCAGCCGGGCTAGTCCAGTCGATACCCTTGCGGCTGCACCAAGACTTCAAAAAGTCGTACTGAGGCTGAATCAGGAGCACAGGGAACTTCTGGTTGTCGCCCGCCACCATGCATTGCTCGATGAATGAAGACATTTTGAATGCGTTTTCCATCGCTTGGGGCGTGATGTACTTTCCGCCAGCAGTTTTAAAAATCTCCTTTTTGCGGTCGGTGATGCGCAGGTAGCCCTCGGAGTCGAGTTCCCCGATGTCTCCGGTGCGGAACCAGCCGTCTTCGGTCATGACCTCGGCGGTTAGGTCAGGGCGCTTGTAGTAGCCCATCATAACGTTGGGTCCCTTTGCCAGAATTTCTCCGTCGGTGTCGAGTTTAAGGCTTACGCCTTCAATGGCGGTGCCTACGGTGCCCAGCTTATGGCCGCGACCGGTTGGCAGGTTCACGGCAAGAATCGGTGATGTTTCGGTCAGTCCATAGCCTTCTTGAACGTTGATTCCGGCTCCGGCGAAAATGCGCGCGAGCTTGGGGTTCAGCGCGGCAGCTCCGCTTGCAACGGCCAATACCTCGCCGCCCAGAGCCTCTTGCCACTTGCTAAAAATAAGCTTGCGGGCCAGTTTGAGTTGGGCGTAGTACAGGGTGCTGAGGCCTTCGTGTTCGTAGCGTTCCGCCAGACCCACGGCCCAAAAGAAGAGTCCGCGCTTGATGCCGGTCAGGGCCTTGCCCTTGTCCATTATTTTGTCGTAGACCTTCTCGAGCAGGCGCGGAACCGCCGTAAATACTTGCGGATGCACCTCGCGCAGGTTGTCGCCAATGGTCTCCATAGACTCCGCAAAGTAGACGCCCACGCCGTTGGTCATGTACACATAGACGCAGACCCGCTCATAGCTGTGGCAGAGGGGCAAAAAACTCAGGGCCTTGCCTGTGGGGCCGACCGGCAGGCGCGCGGCTCCGGCAACGGCGTTGGAGGCGATGTTGCGGTGGCTTAGCATGACGCCTTTAGGAGTTCCCGTAGTGCCCGAGGTATAGATAATGGTGGCAAGGTCTTCTTCACCCACAGCGGCTTTGCGGGCTTCGAGCTCTGCGTAGTGGCTGTCTTTTGCGCGGGCGACGACTTCGTCGAGGCATACGGAACCTACGGTGGGGCTGAACGTGAAAACGGCCTCTAGGGTAGGTATGCTTGGCCGAAGGGCTTCAATTTTATCGCGCAGTTCCACGTCGCTCACAAAGCAAAAGCGCATGCCGGAGTCGGTTAAAATAAATTCGTAGTCCGCTTGCGAAATGGTGGGATACATGGGTACGTCAATGCATCCCGCGCTCAAAATGGCCTGGTCGCAGAGGTTCCATTCGCTGCGGTTGTTGGCAGAGATGATGCCCACTCGCTCGCCGGGTTGGAGGCCCATGTCGATGAGTCCGCAGGCGAGTTTCTCGGACTTCGCGACGAACTCGGCAGTGGACATCGACTGCCACTGGCCGTTTATCTTAGTATTCAGTGCGTCGGGGCGCGGATGCTTTGCCGCTGCGTAGTATGCAAAGTCAAAAAGGCGTTTGGGTGTATTCATGGCTTAAAACAGGGTGTTACTTGCGTCGCTCCCCATGAATCCAAACTTGTAGGGCTTGGGTTTTGGGCAGGTTCATGGGTTCTATTTCGCTTAGTTTGGTGTCAAAGATGGTGAAGTCAGCCCAATTTCCAAGACGGATTTCACCGGCTTCGCCTTCGCGAAACGATGCGCGTGCGGCGTCGCGCGTCATGCCAAGGATGGTTTGGTCAAGGGTCAGGGCCTCGTCGGGCTGAAATCCTCCCACGGGGTGGCCGTCGAGCGCCCGGCGGGCTGTGGCTGCCAGAATGGTGTACATGGGGTTTGGATGCTCAATGGGGAAGTCCGTTCCGAGCGGAATCCAACCGCCATTGGCCTCCCTCAGCGAGCGGTAGGCGTAGGCATGAGGCATGCGATCGGCGCCAAGGCGGTCCGGGGCCCAGTCCATGTCGCTGGTGGCGTGGGTAGGCTGCACCGAGGGCACCATTCCAAGGCTTCCTCCGAATTCCTTGCGGTCCTCGGGGCTCACCACCTGGGCATGCTCCACCCGCCAACGCAGGTCGGGCTTTGCGGTTTTTGCTCCTAAGGCCTCGCGGTATATGCTCAAGACCAAATGGTTGGCGGAATCTCCGATGGCGTGCGTGTTCATCTGCCAGCCCGCGTTGGCGATCCGGGCAGCGGCTGTCCTCAGGTAGGATTGGTCGCGCAGTGCCAGTCCAAAGTGGTCGTGGCGGTCGCTGTAGGGTGCGCGGAGCAGGGCACCACGGCTGCCCAGGGCGCCGTCGCTGTAGAATTTGAAGCTGCGCACCGAGAGCCAGTCGGTTTGAAGGGGGCCTCGCTTAAGCCAGTGGTCCAGGGCCTCAGGGCTCTCTGATACCATAACGTAGAGGGGCATGCGCAAGCCTCCGGCTTGTTGAAGGCTGTCAATCAGCATGATGTCGCCAGTGGGAAGGCCTGCGTCCTGCACGCCAGTTAGTCCCAAGTCGATGCACCAGCGCTCGGCGGCCTGCAGGTAGCGAATTTTTTCTTCGCGAGAAGGCTCCGCGATGCGCAGTAGGGTTTCGGCGTTGTCGACGAGCACTCCCGTGGGTTTGCCGGCCGCAGTGATGATTTCGCCCCCTTCAACACGGGTTGCGGCGTTGATTCCGGACTGCTTGAGGGCGATCTGGTTGCAGACCACTGCGTGGCCGTCGATGCGCGACAGTATAATGGCCTTGTCGCTTAAAGCGTCCAGTTCTGCCGAGGTTGGCCACTCGCCAAGGGCCCAATCGTTTTGGTCCCATCCCCGCCCGCGAACCACGGCGACTTCGGGGTGGTCGGCCAGGTACTGGCGTACGCGCTCGACGCACTCGGCCCAGCTTCGGGTTCCGACCAAGTCCACTGTTTCAAGGGCCTGCCCCAGGGCCATAAAATGCGCGTGGGCGTCGACCAATCCAGGGTACACGAAGGTCCCGGTCAAGTCGGTGCTGTCGCTCGCAAGGGGAAGCGCCTCGGTGGCCGGAATAAGTTCGGCAATCCGACCGTCGCGCAGGGCCAAATGCACGTTCACAAAGGATATGGCGTCGCCGTCGAACTGCGCTACCCTCGCGTTGGCGAGCACATGGTTGTACTCTGGGGTGGAACGGCATCCGGCCAAAGCAGCCGCAAAAAATGCAGCAAAGAGGGGTAAGGAAGCCGGCTTCACGGCCACAAGATAGGAAGGCTGCGCCCTACCTTTGCAATTGAATCTACCCTATGGAATCCACTGCACTTACTACCCCCACTCAGGCCAAGGAACTTGGGCTGCTTCCCGAAGAATTTGACGCTATTTGTACGCGCCTTGGCCGCGTGCCGAACTTCACGGAGTTGAGTATGTATTCGGTCATGTGGAGCGAACACTGTTCCTATAAAAATTCTATAGTTTGGCTTAAAACTTTGCCCAAGGACGGTCCGCACATGCTCGTCAAGGCAGGAGAAGAGAACGCCGGCTTAGTGGACATTGGCGACGGACTGGCCTGTGCCTTTAAAATTGAGTCGCACAACCACCCATCGGCTGTGGAGCCCTACCAGGGTGCTGCGACGGGAGTGGGCGGAATCAACCGCGACATTTTCACCATGGGTGCCCGCCCCATTGCTCAGTTGAATTCCCTTCGCTTTGGCAATCCCAGCACGAACCGCACCAAATGGTTGGTTAACGGCGTGGTCAAGGGCATTGGCGACTACGGCAACAGCTTCGGTATTCCAACTGTCGGCGGTGAGGTCTACTTTGACGACTGCTACGAGCAAAATCCGCTGGTGAATGCATTCTCAGCCGGAATCGTTAAAGTGGGCGAGCAAATCAGCGCCAAGGCGCGCGGTGTGGGCAACCCCGTCTACATAGTCGGTTCTTCTACGGGCCGCGATGGAATCCACGGAGCCGCCTTTGCGTCCAAAGACTTGAGCGAAGACTCCGCCAACGACATACCCTCGGTTCAGGTTGGCGACCCTTTTCAAGAGAAGCTGCTTCTTGAGGCCACCATGGAGTTGGCCCAGACGGGAGCCGTTATGGGCATGCAAGACATGGGTGCTGCCGGCATTACCTGTTCCACCACCGAAATGAGTGCAGGAGGCAAGGTCGGAATGTCGGTTCATCTTGACCGGGTTCCGACCCGCCAAACGGGCATGCACCCTTGGGAAATTCTTTTGTCGGAATCGCAGGAGCGCATGCTCGTAGTGGTTCAAAAGGGCCGCGAGGCTGAGGTCGAAGCCATTTTTAGCAAGTGGGACATTCACTGCGCCCTGATCGGCGAGGTAACTGCAGGGCCCAACGTGCAGTACTATTGGCACGGAGCGCTTGTTGGCGATCTGCCCGCCGAGCATCTTGTTCTGGGCGGAGGCGCGCCGGTCTACCACCGCGAGTGTTCGGAGCCAGCCTACTATGCGGAGTACCAAAAGTTTTCTGTCGATTCGGTGCCAGTGCCCACAGACCTCAAATCCCTAGCCTCACAAATAATGGCTCTGCCCAATATTGCTTCCAAGAAATGGGTTTATGAGCAGTACGACTCTATGGTCGGAACCATCAACCGCTCCACCAACGCTCCCAGCGATGCCTCGATAGTCAACCTGCGCGGAACCAACCGTGCCCTGGCCATGACCGTGGATTGCAACAGCCGCTACGTGCACGCAGACCCCGAAGTGGGCACCATGATTGCCGTGGCTGAGAGCGCCCGCAACATCGTTTGCTCGGGCGGAAGCCCCAGCGCAATCACCAACTGCCTCAATTTTGGAAACCCCTACAATCCAGAGGTTTACTGGCAGTTTGTGGGCGCTATTAAGGGCATGAGCAAGGCCTGCCTGAAGTTTCAGACCCCCGTCACCGGCGGGAACGTTAGTTTTTACAACCAAACTGCCATGGGCGACCGGGTAGAGCCGGTCTTCCCGACCCCGACCATTGCCATGATTGGTTTGGTGGACGACGTCAAGCACGTGACCACCCTAGGATTCAAGGCCAAGGGCGACCTGATTTACCTCATAGGAACAAGCCGCAACGACCTGGCCTCGAGCCAGTACCTTGTTCACCTTCAGGGCGTCACGGCATCGCCGGCGCCCTATTTTGACCTCGACGAGGAGTACCTCGTGCAGCGCCAGGTCGCAGAACTCATTCGCGAAGGATTGATTGCCTCGGCCCACGATGCTTCAGAGGGCGGACTTTTTGTCGCGCTTATGGAGTCAGCCATGGCCGGAGACCTGGGTTTTGACCTCACGTCCGACGGCGAGATTCGCCCGGATGCCTTTTTGTTTGGCGAGAGCCAGAGCCGAATCGTCGTTACCGTTCATCCCGACCATGACGACCGATTTGTAGACAGCATGATGCGCAACGCGGTTGAGTTTGATCTGCTGGGTCACGTCACCAAGGGCTCCATTCGCGTCGACGACCAAGACTGGGGAACGGTCGCACACTACCGCGATATCTACGATAACGCGCTGAATTTTAGCGAAACGAAGTAAATTTTAGTTCCGGGCTTCCCTACCGAAGCTTGGCTCCGCAGTGCTTTTCAGCGCCTTCGAGCATGCGCTTTACGGTGCCCTCAACCTGTTGGTCCTGAAGGGTTTTGCTCGTGTCTCTGAAGGTCAGGCGAACCCCGTAGGACATGCTTCCCTCGGGCAGGCCCTTGCCCTGGTACACGTCAAAAAGCTCCACAGACTCCAAAGTTTTTACCGGCGCCGACTGAAGACCTTCAACCAAAGTGCTGTAGGCGGTACCAATGGGAACCACCAAAGCGAGGTCGCGCACCATTTTTGGGAACTTTGGCGGCTCGACGTACGTGGTACGCACCTTTTGGGCGGCTTCGACCACGGCGTCCCACTGCACGAGGGCGGCGAGCACGGGCTTGTCGACGTCTGTTGCAGCAAGGGCATGAGCGTCGGGCCATCCGAGGTAAACGAGCGCGACACCATTCGAGCCAACGAGGTCCAGGCGGCTGGCCCAAAATCCGGCCACTTCCGTTCCTGGGACTTCGGTGAACGAAATTCCAAGGCGCTGCAGCAGTCCGCAGACAAGGCCTTTGAGTATGCCAAAGTTGGCGCTTGCGTTGGGTCGCGAGTAGTGCGCGTCCGGGTAGGTTCCGCAAAGCCAAATGCCCAGTTCGCCGGCCTCGTAGCGCCCCTCGGAATTTTGACCGTAGCGGCGTCCGAACTCAAAAATAGCTAGGCGATCTTCTTGGCGCTTCAGGTTGTAGGCAATGGTCTCCAGCCCGCTGTAGAGCAGGGTCGGACGCATTACTCCTAGGTCCTGGCTTAGCGGATTGAGCACCTGCACTACTTCGTCGGCGGGAATACTCGGATGGTTGGAGAACCAAGACAGGCGGGTGAGCGAAAGGTTCATGACCTCGTTTAATCCATGGGCGACTAAATAGTCGGCAGCGATGCGCCGCAGTGATTCGGCGTTGCGGCGGGCTTCGGGCTGGCTGCGCACGCGCATGCCCTCGGGCTCGGCAAGGTTGTTGAATCCCCAAATTCGCAAAAGTTCTTCGGCGACGTCGGCTTCGCGGCGAACGTCCCAACGGTATACCGGCAGACTCAGGGTCCAAAGGGGGCCGTTTCGCTTGACCACCGCAATGTCCAGGGACTCCAGGATGCTTGCGCAGGCTTCGTCGGGCAGGCGGTCGCCTAAAAGCTCGGCAATTCGGTCCATCGAAACCTCAATAACGGTAGGTTGAAAGCGGGAGTTCGCTGCACGAATCCAATCGAGTCCTTCGATCTTGGCCTCCGGAAACTGGGCCTCGATTAGGGTCCAAAAAAGCTCTAGGGCAGGCAGGCCCATCGCGGGGTCTACGCCCCGCTCGTAGCGGAAGCTGGCGTCGGTGTGGAGTCCGTGCCGGCGCGCCATGGCCCGGGTTACCACGGGGTCAAACCAGGCCGATTCCACGACCACCGAGGTGGTACTGCTCGAGACTCCCGATTGCTGGCCTCCAAAAACGCCTGCCAGGCACATTGCGGCAGTGCCGTTGGCAATTACCTGGTCCTCAGCATGCAAAGTGCGCTCTACTCCGTCTAGCGTGGTGAGCTTCTCGCCGGCATAGGCACGGCGAACGGTAATTTCGGCCTGTACCGCTAAGGCGTCAAAGCAGTGAAGCGGATGGCCAAGCGCATGCATCACGTAGTTGCTGGCGTCGACCAGGGCATTAATCGGATTCAGTCCAAGGGCCCTGAGTCGCTGCTGAATCGGTTCGGCCGAAGTCTGGCCGCCGTGGAGGCCAGAGATTTTGAGGGCTCCATACTGCGGGCAAGAATGCGAGTCGCTTAAAGTCAAGCGAGTGGCGCCGGTTATGACTGCGCTGAGGTCCACGGTGGTCGGCTCCGTCCAGAGCACGTCGAGGCCGTCTCGCAGCATCGAGGCGCGCAGGTCGCGTGCCACACCGTAGTGGCTCATGGCGTCCATCCGGTTGGGAGTAAGGCCGATTTCGAGGACATTAATGCTCTCTAGATCAAGGTATTCGGCCATAGGTTGGCCCACCGGAGCATCAGGGCTAAGGACCATAATTCCGTCGTGGTTGCTGCCAAGGCCAAGCTCGTCTTCGGCGCAAATCATGCCTTCAGAGGCTTCGCCGCGCAGCGCGGACTTTTTAATTACCAATGCGCTTTCGCTGCCCCAAGGGTGGAGCTCGGCTCCAACCATAGCGACCGCCACCTTTTGTCCTTGGGCCACGTTGGCGGCTCCGCAAACAATATTCAACCATTCGGGAGCCCCGACGTCCACTTGGGTTACCCGCAGGCGGTCCGCATTGGGATGCTGGCGCAGGCTGCGTACTTCGCCCACCACAACGTGGCGGAGTCCGCCCGGAACTGCGTCGAATACCTCGGCTTTTTCAACCTCGAGCCCGGTTGCGGTGAGTCGTTCGCTGACCTCGGTCAAGCTAAGGTTAGTGGGGAGGTAGTCCGATACCCAATCCAAAGAAATACGCATGGCTCAAAAGTACTCTCTGCTAGACAAGACCAAAAATAATTGCCGCGAACAAAAAGTAGCGGACCACAATGGAAAGAGCATAAACTCGGTACCATTTTGCGGGAAACTGGACCATTCCAGCAACCGTACTCGCTGCCGGAAAGCTCAGGGGCGTTAATGCGGCAACCACAACGAGTAATCCACCGAAGCGGCGTATTGAGCTAAAAAGTTTGGCGTGATTGACGTTAACCCACTTATGAATTCGAGCATTTCGATGCAATTGACGTCCGATCCAGTAGCTAATATTCCCGGATGTGTACGAAATCAATCCTAAAATCAAAATACTGAGCCACGGTTGTGGCTGAGATTTACTCCAAATTATAAACAAGTCAGCGGGCAGAATCCCAATCACGATTTCGGAGATAAAAAGAACCAAATAAACAATGCTCCAATGAACGTCATTGGCGAGTTTTTGGTTTAAAGCCTCGATATCAATAAAATAGGTATTAACTACCCAAAGCAACCCAATTAGAATCCCGAGTGCCACTATGAGCTGCTTGACTCCGTCCCTCATGAATCGGTATCCGCCTGTGATTTGGTAGAACCGATGGGTCAAGTGCACCGACTTCCAAAAGTGTCGAATCTTGGGTTTAGGCAGCGGCAGCTTCATTGCTTAAAGATAGGCCAGCCGCGCCCCGAGGAATTCTACTAACAAAACAAAAGTAAGGCCTAGGCTATCCGCCCCCAGGCCATTCTGCCCCGAGCGTAGTCGCTGAATCGGGCGCGCAGGGCAGCATGCTCCGGCTGCTCAAGTTGAGGATCTTCCTCCACAATGCGCGCAGCCGCTCGGCGGGCCCATTCCACCAAGGGACCGTCGTGTACTAAGTTGGCCAGTTTGTACTCCATCACTCCAGACTGGCGCGTGCCCATGAGGTCGCCTGGTCCGCGCAGCTGCAGGTCCACGTCGGCAATTTCAAATCCATCGTTGGTGCGGACCATGGTTTCTATGCGGGTCAGCCCGTCGTCGCTGAGCTTCTCTGAGGTCATTAGCACGCAGTAGGACTGCTCTGCTCCCCGACCAACCCGTCCGCGCAGTTGGTGCAACTGGCTGAGCCCGAAGCGTTCTGCGTTCTCGATCACCATCACCGAGGCGTTGGGAACGTTTACGCCCACTTCAATCACCGTGGTCGCCACCATAATGTGGGTTTCGCCGCGCACAAACCGCCCCATCTCCCATTCTTTGTCTTCGGGGCGCATGCGGCCGTGCACAATGCTTACCTGGTACTCGGGCCGCGGAAAATCGCGACATACGCTCTCGTAGCCGTCCATTAAGTCCTTGTAATCGAGTTTTTCGGATTCTTCGATTAGCGGGTATACGAGGTAAATCTGCCTCCCCAAAGCAATTTCTTTTTTCATGAAACTCCACAGCGCCAGCCGGTTGGAATCGGTTCGATGCAGCGTTTGAATCGGTTTGCGGCCCGGCGGAAGCTCGTCGATTACCGACTGCTCGAGGTCTCCGTAGAGGCTCATGGCCAGGGTGCGCGGAATCGGCGTAGCCGTCATCACCAGCATGTGCGGCGCCGGTCGGTTTTTGGCCTGCAGCCTGGCCCGCTGGGCCACTCCAAATCGATGCTGTTCGTCCACCACGGCCAGCCCAAGGTTATGGAACAGCACGGGATCTTCGATCAAGGCATGCGTTCCGACCAGAAGGTTTAGGCTTCCGTCGGCTAATTCCGCCAACAGCGTTTTGCGGGCGGATCCCTTAACCGAGCCGGTCAAAAGTCCCATTCGAAGCCCCAGGGGCTCGGTCCATTCTGCAAGCGACCGCGCGTGCTGCTGCGCAAGAATTTCAGTCGGGGCCATGAGCGCCGCCTGAAACCCATTGTCCACAGCTAGGAGCATGGCCATGAAGGCCACCAGCGTTTTGCCCGAGCCAACGTCGCCCTGCACCAAGCGGTTCATTGACGCACCCGAGCCCATGTCGCGCCGAATTTCGCGCACCACGCGCTTTTGCGCTTCGGTCAGGGGGAAGGGTAGGACTTCATCGTAGAATCGTTTCAAGCAATTGCCTACGCTTTCAAAGCGGTGTCCTGCCCGTCCGCGGCCCTGCTGCATTCTCTGGTAGGCAAAGAGCAGTTGGTCTAGAAACAACTCTTCGTAGGCTAGTCGGTTGCGCGATGCCGCAAGGCTCAAGTTGCTTGCGGGGTGGTGCATGGTCCGCACGGCCTCATCCCGCTTCGGCCACTTTTGGGCGTCGCGCATGGCCTCGGGCATCCAGTCGCTGCGGTCTCGGGCAGGGTCGTCCAAGAGCAAGTCAATTTTTGCCGCCAGTCCGCGGCTGTGCAGCTGCATGGCCCCCAGTTTTTCAGTGGAAGAATAAAGAGGGGTTAGTCCGCCACTGCCCAAGGGGCGGCCTGCAGCCCGTTCTACCTCGGGGTGAGCCATGTTGAGTCCCTTGTTGAATGCGCTAACGCGGCCAAAAACAACCACTTCTTCGCCTTGGGGCAGGCCCTTCTCGACCCAGCGCAGGCCCTTGAACCAGATGAGGTCGAGCTCGTCGGGGCCGTCGACCAGGCGGGCCGTCAGCCGCCGCTTGGGTCCGGTCCCCACGGTTTGCAGCCCGGTAAGGAGTCCGCGCACCTGAACTTCTGCAGGCCCCGGCAGCAGGTCGCGAATGCGCAACACCACGCTGCGGTCGATGTAGCGGTAGGGATAGTGGGCCAAAAGGTCGCCAAAGGTCCGCAGGGACAAGTCCGCCGCAAGGGTTTCCGCCCGCATAGGACCGATTCCTTTGAGGTAGGCGAGGGAGGTGTCGAGCCAGCGCGAGGACATACCCAAAAATAGGGCTATCTTCCGCCGAAGCTATGGAGTACCGTTCCCAAACTGCCCGCCAGCGCGAACTTGGACTTCGCATTGCCGACGGAGCCCTTGCTGCCGCCCTGTTTTGGCTGGGTGTGGCCCTTCGCTTTGGCGACCTTCAGGCCGAGAATCCCTCCTACTTTGACCACTACATGCGCTTGGCGCAGTGGCTCGGAATCTTTTGGCTTCTGCTCGGATGGGTTGGCCAGCCCTACCGCATGTCGGTTGGCGTCGAGCTGCGCGTGCTCCTGCTTCGCTTTCTGCGCCAGACGGGCTTGCTCCTGGCTTTGACGGCGCTTTTGGTGGTTTCGCTCAAGACCTACGTCTATTCCCGCGTCTTTTTGGTCGGATTCTTCTCGGTCTACCTCGCCTTGGGGGCCCTGCTGCGCGTCGCAGTGGTTCACTTAGGCCGCCAAAGGTTTCGGCGCGGAATCGGTCTTGTTGCAGTGCAGGGACTTGGCCAGTCGCCCGTATGGACTTTTATTGCCCGCGAGCTAGCCGATCGCCCCGACTACGGCTACCGTTGGCTGGGTACCGTGGACCGCCTCGACGACCTTGATCCCCAGTGTTCTGAACTTTGGCTCAGTCCCGACCGGGTGCTGGCAGAGCTCGATGCGGCCGAAAAGCGCGGACTTCGCTTGCGCGTGGTGCCCGACTTGGCAGCCCTACCTGCCTCCCGCACGCAGTGGACCACCTTGGGCAACGTGCTTCTTCTGGATTGGCGCCTTGAGCCACTGGCTTCGGGCTGGGCTCCCTCGGTGAAGCGGTTTTTTGACGTGATGGGTTCCGCGCTCGCATTGGTAGTCCTGGCGCCCTTGATGGCCTTTATTGCGCTCTGGATTAGTCTTGGCAGCCGCGGATCCGTACTTTTTTCGCAGCCTCGCTACGGCTACCGGGGCGAGAAGTTTATCATTTGGAAGTTCCGCAGCATGGACGGTCAGGCGGACCCCGACCTTCAAGCGGTTCCGGGCGATGCGCGGGTACTTCATCCTTGGCTTCGCCGAAGCCATCTCGACGAGCTACCCCAGCTTTGGAACGTGCTGCGCGGCGACATGAGCTTGGTTGGCCCGCGGCCCCACATGGCAAGCGACACGCAGCGCTATGCTGACGCAGTTCGGGGCTACGGAATCCGCCATTGGGTTCGTCCCGGAATCACGGGTCTGGCCCAAGCCCGCGGCCTACATGGCTTCGCCGACCAGGCGGCCATGACCGAGCGCGTGAAGGCTGACGTGTACTATGTTGAGCATTGGTCGGTTGCACTCGACCTTAAAATCATGCTGGCCACGCTGCTTCGGGCGCGGGGTTGGGTGTGACCCGAACTTCTTAGGCCACGAGCATTTCGTGCAAGATTGACTTGATTTGGTTAACTTCTTTCGTTTTGAGACTTCCCATGGAATGGCCAAGTCTTCGGCGGTCTACACTGCGCAACTGGTCCAGTACCGCCCAAGCTACTTGGCCTTCAACCTGGACGCGTACTCGGCTCGGGTAGGCTTTGCTTGTTCGGGTTAACGGTGCGATGATTATCGTACTCAAGTGCCGATTCATAGAGTCAGGGCTCACTACGACGCAGGGTCGGGTTTTTTGAATTTCGCTTCCCAACGTGGGATCAAGGTTTACCCAATAAACCTCGTATTGCTGACCTACCATGGGTCAATGAGGTCGCTATCGAGGCTGTCAGAAATCAGCAGCTGGTCTGCGCCGTCTGCGTGCATCTGGGCAAAAGCCTCATCCCATCCCTCTCGGGGAACCCGTGCTGGTCGAAGCACCATATGGTCGCGTTCAAGAATTAATTCAAGACGTTCTCCAATATGATACAAGTCGAGCACAGCCTTTGGGAGGCGTATCCCCTTGGAGTTTCCGATGGCGATAAGTGGAAGGTCCATTGTAATTACTTTGTGATCACAAATGTATCACGTTTAGTGCGAACGACAAAGCCCATTCAACACCGCGTCGTACTGCTCCACGACCACGGGCCAACGGTATCCTCGTTTAAGAGTCGCACGATGGTCGCGGGGCAAGGTTCCGCGCTGCGTCCATGCGACGGCGAGCTGCTCGCGGGCCCCTTCGGCCGTAAAATAGAGTGCGGAATCGCCCAGAATTCCGCGATTAAAGGCGTTGTCGTGTGCGGCAATTGCGCAGCCGGCGGCCATCGCTTGAAGGAGGCCGGGATTGGTTCCGCCCGCCGAATGCCCGTGGAGGTAGAGCCCGCAGTGGGCGCGAAGGCTGTTTAGCAAGGTGGCTTCAAACTGGCCACCCAGAAGGCGCACATTGGGCAGCTTCAGAAGGGCGCGGCCCTCAGGGTTGTCAAAGGGCCCTACGACGACCACCGGTACATGCTGGCTCAGCGCTTCGGCTGCCACCCGAACGTGGTTCTCGGGAACGAGGCGCGCAATGACTAACGCGTATTCACCGGGTTTCAGGTTTAGCGAAGGGTCCAGTTCCAAGGCGGGCTTCGGATCGTCGACGCCGTAGGCGATTTCGGAGCAGGGCTTGGGGTAGCGGGCCGCGTATCGGGCCATTTCGGGGTGGTCGGCGATGAGTAGGTCGGCAGCATGGGCCGCAGTGCGCTCGGCCCATTTGAGGTAGTGCTGCACGGCGGGTCGGTACTTTCCGCGCATCCATTCCAGGCCGTCGAGGTGCAGGGCGAGCGGAGCGCGTCCGCGCAAGGTTTTAAGAGCAAGCCAAGGCGCTGAAGAGGTGGTTCCGAGGCTGAGGTGGACGTCGGGGCGCTGGCGGGCCGCATCGCGAATGCTTAGCAGGTCGTAGACGAATTGCCCGGCGGAACCCATCCAAGGTTCCGGGTCTCGGTGGATTCGGCGGCGCAGGCCCGAGTGCGACCACTTGGTCACAGGATGGGTCGACGAGGTGGCCACGTCCACGCGCCAGCCTTTAGCCGACAGTCCTCGGGCGAGATGGTCCACCAGTTCTTCGTAGCCGCCGTAGCGGTTGGGGATTCCGCGCGAGCCGGAAATATAAACCCGGCCGCGAAGCCCGGCATACAATGCCTCAAGGCGCTCGGCTGCCCGATCCCAGGTTAGCAGCGGAGCCCGATCAGAGCCCAATTCGACGTCAGCGTTCGCATCGGCGGCCCGAACAGCGGATTCCCAAGCTTCGAGCTCAAGGGGTGCAATGTGCACCTCGTCACCCCACTCGGGGGCGCCAAGCACTCCGGGGGCGGCCACCACCTGGCATCCGGCCCTGCGCGCCTCGGCGACCGTGAGGCCGTAGGTTTCGCTCAGCGAGGGAACCAGAACACCTCGGGCTTCGCCATAGGCAGCGGCCAATGCCCTTGGCTCCAAGCGCGGAAGCCATTGCACGTCAGCTCCGGCCGCTCGGGCGCTTTTTATGGCTCGTACCAATGCTTTGCGGTAGCGACCATGGTTGGGCGCAGCATCTCCGTAAAGCCTTAGTGATTCGGTGAATCCGCGCCGGGCCATGGCACCCCATAATTCCACCGCAAAAACTTGGTTTTTTATCCCTTCGACGCGGGCAGGTAGCAACCAACCCCTTCGAAGCTGCCCTTGGAGGCGCGGAACGAGCTCCAGGTGGTCGCTCCCCGGAGGCAGGGCATGCACGCTCGCCCCAAGGTTCCATCGTGCGCGGAGTTCAGCCGCCTCGGTCTCGGTTGTGGCGACCAAAGCGTCGGCGTTCCAGGCAAGATCATGGGCAAGGCGATGGGGGCGAAGCATTGCCCAACCAGGCCAGCGATCCTGACCCTGGATTGCCCGCAGTATTGCTTTGCCTGCCTCAAGCCAGTCCTGATGCATAAACCCAGCAATGGGCGAACGGCGAGCGTCGTAGGCGCGGTAGTCCACCAGCACGCTGCTCACAACCCAGCGAAGCCCGGGGTAGCGCTTTCGGGCCAACACGCAGGGTATCTGGTCCGCCCATCGGCCGAGGTTAATAGAGTGAATCAGGTCCCAGGTTTCGCTGGCTAGCAGGCGCTTGAATTCGCCTACTTCGGTCGCCACAACGACCTGGTGTCCGCGTCGAACTAGGGCAGCTGCGGTTTGTTCGACCTGAACGCTGTCACCTCCGGGTTGCGACCAGAGGCTTTTGCGGGCAAAAAAAAGCAGCTTCACAGGCTAAATGTACTGCGCTGCTGGCGTACCTTAGAGGGGAATCATCAAACGATCTGCAGCCATGGCCATACCCAAGTTTTTAGTAGGTGACAACACCGACCATCCCGAGAGCGTATTCCTTATTCATACGGAATTCCCTCGCTTTGTAATGGACCTCGACACCGACGAGATTGAGTGGCTCGACGACGTCGACGGCGAAGATGAGGCAGACTTGACCGATGAAATGGCCAAGTTACTCGGAGAGGCTCAGGCCTTTTACCAGCGCGAAGTAGAGCGCTACGAGGAGCTCGAAGACTAGAAAATGAAGTTCTGGAAACGCCTCCAGTGGCGCGAGAACGCGCCGCTGGCGCTTCCTGTGGTCGCCGGTCAGGTGGGCCATATCGCCGCTTCGGTGGCCGATTCCGTCATGGTTGGTCGGCTCGGAACCATTCCGCTCGCGGCCGTTTCGCTGGCGAACAGCATTCTTTCGGTTCCCCTTGTTTTTGGCATTGGCATGGCCTACGGGCTTACTCCCTTGGTGGCCCAGGCCTACGGTCAACGCCGCCGAGCCAAGGGCCAGCAGCTTCTCAAAAATGCCGTAGTAGTAAACCTTGCTGCCGCGGTGCTCATGACCCTTGCAGCCTATGCCATGGCCTGGGGCGCCGAGCAAACTGGGCAGGATCCACTCGTAATCGATGCCTACCGCGACTACTTCTTCATCGTTTCGCTCAGCTATGTACCCTTCATGCTTTTTATGGCTGGCAAGCAGTACCTCGAGGGTATGGCCCAAACCAAGATTCCGATGCGCATCAGCCTTATCGGTAACAGCCTCAACATCGTACTCAACGCACTGCTCATTTATGGCTGGTTCGGGTTCCCGGAGTGGGGAATGGCCGGAGCCGGCATCGCAACCCTTATCGCCCGAATTTACATGGGTGCAGCGATGTACTTTTTTCTCTTTCATCGCGGATTCATCGACCGCGAAATTTGGTCTGCCGCACGCCTAACGGTGTATCGGATTTGGGCCTTGCTCAAGCTCGGCGTGCCTACAGGCCTGCAGTATATTTTTGAGGTTTCGGCCTTTGCCTTGTCGGCCTGGATCATAGGAACCTACGGCGCTACCGCTTTGGCCGCACACCAGGTGGCCATAAGCCTTGCCTCAATTAGCTACATGGCCGCTACCGGACTAGGAGCCGCCGCCACCATTCGCATCGGGCAATTTCTAGGGCAGCGTAACCCCGCAGCAGCCCGTCAGGCAGCGACCAGTCTTTTTGGCTTGACCGTACTTTTTATGACCTTCACCGGCCTGCTCTTTCTCTTTGGGCGAGGCGTTTTCCCCTTTCTCTACACCGAGGACATTGACGTGGCCCGACTCGCAGGCCAGCTTTTAATTGTGGCGACGCTCTTTCAAATTTCAGACGGAATGCAAGCTACCGCCCTGGGTGCTTTGCGCGGAATTCAGGATGTGAAAATACCCACCATCTTCACCTTTGTGGCCTACTATGTGGTGGCGCTCCCGCTTGAGTGGATTTTTGGGACCTATTTTGCTTGGGGCGCCGTGGGCGTTTGGGTGGCTCTTGCAATCGGACTCAGCATTTCTGCACTGGCAATGACTTGGCGCTTTTACCGGCGGCTTGGAGTGGTCTCGGCTCGTTACGTACTGCCCTAGGCGTAGCGCTCTGCCTCTGCTCCGGTGATGGGGTTCGAGCCCAGGATGTACAGCCGTTCGATAACGTTGCGAAGCTGGCGTACGTTGCCAGTCCAATCCAATTGCTTTAAATGGTTCATCGCTTCGGAACTCAATTGCTTGGCTTGCCCATGCATCTGGCCCAAGAAGTACTCGGCAAGAAGGGGAATGTCGTCGCGACGATCGTTCAATGCCGGTACCTCAATCACTATCACGCTAAGGCGGTGGTAAAGGTCTTCGCGAAAGCGTCCGGCCGAGATCTCAACGTTTAGGTTTTTGTTGGTGGCGGCGAGCACGCGCACGTTGACCGACACCGACTTGCCGCTGCCCACCGGCGTAATGCTGCCCTCTTGAAGGGCCCGAAGCACCTTGGCCTGGGCCGAGAGGCTCATGTCGCCAATCTCGTCGAGAAAGAGGGTTCCTCCGTCGGCCAATTCGAACTGGCCCTTGCGGTCTTTAATCGCGCTAGTGAAGGACCCTTTGGTATGACCAAAAAGCTCCGATTCAATGAGTTCTGAGGGTATGGCCGCGCAATTAACCTCAATGAAGGGCTGGCGGGACCGGGCTGAAAACTGGTGAAGTTGGTTGGCAACGATTTCTTTACCGCTCCCGTTGGGCCCCATAATAAGTACCCGCGCATCGGTAGGAGCCACCTTCTCGAGCATCGCTCGCACCGTTTCCAGTGCAGCAGATTCCCCAACCATCTCAAACTTCTTGTCTACCTTTTTGCGCAATCGATGGTTTTCGGTCACCAGTTTTTTGCGTTCCAGGGCCTGGCGGATGGTGGTAATGAGTCTGTTGAGGTCCGGCGGCTTGGCGATGTAGTCGTAGGCTCCGCCGCGAATGCAGCCGACCGCAGTGTCGAGATCACCGTGCCCGCTAATCATCACAAAGGGAGTGTCGCCGTAGTGGGTCATGGCATGGGCCAAAACCTCGAGGCCGTCGCGCTTGGGCATTTTAATGTCGCAGAGCACAAGGTCGTAGCTCGCTCCGTCTAGGGCTTCTATGGCCTGCTCTCCGTCTTCGGCTTCGTCGATGGAATGCTTGGGGTCCTCATTGAGCAGGATGTTCCGGAGCACATTGCGAATGGCTTTTTCGTCTTCTACCAGGAGTATGCGCGCCATGGGGTTTCGGGGTCTTTGATGCTGTTCCAAACGCCTTCTTTAAGGGCGAAGCCGCTGAGAAGCATGCGGTGTGCGTTGATTCGAACCAATACTAAGTCGATTTGCCTAGCACCGAGGTGCATGGTTTCGGCGCGCATGGCGAGCATTCCAGGCATCAAAAGTCGTGCCTCCGTCGTGGCGGACTGTATTGCCTTGGAGGCTTTTGGCCATAAAGCCAGATCGAATTCTGCCCGAGCTTGTGTAAGTGCCAGTTCTTCTCGCCCGGACTGCCGGGCCATCACATTGTAGAGCGTGTCAAAGGATCCGCTTGAACCGATTAAAATCCCGCAGGGATACCGGTCAAGGGCGGCCCACAATGGAGCCAGTTCAGACTCCAGGTACTGGTCGATCTCCGTCCATTGCTGTGGGTTTGGGGGGTCGCTGGGTAAAAAAAGCTCAAAAAGTCTGCTTACTCCGAGGCTAAAACTTGCCGACCACAGGGTTTGCCCCGACTCCCTGAGAATGAATTCGGTGCTGCCGCCTCCGACGTCCATGATGAGGTGCCGGTCGCGGAGTTCCGGCCAGGCCTGGGCCACGCCCTCTGCGATAAAGGCAGCCTCCTGGTCGCCATCAATGATACAAATTGCTTGTCCGGTCTCGGCCTCGATTCGAGCTGCGAGCTCAGCGCCATTGGACGTGGACCGCATGGCAGAGGTGGCAAAGGCGAAGCTTCGCACTGCCCCATGGGCACGAGCGTTGGCAAGGTGCTGGGCCACAGCGGCTAGGGCTCGATCCGCAGCGTCGGGGGCAATGATTCCGTCGCGAAGTCCGCCGGCACCAAGACGCACGGATATTTTATCGCTAAAAACTAAGGCGCCGTCGGCGCTCCGCACCAAAAGATTGAAGGTGTTGGTCCCTAGATCAAGAACAGCCGTATGCGCCCTAGCCATTTATCAATGCTTCATTCGGATCCACTTCCAGAGGTCGGCGTAGGTCGTCTTTTTGCCGTAGCTCAAGATTCCGACGCGGTAAATGCGCCCCGCGATCCAAACGGTCCCCAGAAACCCGAGGACCATGAAGCTCATGCTCGCCAAAAGTTCGTACCAGGGAACGCCGAAGGGGATGCGAATCATCATCGCAATAGGGGCAGATAGGGGAATCATCGACAACACGACGGCAAGCGTTCCATTGGGATTCTCCATCATGGAGCTCGCCATGATAAAGGTTAGGACCAGGGGCAGGGTAAGGGGGAGCATGAACTGCTGCGTGTCGGTTTCGCTGTCGACGGCTGCACCAACGGCCGCAAACAGGGCCCCGTAGAGAAGGTATCCCGACAGGAAGTAGAATAAGAACATTCCAATGAGCCCGGGCAGGTTAATTGTTTCAAGTGCTTCAAGCGCGGACTGCATCATGCCCGGTTCGGGCATGCCTGCGGACGACATGGCCTCCATCTGGCTGGGATCGGTATCAAGAAGACCGGCTGCTCCCGCTGCCGAAGCCACGGCCAGGGTGAGAACAATCCAGATGCCGAACTGCAGAAGTCCTACGGTGGCGATGCCTAGAATTTTGCCCAGCATAAGTTGGGCTGGCTTAACCGAGGTCACTAGTATTTCAACGATGCGCGAAGTTTTTTCTTCAATAACGCCTCGCATAATTTGGGCTGCGTACAAAAAGGTGAACATATAAACCAGAATCCCCCCAAAAAATCCAATGGCGGTTTTAACCTCAGTACCTGATGCCTGGCTCCCCTGATCGCTCAATTCCAAGGACTTGATGGAGGCGGTGGACTTGGCCTGGGTCACGATGGCTGGATCTACCCCAAAATGGCGAAGCTTGCCCTCGTAGGCAAAGCGCTCAAGTAGACCCTCAAGCTCGCTGGCTAGCCCAAGCGGCGCCGTTTCTTTGGTGTAAAGCTTGGCGTTTTGAATGCTGAATTCTGCATCGGCATTTGCGGATTCTGGTATGTAGAGGAGGCCGTCTACGTCCTCTTGTTCGCGCAGCAACTTCAGCCCCTGATCTTCGCTGACCTCTACAGGATTGAGGTAGGCGAGGTTTGCGCCTTCGGCCTTGGGGGTTCCGGGCAAGATATAGCTATGGTCCACCACAATAAGATTGAGGTCCTCGGGCTCGCTCGAGCTCGACAGTAGGGCAGGCGCCGTGATGAGTGCTCCAAAGAGTATTGGCCCGAGGAGGGTCATGACCAAAAAGCTTTTTTTGCGGATTCGAGTGGTGATTTCTCGCTGAGCAACTAGTAAAAATGGCTTCATGCCTGCGTAACGGTTTTAATAAACAAATCTTCGATGCTGGGTACCACCTCCTCAAACTGGTAGGGCTGTACTTGGCTTGCGAGGGCGGAGAGAACCCGGCTCGCATCCTGCACGCCGGCGTGAAGCGCCAGGTGAATGATTCCCGCGGTTTCAATGCGGTGATCGGAGGCACTTACTCCCTCGGGAAGGTGCAGTTCTAAAGGCTGTTCTGACCGGTAGCGAAGGATGAATTTACCCGATCGGTGCTGGTCCTTGAGGTCCTGCAGCGTTCCGTGAAGCACATTCTGCCCTTGATGCACCAGGGCAATGTGGCTGCAGAGTTCCTCTACGCTTTCCATGCGGTGGGTAGAAAAAATAATGGTGCGTCCTTCGCGGTGGAGCCGCAGCATTTCGTCTCGAATCAGCTGCGCATTGATTGGGTCAAAGCCCGAGAAGGGCTCGTCAAAAATCAAGAGCTCTGGCTCGTGAAGTACGGTCGTAATGAACTGCACCTTTTGAGCCATTCCCTTCGACAGGTCGCTGACCTTTTTATCCCACCAACTCTGAAGTTCCCAGCGCTCAAACCAAGAGTGCAGGCGCTGTTTTGCGTCGGCTGAAGAAAGTCCGCGGAGCCTTGCCAAATACATGGCCTGCTCGCCAACCTTCATGCTTTTGTAGAGCCCGCGTTCCTCGGGAAGGTAGCCAATACGCTTCGCTGCATCGGGCCCTAGGGGCGAGCCAAAGAGCTCCAAGCTGCCCTCGTCGGCTTCTAAAATTCGGTTTATAATTCTAATGAGCGTGGTCTTGCCTGCCCCGTTGGGTCCCAGAAGGCCAAACAAACTGCCCTGCGGAACCTCCATGTCTAGGCCCCGCAGCGCGTGGTGCGTAGCGTAGCGTTTGTGGATGCCTTTTGCGCTTAATGCGTTCATAATACAGTGTCTTTTATTTTTTTATGATCCCAGTGCTCGAGCAATTCAATGGCTTCAGAAACCTTGTAGACGCCGTCCACGACAAGGTAGTTGCGCCGGTCCTTTTGCTTCATTTGAAACCTCCTACTGTTGCTCTGAAGATCCTCCAAAAACTGTCCCAAAACATGCTCGGGAATCGAAAAATCCCCATCGTCCGGAAAATAGGCCATGAGCTTGTTGGATTTGATGCGGATTTTATCCATGCCCATGGACTGGCCCAACCAGCGAATGTGCAAGGACTGCAGCATGTTTTCGGCGGCGGGCGGCAGGGTTCCAAAGCGATCTACAAGGCCTAGGCGATAGGTTTCAAGGCTTTCGGGGCCCGGCAATGCGTCGAGCTCTCGGTAAATGCGGAGTCGCTCCTCGACCGAGTTTACGTAGGTATCGGGCAGCAGCAGTTCCCAGTCGGTATCGAGCTGGCATTCCCGCGTCTGCGTCCATCCGCCTCGCTGCTCCTGGTAGAGTTCCTTAAAGTCAGACTGCTTGAGTTCTTCGACCGCCTCGGCCAGGAGTTTTTGGTAGGTTTCAAAGCCTAGGTCGTTGATGAATCCGCTCTGTTCGGCACCCAGAAGGTCACCAGCACCCCGGATTTCAAGGTCGCGAAGGGCTATTTTAAAACCGGAGCCCAGGTCGCTAAACTGTTCAAGGGCCTGCAAGCGTTTGCGCGCTTCTTCAGGAAGTCCGCCAAGGGGAGGAGAGATGAGGTAGCAAAATGCCTTGCGGTTGCTTCGCCCAACGCGTCCGCGCATCTGGTGCAGGTCGCTGAGGCCAAACATGTGCGCGTCGAGTATGATTATCGTATTGGCATTCGGCACGTCTAGACCGTTTTCGACGATGGTGGTGCTCACCAATACGTCGAACCGCGCCTCCATAAAGCCAATAATCAGCTCCTCCATTTCATGCCCGTTCATTTGGCCGTGTCCAGTAGCAATGCGGGCATCGGGAACCAGGCGCTGCAGCATTCCGGCCACCTCGCTGAGGTTTTGAATGCGGTTGCTGATGACGAAGACCTGGCCGCCTCGGCTAATTTCATAGGAGATGGAGTCTCGCATGCGTTCTTCGTTGAAGCCTATCAGGTAGGTGTCTACGGGCTGGCGGTTCGGGGGCGGAGTCGTCATTACGCTGAGGTCCCGCGCCGACATGAGCGAAAACTGCAGGGTGCGCGGAATAGGAGTCGCCGACAGCGTGAGGGTATCAATGTTGGCCTTGAATGCTTTGAGCTTGTCTTTGGCGTTGACCCCAAACTTCTGCTCCTCGTCGATGATCATGAGTCCCAGGTCCTTAAATTTTAGGTCTTTGCTCAGGATGCGGTGGGTGCCTATGAGTATGTCGATTCTGCCCTCTTCAAGGTCTTGAAGTATGGCTTTGACCTCTTTGGCACTTCGCGATCGGTTGATGTAGTCTACTCGTGCAGGCAGGTCCTTGAGCCTGTTGCTGAAGGTGCGAAAGTGCTGAAAGGCCAGCAGCGTAGTAGGTACTAAAATGGCCACCTGCTTGCTGTCTGCAACGGCCTTGAATGCCGCCCTCACCGCAATTTCGGTCTTGCCAAAGCCCACGTCGCCGCAAATTAGACGGTCCATGGGAATGGGAGATTCCATGTCGTTTTTAACGTCTGCGGTGGCCTTGATTTGGTCGGGAGTGTCTTCGAAGGCAAAGGAGGCTTCGAGTTCGTGCTGCAGGTAGCTGTCTGGGCTAAAGGAAAAGCCCTTGGCCTCGCGCCGCTTGGCATAAAGCTTAATCAAATCATAAGCAACCTCCTTAACGCGGCGCTTCGTCTTGCTTTTTGCATTCTGCCAGGCCGGCGAGCCCAACTTGCTCAGATTGGGCTCCGTGCCCTCCTTGGTCGCATAGGGCGCAATCTTGTGCAGGCCGTGAATGCTCACATAAAGCACGTCGGAATCCCGGTACACCAACTTAATCGCCTCCTGCTTCACGCCGCCCACATCAATTTTTTGGAGGCCGCCAAACCTCCCGATGCCATGGTCGATGTGCGCCACATAATCACCCACCTGAAGCGCATTCAAGTCCTTTAGCGTCAATGCCTGGGCCTGCTCGTGCTGGTCTCGAATCGTGAACCGCTGGTAGCGCTCAAAAAGATCATGGTCCACATAGGCGATCAGGCCAGCAACCGGGTCCTCCCAGCCGCGGTGCAGCGCCCCGTCGATCCAATGAACCACCAACTCCTGCCCCTCGGGCTGAAGATCCGTCAAAATAGCCTTCAGGCGATCGCGTTGGCTCTCTTGGCCGCACATAATCCAGAGCGCCCGCTTGGCTTGCCGATGGCCGTCGAGCGTTCGGCTCAAAAGGTCAAAATTCTTGGCAAACGCGGGTTGCGCAGCGGTTTGCAGCGAACTTGGGTCCGGAAGCTTGCCGTCAACAGCCAGCACTCGGCCCTTGAGCTCGCGCTCCCATTCGGCCCCCCGCAAATAGAGCTTGTGCGGCTCAAGCCGGCGCACCACCGACTGCAGGGCCACGTAGGCCTCCTCGGCCAGGGCATGAATTCGGTCGAGCTTGTCCAAGGCCACTTCGGGACGCTCCACCCAAACTAGGGCCTCAGGACCCACATAGGCCGTGAGCGACTCACGGCGCTCGTCGCTGGTCTTGTCTTCCACGTTGGGCACCAGGGTCATACGGTCTACACGGCTCAACGTAAGCTGGTTGACCACATCGAAGGTGCGAATGCTCTCCACCTCAGAACCAAAGAACTCCAGGCGATGCGGTTCGGAATGCGCAAAAGAAAAAACATCCACAATCCCGCCCCGAACGGCGAACTGCCCGGGCTTTTCCACAAAATCTACGCGCTCAAAGTGCAGTTCAAAAAGGTACTCGTTTAAAAAGTTGACGTCGAGCTTGGCGCCAAGTCCAACTTCCATGCTTCGGGAGTCCAGTTGGGTTCGCGTAATGACCTTCTCGGCAATGGCCTCGGGGTAGGTAACCACAATGATCGGCTTGGTTCCGCGCAATCGGTCCAAAACCTCAGCGCGAAGTCCGATGTTGGCGTTGTCAATCTGGTCGCGGTCGGCATAGGGCCTGCGGTAGGAGTCCGGGAAGAACAGTACCGACCCATTGGGTAGGAGCTTCTCGAGGTCGTTGAAGAAGTAGGCGGCCTCCTCTTTGTCGCTGCGAAGCACGACCATGGGGCGCTGGAGCTCCAAAAGGGCGCTGGCTGCGACGACGGCCTGCAGGGATCCTGCTGCTCCGCAAAGCGGAACATGCGATCCTGGCGCTGCCGAGGCCCAGGTCCGCAAGAAGGCTGCGACGCGCGGGTCGCTGCGGTAAATTTCTAAAAATGAACTAGGTGCGGCCAAAAAAGACTCAACCGCGAAGAAAACCCTCGGCTTCGAGGACCATCGCGGTAGAGCCAACAAAGTACGGCACCCGCTGGTGAAGTTCTTCGGGCTTTAGGTCCAAAATTCGGTTAAATCCGTCGGTGGCCCGCCCGCCCGATTGCTCGGCGATAAAGGCCAAGGGATTGCACTCATAAAGCAGGCGCAGCTTGCCCTTGGGACTTTTGGTTCCGGTGGGGTAAATGTAAATTCCGCCCTTAATCATGTTGCGGTGAAAGTCGCTAACCAGGGACCCAATGTACCGTGAAGTATAGGGCCGGTCGGTCGGCACGTCCAGCTCCTGGCAAAACTTGAGGTAGCGCTTCACGCCCTCCGGAAAATGCACGTAGTTCCCCTCGTTGATGGAGTAAATCACGCCGCGTTGGGGCATGCGAATGTTCTCGTGGCTGAGCAAAAACGTGCCGAGCGAGGGGTCAAGGGTGAATCCGTGCACTCCATGGCCCGTGGTATAGACCAAAATGGTCGACGAGCCATAAATCACATAGCCTGCGGCCACCTGCGCGCTGCCAGGCTGCAAAAAGTCTTCGAGCTGCACGGGGCTGCCAATGGGGCTCACGCGTCGGTAAATGCTAAAAATGGTGCCGATTGAGACGTTGACGTCGACGTTGCTGGAGCCGTCAAGGGGGTCCATGGCGATGACGTACTTGGCGTTTGCGTGAATCGGGTCCGTGAAGGCAATAAAGTCTTCAAGCTCCTCAGAAGCGACGCCAGCTACTTCGCCACGTTGGCGCATGGCCTTGATAAACACGTCGTTGGCATAGACGTCCAGCTTCATTTGGCGCTCACCCTGCACGTTGTCTTCGCTGCTGGCTCCCAAAATATCGGTTATGCCGGCCTTGTTAATTTCTCGGTTCACGACCTTGGCCGCCAATCGAATTGCCGAGAGAAGGGCGGTCAAGTCCCCCTTGGCATAGGGAAATTTTTCTTGGTTTTCAATCAAGTACTCGCCAAGCGTAATAGCGCGCGCTGCACTCATAAGGTAGTGGTCTAGGGTTGCGGTAAAGATAGCCGAAGTGCATTACTTTCGTTGCGTGGTGGCGCATTCTGAAGGTATTTTGATACGCAAAGCGGGTACTGGCGACATTCCGGCGGTGCTCAGCCTGGTGCGGGTACTTGCGGACTTTGAGCGCGCCCCCCATGCAGTGACCCTCACCGAGGCCAGCATGCGGGCGGACCTCAATGCGGGGCACTTTGAAGCCTGGTTGGCCACCGAAGGCCAGGGACGGGCCATCGGGCTCGTAGTCTGCCACCGACGCTACTCTACCTGGAAGGGTTTGACGGCCCACCTCGAAGACCTCGTGGTGCTCGAAGACTGCCGAGGCCAGGGCTTGGGCCGCAGGCTGCTCGAAGTCGCAGTGTCCTGGGCTCAGTCCATTGGAGCCCAGCGCCTTCACTGGGAAGTTCTGGATTGGAACCAGCCCGCAATTGACTTTTATGAGGGTTTGGGAGCCGAGCTAAACCGGGATTGGATTCCCTGCCGACTCGGCGAGCTGGCCTTGGCGAACTTTCCCCTTCGATATCCGCATTATGCTTCCTAATTGGTCGGTATTTAAGTTTGGTGGCGCCTCGGTCAAAGACTCCGAGGCCCTGCGCAACGCGGTTCGGCTGGTTCGCGACTACGGCAAGGCCCCCTTGCTCGTGGTGGTTTCGGCCATGGGCAAAACCACGAACGCTCTCGAGCGATTCATTCAGGCCCGCGAGCTGGGCCAGCATGAAGAGGCTCAGCGCGAACTCCTCGAGATCGCGCGCTTTCACGAGGGCATTGCCCAAGAGTTGGGCCTGCTCGACCCGGAGCTCCGCGACCAACTTCAAGCCCTGTGGGTCCAGGCCGACCAAGTAAATTCGAAGCAAGCTTATAATCCGCGCTACGACGCAACGGTTTCTTTGGGCGAAATCGCCTCGTCGCTCCTCTTTGCAGCTGCCCTGCGCGCCGACGGCCGCGACACCCATTGGCTGGACGCACGAAGGGTCCTTCGAACCGACGCGACCTACCGACGGGCCAGCGTTGACTGGACCCAAACCCAAGCCGCCGTGGTCGAGGCCCTTGCAAATCCTGCAGAGGTAAGCGTTACCCAGGGCTTTATAGGTTCCGCGCCCGACCAAAGCACCACGACCCTGGGGCGTGAAGGTTCCGACTACAGCGCGGCGGTGTTTGCTCAATCGCTCCAAGCCAAGGTTTTGTGCATCTGGAAGGACGTTCCCGGCATGCTCAGCGCAGACCCTAAGGTTTTTGAGGGAGCCGTCCTGCTTGAGGAGGTGCCCTACCGGGAGGCCATCGAGCTGGCCTTTTATGGGGCCAGTATCATTCACCCCAAAACCATACAGCCTCTGGCGCAAGGAGGAACCGTACTGCAAATTCGTTCCTTTATGAACCCTGAGGCCGCCGGAACCGAGGTTGGACCCTTCGAAGCCCTTCGCCCAGAGGTTCCCTGCTGGATTCGCCACGAGAATCAGGTGCTGATTGAGGTTGCGAGCCGCGACTTTACTTTTTTGTCGGAGGGGAACCTCAGCGAGGTCTACCGAATTTTTGCCGAAGAAGGTCTTTTGGTGAGGGCTTCGCAGCACCGTGCCCTCTCGTCCCAGTTTGCGGTGCATAACGATAGAATCGCGGTTCCGCGCGCTTTGGAACGCCTCAATGCAGGCTATCGAGCTAGTGCCGAGTTTGGTTTGCGCATGACCACCGTTCGCCGTCCTGACGCCGAGGCGCTCGCTGAACTGCTGTCGAGCGGTTCGCTTCGCATGGTGTTACGAAATCATGAAGTTGCTCAGGTCCTCACGGCACCGGACTAACTTAGCCTCATGAAGACCAAGCCGCTGATTTCCATTGACGAAGTGCGCGGCTTTTTGGGCTGGCCCAAGGCCACCAATGTCCTGATTTGGATTCTTTTTGGAATTTTGGGTTGGCACCGCGTCAACAGAGTGTACGCCCGTTTTGCCGACCGCAAGGGCCCCGATTTTGCCCGTGCGCTGCTCGCATCCCGGGGCATAAAACTTCGCTACTTTTCGTCGGATTTAGACCGAATTCCCCGCGCCGGAGGCCTTGTTTTTGCCGCAAACCACCCCCTTGGCGCAATGGACGGCCTGGCCCTGCTTCAAATTGTTTCGGCCGTTCGGCCCGACGTTCGCGTCATGGGCAACGCATTGCTTAACCGAATTGAGTCCTTAAAACCATACCTCATCGCGGTGAATCCCTTCGAAGGCAAGTATCGAAGCCCCTACGCATCCGGGCGCGGACTCATCGAAGCCAAGCAGTGGGTTCAGCAGGGCGGATGCCTCATCATGTTCCCCGCCGGAGAGGTTTCGTCTTGGCGCCTAAAGCCCTGGGGCATTCACGATCGGCCCTGGCCTCGGGCAAGCCAGCGTTTTTTGCGCGGCGTTCAGGCATCGGTGATACCCGTCGATGTGCGCGCCTCGCTGTCTTGGCATTTTTACCTTCTCGGATTTTTAGGCCCAATCGTGCGGACCCTTTTGCTGCCGATAGAGGCAATACGGCCGCGCTGGTTTTTTAGCATCGACATGCGTCTGGCCAAGGCAATGAAGCCCGATCCCAGTCAATCCGACGCGGAATTTGCCGCCGCGGTTCGTCTGCGTCGGCGGCAGCTCCGCCCCATAAAGCCAAGCAAAGCCCGGCGCTGGAAGTCTAGGTTTTTTGCCCTTCGCAGTCTTGATCCACTGCCTGCAGCTGCATCGCCCCAAGTGATTAGTGCCGAGCTGAGCGCCCTGGCTCCTGAAGCCTTGTTGACCCAGCACCGCGATTTAAAGGTTTATCTCGCTCAGGGAAGGAGCATTCCCCAGGTTATTCAAGAGTTGGGTCGCCTTCGCGAAATCACCTTTAGGGGGGTAGGCGAGGGGAGCGGCAAGGCCCGCGACCTCGACCGCTTTGACCCGGAATACCACCACCTAATCTTGTGGAGCGAATCCGAGCAGGTCGTCTGGGGCGCCTACCGCCTCGGGTTTGGTCATGAGCTCTATGCGAGCGGCGGAATCAATGCCTTCTACCTGAGCGAATTTTTTAAAGTACGACCTTCGGGCCACGCACTTTTTGCCCATATCCTCGAGATGAGCCGAGCCTTTGTAGTGCCTGAAGCTCAACTCAAACCAATGCCCCTCTACCTTTTATGGAAGGGTATTGTGCACGTACTCCTGCGCCACCCGGGGCAGCTACGCTATGTACTGGGCACTGTTTCGGTCTCCAATTCCTACGCCCGACACAGCCAAGCGGTAATGCTCGGATTTTTAAATCAGCACTTTAAAGACGAACGCTGGGCAGGTTCCATAAGGCCGAGAAAGAGGTTTCGCCTGAGGCTACGCAAGCGCGACAGGGAGTTTATTGCACAAAGCGAACCCGCAGACATGCAGCGCTTTGACCGCCTAATTTCAGACATCGAGCCAGGGGGATTGCGCTTCCCCGTGCTCCTTAAAAAGTACGCCGGCCAAAATGCCAAGGTTATTGCCTTCAATCGAGATCCGGAGTTCAATACTGTCGACGCCCTAATGTACATGGACGTCAGTGACCTTCCTCAAGAAACCCTCAGGCCGGTGCTCGAGGAGCTCGAGGCCGCTCAGTCCCAGGTATAAATGGCGTACTGCGCTCCGAGGCGCAGCTGAAGAAGCAGGTCGCCTCCCTCTTGGTTGGGCCGCTCAAATCCCTCGAGTCGGTCGCCGGGCAGGTTCTGCAGGGCGCCCTCAACAAACCAGGACCAGTGCTCGCTCATGCGATGCACGACTCCGATTCCGCCGCCATAGGCAGGGCTGAAGTTGCTCCCCTCATGGAACTCGGTATCGCCAGGGTAGGGTACGGTGGTATTGTAGCTAGACTGGCTCACAATGCCTGAGATTTGACCAAACCAATAGGGTGAGGTGCCGTTGCGCTTCCAGTAACGGCCGTAGGGCATGGTGTAGTTTTGAATCCTAAGGCTGGGCTGCAGGTAGTTGGAACGCACGTCGATGCCACTGAATCCATTGACACCCTCGGTCGACAGCGCATAAATGCTCCCGTAGGCCAGTCCCAGAGCTAGTTCCCAACGAGATTGAAACTGAAATCCAATGCTCGCAGCGGCATGACCGCGAACCTCACTGGCCGCAGCGGTAAAGGACGCGCCATTAAAATCGCCGGCATAGGTTGAGGTTCCGGTTCCGCCCCGAAGGTTAATGGCCTGAAAGGACCGTTGGGCGAAGGCTGAAGCGCCCAAAGACAGGGCAGCAATGAGGTAAAAGACACGCATGGGAGCGAAGATACGCGCCTCCTGCCGGAGCCGCAAAATACCGAGGCGGCTAAAAAGACAAAACCCGGCGCAGGGCCGGGCTTTGAAAAATATAGAACTTGACCCTATTGAGCCGCCCACAGCTGAGCGCTCACACGCCCGTTGGGACCATAAACCAACTCATAATGCTTGCTCTGGTCGGCTGAGGTAGTCAGCCAGGTGCCGACCTTTTTGTCGTGAAAGTACTGACCCTGTATCAGTATCCTACCCGACTCGTGGTAGAACACAAAAATTCCGTGGCGCTCGCCATTATGGTAGTAGCCTCGTTCCTTAATCTGACCATTCGCATAGTATTTAGTGTACTCCGTGCGATCGCCGAATTCGGCAATAGTTACGCGTTCTTTACTACTGGGGTTGTTGTCGGGGCGCAGGTCCTGAGCTTGAAGAACCAAGCCGGATGTCAACAGCGCCACAGCTAGAAAAATCTGTTTCATGGCGTCCGTATGTTAAGTTAATGTTACTCAAAGTTAACACTAAATTAACATTGTGCAACATTAGCGACGCGATTTACTAATATTTCTGCCATTTTGGCAAAAGCTTGGCTGCTCCACCCAGCTATGTGCGGTGTAATCAGCACATTAGGATGGTTCAAGAAATCATTCCAAAATTCGGGCAAAGCCGATAAACCCTCGAGATTGCTCCGTTCAATGTCTAAAACGTCTAGTGCAAGGCCTCTGATGAGCCCCTCTTGAAGGGCTCGGTAGGCGTCGTTAAGAGGCATAATGCTTCCGCGGCTGGTGTTAATTACCCAGGGGTTGCGCTGGCATTGCTTCCAAAAACCATAGTCTGCGTAGCCCTTGGTCTCGGCTGCTAGGGGCAGGTGAAAGCTTATGACGTCAGCCTCGGCCTGAATCTTCTCGAGGCTCGACTCGCCCTCGAAGCCAGTTCGGTACTTGTCATGGGCAAGCAGGCGAATACCCATACCCTGCAGAACTTCTGCAAAGGCCGGCCCCGTATTGCCGTAGCCTACGATTCCAATGCATGCTCCCCGAAGCTCCCAGCCGGTGTTTTCGGCCCGGTTCCATTCACCTTCGATTACCTCTCGGTTCGACCAAGCAATGCGCCTTGTTAGCGTTAGAAGCATGCCGAGAGCGTGCTCGCCCACGGCCTTAGCGTTGCCCTCAGGCGCACTCAAGCAGGCGATTCCTCGTGCGGACGCGGTAGCGCAATCAATGTGTTCCATTCCGCTACCAAAGCGGGCGATCCAGCGCAAGAGGGGCGCGCGGTCCAGCAAGTCCGCGTCTACCCTTATTCGGCCTCGGAGCACAAGGCCGGTGGCTTCGGCAAGGGGGAGGTCCGCACTAGGTAATGCATAGCAGCGCACTAGATCGTAGCCCAGACCAGCAAGACCTTCTTCGAGAAGGGGATGGGTGGTGTCGACGAGCACAGCCCTCATTACAGCAGGGCGTTGGCGATGGCAAAGTAAATACTGAGCCCAAGGATGTCGTTGGTTGTCGTTATAAAGGGACCCGTGGCCAATGCCGGATCGATACCATAGTGGTTCAGGGCCCAGGGAACGGCGGTTCCAAAAAGACTCGCAAAAATGATTACGCTCAATAGCGAACTGCCGACCGCAACGGCAAACATGAGCCCGTGTCCGGCCGCCCAGGAATAGGCCAAAATCGCGGTTGCACAGAGCATTCCATTGAGGAGTCCAACTCCGAGTTCCCGCGAAAGTCGCTGCAGCAGCGTGCCCGGGAGGCTGGAATTGGCAAGACCCTGAACCACGATGGCGGAGGACTGTACCCCGACGTTGCCGCCCATGGCACCGATTAGGGGCATAAAAAAAGCAAGCTGTGGAATCAGCGACAGCTCTCCCTCGTTCCGGCCCACGACCGTCGAAGTAAGGATTCCGCCCACGAGCCCTACCAAAAGCCAAGGCAATCGCGCACGGGTCATGGCAAAGAGGCCGTCGTTTTGGTCCACGTCGTCCGACAGACCCGACATGAGCTGGTAGTTGCTGTCGGCTTCTTCTTGCATGACATCCACGATGTCGTCAATCATGATTCGGCCGAGCAGGCGGCCCATATCGTCAACTACGGGCACCACAAAAAGGTCGTATTTGTTCATGATTCGAGCTACTTCTACCTCGTCGGTGGTCGAGGTCACGGCGCGAACCGAACGATCGTAAACCCCCGTGATGGGTGTTTTGGCTCCGGTGGTCAGTAGCTTCTTGAGCGAGAGCGATCCGAGAAGAATATCATGGTCGTCAATGACATAAACTGCATGAACCACCTCGACCTCTTCGGCTTGGCGACGCATTTCGCGAACGCAGCGACTCACGGTCCAATTTTCGTTCACCTTGACCATTTCAGTGGCCATTAGGGCTCCGGCCGTCCCTTCGGCGTGGGTAAGGAGGTCGGCAAGGTTCTTGGCATACTCAATGTCGCCAATATTTTGAAGGACTTCGCGCTTTTTTTCGTCCGACAGGTCGGCCATAAGGTCGGCGGCGTCGTCGGAATCGATGTTTTCTAGAACGACCTCAGCGATTTCTTTGCCGGTAAAATTCTCTAGGATTTCGGACTGTACTTCGTCTTCAAAGTAGACTAAAATATCCGTCCAGCGCTCTGCAGGCATGAGCTGAAGCACTGCAAGCACCTCAGCGATTTCGAGTTCTCCGGCTATTTCTGCTACGTCGGCCGAGTGCAGCCCGTCCAATAGGTCGAGCACCGCGGAGTCCTGCCCTTGAGCGAGCAGATTGCGCAGTTCAACGCGCAGTTCTTGGGTGTTGGTCGGAGTCATGGCGCAAGGCTTTGGCCAGAGCGATGAATTGGTCGACACCTAGCTGCTCGGCCCGCAGGTTGGCCACCGATTCCAGCGCATCTGGCGAGCTAAAGGTAAGGCATTTAAGCGCGTTGCGCAGGGTTTTGCGACGCTGTCCAAAGCCAGTTTTAACCACTAAAGCAAGGTCGCGGTAGGGAACAGGAGGGTCTTTGGGCAAGCGCTCAAGCCGAATCACGGCTGACTTAACCCGGGGCGGAGGGTCAAAGGCCTCAGGCTCCAAGGTAAAGAGGTACTCGCAGCGGTAGTAGGCCTGGGCAAGTACGCTCGTGATTCCGTAGTCCTTATTTCCCGGTCCGCTGCAAATGCGCACGGCCACCTCTCGCTGAAACATGCCCACCATTTCGGGAATTCGGTCCCGGCGCTCCAGCATCCAAAAGAGAATTTGGGTCGAAATATTGTAGGGAAAGTTACCCACCAAAGCAAAGGGCGCCTCGAGCAACTCAGGGGGTTCTTGCCAGCGAAGCAGGTCCGCTTGGAACAGGCGAGCACTGATCTGCGGAAACTTGCTCAGCAGCACGGGAATGCTCTCCCGGTCGAGTTCCACAGCATAGAGGGTGAGCGGACGCTCTATGAGGTATTGGGTCAGCACACCGGTTCCGGGCCCCACTTCAAGGGCTTGGCTGCACTGCTCCAGACTCAGGGCAAGGGCGGTGCGCTGCGCGGCTCCTAAATCCTTTAGAAAGTGCTGGCCAAGCTGTTTTTTAGCGCGAATTTCTGCCACGATTCAATCGTTTAAAGCGAGTCCGGCCCTGCGCAGAAGGGCTTCTGCGTTGGGTTTGCGCCCTCGAAAGGCCACGTAGAGTTCCATGGGGTCTATGCTGCCTCCAGCCTCGAGCAGAGTCCTAAAACCCTTGGCGGCATTGTCGGGATCCTCCTTAAAGAAGCCGTAGGCATCGGCGTCCAAGACCTCCGCCCATTTGTAGCTGTAGTAGCCCGCACTGTATCCGCCCGCAAAAATGTGGCTGAAGCTCGATGACATGCAGCTCCCTTGCACCGGCGGCCAAAGGTCTAGGGGTTCAAAAACCTCAGCCTCGAGTGCGACAAGATCGTTGGGAGCGCTTCGGGCATCATGCCAGGCCATGTCGAGCAGTCCAAAGCTGAGCTGGCGCAGGGTAGCAAGCCCCTCTAAAAAGGTCTGGCTTTGGGCAATTCGCCCCACCAATTCATCAGGCATAGCCTCTCCGGTGGCATAGTGTCGAGCCCAAATGGCGAGCTCGGCCGGGTCATAGCACCAGTTTTCCATGATCTGTGAGGGCAGCTCAACAAAGTCCCAGCGCACGCTGGTGCCGGTCAAGCTTGCATAGGAACCCTTGCCGAGGATCCCGTGAAGGCCATGCCCAAACTCATGAAAGAGCGTGAGTACTTCGTTAAAAGTGAGTAGGGCGGGTGCCCCGGCACTGGGCTTGCTGAAGTTCCCCACCAGACTCACTACCGGACGCACCTCGCGTCCTGAAGCATCGGTATGGGCCGAACGGTAGGAGGTCATCCATGCCCCAGCTCGCTTGCCCTTGCGCGGGTGCCAATCGGTGGTAAGATGGGCCACAAAGGCCGCGGAAGAGTCCCAAACCTCCCAGGCCTGGGCATCGGGGTGGTAGCTTGGGTTATTGGGAGCAGCCCTCACCTCAAGGCCATAGAGCCTTTTCGCAAGGTCAAAAACCCATTCTTCGACCCGCGGCAGCGGGAAGTAGGGCTTGGTCACCGCGTCGTCAAAGTCCAGCTTGGCCAATTTATAGCGCTCGGTAACGTAGGCTATATCCCATCGCTGCAGGTCCCTTAATCCGAGTTCGCGCGCGGCAAATTCCTTTAAATCTTCTGCTTCGCGGACTGCTGCGGGCCTAGCCTTGCCCAAAAGGTCCTTCAAAAATGCGGTGATGTTTTCAGGGCTGGAGGCCATGCGCTCGGCAACAGTATACTCTGCATGGCTCGCAAAACCGAGCAACTGGGCTCGCTCCAAGCGCTTCGCAGCGAGGTCGAGCACGCGCTGGCGGTTGTCGCGCTCGTCTCCCCGCGCCCCGCGTTGCGAGTAGGCTCGCCAGAGCAATTCTCGCAGTGCAGGACTGTCGGCGTGGGTCATAAAGGCCAGGTAGTTCGGCGCATCCAGGGTTGCCGCATAGCCTTCGCTCAGGGAATGCTGCTTTGCGGCATCGGCCGCTTGCTCGAGGGCCCATGCGGGCAATCCAGCGGGCGCTTCGGCCAGGGCATGGTACCAGGTTTCACTGTCTTTCAGCAAATTATCGCTAAAAGCCAGACTCTCGGTACCCAAAAATTGGTCGAGTTCAAGGAGTCTTGCCTTTGCAGCGGAATCCAATCGGGCTCCGTGGCGTAAAAAGGCCTTGAGGCTCTGGGCCAGGAGCATGCGGTCTTCGGGTGAAGCCTTCGCGGGCAGGCGCACCGCCGAAAGGCGTTTGAATAGGGCCTCGTTGGTGAGCAAAGAATTACTCAGGGCTGCGAGCTTGGGCTGGACCTCGCGCGCCAGCAACTGAAGTTCCTCGTTGGACGCAGCACTCAAAGCATTAAACAACAGCGTAGTTTGGGCATCCAAATCCTTGGTCATGCGCTCAATCGCCACGACGGTATTGGCAAAAGTTGGCTCCTCTTTTGACAGGGTAAGCTCGCGGAGCGTGGTCATTGCATCCTCTAGTGCGGACTCAATCCGCTCTGCAAGCAACGCAGCAGGCGGCGCAGCGGTTTCCATCGCCGAAACGTATCCAGCCAAGTAGGCAAAATCGGGCCTTAGCGCTCCATGGGCGCACTCGGTCGCGTCGGCCAAAATGCCTTCGGGATCCTGCTGCAGCCAATGAGGCCATACCTCGTCGATAAAAGCGCGACCAAAACCCTCGGTGGCGTCGGCCGGAACCTGACTGGGCAGGTTGTCTACCGCTAAAACCCCAATGCTTCCCGGGCTTCCCAAGGTAACCTCGAGGCCCGATCGGGGATCCCAGCCGTAGAATGGATCTTCTCCCTTGCTGGCCCGCAGCGTGCAGGGTACCGGGCCGGCTATGTCGCAGGAGATGTCGCCGACAAATTCCAGCCGGTTCTCGGGGCGAAGAAGGTCTTTGGCGGTAAAAAACGCCGGGCCTCCAGCTGCATAAAAATGGCAGGGCAGGTAAACCTGAGCCACTTCGAGGTAGGGTGCCAGGGCCGAGCGGTACAGCTCGGGTTTCGTCCGGAATTCGCTGCGGTCGTAGCCCCCGTCGCTCTGCCGCGCTGCGTAATGTTCTGCGCCAAGAACCGTGAAGCAGGGTCCCGCGGGATCTTTCAAAAAATCCGCGGCAGAAACCTCGCGAAATCCTCCGGATCGCAGCATTTCAGAGGCTCCGTGCCCCACTCGACCAACTCCGGTGACGACCACACGAGTGTCCGGCGACCAGGCATGCTGTGCAAGTTCTGATTTTAATGCGGCCACGCGAGCGAGCGAGGCAGCCGGGGTAAAAGACCAGGATCCGCGCTGAATTCCCCAGCCTCGAAGGGCCTCGTAGGCGCCAACCAAGCCGGCATATTCACCAAAGCCGATGAGCCGCTTGCCCTTGCGGCGCAGAAGCTCCCAGTCAATAAGGTGCACCTTCTTTTCAAGGCAGGCTTGTAGGAGTCCGCGGTTGTATTCTTGGCGCTTGTAGGTGTGGCTAAAGAAGAGGTGTGTCGCCCCCGGAACTAGCTGCTCCACAGGGACCTCCTTGACGCTAATAATTAATTCACAGGCACTAAGGTCTTCGGTAATCCGGCATCCTGCGTCGGCATAGTCGGCATCGGCAATGGCTCGACTGCTACTGGGTTGCAGCCAAATCTCCCATTCGGGGTGGCTTTTAAGCAGTTCCTGGCATTGGGCTGGATTCAGTACGGCACGCTGGTCCGACGGTATTTTCCCCTCGCGGAGTAGGCCTAAAATTCGCATACTCAAAGGTAGCCTTGAGCGGCTCTAATGACGGGATTCATGGGCAGGCCTATCCCTACAAAGCCCTTTCGGGGTCCTGGGCGGCGGCCCTGTCGCTTGCGTCCGAGGCTTCTTCACTAAAGCGGAACGCGATTCCGCGTCGCGCTCCGGCGTACCTGCGCTCGTAGTAGGACTGTCCGACCCAATTTTCAATCAGTACTCCACTGTGGGTGGCAGAGTGCAGCATGAGAATTTTTCCCTCGGTACGCCCCACGCACAGGCCAACATGCCCAATGCTTCCGGCGCTCCGCCCTGCAAAAAGCAAGAAATCGCCAGGCTTTATGCTGTCGCGCTCAATGCGGCGCCCCCAATTGGCATAGCTCGAGCTGCTGGCCGGCATGGTATAGCCGTAGGCCTTAAACAGGTACTTCTGAAGTCCGGAGCAGTCGAATCCCCCCGGATTTATTCCCCCGGAGCGGTAGGTGTGGCCCAAAACAGACCGGTATCGCTCCTCCAGCGAATTCCAGGAGACGGAGTCCTGAGCAGCTAAGGGAGTCTGCGCTTGGAGCAGGCATGCTACCAAGAGCAAAGCGGCGAGGTTGAGGATTTTTTTCACGGGCGGACTACAATTTAGGGCAAAATCGCCTAAAGGGCAAAGCCTGTGCCGTAAATTTGGCAGTCTATGAAAAAAGCAACCTTCATCCTGGCCCTTGCAGTGGCCTCCCTGAGCGCCGGCGCTCAGGATTTGTTTCGAGTGGGAACCAAGTCTGTTACCAAGGCTGAGTTCGACTACGTCTATGGAAAAAACAAGGAGGTTGGTGCGAGTATTGATCCCAAAACCGAGGCGGAGTACATGGATCTCTATGTGAATTTCAAGCGCAAGGTGGCCTTCGCAGAGTTATTGGGTCGCGACACGCTTCCGTCCTTTCTTACCGAGTTCAATGGCTACTACAAGCAGCTCCTCAAGCCCTACCTAACCGACAAAAGCGTCGACGAACGCCTTATTGACGAGGCCTACGAACGCATGCAGTTTGACGTGCGCGCAAGCCACATCATGGTAGACTGCGCCGAGGACGCATTGCCAAGCGACACCCTCAAGGCATTCAACCGACTGATGGCCATCAAAGACCGCTTGAATCGCGGCGAGCCTTTTGAGACCCTTGCCTCCTTGAGTACCGATACCTACAGCGCAGAGCGCGGAGGTGACTTGGGTTTTTTCACGGTCTTTAGTATGGTGTACCCCTTTGAGTCGGCGGCCTACACTGCTTCTGAAGGTCAAGTGGTCGGCCCAATTCGGTCGCAGTTTGGCTACCACCTCATTAAGAAGACGGCCCAGCGCCCAGCCCGCAGTGTTATGCAGGCCTCGCATATTTTGATTTTAGACACCGAGTCAGACCCCAATCCCGATGCCCAAAAGCAGATTAACGACGTGTATGCCAAGCTTCAAGGGGGCGAACCTTTTGCGGCGGCGGCACTCAAGTACAGCGAGGATCCTACTACGTCAAAACAGGGCGGGCGCTTGGCTCCCTTTGGCATCAACCAGATGCTCCCGGAGTTTGAAGACGCGGCCTTTTTGCTCACCGAGGACGGTTCCTACAGCATGCCGGTTAAAACCAAGCTGGGATGGCATATTATTCAGCGCAATGGGCAAAATCCCATTCCCTCGAGGGCTGATTCAGAGCGCCAGCTGAGCCAAAAAGTGCGTCGGGACGAGCGTTCTAACGCCTCCGAAAAGGCCTATTTGGAGCGATTGAAGCGGGAGTACCAGCTTAAGGTCAGCGAGCAGAATCTAGAGCGCTTGATGGCTTCTTTGGTTAAAAACAAGGGGGTAGACAAGGCTGCGAAGGCAGAATTGCTGTCCTACCGCACCCCAGTGCATCCCGACGGCCGAGTGCTGCGTGGCACAGATGCCCTGCCTACCCTGAGAAAGTCCGGAGAAGGCCAGGTAGATCGAGCTGCCTTGATGAAGCGCTACAACGAATGGGTAAAGGCATTGGTGCTCGATGAGGCTGAGAAATTGCTTCCGATGCAGAATACCGAGTTTCGCTTTCTTGCCCAGGAGTACCGTGAGGGCATTCTGGTCTTTGAGCTGACTAGAGAGTACGTTTGGGATAAGGCCTCTACCGACAGTCTGGGTTTGAAATCATTTTTTGAGCTTAATCGTGCCGACTACCAATGGCCGGAGCGCATTAGCGGCAGCGTACTCAACAGCAGCAATGTGGCCGCCCTCAAGAAGGCCGCCAACCTAGCGTTGAGCAAGGCACCACTTGCCAAGATTGAGACGGTCATTAACTCCAAGGAGGAGCTTGTAAACTTTACCGCGGTAGAGAAGGTAGTTCTCGGTAGCGAGGGCAAGAATTCCATGCAAAGGATTATGGCCAAATTCGAAGGTAAAGACATGGTTAAAGGGCCCTTTGAATCCGACGGAATGAACTACGTTTTGGTCGCCACCGAGCGCATTCCTGCAGGACCCAAGGACTTGAGTGAATGCCGAGGTCAGGTCATTGCAGACTACCAGAAGCATTTGGAGGCACTGTGGATTAAGGACTTGGAAGCAAAGTTCCCGCTTGCGATGACGGGCTCCCTGAAGTAGGCGGATTCTGCGGAGCCGCCTCTTGCGGACGGCAGGAGCCCTGCCTGCCTTTTGTCAGTGATGGTTTGTGGTTTTTATGCGCAATTAAGCCTATGTTTGTTTTAAATTAATTTTAAATCACCCATGCGCAACATCCTACGCACTCTTACCATTTTGGTTTTTCTACTCGCTGGAGCCTCGGTCTCTGCCCAGTACTACTATCTTCCGAGCACCGTCAATGGCAATCCAGGCGGACTCAATTCCGACGGTGAATACCCTGTTGGCGGTGGTTTAGCCGCAACGTGGACGGCTATTTCTACCGCACCAGCGGCCACACCAGCCTGGTCGTCTACCCAAACGCTTCCCTTTGCTTTTCAGTTTAATGGCAGCGCAGTTACCCAGTTTAAGGTTTCTACTTCAGGGATTTTAACCTTCGATGTGGCTGCCCTGACTGCTCCGAGCTATACCAAGGCGGCATTGCCCGACGCAAGCATACCCAATAATTCAGTGTGCATCTGGGGTCTGGCTTCGGTCGGAACCAATGATTTTATTGTCACCAAGACCTTCGGAACCGCTCCCAACCGCCAACAGTGGGTGATGTTTAGCTCTTACGGTCAGGTGGGTAGCACCTGCTGGACTTACTGGTCTATGGTTCTCGAAGAAACCACCAACAAAATTTATGTGGTGGACCAGCGCAATTCATGCACGGGTGCCACTCTTTCCATTGGAATTCAGGTCAACAGCAGCACGGCCTATTCGGTGGCGGGCTCGCCCAGCGTGGCGATTCAGGCCGGAACCGACGCCACGGCCGCCGACAACAAGTACTACGAGTTTATTCCTGGGGTACAGCTTGCCAATAATTTCATAGGTAATGAGGTTACGGTCGATGATTTCTTGGTCCTTGGCCAGGCTCCGTTTACCATGACGGCCAAGTTCCTCAACGGCGGAAGCAACGCCATCACAAGCGCTGGACTAAACTACCGCATCAATGGAGGAGCTGCAGTCAGTGCTACCGTCTCTACCCTAAACGTTGCTTCAGCAGCTACTGCAACGCTTACACACCCTCAGGCTTGGACGCCGACGGCTGTGGGTACCTACACCGTAGACTTTTGGACCTCAAACCCCAATGGTCAGGCCGACAGCGACCCGAGCAACGATACCGTGACCAAGCAGGTCGTGGTGGTAAACAGCATTGCCACTCGACGTCCCTTGATTGAGGTATTCAGTTCTTCAACCTGTGCCCCCTGTGCCCCAGCCAATACGACCTTTAAGAACCTGATGGACCAGCAAACGGCTGGCGAGATTAGCTACATCAAGTACCAGATGAGCTGGCCCGGTACCGGGGATCCCTACTACACCTTAGAGGCGGCTGCTAAGCGCACCCTTTATGGAGTGAATTCGGTTCCCAACGCGCAAATTGATGGTGGCTGGAACGGTCACGCAGGTCAAATCACCCAGCCCCTTCTCAACCAGTACAAGGGAGTTCCGTCCTTCATGAACCTAGCGGGCTACTATACGGTTGACGCTGCCACCAAAAAGGTAGACATGGTCATCAACACCACTCCGCTTGTGAGCACCAATAAGGCGCTGTCTCTTCAGGTAGCAATTTATGAGAAGTCCACTACTCAGAATGCCAAGTCCAATGGCGAGACCGTCTTCTATAAGGTGATGAAGAAGATGGTTCCAGACCAAAATGGAACAGCGCTCAGTAATCTGACCGACGGGGTGATGCAGACAGCCAACCTGTCCTACACCTTCAATGGCTCCTACACGCTTCCGATTAATGCTTCGGCTCCAGTGGACCACGCAGTGGCCCACACGGTTGAGGACTTCAACGACCTCGGCGTAATGGTTTGGATTCAAGACATGGCTACCAAGGAGATTTACCAGTCTGTTGACCTAAGCTCGAGCGGAATTGGCCTTGGTGAGTCTGCCAAGAATTCGGTTCGCTTGTTCCCCAACCCCGCCAGCGACTTGGTTCGTGTTGATTTGAGTAAGGTGGCTGGTTCTTGCAGCTACCGCTTGATCAATGCTATGGGACAGTCGCTTGCCAGCGGCTCTGCCGAGGGCGGATCAGAATTGGTGCTAAGTCTTGCACAGTGGTCCAGTGGCCTGTACTTCGTGCAGGTTGAGGCCGAGGGTAGCGTGCAAACCTTGCCGCTACAGGTGGTGCGCTAAACGCTTCACTCGTTTTTATACGGAACCGGCCCCGCGAGGGGCCGGTTTTTTTATGCCCTATCCCATTGGGCATCGTTAATTGATTCAGAGCAGTCGCGACTCAATCGCCTATCTTTATAAAAACAACCATTATGAACATTCGCTTTTTTATTCCAGCCGTTTTTGCTCTTGCCCTAACGGCCTGCCAAAAAGTCCCTGCTGCCGACGCCGACGACCAAGCTTTTGTAGCTCAGGAGCTCGCGGTTTTTGCCTCGGAACTTGAGGCTAGTCTTCCGGCCGACACTTCGGCGCTCAAAGACCGCATCACCAGCTACCTGAGTTCGCATCCCAGTGTCTTCTACGGCACCACGGTAACCCTGCTCGACACCAACGGCCTGGCGGTTTACAGCCCCTACGTCTACCGTCCAAATGGAATGGATTTGGTTTACACCAACAGTTTGATGGATTCCGCCTACCAGATCAACAGCCAGTCATGGCTTCGGGCTCCTATTGACCAGGCAGCGTCCGTTTGGACAGAGCCCTATTTTGACGAAGGCGGCGGCGATATTTGGATGAAGACGCGCTCGGTTCCGATTTACCAGAACGGGAGTATTAGGGCGGTTGCTACCACCGACGTGCGTGTTAAGAAGCCATAACCGGCTTAGGGGCGACTAATTCCACTGGATTTGAATGAAAAAAGCGCCCCGAAGGGCGCTTTCTTTGGTCACTGTAATCAACCTGTGGAGCTGGTGGGATTTGAACCCACGTCCAAACAAGGAAACCATGTGCTTTCTACATGCTTAGTGGGTCATTACTTTTCGACCGAAGGCCGGGGATCCACACCCTACCCTAAGCTTAGCCACTAAAATTTAAGAAGCCCTCAGTGGCCGGTGGCTTCCGGTTCCCTCATTTTCGGCACCCCTTAATCGAACTCCGTGGGACCGGGATTTCGAGGGATGTCCTGCTTTCACGCCTGGCGCGAAACAAGCCTAATCTTCAATAAGAAAATTAAGCGGCAAGAGCGTAGTTGTACTCGCCTGTTGTTGTTCCCTGCATCTTTTAACGAGCGACATCAGGATAGCTCGGCATGCTTACACACCGCCTCGGCCTGCTGTCAAAACCGGTCAGCCCCAAAGCCTGCGTGCGCAGTCCTCAAAGGTACATCTATAGTGGGTCTCGTTGCGCTGCGGCTAGAAGCCAGTTACTCGTAGCTAGCTACCGGCTAAGGCATGAAGCTGGGGTCCGCAATGGCACCACGCAGCTCACGGGCTGCCTTTGCCGCTAGGGCTGACCGAACCTGATCGCGCATAATCGGAACCACCGACGGGTCAAATCGAGTGCGAAAACGACCGTCAAGGCTGGATTTTGAGCCGCGGTTCACGCGGTCGCCGGGCTTGTCCTCTTGAATGCTGGACCACTGCCCGGGGTAGAGGTTGCCAGCGTCGCCGCTGTATTCAGAGCTAGCGATTATACGCTCCATCTGCTCCGAAACCTCGCGCTGGCTTAAAATACGGCTGCCCTGCATCAGCTTGGCGTTAAGTGCTCCGCGCACAAACACGCGGTAGTCGACGTCGTAGTAGAGCACCTTAATGAAGCGCTCCTCCTTCTTGGTACTGCCGTCGGGCTGCTTCACGTCGTACAGCTCGCGACGGTAGCCCTGGCGTTCGTAGCGCGTCATGGTGCCCGGAACCTCAGTCCAGTCGGTCATTTCAAGTTCTATAATGTAGTCGGGTTGTACGGTGGCCGCAAAGCGGGCCTGCTCCGACCAGTCAACCCACTCGATGAACGGATCGTTGAGAGCGCGCACTTGGCTGAATAGCTCGCCACGGAGTCCAACAGCTAGATTCATTTCTTGGCGGGTAGGGGCAATGACGTCACGCAGTCCGACGGTTACCCGGCCGGCGTCCACGGCCGAATCCATGAGGGCGCGGCTTTCTCGGTAGGGAATCCCAATCTTGGCCTCCATGGCCGAGAACTGGTCGTGGGCCCCGCGCCACATGCGGTTTTGAAGGCGTCGAATGCCTTCTTGGTACATCGGCGTTGCGACCGCTTCGCGCCATTCGCCGCGGAGTACCTCGTTGTCGGGGTCGTACTTCAGGGCCTGAGTGAGCTGGCGTTCGGCTCCGTCGTAGTCCTGTGCTGCAAGGGCGGAGGCTCCTTCGCGGCGCAGTTTGGCTACGTGTCCGGCGCGGGCGCTTGCGTATTCGCTGGCGGCTTCGGCGGTTCCGGTCAGTAGCACCCCGGCTCGGTTAGCACGGTCCTCGAGATCCTTAGCGCGCACGTAGGCATCCAGGGCCCCCACTGTTTCGCCCGCCGAGTTCAGTTTGCGAAATTCCGCTACCTGAATGGCCACCTCGCGATTGCCCAGGCGTTTGACTTCGGCGGCGGCGTTGACACTGCTTCTTTTGGATTCTAAAGCCTGAATTGCAGAGACGGTTGCCTCATAGGACAAGCCGGACTCTTCGAGCTTGGCGCTGCGGCGAAGGGCTTTCTGGGCGGGTGAACATGAAAAAACCGCAGCAGCCAGGGCCATTGCGGTTAGTAATTTCAGTGAGGCAGCTTTCATACCCACTAAGGTACAGCCTTCGTCTTAACCCAAGTAGGTCTTAAGAATCTTGCTTCGCGTAGCGTGCTTTAGACGCCGAATCGCCTTCTCCTTGATCTGCCGAACGCGCTCGCGCGTGAGGTCAAACTTTTCACCAATCTCCTCGAGCGTCAAAGGGTGCTGCCCGTTGAGTCCGAAGTAAAGTCGAATCACGTCGCCTTCGCGAGGCGTCAGGGTAGACAGCGATCGCTCAATCTCCGTGCGGAGGGAGTCTACCATCAAGTCGTCGTCAGGATTCGGACTGTCGTGCGAATTCAAAACGTCGTAGAGGTTGCTGTCCTCGCCTTCAACAAGCGGAGCATCCATGGACACGTGCCTTCCGCTGTTGCGCAAGGACTCTTTCACGTCCATTTCACTCATTTCGAGTCGGGTGGCAATTTCTTCGGCACTGGGCGGACGCTCGTGCTGCTGCTCGAGCGACGCATAGGCCTTGTTGATCTTGTTTATGGATCCGATCTTGTTGAGCGGAAGACGCACAATACGACTCTGCTCAGCCAAGGCCTGAAGAATCGATTGGCGAATCCACCAAACCGCATAGGAGATAAACTTAAATCCGCGCGTTTCGTCAAATCTTTGAGCCGCCTTAATCAAGCCGAGGTTGCCCTCGTTAATTAAGTCAGGAAGCGTAAGACCCTGGTTTTGGTACTGCTTCGAAACCGAAACAACAAACCTAAGGTTGGCCTTGGTCAACTTTTCTAGCGCGCGCTGGTCACCTGCTTTGATTCGCTGGGCAAGCTCCACCTCCTCATCGGCGGTAATGAGCTCAACCTTACCAATCTCTTGCAGGTATTTATCCAGCGAAGCGGTTTCGCGGTTGGTGACCTGCTTGGTGATCTTTAACTGACGCATAGGCGGATTCTTAGAACGCTAAAATTAAACGAATAATTGACTTAATTATTTATTGCGGCTGCCAAAAAGCGAGCTAAAAAAGCCCTTGCGTTCTGGTTCCTTGGGCGAGTCGTTGCGCTTCACACGGTTTGCACCTCCGGGGCGGCTTCCGCCACGGTTTGGTCCACCTGCTCCACGGTTTCCTCCTCCACGATTTCCTTCGGCTCGCGGACGATCGTCCCTAGCTGGGCGGTCTTCGCGTGCTGGGCGGTCTTCGCGTGCTGGGCGGTCTGCGCGTGCAGGACGGTCTGCGCGTGCAGGACGGTCTGCGCGTGCTGGACGGTCTTCGCGTGCTGGACGATCGCCTTGGTCAGGACGCTGCTCGCCTCGGGGACGGCTGCGTTCGCTTCGGCCACGGTCTTCACGGTTCTCGCCGCCTTCTGACGGGGAACCTTCGTTGTCGCCACCCTCAGAACGCTCCTCACGAGCAGGACGCTCGCTGCGGGGTCCTCGGTCGCGGTATCCGTCGCGTCCGCCACGGTCTCCACGGTCGCCTCTCGGCTCGCGGGGTCCTCGGTCTTCGCGCGGACGCTCTTCGCGCTCCACATAGCCTTCGGGCTTCTCAAGCAGTGCCTTACGAGACAAGCGAAGCTTGCCCTTATCGTCCACGCTAAGAAGTTTGACTTGAACACGGTCTCCCTCTTGGTAGAGGTCCGACGGATTCTCAATACGCTTCCAGTCCATTTCTGAAACGTGCAGTAGGCCTTCGGTATTGCGACCAATTTCTACGAACACTCCAAACGTTTGAACGCCGCGAACTACTCCTTCGTAGATCTTGTCAATCTCGGGGATGAAGCAAATTCCGCGCACAATTTCTTCAGCGCGCCTCATTCCGTCAGGGTCAATTCCGCTAATTTCTACGCGGCCACAGTCACCCACTTCCTCAATGGTAATGGTTGTTCCCGTTTCAGCTTGAATGCCTTGAATGACTTTACCGCCGGGTCCGATGACACCTCCAATAAAGTTCTTTGGAATCTCAAGACGAACCATTTTAGGAGCGTGAGCCTTCAGCTCAACGCGCACTGCAGGAACGGCCTCTAGCATCTTGGCTAGAATGTGGGCACGTCCGTCGCGGGCTTGGTTAAGCGCCTGCTCCATGATCTCAAAACTCAAACCTTGAATCTTAATGTCCATTTGGCAAGCGGTGATGCCATTGGCAGTACCGGTAACCTTAAAGTCCATATCTCCCAAGTGGTCCTCGTCGCCAAGAATGTCGCTTAGTACGGCAAACTTGCCGGTCTCAGGGTTGGTTATCAAGCCCATCGCGATTCCGCTAACCGGACGCGTAATAGGAATACCGGCGTCCATCAGTGCAAGGGTTCCCGCACAAACAGTAGCCATTGAGCTGGAACCGTTGGATTCTAGAATATCCGAAACGATGCGAATCGTGTAGGCATTCTCGGCCGGAATCATCTTCTTTAGAGCTCGCTGGGCTAGGTTGCCATGACCGATTTCGCGGCGGCTGGTTCCTCGGAGCATGCGCGCCTCTCCCGTAGAAAAAGGAGGGAAGTTGTAGTGCAGGTAAAAGCGCTCGTCGCCCATAAAGGTGGCTGCGTCAATGCGGTTGCTGTCCAATGCGGTTCCAAGCGTAACGGTAGTAAACGATTGCGTTTCGCCGCGGGTGAACAGGGCACATCCGTGCGGACCAGGAAGCACGTCAGTCTCGCACCAAATAGGGCGGATTTCGGTAGTGGATCGTCCGTCGAGGCGCTTGCCGTTCTCGAGAATTTGATTCCGCATTGCTTGGTACTCCACATCGTGGTAGTAAACCTTGGCAAGTGAAGCATGCTGGGTCTTCTCTTCTTCGGTCATGGTGGCCATGAACTCGGTAAAGACCGCCTTGAATGCAGCACTGCGCTCGGCTTTGTTGGTCAGCGCTCGGCCGGCTACCTCAAAAGCTCCGGCGTAGGTGGCGTCGTGGACGCGCTTCTTTAGCTCGGGATTGTGGCTTTCGTGGTTGTAGGTACGCTTGGGATTTGCTCCTTCTACATGGGATGCAAGAGCAACCTGAGCGGCGCATTGAACCTTAATGGCATCGTGGGCAACGCGAATCGCTTCGAGCATCTCGCCTTCAGAAACCTCATTCATTTCACCTTCAACCATCACTACGCTGTCGCTAGAGGCTCCGATCATCATTTCGATGTCTGCTTCCTCGAGCTGCGCTGGGCTTGGGTTAATTACAAATTCACCGTTTACACGGGCCACACGCACCTCTGAGATGGGTCCCTTGAAGGGCACATCACTCACGGCTAAAGCCGCAGACGCAGCAAGACCGGCAAGACTGTCGGCAGCTACCTCTGGGTCAAAAGACAGCAGGGTGATGATTACTTGGGTCTCTGCGTGGTAGTCCTCCGGAAAGAGGGGGCGAAGCACGCGGTCCACTAGACGTGCCACGAGAATCTCGCGGTCGCTTGGGCGGCCTTCGCGCTTTAGGAATCCGCCTGGAACCCGTCCGGCAGAAGCAAACTTCTCTTTGTACTCCACCGTTAGGGGCATGAAGTCCACGCCTTCGCGTGCTTCTGGAGCTGCTACAACCGTAGCTAAAAGGGCAGTTCCGCCGCAGCGGACTAAGACCGAACCGTCGGCCTGACGGGCCATGCGGCCAGTTTCTAGGGTGATGGTACGACCATCGGGGAGTGTAATCTCTTGGATTACGGGTAGGGGAGCTTTCATTTTCTCAATTGCGAATTAATGGGGTCTCGTTTAGGAACAGCAAAAGGCAACCTTTTTGGGATTGCCTTAGCGTAGACATCGTACGAGGACGACCTTACTTGCGTAGGCCGAGTTTTTCGATGATTGCACGGTAGCGGTTAATTTCTGTGCTGTATAAATAGTCCAGAAGGCTACGGCGCTTGCCCACCAAGCGAACGAGAGAACGCTCGGTGTTAAAATCCTTACGGTTCCTTTTCAAGTGCTCCGTAAGGTAGTTAATACGATAAGTAAATAGTGCGATTTGGCCTTCAGGCTTTCCGGTATCTTTATCAGATTCGCCGTGAATAGAGAAGATCTCACGCTTCTTTTCAGGATTTAGGTACATGCCTTGATCGATTTCGATGGTTGTGCTGTAATATGCCTCGACGTTCGAGGTGGGCAAAGATACTAAAAATACCGAAGTGCCCGACGCTAGGCGAGGGGCGGGGCTTCATTGAGCACGGCCCTAAGCCAGTTCGCTAGAGTCGTCTTAAGTTTTGCACGCTCAGAAATTTGGTCGACAAAGCCGTGTTCCAGCAAAAATTCCGCGGTCTGGAATCCTTCCGGAAGGTCTTTTCCGATGGTCTCCTTTACCACCCGAGGGCCAGCAAAACCAATAAGGGCGCCGGGTTCGGCAATGTGAATGTCTCCGAGCATGGCATAGGATGCTGTCACGCCTCCGGTAGTGGGGTCAGTCAGCACCGAGGCATAGGGAAGGCCCGCTTCGTCGAGCTGGGCAAGTTTCGCCGAGGTTTTCACCATCTGCATCAGGGAGTATGCAGCTTCCATCATGCGGGCTCCGCCCGATTTGCTGATCATGATAAAGGGCTGCTTGTTCAGGCGGGCGTGGTCGATCGCGCGAGCGATTTTCTCACCCACCACAGAACCCATAGAGCCCCCGATGAACTTAAAGTTCATGGCGGCAATAGTAACATTTACTCCGTCGAGAGCACCCGTGCCGCTGGTAAGGGCATCGGTTAGGCCGGTCTTGGCTCGGGTCGCCTTCAGCCGGTCGGCATAGGCCTTGGTATCCACAAAATTTAAGGGGTCTGCAGAGGCAATGTTGGCGTCGAGTTCCACGAATTGTCCGCCGTCAAAAAGAAAGCTGAAGTATTCGGCTGCATCGATGGGATTGTGGTGCCCACAATTGCCACAAACCCAAAGCTTGGCCTTGTGCTCCTCCATGTCGACCATAACCTTGCATTTTGGGCAAAGGTGCCACAGTCCGTCAGGGCTATCCTTCTTTTCTTCGGTCGGAGTCGTGATTGACTCTCCCTTGCGTTGAAACCATTTAGGCATGAGATGCTCGGTTAGGCGATCGAAATCGAGGAATCTAAATAAACGTCCTGAACGGTGCGGAGTAGGTCAATGCCCTCCTTCATCGGACGCTGAAATGCCTTGCGCCCCAGGATTAGTCCTTGTCCGCCAGCGCGTTTATTGATGACGGCAGTGGTTACGGCTTCTGACAGGTCGCTGGCACCCTTTGACTCTCCGCCTGAATTAATAAGTCCCACACGGCCTGCGTAGCAATTCAAAACCTGGTACCGGGTCAAATCGATGGGATGGTCGCTGCTCAGGTCGGTGTACACCTTAGGGTGGGTTTTGCCGTGCTTGGTAGCATTGTAGCCGCCGTTGTTCGTGGGAAGCTTTTGCTTTATAATATCAGCCTGAATGGTCACGCCAAGGTGAATGGCCTGACCGGTGAGGTCGGCAGAGCTGTGGTAGTCTACGCCGTCTTGCTTAAATCCCGCATTGCGGGTGTAGGTCCAAAGCACGGTGGCCATGCCCAGTTCTCGGGCGCGTTCAAAGGCTTCGGCTACCTCAAGAAGTTGGCGGCGCGATTCTTCTGCTCCAAAATAAACCGTGGCTCCGACCGCTACTGCACCCATGTTCCATGCGTCTTCAACGCTTCCGTACATGGTTTGGTCGAATTGGTTGGGCATCGATAAAAACTCGTTGTGGTTGATTTTAACCAAAAACGGAATCTTGTGGGCATACTTGCGGCTGAGCATGGCCAAACCACCAAAGGTTGACGCCACTGCGTTGCACTCGGATTCCATGGCAAGCTTGACAATGTTCTCTGGGTCAAAGTAGATGGGGTTGGGGGCAAAGCTCGCACCTGCACTGTGCTCAACCCCTTGGTCAACGGGTAAAATGCTTAGATACCCCGAATTGCCTAGGCGGCCGGAGCCGTAAAGGGCCGAAAGGGCTCGAAGGGTAGGATTGTTGCGGTTGCTGGGCCCGAAATAGTCGTCTACAAAGTTGGGCGAGGGGAGGTGAATGTCTCCCCGGCGAACCTTGGTGCACTCATGCTTCAAAAGGTAGTCGGCTTGATTGCCGAGAAGGCTAGCGATGCGGTCGGATGCCATAAAAACTAATTATAAGAGACAAAGTGCAAACCTAGCAAAAAAATGACCTTTCTGCCGACTCTGTTGGCAACTTTCGCAAAAATGACTTCGTCAAAAGGGCAGTCCGATGGCAATTTGAAGGGCGCTTCGCTTCAGCGCCTGGGTTGGAGTCCACCAGGCCTCGCCGGTAGAAAGCCGGCGCGGATCATAGACCTGCAGGCCCCAGTCCGCTCGCGCAATGAAAAAATCAAACTCGTAGCGGAGTCCAAATCCCGCCCCCAATGCCGTTTGCTGGGGCAACCGCAGGGGATTAAAGGCAACCGCTTTAAACAGTTCGGGGTCAGACATCAGATTCCACTGGGCCGATCGGGCGTTTGCCGCCGTGAGCCATACGTTGCCTGCATCCACAAACAGAGCGCCAAACGTTGAACCGATGATAGGGAATCGCCATTCTGCCTGAGCGAGAAGTTTAATGGTTCCGGCCCCTAAAAAACCAGTGGAGTCAAAAACCGCTTTGGGCAAGGCGCCAGGACCAATTCTAAAGTTGATCCAAGAGCGCAGATCATTCGAACCCCCCGCATAAAAGGCCCGCTCAAAAGGCGGCAGGCCTGGACTATTGGCCAGTGCATGAAGGTATCCGCCCTGCAGCCTAATGGCCCCCTCTCGGCGTTGCCTTCCCCTAAAACGCCAGCGGTAGTCTGCTTCAGCCCGCAGGTAGTGCGCATAGGGAACGCCGGCCACTTTATAGGGTTCGTCTCTTTTGCCTTGCAGGGCAAAGTAGGCTAGGTCTGTGGCAATTCCGGAACTTTCAAAAGACCATTCGCTGCGCCGAGACCAGCGTCCGTCGCTAAAGGTCGGATGCTTAATACTTAAACTTGGGCCAATTATGAATACATTTTGAAAGCCAGCTTTATTGGCCAGGGCGGCATAAAAGGTGGAATCGATTCCGAGCAGGCCAATAAAACTCGCAGAAATGGGCTTCACTTCCCATATGGTTTTGCTGTCGGCCTCCCAATGGTAGCGGAGTTCGCCGTTGATGGCAATTCGGTCAAACTCGCGCCGGAACTGCCGGCCAATCGAGAGGTTCGCGCTGCTCCTTGCCAACCTTCGCTGCACTTGGGGAAGCCCAAACAAGTCAGGCACCTCGAGCTGCAGGCCGAGTTCGTAGAAGTAGGTTCTGAAGATTTGGCTCGTGTCGCCCATGGCAACACCCATTCCGCCTGCGAGTTTGCCGCTCAGTGCCTCGAGGCCTCCAAAGGGATTTCGGTCGCGCAATTCCAGGGCAGTTTGAAGGCCATAAATACCCGAGGTATTGGTACCCTCGGCCTCCCATAGCAGTCCGATTCGAGGCCCGGGCTGCAGTACCAGCTCTGCATCGAGGCTGTCGTTGCGCGGACTCAGCCTCCACTGCTGGTTTTGAAAGGCATCAAGCCGGCGAAGCCATTCTTGGCTTTGAGCCATTTCGGATGCGCGGTACAGGGATCCTGGCTGGGGCAGGTGGAGCCGACGCATTCCGGCCTCGCTGAGCCCGTAGTTTAGGGAGTCTGCAAGGCTGACCTTCCCCAGGTGCCAAGGCTTATGTGGCAGGACCTCGGGGCCGAATTCTCCGTCTCGAGTCCAGTCCTGCACCATCCAGTAGCCGTCGGCTCGGTAGGGATGCCCTAGGGTATCGAGGTCAAAGCCTACTGCATCGGGCCCGACGGTAAAAAAACCATGTTCCTTCAAATAGTCTGCGATGCGCCTTCGCTCGGATTCCAGCATATCCCTAGAGAGCCTCATTCCCGGGACCAAGAGGCTCCCCAACTGCAGGAATTCGAGCTGATTCTGTACCGCGGGGGCATAAATTTCGGGCTTCACCATGCCAAGCCTTGTGGCCTGGCCTCGATCCATTTCAAACTGCAAAACGCTTCCGCGCGGACCCGACCGCAGCCGGTACTGCGCAGTGGCAAAAAAGTATCCTTCTTGGCGAAGCTTGCGCTCGAGCTGCATGACGGTTTCTGATGCCAGGGCAGTGTCAAAAACTGCCAGGGGCTCCCCAATTTTTTGAAGCCATCGTCCGCGTTTCGATTCTGGATTTCGACTGCCGCGCTGGTATATGGCGGCATAAGGGTAGGTTCCCGCGACCCTAATGTTGGTGCGCAACTGAATCAGCTCAAGGTACTTGTCTTCATTGCGGACGCTTCCTTTCTCGGTAAGTTCAATTTTGCGAAGCCAGACCTGCCCTTCGGGAAGCCAGCGCTGGGGGTTGCAGGCGATCAAAAGCGCCGCAGAAAACAAGAGTATCCCTCTATGCTTCATTGAGTTGGCGGATGGTATCCACCGGGTCAAGCGCCTTAAACACGGCATTGCCTGCCACGAGCACGTCGGCTCCTGCTTTTTTGAGGTCCGCGGCATTGTGAAGGCTCACGCCGCCGTCAATCTCGATTAGGGCTTTGGACCCGGCGTCGTCAAGCATGCGCCTTAGACGTTCCACCTTGGCGAAGGTTTGGGGAATGAATGCCTGGCCGCCAAATCCAGGATTTACGCTCATAAGGCAGACCAAGTCAAGGTCGCCGAGTAGGTCTGCCAAAAGGTCCACAGGGCTATGGGGATTCAGGGCAACTCCAGCCTTCATTCCGGCTGCTCGAATCTCCTGGAGGCTTCGGTGCAGGTGCGTGCTCGCCTCGTAGTGTACCGTGAGCACGTCGGCTCCGGCTTTGTGGAATGCCTCGATATAGCGCTCGGGCTGAACGATCATAAGGTGAACGTCGAGCGGTTTCGTTGCGTGGCGCTTGATTGCTTCGGTGACCGGCAGTCCAAAACTCAGGTTGGGAACAAAAACGCCGTCCATGATGTCCACGTGAATCCATGCCGCATCTGAGGCGTTGATCATGCGCAGGTCGCGCTCTAGGTTGGCAAAGTCGGCCGAAAGTATGGAGGGAGCAATCATGCCCCCAAAGGTAGTGCCTACCTTTGACCTCTTATGGCATGGACTAACTCCGAACGCAAATGGCTGCGCGAACTACAGCATCGCAAAGGCCGAGAAAACCACCAAGCAATCGTAGTGGAGGGCCGCAAGGCAATCGCTGAGTTTTTATCAAGCGGCTGGGAGCCCTTGCTTCTAGCTACCACAGGTGATTCCTTGGGTCCGAACTGTCTTGAAGTTACTGCCCGCGACCTCCGCGAGGTTTCGTCCCTAGACAGTCCCCCGGACTCTTTGGCGGTTTTTGCCAGCAAAGAGCTTCCAGAGCGAGGAGGCGGAATGGTTTTGGTCCTAGATCGGATTCAGGACCCAGGGAACGCCGGGACGCTGCTGCGCATGGCCGATTGGTTTGGCTTGTCCTACTTGCTTCACCTAAGCGGAAGCGTTGATCTAGGCAACCCCAAGACGGTGCAAGCCAGCATGGGATCCCTAGCCCGGGTGCCCGTTCGCTATGCAAGCGAATCCGAGGCCATAGAACTTCTGCACGCTCAGGGGCGCCCCATCATTGTTGCCGACCTCAACGGAACGGCACCTTCAAGCATTAATTGGTCGCCCAATGCGGCCTTGGTGGTATCGAACGAAGGGCAGGGTCCGTCGCAAGCTTGGCAAAACGCCGCTACGGCAGTCGCGACCATTGCGCGCGCCTCAGGAAGCAAAACCGACAGCCTCAATGTTGCTACGGCGGCAAGCATGCTGCTCTACGAGGCTCACCGCTAGGCAGGGGAACCTATTCGAAGGTAAAAACGTAGTCTTGGCTGCGGTGGCGCACCACCGGGAGGGACTCCGAAAGCTTCGTTCCGTCACTTACCCCCAGGTTTGAAAGTCCAAAGCTCCAGCGCAGCTGCGGCGACAGCTTAAAAAACTCAAAATAGAGGTCGGTGCCCAGGGCCAAGTCAAAACCGTAGTCAATGGGCTGCAGCTTAAACAAGCGATCGTCCACCACCTTGGCCTTGCTGCCCAGGTCAATGCTCTGGTGAAGGGCCCCTAGCACAAACCATCGATGGTTGCCAATGCGTTCAGACTTCCATTTGAGCTCTGCCGTGAAGCGGACCAGCGAGGATTCAACCCGCCGGGTGTACCAATCGCGCAGGCCGGTTGATCGGTCGATTCCATCAATAAGAAGGGTGCGTTCCCCGGCTAGGTAGGTTGGGTTAAAGCGCAAGTTCAGGGCGGATCCGAGTTGGAAGTCAGAGATGATTCCGACCAAGTATCCCGGCGCGGACTGCGGCACCACATGGTAGATGCCCTCGGGCCAGTTGGGGTTCTGCTGCACGGCAAAGTCGAGCTGGCTGATTCCGAGAAAAAAACCAAAGTGCAGGGGTTTTTGATCAAAACGCGGCAGGTTCAGGGACTGGCCCCAGGCCGAAACCGATGCGGCAGTGAAAAGTAGGGCGAGCAGTCGCATGGCTTTCTAACGCGTGGAGTGGCGTTCTATTTTATGGCCAAGTATAAACTTGCAATCCCAAAAGTCAGCGGACGAACGCGCACGGATTTAAATCCAGCCTCGCGGAGTTTGGCAGCAAAGGCTTCGCCGTAGGGAAATGCCTGCACGCTGTTGGGCAGGTAGGTGTAGGCCGAAGCGTCTTTAGAAACCAAACGGCCGATGCGCGGCAGAATGTTTTTAAAGTAAAACAGGTAGAGACCGCGTAAGGGCCAGGCAGTGGGTTGTGAAAATTCCAGTACCGCGAGGCTGCCTCCGGGCTGAAGGACGCGGCGCATGTCGCGCAGGCCCTGTTCGAGGTTTTCAAAGTTTCTTACGCCAAATGCAACCGTGACCGCATCAAAGCTGGACTCCTCGTAGGGCAATTGCTCCCCGTCTCCAAGGTCTAAGCGAACCCTACCTTCTAGGTCTCTAGCGCGGACCTTGCTTCGTCCTACCTCAAGCATTCCCGCCGAAATATCAACACCAACCACCCTTGAACCGGGAATTCCCTTAGCCAAGGCAAGGGCAAGGTCTGCTGTGCCGGTGGCTACGTCGAGCAAATTAAGGGCCCCAGTGGCGCGGATTTCGCGCAGGGTTTTGCGTCGCCAGCTCTGGTCGATTCCGGCCGAAAGAATTCGGTTAAGAGCGTCGTATTTCGGTGAAATCGCGTTAAACATTGCTGCGACCTGTTCCTTTTTGGAGCCTTCGGGGCGATAGGGTTTTACCTCACTCATTATCCTATTTGTACGCTTGCTTTGGGGTATCGGTATTCTTGGGATTCCTTGCGTCTAACGGTCAACGCAAAAGCGAGGGTCACGGTTCCAATCCGACCGATCAGCATCGATACCATAAGCACAATTTTACCTGGGTCGCTTATTTGAGGCGTAATTCCCGTAGTGAGTCCAACAGTGCAGAACGCGGAAAATTCTTCAAAGGCGATTCGCTCTAGGCCAAGATGTCCGTCGGTGATACTCAAAACAAAAATTCCAAGCAGTATCGACGAGGCGGTGAACAAAAAGGCACTCAGTGCGAGATTCAGCAGTTCCGGCGATATGGTTTGACGATACAACTCTACCCTTTTTCGCCCTCTTATGGTATTTAAAGCGTTTAAAAACACCAAAGTAAAGGTGCTCGTTTTTACTCCGCCTGCGGTAGAACCCGAGGATCCGCCAATGAACATTAGAAGCATCATTAGCAGCAAGGTTGGCAGTCCAACTGCTCCAAAATCAATGGTGTTGAAGCCAGCGGTGCGTGCCGTAACCGAAGAGAAAAACGCGTGAAACCATTGAACTTCCGCGGGCATAGTGAGCAAGACGGAATTCACCTCGAGGAGGTAAAAAAACAAGGTGCCGACCGGCAAGAGAATCAGGGTGGCATAAACGGCAATTTTAGTATTGACCGTGAAGTGAACCCAGGGTCGCCTGCGCCTGTTCTGCACTGCCTGGCGGGAGAACAGTTCTGATATTGGGCTAAATCCCAAACTGCCTAAAATAATGGTGGCGGCAATTACGAGTCCTAAGGGAATATTGGTTCCCAGGGATGCGTCGGCGAGACCGGCAGGAAAAAGCGAAAATCCTGCGTTGTTGAATGCGCTGACCGCGTGAAATAGGGAATAAAACATCTGCTCGCTAAGGCTAGAAAAAGTCTTGGATCCCCAAGAGAAGAACAGCAAAACCGAAGAAATTAATTCAAAAAGCAAACTGAACCGAATTATCTGGCCTGTGAGCAGCACGCTGGTTTCAAGGGAGTCCGCGGAATAGTTGGCCCGCAAAATGTTCTTGAATCGGGTACCCACTCCTGGGTTGGCCAAAAGGGCAAAAATGGCAGTAAAAGTGATGAAGTTCAGCCCGCCCAGTTGAATTAAAACCATCAAAACAATCTGACCCTTGAGGGTGAGGACCGTGGAGACGTCAAAGGTGCTTAGTCCCGTAACGCAGACCGCAGAAACGCTAGTAAAAAAGGCATCCATTGCCCCAAGTCCGCTTGGAAGCGTGGACATTTCAGGCATAGAAAGCAAGCCAGCGCCCAAGATGGTAATGAATCCAAAACTCAGTACCAGTAAGGCAGGTGGGCTAATTCTAAGCTGCGGCAGGAGACGGCTTGCCTTGCCGAGTTCCAAGGCAACAAAAACCAAAAAATAGGTCTGAATCGCAAACATAAGGAGGTCAGAAAACTCCACTACTCCAATAAGAGTCCCGATTTCGGTATTGAGTTCAAAGCCAAACAGATTAATTACTAATATGTTGGCTAGCATATAGACCATCAAGATGAATTCAAATCGAGTTCTGCGCACGTAATCAACCGGACTGAAGTCGTAGAAAAGTTCGGAGAAGTACTTAAAAATGTAAAATCCGATGGTGAATTTTAGGGTGAAGCCTACCCACTGCATTTGCTCTTCGGTCAAGGCATAGCCGTAGGAGGCAATAAGTGCTCCTACGGACGTCAGGGAAAGAGGTACGCTCAGGTACCTTAAAAATTGGGTAACAAAAGGCTTGCTATCGTAAATCCGGAGGTTAATTCTCTCGCGTACCTTATTGACGCGGTCACGGAATTCAGGACTCATCTTCGAGTGCGTTAAGGGCATGAACGATGCGCTCTGAGGCACGATCCAGGTCTAATTGGCTTGCCGCAAAGCTAAAGCGAAGGTACCCGGGCGTTCCAAATGCTTCTCCCGGTACGCCTGCCACGCCGTGCTCCAGTAGGTACATGACCAGGTCGTTGGAGGTTGGGTAGCGACTGTTCAGATAGGATCTGACATCGACGTAGGCATAAAAGGCCCCGGGAGGCTTTGAAATACCCAGTTTAGGCGCATGACTCAAAGCCTTTAGGAACAGGTCGCGGCGGGATTTAAACGCTTCAACCATATACTGAATGGGTTCAGGTCCCGCCAGTAAGGCGCCGAGGGCAGCGCGTTGGCTTATGCTGCTGGCTCCGCTGGTAAACTGGGACTGAATTTTGTCGCAGGCTTCGGCCAACCACTCCGGTGCGGCCATATAGCCGAGCCTCCAGCCGGTCATGGCATAGCCCTTGGACATGCCGTTGACCGTTGCGGTGCGCTCGTACATTCCCTCGATTTGAGCAAAGCTGTAGTGCGGAACCTCGCCGAAGTTGAGGTATTCATAGATTTCGTCTGCAATCACCACGACCTCGGGATAATCCAGAAGCACCTTCGCAAGGGCTTCCAGCTCATCCTGGCGGTACATGGCTCCACTGGGGTTGTTGGGACTGCTAAAAACCAGCACCTTAGTCTTGGAACTGAGCGATGCGCGAAGCTGCGCTGGGCTGATTTTAAAGTCCTGCTCTCGGCCCGCAACGGGGATTACCACGGTTGCGCCGCAGAATTCTGCCAGGTCGTTGTAGCTAACCCAATAGGGTGCCGGCACGACCACCTCATCTCCGGGGTTCACTAGGGCCATCATGAGGTTGGCGATGGACTGCTTGGCGCCAGTACTTACAACAATCTGGTTTCGCTGGTAGGACAGTTTGTTGTCGCGCAGTAGCTTAAGGGCCACGGCGTCGCGCACGTCATTGTAGCCGCTGACGGGCATGTAGTGCGAGAAGTTTTCTTCGATTCCTCGAATGCCCGCCGCCTTGGCGAGTTCTGGGGTATCAAAGTCGGGCTCGCCCAAACTAAGGCTGATAATGTCAATTCCTTGTTCTTGCAGGGCGCGGCTTTTTTTAGCCATCGCAATGGTCATGGGTAGAGCCATTGCGTTCACGCGGTTGGACAAGCGAGAATTCACAGTTCAAAAGTACGATATTGATCCAATCGACCCGATATTTGGAGCATGGAGGTTTTTCTTGATACGTTTCGGTTTGTTTTCCCGTCCCTGCTCGTTTTGATCGCGGTCTATCTCATGATGTCCAGTTTTTTTGACAACGAAGACCGCCGTCGTCGTGCGGAGCTTCGGTCCCTAAACCAGCGCCAATCCTTGCCCCTGCGCTTCCAGGCCTACGAGCGGCTGGCGCTTTTTTTGGAGCGCATCAATCCCAGTTCTCTTCTGGTTCGTGTGAAGTCAGGAAGCCTCTCCAACACCGAATACCTTGCTCTTCTTCAAAAGGCCGTGAGGGATGAGTACGAGCACAACCTTAGCCAGCAGATCTATGTTTCGAGCGAGGTTTGGGACTACGTTACGACGGCAAAGTCCGCCATGGTTTCCCTAATGAACACGGTTTCGGCGGGGCTTCATCCGCAGGCAAGCGGCGCGGAACTTTCGCTCGCTCTTTTGACGGCGTCGATGGAGATGAAGCAGCTGCCCACGCAGGCGGCCCTCGTTCACCTCAAGGCCGAGGTGGGCCAAGAATTTTAGTTGTTTTTATTGCGGAACGCTGCGGCCAAGGCCGCAGCGGCACCCTGTCCCGCCGCGAACGCGGCGGCCGCTTCCCGATAAGCCTCCTGAATGCCAGGGTCAGCACTGGCCCAGGTCCTTAAATGCGCATCCCAACTCGACTCCCACTCCAGCTCGCGTTGCTCTGCACGCCGTCGGTCCATCTCGCCCGTGCCCCTCGTCCAGCGCTCAAAACGGTCCAAAGCCTCCATTAGCTTATCTAAACCAGAGCCTTCCAGAGCACTGACCTGCAGCACCGGAACAATCCATTGGTCGTTGCGAGAAAACCATCCCAGGCTCTGGCTCAGCTGCTGGGCTGCCTGCTGGCCCGCCTCGGCAAAGGCTCCGTCGCATTTATTCACGGCCACCAGGTCGGCGCACTCCATAATTCCGCGTTTAATGCCCTGCACCTCGTCGCCCGCATTGGGCAAGGCCAGCAGCAGCAAGCCGTCAACGTAGTTAATCGCGTCGGTTTCGTTCTGGCCAACCCCTACCGTTTCAAGCACAATGCGTTGGTAGCCCGCATGCTCTAGAATTTGAATTGCCGAGCGCGTCGAAGCAGCTACTCCGCCCATCTGCCCGCCACTTGCAATTGGCCTAATGAAGGCATTGGGATGGCGGCTCAGGCCCTCCATTCGGGTTTTGTCGCCCAAAATGCTTCCGCGGTGCTTGCTGCTGGAAGGATCCACCGCCAGCACGGCCACCTTCACTCCAGACTCCGCCCAGCGAAGGCCTAAGGCCTCGGTAAGAGTGCTTTTTCCCGCCCCGGGATTCCCCGTGAGCCCTATTCGAAAGCTTTCTTGCGGCGGCGGTCCGAGGCAATCAAAGAGCCCTGCGGCGCGTTCTTTATCGGCCGGCAAATGGCTTTCGACCAGACTCAGCGCCCGACCGATGAAGGCTCGGTCGCCGCGGCGAATTCCTTCTGCCCACTCGGGCGCCGACCAAACGGGTCCGTTCATGAATTCTGCGCTTCGTTTGCGGCTGGGAGCTCCAGCGCCTTCTTGAGCAGGCTGGCTGCAGACTCCAGCACCGGCGTTCCTGGGCCAAAAACCGCGGAAGCACCTGCTGCGAGCAGCGATTCGTAGTCTTGGCGAGGAATGACACCGCCCACCACAACCTGAATGTCGCCGCGCCCGGCCTGCGCGAGGGCATGCAGCAATTGGGGTACTAGGGTCTTGTGACCTGCGGCGAGTGAACTCACGCCAACCCAATGCACGTCGTTTTCAATGGCTTGCTGCGCGACCTCTTCGGGAGTCTGAAAAAGTGGACCCAAATCAATATCAAAGCCCACGTCGGCAAAGCCGGTGGCAATAACCTTAGCTCCGCGATCGTGGCCGTCTTGCCCCATTTTAGCCACCAGCAAGCGGGGACGGCGACCGTAGCGGGCCGCAAACTGGTCGGCAAGCGACCGCACTTCGGCCAGTTTGCCGTCGGAGGTGGATTCGCGTGCATAAACTCCGTGGACCATGTTGAGTCGAGCCTGATAGCGGCCAAAGGCGCGCTCGAGAGCGTCAGAAATCTCCCCTAAGGTAGCCCTAACCCGGGCTGCTTCTATGCTCAGCAGCAGCAGGTTGCCCTGGCCGGTGCGCGCAGCAGACTCTAAGGCTTCAAGGGCCAGTGCGACGGCATTGGGGTCGCGGTCTGCCTTGAGTGCCTTTAGGCGTTCGATCTGGTTGGCCAGAACCGCCGTTTGGTCAACCTCGAGAATTTCGAGAGGAGTATCGTCGTCGGATTTAAAGGCATTAACGCCAACGAGCACGTCCTGCACCGAATCAAGGCGAGCCTGCTTGATGGCAGCGGCCTCTTCGATGCGGAGCTTGGGCAGCCCAGCCTCAATGGCCTTGGTCATTCCCCCGAGCTTTTCTACCTCTTGAAGAAGGTCCTCCACGCGTTCCATCAGTTCTGCGCAGCGTTGCTCTACGGCAATGCTGCCGCCAAGGGGATCCACAAAGCGGGTGATCCCGCTGCGTTCTTGAATACGAATCTGCGTTTCGCGGGCGATTCGCGCCGAGAAATCCGTGGGCAAGGCAATGGCCTCGTCGAGCGCATTAGTGTGAAGGGACTGGGTTCCGCCCAATGCGGCGGCCATTGCTTCAATGGCAGTGCGCGTCACGTTGTTGTAGGGCTGCTGCTCGGTCAGGCTCCAGCCCGAGGTTTGGCAGTGCGCCCTGAGGACTCGGCTCTTGGGATTTTTGGGATTAAAGGAGGCCACGATTCGGTCCCAGAGCGCCCGAGCGGCGCGGAGCTTGGCCACTTCGGTCACAAAGTCCATTCCGATGGCCCAGAAGAAGCTGAGTCGCGGAGCAAATTCGTCGATGTCGAGGCCCGAAGAAATTCCGGTCCTCAAATACTCTAGCCCGTCTGCCAGTGTGTAGGCGAGTTCCAGTTCGGCCGAGGCGCCGGCCTCGTGCATGTGGTATCCCGAGATCGAAACGCTATTGAATTTGGGCATGCGCTCGCTAGTGAATCCGAGAATGTCGGCTATGATGCGCAGGCTTGGTGCGGGCGGGTAGATGTAGGTATTCCGCACCATAAATTCCTTGAGAATGTCGTTCTGAATGGTGCCCTGCAAGGAATCAAGGTTATGACCTTGCTCTTGCGCGGCAACAATGTAGAAAGCCAGAATGGGCAGCACGGCACCGTTCATGGTCATCGAAACCGACATTTTATCCAGCGGAATTCCCTCAAAGAGGCGCTTCATGTCTTCTACGCTGTCGATGGCTACGCCCGCCTTGCCTACGTCGCTCTGAACCCGCGGATGATCGCTGTCGTAGCCGCGGTGGGTGGCCAAGTCAAAGGCTACGCTGAGCCCCTTTTGCCCGGCCGCGAGGTTGCGGCGGTAGAAGGCGTTGCTCTCTTCGGCGGTGCTGAATCCAGCGTACTGCCTTATGGTCCAGGGCCGCTCGCGGTACATGGACGCATGGGGCCCGCGCAAGAAGGGAGGCTCCCCAGGGAGGGTAAATTCGTGGGCTAGGCGCTTTAGTTCCACAGGTTCTCGTTGCGGTTGAGTAGTTCCACGAGCCCGCCGCGACGGTTCCATTGGGCGGTTTGTTTGCGGGCAGCCTCGGCCAGTTCGGCCGTCCATTGCTCCAAGAGGTAGGAACCCCGCAGGGGATAATTCTGCTCTAGAAGGCCCGTTTCGTAGTAGAGCACAAGGCCCTGATGGCGTGCCCATCGCGCAGCCTGCGGACTCTCATTAATCGGCGCTATGCAGAGATCGCGGCAGCCGCCCAGCGCCAGGGCTTGAGCAGCCAGGGCAGTGTCTGCAAGGTCGGCAGCGTCGTCGCTAGGGCCTCCGGTTACGGATACTCGCCCGACGATCCAGAGAGGATTTTGGGTCCACAGAAGGCGCGCGGCCTGAGCCATGGCGGCAGTTTCAAAATAATCAGTGGTGGCTTGAAGTACCAGGCCCACGGGGCGTCCCGGGGCGGGATTCATGGCCTCAAGGCTGGCCAGTCCCCAGGCCAATTGGGCAACCGCGCCAGGGCCGGCAAAGCAGGCGTTGCTCACGATGGCCCCCATCGCGGGAGGAAGACTTGCTTCAGCACGCCGCAACCGGTCAAGGTCGCTGGCCCAACTTCCGGTAAACCACTTCCCGCTGCGGGCTTTTTGCTCCAAAGGATCCGCGTTGTAGAGTCCTTGGCTGGCGGATTCGAGCTGAGCGGCTACCGCGTCCGGATCGAGATTGCCCACCAAGTGCAGGGGGGCGATGCTGCTGTCGATTCCGCGCACGAGCGAGGCCACGTCCGCGCTTTGGTGCACCCAAAACAGCACACTATTGGCGCCGTCCATCAGCGCTTCCAATGCGGATTCGTTGGCTTTTTTGGGGTCGGAACCGTCGACTTCCACCGTTACCATTCGATCGGCGGGCGCTGCGGGTCCAAAGTCCGGCAAATGCTCGGTGGCTGAGGTCGGAACCCCTAATTCCGGCAGTTCAGGCATCATAAGGTGTCGGAGTCGTCTGGATCCTGGGGTTCAATCAGCAGTACTTCTTCGCCAGGCCGGTGCATCCAGTAGGTTTCGCGGGCAAATTTCTCGAGCTGCTTGGGGTCAGACTCGAGCTCGTTGAGGCGCTTTTGGGTTTTTTCGAGTTCCGTGCGGTAGTAGCGCAGGCCGTCTTCGAGTGCGCGGACTTCTTGGCGGAGTTCGTACTGAATAAACAGGTTGTTGGAGTCCAAAAAAAGCATCCAAACCGAGAAAAGCAATGCGGCTAGAACGTACTTATTGCGAATTAGGGCAAACAAACGGCTCATTCTTGCGAAGTTAGGTTGCCATTCCACTGCTTGGTGACGTAGGCGCGGTACCGTCCCTTGCTTCGTGCCATGAGTTCTTTGTGACTTCCTACCTCCGCGATTTGACCTTCGTGCAAAAAGGCGATAAGGTCTGCGTGCCGCACCGTACTCAGGCGGTGGGCAATTACCAGCGAAGTACGTCCCTGCATTAGTTTTTCAAGTGCTCCCTGCACCAATGCTTCGCTCTCGGGGTCCAGCGAGGAGGTCGCCTCGTCCAAGACCAGCAGCTTTGGGTTGCGGAGCATGGCCCTAGCAATTGCAATTCGTTGGCGCTGCCCGCCGCTTAGCTGCACCCCGCGCTCACCCACTTGGGTGTTCCAGCCCTCAGGAAATCGTTCGATGAATTCCCAGGCATTGGCATCTTCTGCGGCGCGCCGAACCTCGTCGTCGCTTGCCTCGGGCCGTCCGTAGCGTATGTTGTCGAGGATGCTTCGGCCAAACAAGGCTACATCCTGCGGAACCCAAGCCATGCGGCCCCTAAGTTCCTGAAGCGACCAGTCTCGAGCGTCTTGGCCGCGTATCAAAAGCTGGCCTTGCTGGGGATCGTGAAAGCGGTACAGCATCTGAACCACCGTAGACTTACCTGCACCGCTGGCGCCCACTAAGGCACACTGTTGGCCTTCTTGAACCACCAAGTTCAGTCCCCGCAGCACCGGTACGTCGGGCCGAGTGGGGTAGGCGAAGTGCAGATCCCTGAACTCCAATGCGGGCAAAAGATCCTTGCGACTATCCTCTGATTCAGAATTGCTGATCAGGCCAGTTTGGGCCGCGCCCTGGTCTTCTGGACCGCCCTGCTCTGGCGCTTCGTCGAGCATCGCCATGATGGCTTCGGTGGCTCCCATGGCCCGCTGAAGCCTGCTGTACACGTCGGCGAGTCCACCCACGGAACCTCCAATAAAGCCGGAGTAGATGACAAAACTAAAGAGCTGGCCCGAGGCCATTTCTCCGGTTGCGATGAGGCTTGCGCCCTTCCACACTACGGCTACGAGCGAACCAAAAAGTCCTAAAATAATGAAGCTGCTGAATCCGCCGCGAAGGATTCCGCCGCGAATTCCCAGTTCGGCAACCCGATCGAGTGCAGCGCGGTAGCGGGTTTTTTCAAAGTGCTCTTGGGTGTAGGCCTTGACCGTTGCGGCCGCGCTAAGGGTTTCGTCGACAATGGTATTGGACTCCGCCGAGGCGGTTTGCACTTCTTTGGCGTACTTGCGAATCCGCCCGCCAAAAAACACGGCCAAAAGCACTACCAAGGGAAGAACCAGCAGCATAAAGCCCGTGAGCGAGGGAGACTGGTAGACTAGCAGCGCGATTCCGCCAACAATAATAACAATTTGCCTAATGAACTCTGCTAGGGTACTGGTGAAGGTCTCCTGAAGTACGCCGATGTCGCTCTGAAGGCGGCTGGTGAGTTCGCCGATGCGCTTCTCGTGAAAGAAGGGCAGGGGCAGGCTGACCAGGTGGCTGTACATGGCCGACCTCAGCGAGGCTAGAGACCGCTGCGCCACGCGTTCAAAGAAGAAAATTCGCCCGAAGCTAAAGATACTTTGGGCAAGCAAGATGCCTCCTAAGGTCAGGGCAATGCCGTCAATGTCAGAAGGTTTGGTCTGCGCCGCATCCACAAGCTCTCCGAGGTACTTCGGGAAGGCAAGGTTGCTGCCCGAAGACAGCAGGAGCATGAGGAGTCCGATTAAAAATTCCGTTCGGTAGGGTTTGACGTGCACGTACATGCGCGCCATCTGCTTAAGAGCAGCCCAGCTTATGGGTTTTTTGGGCGTTTTATTGCCGAATTGGGCTTTAGCCATTCCGCCCTCTTAGCGGTTTTTGTCTTGAAAGTCGAGGCTCGTAACACCCAAGGCCTTTAGCACGCGTTTAGCGCGGATTTTCGCCCACTCTTTCACGGCCGTTGCACTGCGCCGGACCAGGCCGTCGTCGGGTCGGGCAATAAATCGGGAGTCGCTGTACTTGAATCCGTCGCTTACTTCGGTAAAGTAGTATGCATAAAAGCTCTTGCGGGACTCGCCCTCGGGTACGTCGATGGCCTTGTAGCCATGGGGACTGGTCTCGTCGGTTAAAAACAGGATGGCCCGGTTGTGCAGGGGAGCCACGCGGCTCAGAACCTTGGTCATTTTGGCGTCCCAGAGTTCAAGGTGCCCGCCCCAAGCCTCGTCCCAATGGCGGTTGAGGTAAATCAAAAGGTTAATGCGGCGCCAGAGTTTGAGTTTGGGGTCAAAGTTGACGTCGATGTGCACGTCCACAAAGCTTCCTTGCCCGCCTTGGTGAAGGCCCGATCCTAGCGCGTCGTCAGGGCACTGTAAATTTTCAATTCCAGTAAGGCTGCTCATCCATTGCGTGAATTCACTCGAGCGTATTGCGTTGCGGACTTCGGTAAAAACAGGATCCCATCGCTCAAAGTGGTAGTCTTCGACCTTGTTTTCGTTCAAGGATTTGCGCTTGACCTTCAAGGAATCCACCGACGGGAAGTGCTCGTGCAGTCTGTTGGCTACTTCGTCCAAAAGGAATCCGTCAAGCACTACGTGCTTGGGCTCGCCTGCGGCGAACTGCGCAGTGAGTTCCGGCAGGCGTTGGAGTATGGCGGGATTAATAATGGTATTCATAGTTTGCGTCGCAATAGCAGGTAAAACAAGCTGGGCCAAAGGTCGTGCAAAACAAGGGCCAACCGGGTGCTTGGGCTGGCTAAAATGTGAGAAAATTGGCGACTTCGAGTGGCTGCTTCTATTTTGGCCGCGGTGCGCTCTACGCTCCATCCTCGGTGCTCTTTAGCTTGATTGCCGAGGACTAGGCCATCCTTGCCGATGCTGTGGCGCATAATGTCGGTTTGCACCACTCCGGGCAAAATGAGTTGAATTCGGTGCGGACCGTCTCGCCACTCCTGGTTCAGGGACTCCGCCCAGAGGGCAAGGGCAGCCTTGCTCGCGCTGTAGGTCGCTAAATTTTTTTGCCCGAATCGGGCGGCGATGCTCGATATCACCACGGCATGAATGGGCCGGCCATTGGCCTTTTGCATGAGCAGGCGGCAGAGGTCTACAACAGCCCAGTAGTTAAGAGCAAATATTCGCTCGGAGTCTATGGTTTCGCTGTCTTCTACGCTGGCCCAGTGGCCGATTCCGGCGTTGAGAACTACCAAGTCAGGCCATTTGCCGTCGTAGAGAACTTGGTCAACCGCTCGCTGGCGCTCGGTTGCAATGCTGAGGTCAGCCTGCACCCACTGGTCTGCCGCTTCGGGCTTGTCGGGTCGTCTCGAGCTGCCAACGGTATGCCAGCCGAGCCTGCGGTAGTGGGTTATTAATCCCAATCCAATGCCTTCAGAAGCCCCGGTAACCCAAATTCGAGATGCACTCGTCATAATTTCAAAGATACAGCCCTTGCAGATTGAAAATCCTTACTATATTTGCACCCCGAATGCTCGGCTTAGGCCGGTGATCGACAAAAAATACGATACGATGAAACGCACTTTTCAACCTTCTAAGCGCAAACGCATAAACAAGCACGGATTCCGTCTTCGCATGGCATCTGCTAATGGTCGTCGAGTACTGGCTGCTCGCCGCGCACGGGGCCGTAAGCGCCTTACGGTTTCTGACGAAGGCAACCCAAAGGGTTAATGCCCAAAGCGATAAGATATACGAAGGTGTTGCGGGAGCAGCACCTTTTTTTTGGGGTCTTGCCAGCCGGTTCCCCTTGTTTAAACCCGATATTTGACCAAGCTTCCTAACTACTATGCCACGCAACACCGACATCAAGCACGTACTTATTATTGGCTCTGGTCCCATTGTGATTGGCCAAGCCTGCGAGTTTGATTATGCGGGCTCTCAGGCGTCGCGGTCTCTGCGCGAGGAGGGAATTGTGGTGTCGCTGATCAATTCCAACCCGGCGACCATTATGACCGACGAGGTGGTTGCCGACCATATTTATCTGCTACCGCTCGAGGTAGAGAGCATTGAAAAAATCCTCAAGGAGCAAAAAATTGATGCGGTACTCCCGACGATGGGGGGGCAAACGGCCCTTAACCTCTGCATCGAGGCCGACAAGCAAGGAATCTGGGAGCAGTACGGCGTGCGCATCATCGGCGTCGACATCGAGGCTATCAACATCACCGAAGACCGCGATAAGTTCAAGAACTTACTTGACCAAATCGAGATTCCATACGCGCCCGCCAAAATTGCGACGAGCTACCTCAAGGGCAAAGAAATCGCGCAGGAGTTTGGCTATCCGCTTTGCGTTAGGGCCTCTTTTACCCTTGGGGGCAGCGGCGCCAGTTTTGTTTGGAATAAAGAAGAGTTTGATTCCGCCCTGCAGCGCGGGCTCGAGGCAAGCCCTATTCACGAGGTTATTATCGACAAGGCCCTGGTGGGATGGAAGGAGTTTGAGCTCGAATTGCTGCGCGATTCCAACGACAACGTCATTATTATCTGCTCCATTGAAAACATGGACCCGATGGGAATTCATACCGGAGACTCCATTACGGTGGCACCCGCGATGACCCTGTCAGACGGGACCTACCAGCGCATGCGCGACATGGCCATCAAGATGATGCGGTCCATCGGCAACTTCGCCGGCGGCTGCAATGTACAGTTTGCCGTTAGTCCAGACCAGCGCGAAGACATTGTAGCCATCGAAATCAATCCCAGGGTTTCGCGATCCTCGGCCCTGGCCTCTAAGGCCACCGGGTATCCCATTGCCAAGGTTGCGGCAAAGCTCGCCATTGGGTATACTCTCGACGAACTGAACAACCAAATTACCAAGACCACTACAGCCTATTTTGAGCCGACCTTAGACTACGTCATTGTGAAAATTCCGCGATGGAACTTTGACAAGTTTGAGGGCGCAGACCGCCGACTCGGACTGCAAATGAAGTCGGTTGGCGAAGTTATGGGCATTGGCCGAAGCTTTCAGGAGGCCCTTCACAAGGCGGCTCAGTCCCTGGAGATCAAGCGCAACGGCCTCGGTGCCGACGGCAAGGGGCAGACCGACCAAAACGTAATTCTGCACAAGCTGGAGCATGCGAGCTGGGATCGGGTTTTTGTGCTCTAT